>Ga0207116_10030_pt1 | contig 33725 bp, 46 predicted proteins | sample Alteio_BWMinHeat_44_FD_153550 | JGI IMG/M metagenome (GOLD analysis project Ga0207116, IMG submission 153550) | Enriched cells from forest soil in Barre Woods Harvard Forest LTER site, Petersham, Massachusetts, United States -... | ecosystem: Environmental > Terrestrial > Soil > Temperate forest >... | reverse complement strand
GGGCGCGCTGATGCTGATTCTCAATGATCAACACGAGCACCTGGGGCAGTCAATCGCGTACGCGCGCAGCAACGGCGTGGTTCCGCCCTGGTCTAAGTAAGGACACCAATGGCAAGTTGGGATGACGCTGTGGCCCACAGGGCCTACAAGAGGAGAAGAAGCGAATGAAATCGAGATTGGCAACTTCAATACTCTGTCGCTTTTTACGCATGAATCTGGCGGGGCGCATTCTGGTCTTCACGTTACTGGCGGTAATCGTAACGGCTGCAGCCGGGATGCAAGGTGCTCCTGCCGTCAATTCGGCAGGAGCGCGAAAAGCGATTGAAGCCAGTTACATCGAGTGGGCTAAAGCGCGTGTGGCGCTGGACATGAACACGATCGAGAGGATGCTGGCTCCGGATTTTCTACTTCCAAACTCCCGACCGAAAACGAACACGGCAGGAGTTTATCGATCGCATGCCTTCCCTCAAGATAACGCGATTTGACGCCAGCGTGCTCACGGTCGAACCCAGAGGCAACGACTGGTCGGTATTCGTATTTGTGAAAGGAGAGGTCGAGACCAAGGACGACCGTGGCAAAACGAGCAAGGGGTACATCGTGCTGGTCGAACGGAATGGCTGGAGAAAATTGAACGACAACCAATGGATCCTCCTATCCTCCGAGGTACTGGGCCAGCAACGGAGGAATGGCGAGATTCCGCCGATCGCAAACTGGTAAAGCAGTTTTGAACTGATGTCCTCCGCCGGTTCGGATTCAGCTAGCAATTGCTGTTGTAGGGCTCAAATAAGTGTCCGGCGGGTGCTTTCGGGCGTTAGCCGAGTAGAGACTTATCACAAGAGGTGAATAGAAAATGATTAAGACCATTGTCCTATCCATGTGTCTCGCAATTTCCGCACTTTCGCTTAATGCACGTGCCCAGGATGTGCGCGGGTATAGCTACGGTCCGGTCACTGAGGTGGACTACGTACACGTTGAGTACGGGCACTTTGATGAATACATGGCATGGGTGACTTCGACATGGGTGCCGACCATGGAAGCCGCGAAGAAAGCCGGGCTGATCATCGGTTACAAGGTCTTCCAGGCCTCTCCAAAATCACCGGATCAGCCCAATGTGTATCTCGAGATTACTTATAAAAACATGGCGGCTTATGCCGGCGACATCGGCGATCAAGCGGACGCGTTTGAAGCAGTGACCGAAAAAGTAATCTGCAGCAGCGCGTGTCAGAACCAGGCCAGAGTGCACCGGAATGAGATCAGAAAAGTTCTGGGCACTGAAGTGACTCGTGAAATTATTTTTAAGTGAAATTGTTATACATGTTGAAAGAGCGCACTCCAATTATTTAGAGAGTTCGCATAGCGCGCTCGGTATGGTCTGCCAGCAAACTTCTTACGCATAATCACTGGAGTTAAAAACACATGCATCTATTGTTCGAAAACTCGAATTGGAGAAAACAATTGGACGGCGGTGCGCTCATAGAACCGCAGAATGCGCCTCCGATTATCGCTGGCATCACGTCACTCGCGATCTCAAAATAGTTAACTTTTGTCGCTGCGGTGTACTTTGCTCGCACCGACTCGTGAAATGTAAGACCGGAACGCCATCGACATCTGCCTGCAAGGAGTGACTTCTCCATATGACAACTCAGGTTGTAACCAACTGGAAGAAGGAATGGTTCGAAATTGAAGACGCAACCTACCTGAACACGGCAGCACATACGGTGATGCCGCGCGTATCTATCCGCGCGGTCGAGCATGCGCTCGAAGCGAAGAAGTTTCCACATCGGGTGGACGAATCCGTGTGGTTTGAGGCACCAGTGCGAATCCGAAAGTCTCTTTCGAAAATGATTGGAGCTAAACCCGAGGAAATCGCGGCCACCACGGGAGCCAGCGCCGGCGCTGCGGTCGTGGCGTACGGCCTCGAGTGGAAGCGAGGAGACGAGATCATCACCGTGCAGCGAGAGTTCCCGCTACAGTATGCCACCTGGAAGCCCATGGAAGAACGGGAGGGCGTGAGGCTCAGAATCATTGCGCCGCGCGACCGGTTTATCACTGCGGATGACCTCATTGATGCGCTAGCGCCTAAAACCAGAATCGTCTCCGTGAGCCTGGTGCGCTATGACGACGGCTCCCTGCTGGACGCTGCCCGATTGGCTGCCGCGTGTCATGCGCAGGGGGCGTTGCTTCTGCTGGATGTCAGTCAAGCCTGCGGCGCCGTGCCAATGAACGTTAACGATCTCGGCGCCGATTTTATGGTGTGTGCTGCCTACAAATGGCTGCTGAGCTGTTACGGTACGGGGTTTTTCTGGGTCAAGAGCGAGCACCTCGACAGGCTCCGGCCTGTGCCTTTCTACTGGACAGGCCAGAACACCGACAATTTTTCGGAGTTGAATTTTGTCGACCCCAAACCGTGCCGCGACGCCAAACGCTGGGACGCCGCAGAATGGGCCACTTACTACAACTTCAATCTTTCCGCGATGGCTGAATCGGTAGATTTCGTGTTGCGCGCCGGCCCGGAAGTAGTCACCGAGCACAACCGGCACTTGATTGAATTTATGTTCTCTCGCCTCCCTGAAGACCGGTGCGTTCCCGCAAGTCCGCTGGATCCGGATAGGCGGGGGCCGTTTGGATGTTTTACGGCGCGCCAGCCGGAGAAGACCGTCGAGCTTTACCAGAAGCTGCGGCGGGAAAACATCATAGTGAGCCTGCGGGACGGCAAGATTCGGGTCTCACCTTATCTATTCAACTCGGAGCAGGACATAGATCGCCTTGTCAGTGTGGTGTGCGACTGGCGCAACTGATGCAGGAGAAAAGTTATGACAAGTATCTATGAGCGGCTACAGGCTCTGCAAATCAATTTGCCTGAAGTTCCCCCGACGGTGGTCGATGGCTACGTCCCGTCGTTTGTGCCCTTTGTGCGGACCGGCAATCTTATTTATTTGTCGGGACGACTGGCGAAGAAGGACGGCAAGCCATTCTCCGGCAAAGTGGGGCAAGAAATCACAACGGCGGAGGGCAGGCAGGCAGCGCGTGATGTCGCCATCGAACTCCTCGCGACGTTGCACGGTGCCCTGCACGACCTGAATAGGGTGAAACGTATCGTCAGGCTGCTGGTACTGGTGAACAGCGCTCCGGCTTTACCGAACCGCACGAGGTCGCCAATGGCGCCTCCGAACTTTTTCTGGAAGTCTTTGGCGAGCGCGGCGCGCATGCCCGCAGCGCGTTTGGCGCGGCGCAGATCCCATTCGGCTCCTGTGTGGAGATCGAGATAATTGTCGAGGTTTCTGATTCCGACAGCGAATGCCAGGTATGAAGAGCACACAGGTCGAATACGGAGGCAAAGCCCGCGCCCATCACCGATCCGGAAAAGTTGCAGGAAGCTCTGAAGGCCTCTTACGTCAATCTGCAAAAAGCGATTACGGGACTTTCCGACAAAGACCTGCAGACGCCGGTGAAACTGTTCGGAAGAGACATGACGAAGCTGGGCGCGCTGATGCTGATTCTCAATGATCAACACGAGCACCTGGGGCAGTCAATCGCGTACGCGCGCAGCAACGGCGTGGTTCCGCCCTGGTCTAAGTAGAGCGCCGCTCGCCTCCGTAAACTGTTGCGTGCATGGAACCGGTCGGCCTTAACGATCCAACCCCTAGGTCAAGATCTGAAAGGAAAATTGCATATGAATAAAAAGAGATTGGGCGCAGTATTCCTTGCACTCCTTATGTGTGGCTTGGTTTCTCAAGCGTCGGCGCAGGACGCGGAACCCAAATTCAACTCCAACGGCGATGACATCACGAGGATTCGCGGCCTATTGGACGAGTTCCGTCAGGATATTATTCGCAATGACGGCTACGCCCTAACGAAGCTCGTGCTGAACCCTGATGTGCTCTTTCATCACGCCAACACCCAGGAAGAGATTGATAGCGCCCGCAAATATAACGCTCAGTTCGATGGGATTGGCCCGAGCCAGCTCGATGGATTTGCGAAACTTCTCGCTACGTCGAAGGACAAACTCGAAGAGAGATTTCGCAATATCGAGATTCGCCAAGACGGTCCTCTAGGGCTGGTGACATTTAATTACGATTTTGTCATCAACGACAAGGTTCACCATTCAGGCCTCGAGGTCTGGCAGGTGTGCAAAATTGATGGGCAGTGGAAGATCTTGTCCGTTGCCTGGACGATCTATTGATAGTCACAGCTAACAGCCAACACGCTCTAGAGAACAAGGCGAACTTCCGCCTTGGTGATTGCGCCGGGCCTCTGAAGAAAGTGAAATCGGATTGAAATCTGGGACCGACGGAAATGACAACTGATGGGCCCCGAGTGGGGAAATTCGCCTTTCTGTGATTCCGTGATATTGACCGAGAGGAGCGTCTTCATGGGGACTTTACTTCAGGATGTTCGCTATGGTCTGCGAATGCTGATCAAGAAGCCCACATTCACGATCGTGGCTGTCCTGACGCTGGCTCTGGGCGTGGGAGCCAACACGGCCATTTTCAGCATCGTGAATGCCGTGTTGCTGCGTTCTCTGCCCTACCCCGATCCCGATCGTTTGGTACGAATCTTCTTTAACGAGCCCGGCGTAGGATTGCGGGACGTTAAGTTTTCCAAGCCCGAATTGGATGACCTGCAGACGCGAGCGGGTGTATTTGAAGATGTGACCCCAATCTTTGAGGGTTTGACCTACATGGTAGGTCGGCGGGCGCACGAGATTGGAGTCCGCAAGGCGCCGGGAGCCTTGGCTTCAACCATTCACAAAATGATTGTGAGCTGGGAAGCGAAGTCTGGCCGGCATCGGACGGCAATCCGGTTGTTTGCCTTCTAAATTCGCTCAGATGAAGGAGTAGGAAGCCAGTGTCTGTTCTTCGGTACATCCGTCTCGATGTTTTTTCGAATCAGCCATTCACCGGCATCCAGCTAGGTGTATTCCCCGATGCGGCGGGAATTGACGAGCGGCGGATGCAGCAGATCGCAAACGAAATGGCTCTCCCCGAAACCACATTCGTGTTTCCTCCCGAGGCTCCCGAGACTGACGCGCGGGTTCGCATTTTCACTCCATCCCGAGAGCTACCGATGGCCGGGAGTCCGACGATTGGGACGATTTTTGCTCTCGCAGGAGCGGGACGACTGCGTACGGGCGCGGACAAGGCGGTTCTCGGCCTCGGCATAGGACCAACGACCGTGGGACTCGAATGGGATCAGAACGCCTTGCGCTTTGCCTGGATGACGCAACCGATTCCGACATTCGGGCCCATCGTCACCGACAGTGTTGCGGTTACTGCGGCAATCGGTGTGCAACCGTGCGACCTTGCAGGCGGAAACTTGCCGGTGCAAGTCGCGTCGTCCGGAGTTCCATTTCTGTACGTTCCGCTACGTTCGCGCGCGGCGGTCGATGCGGCATCTATCGAGCGTGGGAGATTGTGCACGTTACTCCGCGGCTTGAATCTCGAAGAGCTCCCTGTGTTTGTATTCTCGTGCCAGCCGGCGGACGATGATGCTACGGTGTACAGTCGAATGTTCGGACCCTGCATCGGCATTCCGGAAGATCCGGCCACAGGCGCCGCGAGTGGGCCACTGGGCGCGTATCTCCTTCAGCACAACGCAGTGTCAGCCGACAATGCCTCGAGGCTCGTGAACCTTCAGGGCGTCCGCATGGGCCGCCCGGGCCGTATTTACATTTCGCTCTCGAGCCGTGCAGGAATTCTCGAGGAAGTTCGGGTCGGCGGCGAGGCAGTGGTTGTCGGCGAAGGAACGGTCCTCGACTAGCCGGCCGCCAACTACTCGCGATTATTGCACTCTCCCAGTTTGCGCTTTCTTCCCAAGCGTTTTTTCGAACCAATGGTGGGCGTAGGGCTCGGCGTTGAACGCCTTAACTTCGACATAACCTGAACGTTTGTAAAGTGCGATTGCCTCGCTTAGTGCTCGGTTTGTCTCAAGTCGGAGGACAACGACACCAGCTTCACCGGCAGTTCGCTCAAGCTCACCTAGCAACCGGCGGCCTACACCGAGTCCACGCGCAGCTGGCGCGATCCACATTCTTTTTAATTCCGCTGGTCTTCGTTGATGAAACTTGAGTGCTCCGCAACCAATTGGCCGGCCGTGAAGTCGTGCGATGAGCAACAGCCCCATGGGAGAAGTTAGTTCTTGTGGGTCGGCGGAGATGCTGAGCCCAGGATCAAAACCGCCTTCAAAGCGCCTGTTGAGCTCAGCAAAATATTGGTTGAAGCACCATCGGGCATCGGCGGAGGTCGGGTCTTCGATTGCGAAGCACACCATGGATGCTTGGAGGAGTCGTTCAACCTCCCCCATTGCCGTCATGAGCCTGTCGCGCTGACGGGCCGAAAGCGCCTCGAGAATGCTTAACGCCAGCTCGTTGGATCGCCGGTCAAGCTCCTTACGTTCATTCAGCCCTGCCCTGGTGAGCGAAGCGCGCCGCACTCGTTGGTCCTCACGGTCCGCACGAGTCATGACAAGTCCTTGTCTTTCAAGGGACCGCAGCACGCGGCTGAGATAATCGGAGTCAATTCCCAGGCGACTACGAAGCTCGCGAACTTCGACACCGTCGCGTCCAATCTCCCAAAGCAGTCGAGCCTCGTTCCCCGGTCGCTGACGGCACCGATGCGCTCCGCAACTGTTCTGTTGAAACTGCGGACTTTTTGCATCGAGGCTTCCTCTATTTCTCTGACCATAGTCAGAGATTATCACCGAAACTTTCCCAAGTAGGCAACAGATCTTCATGATGGTCCATACCGGGCATCAGGAGCCTTCTCGTCAACCGACGATGCTCCCGTCAACTTGCTGTATGACACTTGCCTCATCTCGGACGATGCAGTTCGACGGCATGGCCAGTGGGTCGACACTCTCGGAACCGATCCGAGCAAGGCGTTTTCCGAGAGGGCATGAGTCTCAAACTAAAGTCTAGTGGCGATAACAGGACGGTCTCGACTATCCAGTCTTGCATTCCACGCCAAATTGCGAATACGTCCAGTGAAACGGGCTTCTCTATATTTAGCTTTTTGGATGCCGGCAATCCGGAACTATCCCGGCGAGTCGGTGTTATAACATCGGCATTTCACCAAAACCGCGCTCTACATGCTTCTGAGCCATTGCGCCACGGCTCGCGGGTCGAATCGCACGCAAGTTCCCACCCGGAACGACGGAATCCGTCCCGATGCGGCATGCTTGAAGATCGTGATCCTGGACACGGAGAGGAGCCTCGCAAGTTCCTCAGCGGTCAAGGCGCGACCGATCTTCTCGATTTGATCTGCGAGAGACATAGTCCAGTTCAGTCAGCCCTTCTGGTATTTCCGCCCGGATCCGCATGGGCAGAGTTCGTTACAGTCGATCGTTCGCCAGTGACACTCGAGAGGGGTAGAGTGCACTCGGACAATTGGTTTGCAGTTGCAATCCTGGCAATTCTTGGTCAGATTCGACGCACACCAATCATCGTGAAAAACGGCCGCGTAGTAGGCGCAACCGCGCTCCAGGCACGAGCCAGTCTCGAGAATTCTCTGCAGGTAGTTTGGAGTTGGTTGGGTCATGATGCATGCTCTGCTTTCTCGAGGACACTTCCGAAAGCGCCAGTTGTAGAGTTTTCCACTGCGATTCGCGCAAGAATGAGACCGCCATTCCGCCCCGTTTCTTTCACAAGCATCCCTTCCTCGGCTAACTCATCCACGATCTGGTTGAAGAGTTCGGGCTTGTCACACCGTAGCTGCTGTTTGAGCGTGACGGCATACTGTTTGCCCCACTTCTTGAGATATTTGTTGATCGCGAGCTTGAGCTTTAGACGCTCTAGCTGGCGCTCGTCATCGAGTAAATTGCTTATTGCAGCGTTTCCTCATCTCTATCGAATTTCGGTTTCTCCCATTCTTTGCGCCAGCGGGCCAGGTCTCTCTTGCTCACTCTTAGTTCCTTCACCAGGTCCTTTTGCATTCTGCCTTCGTCAAATCCCTGGAAGGCCAGGGCTTTTCGTGGGTCGACCTTCACATCATCAAGGTTTTTCCTGTATGGCGACTCGCCAGGTAGCACTTTCATTTTCAAGGGGAGTGGACCTTCCAGTTGAAAAGGTTTCAGGCCCGGATTTTTCATGCCCTCGACATAGACCCAAACGTTCGGATCGTTCTTATCCTTGTTCAGGTTCTCCATCCGAAGGCATGAACGCAGAATTCCTCCGTAGCCTGCACTTCCAAGGATAGAGTTCTCCAAGCTCCACTCCCGATCTTCCTGTTTCGCGTATTTGGGGGGATGGAACAGGCCCGCGACACCCTCCGCTCCGTTTTGCAGCAAATTGAAGACAAGCGTGGCAAACTTCAGCGACTGCTGATAGCTCGAGGCGTCGTCAGCCGGATTGAAGTAGCCCGCCGTATCGAAAAACACCATGCGCCCTTCTGACGACCGCAGCATCCTGGGATCATTGAGTGACCACATCCCGACCTCCATCGGGCGGACAAGAAACATTTCTGACTCCTCAAAACCCAGCTTCGCCATGTACTGGCGGATAAGGGCCTCGTTCATTTCCGGTACGTGATAGATGCAAGGGACGGGTTTTGCCGGACCATCGAAGCACCACAGAGACTTTCCTGTAGAGATCGCTAGGGCCTGCGCTAAGGCGAACCACGTTTTGCAGTTGTAAGAGGGGGCACAGAGAGCCGTGATGGCCTTCGCCGGAACCAGGCCGGAAACCAAGAACCTAGGCAAGTCGGACGATAGCTGGCCGAACGGTTTACAGCCCTCGCGCCAGGAATCGGGATCAATCTCATCCTTGACCTTTAGCCCTTCTGAAGCCGTTTGCAATGTCCGCTGGCCGTACGTTTGGTTGCCGCGTGGCTCACCCCACTTTGGACGAAATAGCCCACTCGCCCTAAAAAGCTTATCGGCGATTCGAATGTCTTTATGCAGACGCAGGAGATGCCCACAAAGCCAGTGATCGGCTTCGCTCTGCGACGGATATCCAGCTTCCTCCCATTTCCCGTCCATGAGCAGAAGGAACTTTGCGTCGGCCTTCTGCCCCTTGAGGGCGTTTTCGACCTTCGCCGGCTTCAGAGCCTTGATCCGATTTATCAGCCGATCGGCGTGCTCTTTCGGAAGCTGCGAAATCGGGTCAATAAAGCGAATGCGATAGAAACGGCCGATTCGGCTGCTAATGCCATTTTAAAACCGTACCGCGGGTTCGAATTCCTCTCCCTCCGCCAGCAAGTCCTAACTGCAGAGAAAGTGCCCCGCCTTTGGCTGCGAAATACGCAAATATGCCCGTATTTCGTAATATTTCGTCCGCAAGGTGGACTAGAGAGAACGGACTGACAGCGATCGAATGGCGCCAAGCTGCCAGCCTTTCTCTGGAGGGCGCGTTCGCAGTCCGGTTTCAGGCGAGAAGCCAGGCGAACGCAATGCGATCACAAAGAGATCATGCGGCGAAAGGTGACTTGACTTGTTAAGGCATTCGTTCGATGTTTCCCACTAGCGCCTTGGTCGTTACCAATCCAGTAAAACAAGACGCTTTGCGTACTTGGTGCAGAAGCTGGGAATGCGCTGATTCCTAAATAGCCAAGTAAAAGGACGAGAGTTTGCGGCCTGGCTGGGGCTGGTACCGGGGCAATAGTCAACCGGAGGAAAGACGAAGCTACTGGGAATCCGTAAACGGGGGAATCCCTATCTACGCAAGATGTTCATCGGGCTGCGGTGTTGCGCGTCAAACGCAAAGGATTGTATCTAGGCCAGTGGATGGGCGGCTTGGAAAGCAGAGCCGCCCGCAACGTAGTGATCGTTGCCACGGCGAACAAGCTGGCCAGAATCATGCTTCTCGTCCAACCCAATTCTTCTTGCATTCGAGCGGCGGACCATACAGTTACGCCAACAACTCCTGGACTCCGACAGTGCATCTGTAGAGTGGATGGAGGTGGCGCATGAAGACGATGACATGCCGATCATTGGGTGGGCCCTGTGAACAGAAGCTGTCTGCCGCGTCATGGGACGAAATGGTCCAAGCGATGACGAAACATGTGATGGAAAAGCATCCTGACACCGCAAAAGCGATGGAAAAAATGCATAACGAGGACCCTAAGAAATGGGGCAGAGAAACGCCGAAGTGGGAGGCGACACCAGAGACATAAACGCTTGCCGGGTCAACGAGTGTAACGGCAATGTTTCAACAGCGTATAGGTACGCAAGTCGTCGGATGAGAACAGGTGTTCACTTTCGCGTCTCGTAGAGCGCAAGAACAAGCGCTCCCGCCGACGCGGAGAACACCGAATAGTCGAGCGGAGACTTGATACCGAACGAGATTGCCATGGCAGTGCCGAACAAAAGCAGTAGGATGGAACTGCCGAGAGCCGCCCAACGGAGCCAAATGCCAAGCACCAGTGCAAGGCCAAATGTGAGTTCTGCAACGGTGGCGGCCCACGCTAGGGATGGAATCGTTGAGGCGGGCATGAAGGAATTCACTTGCGCTGTGTACCGCATGAATCCCGCAAAATTGCCATAACCGACGTTCCTACCGGTATACAGACCGAAGCGGTCGGCGATCCCAGAGAGGAATGATATTCCGAGTGCTATGCGCAGGTAGAACATTCCCCACCGCTGCCAAGCTACCTCGTGCGATTCCGTCGTTTTGCTGTTTAATGTTGCAGGCGAGCTATTCATAGATCACCCATTCGTGCTCCGCCAAAGCCAACTTGAAGCGAGGCCAAGGGTCTAGTTTGGTCTCCCAAGATACCAACCAATTTTTCAACCGTTCAAAAGTCATGTGCAATTCCGGCCTCGTCCCACAACAGGCCAGTTTACTCGCAAAACCCCGGGAGAATCGGAAGCATTCACTCGGATAGCCGGAAGGCAAGGATGACTCCCCACGAGTCAGCCTGTGGGAAGTGGCGCTTGAAGGCGATTGGAGCTGCTGATGAGCGACTCGGAAACAATCAGGCGGATGGAAATCTCAGTTTCCGAACCACGTGGCGGAAGTCGTGTACAAAGCATGGGCATGGATCTGTGCCTCGTCATTATTCAAAACGTACTGGAAAACGGTGCGTGCTCAAGAGAGGTCAACGCTCAAATGGTGGGTGGCTGCGCTGTGTCAGGCATCTAGGTTGCGCTTGCGTTTCGAGGGTTGACAGGTTGACAGAATGAGTCAGCCCCCTGCCGTTGAGGGCGAGGAAGCGGCGATTTCGAACACCGACTCAGGCAGCTCGGTCGTAGCCGTGATGCAGTCCGCCCAAGCGTCGCCGAGAGATCATCTGTCCGCTCCCGACTGAGCTGGCCCTCCCACCCGGTGTTTGCTTACCCAGGCTGAGATGGGTCCGATCGTCATGGTAGTAGGAGACGTAATCAGAAACGAGCCGCTTGAGATGGTGCTCGTTCAGCGGAATGACCTGGTCGAGCAGTTCGCGCCGGCAGCTGCCGACCCAGCGTTCCGCGACTCCATTCTGCCAAGGGCGCTGGATCGAGGTTTGCACGCAACCAATTGTCATGCATCGAATCGCAGCCGGTACTTCCAGTCCATACTTTGCGTCGTGATCATAGATGAGGAACTCGGGCGTGGACTGGTAGGGAAAGGCTTCGCGTAGTTGCTGCACAATCCAACTGCTCGTTGGATGACGAGTGACATTGAAGTGCAAGATGCGGCGACGGTCGTGGCTAATGAGAAAGAAGCAGTAGAGCACACTGAACGTGAGCGTCGGGACCGTGAAGAAATCCATCGCCGCGATGGCCTCGCGGTGATTGCGAAGAAACGCCAGCCAGCGTTCGGTGGGTTCTGGGCGCCTGGGTGCTCGTCTCATCCAGCGGGTCACGGTCGCCTCCGATACCTCGAAGCCCAGCATGAGGATTTCGCCGTGGATGCGCGGTGCACCCCAAGTTGGATTCTCCGCTACCATTTGGAAGATCAAGTCACGGATCTGTTCGGAGATTCTACGACCACCGCCGACTCGTTTTCGCACTCCGCAGAGCATGGCCCAATACAGTTTGAACCCGGCCTGGTGCCATCGCACCACTGTCTCTGGGAGGACCAGAACGAGCGATTTTTTCCATGTGGTCCAGAAACAGCGCGCCACGACCCAGAAGAGTCTATCGAATGGACCCAGCCTGGGTCTCGGGTGCTTGCGTTTCAAGACGGCGAGTTGCTGGCGCAGGGCGAGGTTCTCTAGCATCAGGCTGCGGTGGCTACGAAGAACGCGAAGAACGGCTCCGAACCAGAGCCCAAAGAGGTCGAACATGGTGGAAGAGTTATAGCAGATCAGATTTTGATCTTATTGATTTCAAAGGCGGACGGAATTATGACGAGGCACAATGGCAAGAATGGCGATTACGACGGCGGCGCGACGGCGGCGCGGTGCAGACACGCGGAGGTCAACACCGCGACCTGCGATTTCAGTCGCGTACCAGCCAGATGGCAGATTCGAAGTTTCTGCTGAAGACATAAGGAAACTTTTGCGATCATCGTCTTGCCGCCCTTGCTTCCAGCAGGCCGACCTCGGTAACGATCTGCTGTAGCTTGTGACCGGGTCTCATCCTTCATCCGCACCATGGGGAAACGGTAAACCGGGGCGGCTATGAACTCTGCTTGTTCACAGCAGGTTGGCTATGATTGTCTCGATCCTCGCGATAAAGGAATCGAAATCCCCTTCTTCGACAAGGACTCCATCTTCAAAGTACACAAGATAATTTGTGTTCGTGGCCAAGATGCCAGGTAACTTTGCATTTTCAATGAACTTTACCTTGCTGGGGGACAGGAATTCCTTCACGGCCGCACGATCCGCGCCTTTTATCCAGTAGTGAGCCGAGAATTCGGGACTTTGGCTGGAATCCAAAGCAATGACCGCATTGGATTTGCCGACAAGCCTGTTTGTGACGGTTTCGACAGCGTGCACAACGGAGTTTCTTCCTAACGAAAAGCGGGGGAGGGCGGCCACCTTTATCTTAGCCACCTTATACGGGAGTCCCCGTCCACTTGAATGGACTAGAACGGTTTCATTGAGATTGAAAATCGTGACCTCTTTCGATCCTAAAGTGCAAGTAAACGCCAACCAATCCCCGGTTCCGTTGTCGAGTCCCTCGATGTCAGTAATATCCGACGAAGCCCGAGTGACATTTTTCAAAGCTGGATTCCTCATCATTTCCAGCGCAGATTCGTCCAGCACTTGGGCAATGGAATGATTCACCAAGGGATAACCTCTTTTCTGAGCGTACGCGACCACCGCTCTCGCTTTGTCTCGGGGACCACCGCCTCGTCGGAAAAGGCGAAAGATCACCGGCAACAAAGTACTCAAAAGAACAAAGAGAATGAAGACAAGAACGATACGGTTCATAGGGCGTTAGTGCACTCCGGCGAACTCCTGGATCACAACTCTGATATCGGAGCGAGCTTGGATTCAAAAACCGTCTGAGGGATCTGCCACCCGCTGCCACTTCCACTTCCTGCATCCGCCTGCTCCCGTAAAACTCTGCGCTTCTCCGTATCTGACCAACCGGGTAAGCGTTGCCGAGAACTGGTCTATTTGATCGAGAAGTAGCGACCAAAGACGGCATCACACATCAGCATGTACGCCCGGCGTTCGAGCTGCTCCTGGGAATCACACTCGCGGCGGAGGAACATTCGAAACTGGTCGGGGATCGAAGGCCAATTCAACTCAAGTTCGGCGTTGTCCGTGACCCGCTCAATCCGTCCATCCGGTCGAAACAGACGATAAAAATGCATCTGCCCCTGGATTACCATCAGTTCGCCGTCCTCGTCCATCTGAATCTGATTGGCTGGCAGCAGGCAGACCGCTTGCCGCATCTTTTCGATCAGCTTGGGCGTCGGGTCCGGCGGTTCCGCTTTGATCAGACTGCGCGCACGCAGGTCTTCCTTGCTGAATCCGAACTCCATGAGCGCGACCATCGCCTTCTCCGTATTCCGCTTCTGCTTCCACTTCACCTCGAGCAGCCACAGCGCACAGTCTTTGAGTTCTTCATCGCGCGCCACCGCGCTATACCAAATGAGGCCCTTGAGCACATGACTGCCGGCGACCGAAAGCGGCAGCGGCTCGCCCGAGCGAAACGGCGCAAACCAGTTGCGCATCTGTTCCCGGAAGTCCTCGATCCCGACGGCAGCAAGGAGGGGTTCCGCTTGCCGCGCCCAGCCCCCGGGCATGCGCACCGGGGCGTTGCCGCGAAGATGCTTCAGCAGGGTGCGATATTTTGCACGCCGCTCTCCGGTCAGGGCGCGAAAGTCGCGGCGGATGCACTCACTCCAGCAACGCGTCGGGTCGAGTGGCTCCCATTCGTCCAGCCAGAGCAGCATGTGCAGTTGCTGGCGCAGCGACTGCATACTGGCCTGGCTGATGGACATCTCCTCTCGCAAACTCGCCTGGAAGTGCCGCAGATCGTGGCACAGTTCTTGCGTGAGATCGTTGGCCTTCAGGTACTCCATCACGCGCTCCACGGGACCGTATGGCGCGATCCGGCCAAGCAACGGGGTTGTGAGCCCGAGGAGCATGCGCAGGTCGGGCTCGGTGTGTGGAATTTTGATGCTGTAAAGCACACGGAGTAGGGTGGCGAGCCGAATGCGCGCAAGGTGAGCGCTTTCGAGTTCCGCGTCGTGCTGGTCGAGCCATGCAAAGCGCTCCAGCACTGCCGTTACTTGATTGACGAGTTCGCGCCTGGGCAGCTTCCGCCATATAGCCACATCGAACGGCGTAAGTGCGGGGTTTCTCTGCTCTTCGCCGAGAAAATAATCGTTCAGACGAACATGCGCAGCGTGCAGGGAATCGTTTGGAGACAGCAGAAAACCGTCCGGGCCAGGAATCATAGGTTCCATGCGGGAAAAGTTGGGACAAAGCACGAGTCTAAATGCTGCCAAGCAGAGGACGCTTGGAAAAAAGTCATGGCGCCGTCGGAATCAGTATGATTCCGGGCGGAAAATTGTAACTGACCATACACTTTTGTGTATGTGTGCTTGTGAAGGCTTGTTTGTCTTTTGCCGCTGCTCTGCTAATGCCCCTCACGTTAAGAGCCACTGTGCGTGTGCCCTCCAGAGAAAAACGCCAGGAAACTAGCCCGTGACGTTCGACGGGCCACTTTCTCCGGTGCGGTTTAAATGCAAGACCTGCAGAATTGCGGCGATTTTCAACGATTCTTTGTAGTAATGCAGCCCTATTTCTCTGCACCCAGACTGTGTGGCGGAGAGGGAGGGATTCTACGCTGCGTTGATTTCAAAGGCTGAGATATTAGCCGAATTAAATTTTAAAGTGTTATAGGAAAAAAAACTAGTGAAAAAGGTACCCGCTGCGGTACCCGGTTTAGCCTCCCAAGCCTTACTGCGTGGGCACATAGCGATCATTTCTCGCGCAGGAATGAGATGCCACTCTGTAAGGGCGTGACGCCAATATTTGACGCGAATATTACAGGCAGCGAAACAGCAGGGTCAAACGACGGAAGGGATAGGGATAGTGTGAGTGTGATGCCCCGATGTACACACTCGCACATTTCGCGCTTCGATATCGCCAGTGTTTATGCGGTCACAAATGACATCGCATGCGTGTAACCCCGCGTCAAATGCGGCTCCGCGTGGGCTGTGCGCATGCGGAGAAAAAAGTGGGCGGGAGCGGGACTTTTCCGTGCGTGGAATAGTTGATAACCAGGCGATGTTCACTCACAACTATTTTGGCCGGACACGCTGAAATTGAGATTTGGACGTGGAGGGCTGGGAAGCATCCTACACTTCCTTGCGCACCAATTTTTCTCTTGAGAGTAGTCATCGTAGCTCACCGCGAAGCTGACCGCTCCGGGCCACAAATGGTGATGGCGGCGTTTGCGGGGAAGCCGATTACGTGATCAAGCGTACCGTCGCGCACGCCACCAGCCATAGACCGCCGAATCGATATTTGCTTCGGTGGACGTTAGGGAACAAAAATACTGAGCGAGCAAGAGCGTTCTCAATGCCTTATTGCCTTTCAAACTAGGCCTAGTCACGACGAAAAGCGGACTCGTAGCCGGCTCGATAGCCATCGGAGTATTGCGCTTTGTAATCGCTCTTATCGCCATATTCTCGGCGGTAACCGTGATCGCGGTCGTCGTACCTTCCGCGAGGATTGGCGTTGAACGGCTTGTTCTTGGACGTGTCCTCTCGCGCTTGATTGATTCCATCTTGATATCCGATTCTATAGCCCATGTTCCTGCCGTATCCATGGTCAGACTCTCCGTAGATGTAGCCGCCGTGGCCATAGACCCCATTGTCATCATCAGCGTCTCCCCAGCCACGGTTCAGGCTTCGGTATCCAGCCTGGAAGCCGTTGCGATATCCTTCACGATAGGCGTTCTGGAATATCTCCACTGGTCCCATCCACTGTTGGTACCCGCGAGTGGCCTGTCTCCAGTTCGGATCTTGATAGTCGTTAGGATCGTTTTCGCGTCCCTCGTGCCTGCCTTTCTCATAACCATCTCGATAGCCTTGCTGAATACCGTATTGGCGAGCTTGCCCAATATCGCCTTGATAGTAGCCATCGTCGTCGCCGTCGCGATATTGCGCAAGCGACATACCGCTGAGTGCAAGAATCACGGCAATTGCTAGTGCTGCAAACTTACTTTGTCGCGACATAGTGTCCTCCAACCGGATCGAAATTGTCCCTACTCGGCCAATCTCATTTCCTAATCTAATCGGATGCTGTGGGATTTGAATCTGCTGCTCGCTCAGATATTTTCCGAGCGCTCCAACCTTAAGCCAACATTAAAATCGTATTGAGAACACATTAGGGTGAGGACCGCAATTCCCGCTCACACATCCAACGCACCAACCTAGGAAGCAACTTAAGGCATCCAAGCGCTCTGGAGGCACACCTCATGAAATATTTGAATTGTGTTGTGGCGCTGCTGGCTGCGATGGTTGTCATTGGTTGTGGTGCAGGTCACGCCAACTTAACCAGTATTACCGTAAGTCCCCAATCAGCAACTACAACGAGCAGCCCCCAGGGCCAAGTTGGCTATACCGCGACGGGAAATTTCCAAAACGGCAAAAGCCGGGAGCTCTCTCAGGTGGACGGTCTTTCGTGGAAGACCTCGCAAACGAGTACCGGTACAGTTGCAGCTACTATTGGCTCAACCGGTGAAGTTACCTGCTCAGCGCCAGGGACCGTCACCATCACCGCGAGTGCTCCCCAAAACCTAAGTTTCACAGTGAATAATGGAGTACAGAACACTTCGATGACGGTGAGTGGCACCGCTATGCTCACTTGTCAGTAGGAGCACGTGCATGTTTGAAGTGATGTTCTCTGACTTGACCTTCGGCATCTGGGCTTCGGAAACGCCTCCGAGATCAGCCCAGCGGGTCGTTTATGACGCATTATGCCAAATGCCGAATGGTGGTGAAGCGGGGAGCCAAGCTGGTTTAACTGGCAGGAAGCCTCAATAGCGGCATCGTGAAGTTGTGCAGATTAGGTACCTAATTTGCCCCTTATCTCTTAAGAATGTAATATTCAAATTAAGGTGCGTAGAATTCTCCAAGTTGCGAGTCTTGTGGGTTTGATTGGTTTATCGCTGCTGTATCCCGTTATTGAATCATTCGACCGCTGGGACGCACCGGGTCCGTCCTCTGATTCTGAACTCCAGATTATCGTCCTACTCACCTTTGTGGGCATAGTGTTTGCATTGGGACATCTGCTCGCCTTATTTCTGGTCGCTGTTCTGACTGACTCACTCCCTTCCTTTAACTTGCGTGGCGAGGCAATACAGCGGCTGGCCGTTTTCGATTTCGATCCTGCTGTGACACCCTCTCCGCCGTTCCACCTCCGTATCTGATCCTCAATTCCTAAGCAACGAGCGTGTGGCTCGTGCTGTCTACGTGTGCGCCGAAGTGTTCGGGCGCTCTGAAACAGATGCTTGCCGTCTGTCACCTAGATTCACGTCACGGAGAGTGAAATTGAAAAAGCCTTTTGTTTTGGCCAGCTTTCTGCTGGCATCCACTTGCTTGCTTGCTCAGAACAACTCCATTCCAACGGCGACAGGGCTTCCTTACCCGGTGAACGAGTCGGAGGCAGGGTGCTCTATCCGTGGATTCGCTCATCAAACATGGGCTGAAGGTCTGCAATTTGGCCATGGACTGGCGAGTGTTCCGCGAAACGCTGTTCGTCCGAGCAATTTGAAATGGGAGCTGCCGATTTTGGCAACCACTGGAGTACTTATTGCGAACGTAGACAGGCCCGCTGCCAACCGAATCCAATCGACTTCTCTCGAGCAAACCGCGAGCCGGTGGTCGAATGTTGGACTTGGCCTCGAAATTGGGTCGGCTGCCCTTGCGTATGGATGGGGATGCAGCACCCACCACACATACTTGCGAGAAGCTGGCTTTACTGCACTTGCTGCTATGGCGGCTGCTGGCACGGTGGACTTGGGTCTCAAGCTCGCCTTTGACCGCCAGTTTCCTTACACACCGAACAGTACCGGCAAGTTCTGGGGAGGCGGGAGGTCGTTTCCGTCTGGCCATTCTGCCACGAGTTTTGCTTTTGCCGCCGTTGTCGCCCACCGCTACCCACACAACCAGTGGGTGAAGTGGGGTGCCTATGCACTGGCGACCGGCGTCAGTCTCTCGCGTTACCCGGCGAAAAAGCATTTCCCCTCTGACATCTTGATAGGCGCGACCCTGGGATATGTGACGGGGACGTATTTGTCGGGGCACTAGGCGCGAAACGAACAGCAGGAGTTGCGTGAGATGAAAATGTTCATGGAGGGTTTGATCATTTGGGCTGTAGCGATCTTGTGGTTTTTTCTTGGTACTGATCTTGCCGGGCAAACCTCGAGAGTAAACGGAAACTTAGTAGGAACCGTCGTGGACCCAAGTGGCGCTGTCGTTCCAGATGCGACAATACAGATTCGCAATGTCGCCACGGGACAGGCGCGCAGCCAACAATCCGATGCCAGCGGGCAATTTCAAGTCCGGGAGTTACCAAGCGGAAGCTATCGTTTGGTGGTCAGACGTGAAGGATTCTCCGTTTACGACAACCCGAACATCTCCATCTCCCTCGGTTCTGTTAGCAACCTAACGGTCCGGCTTTCACCTGCATCGGTTACCGAGCAGCTTACCGTGACTGATTTACCTGGTGTCATTGATCCGACCCAAACAGCGATCACCACGACTATTGATCCGGAACGAATTGAGGAACTCCCAGTTCGCAGCCGCAATTACCTCAATTTTGCGCTCCTTGCACCATCTGTGACTGCTTCAAATCAAGCTGCTTCACCCAACGCTTTAGTGCTGCCTGACAGTTTGATCTTCGAATCTTGAAGTTTTTCACAATCGGGGACCACGACAAGCTTGACGTTGTCGCGGAATCATTCAATTTGCCTAATCGCACGAATGTTGTTCAAGTCAGTCCTTGGTTCGGTGCCCAGCTCTCCCCTACAAAGACATTTGCTCGTCCAACGGAGGCACGTAATCCTCGGCAATTTCAGTTTTCGCTCGATTTCGAGTTCTAGATGATCTGGCTCGAAATCAATTGAATCGCAGTCATACGGCCACGTCACTTGTCCGCAGCATCTGAGTAACGTATGGGCTCAACTCTCAGACGGTTTGAACAGATTTGTTTGACCGGGATCACGATTCTACTGGCGTTAGCGTTCGTCAGTTGCAAGGGACAAGATTTTGGTGTGCTGCAACCGACACCGAAAGATCTCTGCAAGTGTCTGTCCCTTGAGCCTGACATCGCCGACTATCGGCACCTGGCTAAGCATGTGCCGATTCCTACCATTCCTGCACAAGAAGTTTCGGTCGAGATTATTCTGACCTGGCCACAAGACCCGGTTATACCTCCTGACGCCCCACGAACTGGCCGCGAACTTGAGGTTTTTCATATTGCGGACGCGTTCTTACAAAATGCAAGTGTGAATGCGGTGGACTGCGATGTTGTTATGGAGATTTCGCCCACTGCGGACAAGAGTTCGCTGCGGATGATCGTGGAAACTCCGGTTGATAATGAATATTGTAGTGCCCGTCAAAATATACAAGCTCAACTTAAGCAGCATGGATTTCGCCTCGACTCCCAGCATGGAGGCGAACTTCCGCAGGCCTTGCCCGTGGATGTCGTGGGCATGGCGTTCGAAGACTTTGAGCATGATCGTGGGCCTGTAGCCACGTTATGGGAGCTTCATCCCGCAATTGTGACGCTGCACTAATATAGTTAGGACGCCTCTTCGGTAGTCTTCTGCTGGTGGCCTGTAACTGGCAATCTCCCCCAGGTGGGTTTCGAACTCGTGCACCTACGCGATAACGCCGGGATTGTATGTTTATTCGGATTTACTTCTGGAATGGGATTCCCTGGACCTATTCCGCTGGCGGGCTTCGAATCGCGGTCCAGAAACGCTAGAACAGCATGACCATGCGCCCGGCAACCCAATCGTTTCCACCATCGTGTGTTCCTAGGGAGTGGATGAGATAGACCGGCATCGGTGGAGTGAAGTCCGGGAACGCCCCTCGAAACTCTTTCATGGCGCTTGCAAGAGCCTCCGGAAAGTTGCGCTCAACCTGATCGTATGTGGATCGTATCGATGGGAACTCGGTCAGCGCTTTTTCGATTCGTCCATCGAGTCGTGACTGTTCAACATCGGCGTAACAGACCTGGGTAAAGTTTGTCGAAAGTGGAGCGGAACACCCTTTACCCGCTCTGCCATCGGAAGACCACTCGTCGAATCCGCAACTCGCTCGAAGTCGCTGGTAAATGAGCGATATGACCAAGACTCTTTCGGAGGCCCCTGTCCTAATAGAAGCATGAGACTCAGGCAACGCATCGCACTCCGCATTTGCTTATTCCTCTCTGCCCGGCGAAAAACGAGCTAGAAGTATATTTTGTAGCTGCAGCTCACATAGTCACACTGCCAGAAATCGGGTTCGTCAATTCCATAATGAAGATACATCTCAACACCGCCACACTTCGGACAGATTGGTCGCTGTTTCAATCTGTCCCTCGTCACTATTCGAAACGAGCCGAGAACGGTGCGCACTTGAACCGTGGGCAACTCTCAAAGACATCGCTCGCTGCCAGAAGCACACGTGTAGGTTGCGACTGCGCCTCGCGTACTGTCTGAATGAGTCACACTTTTGTTGTCAAGCCCGAGGATAGAGCCTTTTCTAAACACCGATTTTATGCGGCTCGGTCGTAGCGGTGGTGCAGCCCACCCAAGCGTCGCCGAGAGATCATCTGTCCGCTCCCGACTGAACTGGCCCTCCTACCCGGTGTTTGCTTACCCAGGCCGAGATGAGTCCGGTCGTCATGATAGTAGGAGACGTAGTCAGAGAGGAGCCGCTTGAGATGGCGCTCGTTCAGCGGAATGACCTGGTCGAGCAGATCGCGCCGGCAGCTGCCGACCCAGCGTTCCGCGACTCCATTCTGCCAAGGGCTCTGGATCGAGGTCTGCACGCAACCAATTGTCATGCATCGAATCGCAGCCGGTACTTCCAGTCCATACTTTGCGTCGTGATCATAGATCAGGAACTTGGGCGCGGACTGGTAGGAAAAGGCTTCGCGAAGTTGCTGCACAATCCAACTGCTCGTTGGATGACGAGTGACATTGAAGTGCAAGATGCGGCGACGGTCATGGCTAATGAGGAAAAAGCAGTAGAGCACATTGAACGTGAGCGACGGGACCGTGAAGAAATCCATCGCCGCGATGGCTTCGCGGTGATTGCGAAGAAACGCCAGCCAGCGTTCGGTGGGTTCTGGGCGCCTGGGTGCTCGCCTCATCCAGCGGGTGACGGTCGTCTCCGATACCTGGAAGCCCAGCATGAGGATTTCGCCGTGGATACGCGGTGCACCCCAAGTTGGATTCTCCGCCACCATTTGGAAGATCAAGTCACGGATCTGTTTGGAGATTCTACGGCCACCGCCGACTCGTTTTCGCACTCCGCAGAGCATGGCCCAATACACTTTGAACCCAGCCTGGTGCCACCGCACCACGGTCTCGGGGAGGACGAGAACGAGCGATTTTTCCCAGTCGGTCCAGAAACAGCGCGCCACGACCCAGAAGAGTTTATCGAATGGACCGAGCCTGGGTCTCGGGTGCTTGCGTTTCAAGACCGCGAGTTGCTGGCGAAGGGCAAGCTCAACAACTTGCCCGTCTTTCCCCTCGTAGAAACTCACGGCACGGAACGGAATCCCGCGCTTCTTCAGGTTTCTCGCCGCGACGGTCAAACTGATGTAAAGGACAACACCATCTGCCAGAAGACTTCGGCTACCGTCAGGTTCAATCACCCACAGAGTTTGCCCGAGCGGCTGACCGTGGTCACCATCGAAGTACATGTCACCCTTTTGTATGCGGTATTCTACGCGGGAACCGTGCGGGAAGGCAGCCGCTGTTCTCTCGAACTGACCGTGCGTCCACTGGCCCGGAAGAAACTTTATTTTGCCATCTTGGATTTCAACGGATGGGGTGCGCCGGAAGGGGTCGTATCTGCCAAGCGTGATTCGCGATTGCGAATTAACCATGTGCAGAGTTTATCTTCGCGTTCGTGGCTGTGTCACGGCTGGACCAGTGCTCGGATCAGGGGACGAAGCGGGCCATCTCGCTCGGGTCATCTTTTCCCTTGCCCATCGCGTCGTCTTGTCGTCGCATCATTTCCTTCTCGTCTACGCCCCGCGACCTAACAATTGAGATGGCGAGCATCACGATTGTAAAGATTGCGAACGAGATGCTTGTCCACGATGGGAACCAAAGGACTAGGAAAAGTAGACCACTGAGGCCAAGCACGCCCACAACAACCTGCGCGATACGTTCGCCTTTGCATGTCGGGTTCATTTGCAGCCCCATCATCCCACGAATTCTGCAAACTCTAAATATTGATCTGCTCGAGCGTTTCGGTTATGCATCAGGATCATAGTTGTTGTAAGCAGGCGATAGCGTATTGACCAACGGTCAACTTGTGCTATGGCGATGTTGCAACATCAGCAATCGAACGACGGCCCGGAAATAACTACTTCGCAACCCATACAACGAATGTCAACTCGTCGTTTTCATCGTGTCCCGTGATCTCCCAGCAGCCGGACGTTGGAAAGGTTAAACCCACCATCATGTAGTTCCGAGGAGGGCCACTTACACCCACAGCGTTTGGCCCATCAAGATCTAGCGGCGGAGCCTGATCGTCCAGTCGTCGCCCCGTGACCTTCAGTTTTGGCGTCGGCTCCGTACGCCAGTCATAGCCTGCTCGCCACCAGCCCATTTTCTCTCTACGCCCTCGCCATTCCCCGTTTGGGGGCGGGTCTATCCACAGCCCGTCTGAACCAAACCAATGGCCCCCGGCATACGGCTGCGCGGGGTAAGGATGTGGAGGGACAAAGGGCATTGCTGTGGACAACGTAACTGGGCAGGTATCAGGCACATCGCTCGTTACCGTCCCTGCTTGCTGGGAAATAGATAATCGGGATAGCAAAAGCAGACAGAGCAAAGAGAGAAGGCGCAGTAACATAAAGCCTCCAGCAGCAATCCCGCAAATTCTACGCCCGTCAGAACCATCTCGGATCCGCGCATTCAACTGATGTAAAAGGGCGTTCTCACCAGCTTGCGCCGTTTGTTCGCCAAAAACCAAGGTCAACGAGTGAAATGTCGATTTTTCAACAATTAGCGAAGATGGTAATTCCTTTACGCTTGCGGTCAGTAGGAAAAGGCCGTCGCAACAAACCACAGAAACATCCAAACTGCCGCAGCTAAACCAAGTCGCCAATACCGATGCTGGTGCTTGTCGCGTGTTGAGAAGCCTGAGATGAGGCTCACGACAGAGAGCAATAGCCCTGACACTTCCGTCGTATAATCGCGCCACGGGATAGGTCTGACAAAGACTTGCCAGAACAGAGAGCCAAGGGCAACAAGCGTCGAGGCTGATGCGAACGCGAGGCACAGTGTTCCGGCAGTACTCTGGACAATTCCTTTACGCCAATCGCCGACGAGCCTATTCCACGCGACTGCCAACATGACGGTTGGAACGGCGAGGATAAGCAAGTTTATTGCGAAAACGAAAACAACCACGTTAGTAGTCGTCATTTTTGCATTCTGAACAGTGCCGATTCCGTTGGGACGATAGTACCAGCACGTCAGTTGACGATAACAGGCGATCGCTCAAATTTCGACTTCTTACGATTCAGTTCAAATTTGAAGCGTTCGACAGTAATCGGAATTTGAGTGCAACGGCGATTTAACGCCAACGATCAAAGAGCGCCGGGGGACATTCAGTGTGTCCGGTTTCGGAAATCAAAGGTCAGCGCGACCGTGCCCCTTCGTTCGTCCAATAAACGCTGCTGGATCCTCAGATCGTTCACGTCAACAGTGGGCAGATGCTTTCGCAAAAACTGGTCAACAAGGCGCAAGTTATAGACCTGACCCGGTTTGAGAGGCAAGTCCTTTAGCACCTGCGGGTCGGCTCCGAGGATATCAATGCTGCTGATGTAAAATTTCTTCCCCTCATCCATATCGACCTCAAGAACGCCCAGCTTCTTTGCGTCATCGAACGTAGGAGAGGGAATCGAAGTGAAGTTGACGTATCCCAGTTCTTCATAGGCGTAGCGCAGATTTTCCAGTCCCTCCGCTATCGCCTTGCGGTCGAAAATGTCGCCGTCTTTGATCGGGAACAGGTCACGCATAGCTTTTGTGTCACTAATCGCATGGTTATCTTTGAATGTGATGCGCCCCAAACGGTATCGCGGACCGGCGTCGATGTCGAATGTGATGACAAACTGATGAGTGTAATTTGTGTCCGGCAGTTGTTGCGTTGAAGCTTTGACCGCCGCCTTGAAGTAGCCCTTATCCACAAGACACTGCGTTTGTACTCTTCCAACTAAATAATCAGGCCAATTCGCTCCTTCGTAAATTTGGGATTTGAGATCGCTTGCGCATTTCTTCAAATGCACGCCATCCAGCCGCGTGTCCCCCGTGAAGTGAACTTCCTGTAGATGAATGCCGGTAGCGATCTGACCGGCCATGGCAGTCGCAGCCAACGCCAACATGGCGCGAAGCATGATCATGGTCCTCATGTCTAGAATTCTAGACCCGATTCCACCGCCTCGGCCATGACTGACGAAAACAGGCCTTAGCGCAAGTTTGCGCCGTCTGTTCGCCCGGATTTTGAGCGCGATGGGGATATTTCAACAATTGCCCTTAGGGTTTTCGATTCTTCGGTAAAAGCCGGGCCTTCCGAAGATTGCGACGAGTGGCCCAAGCGATGACCGCGAAGATCGGCCCCCAGAACAGCAGCATGACCAAGGCAATCGTTGATAGCTCTTTCTTCCAGTCCAAATCTCGCACAACTATCGCCACAAAGAAGGAGGCCACAGTGCCGAAGACGAACAGCGCCAACAGAATTTGCCCAACTTTCGCTGGAGCATTGAAAGCAGGGTTCTCTTCCAGATGAAGCACGGTGTCCGACTCGACGTGGACTGGTGGACGCGGCACGGCTATACCTCGGCGCACAAGTTCTTGTGCCAAGAGCGCTTGTGCTTCTGGAACGAGGGAGTCCCGATCGGTTCCGAGAGCCAAGAGTTCATCATCGGTTTTCACGCGATAAAGTTGCTCTAGAGAATCGGGTTTCACGAGAAAGAAGTTAGCCTTGGGTCTGGGGAAACGTCAAGTTACCTGGCTCCTCTAATCCGTCCCCGACGAGAAAGAGCTAGTGGGACGTGAATATGGATTGTTGACGTAATCAGGCCTTAGCGCTCAAAACCCCTGTCAATGAGGGCTATGGCGATGTCATAACAGCAATCAGGGGCGCGACAGAAATCAAGCGATCGAGAAGTTTTCTCGGATATACTCTCGGACGAAAGATTTGGCCATCAAGCGCAGGCTCTTTAACTATGAAGGCTTTGGTCTTGGCTGTGCTTCTCACAGGAGCGGTGTTCGTCTCGCCTCAACAAACCACCATTGCGGTGGTGAACATCTCGGAGAGCGGGAGTCCGGTTCTATTGTCTGGAACCGTAACCGCAGGGGACGAAGGATCGGGCGTGCTTCGCTATTCGCTGACGAAAGACATCTCATGCACCAATGTTTCTACCAAGAACATTCTTCTGGCGATTACAAGGATCAAGGTAACACGCTTAACCACAATAGACCTTGATGAGACCAGGTCTCAAGACTATTTCTTCACTTCGGAGATTTTGAAACCAGATGCTACCGACGTGTGGCACGACTCTTTCGGGCCGTTCGGGAAGCCCACGGGCGAGACCGAACTGAAGCCAGAAGAGCCGAGGGCCGCTGCGCGGATCATTTTTGTTCAGTTCGCGGACGGTTCGATATGGGGTGACCCCGCGCAAGCCGAAGATGCATTGCGAGACCGCGCCGATACCGAGAGCGAACTGAAGCTTCTCGTCGAGACATATCGGACTCGGGGCAACGAGCAGTTCTTGACCGAACTAACGAAGCCAACAAGGTTGGGGGGGATCGGTATTCTGCAACGTCTCTACGCCGACACCAAGGATACAGATCGTGTGATTACAAAAGTAGTCAGTATGCTGAAATGCGCCGACGTTCATCAGAGTGCCATTACCACGCTAGCCCCCTAAAAGCACGCTAACAGTCTTAATTGTTGAAATCAGGCCTTAGCACAAGCTTGCGCCGTTTGTTCGCCAAAACCCGGTCTATGAGTGTAATCGCGATCATCGCCAACCGTCCAAGCCTCACCCTTCGACTGGCGGCTAGCAGAGACCGAGCAAACCCTGATGCGGTAGGATTGCAAGACAGTAAAAATGAAGGGGATGTAAATGGGTCAACAAACCCGGATGACTGTCTTTGCCCTGATAGCCTGCGCAGCTTTTGCCCAGAACGGTCCCTCGTCTCAGGGCGAGACTGCGCTCAAAACCCAGTTCGTCTCCGTTCAGCCAGATGTAAAGCTCGAAGTGCTCGACTGGGGAGGGACGGGACGCAACCTCGTACTTCTCGCAGGTGGCGGAAGCACAGCTCACGTTTTTGACAGCTTCGGGCCGAAGCTCGCAGCACATTATCACGTCATTGGGATCACGCGGCGCGGGGCTGGTCAGTCCTCCGCGCCCCAAACGGGTTATGACCCAAGGCGGCTCGGAGATGATGTCGTCGCAGTTCTTGACGCCTTGCACATTGCTGATCCTGTCCTCGTCGGGCATTCGATTGCAGGAGAAGAACTGAGCGCCATCTCCACCTACCATCCAGGGCGCGCTGCAGCGCTCATCTATCTCGATGCCACAGGCACTTTCGCTCTCTACAACCCCAAGTATGGCGACTACATACCGGCTTTGGCGCAGCTCAAAGACGATCTTTCGGAACTACAAAAGAACCTCTTCGACGACGGCCTCATATCGAAGACGTTAACGGACATGGCGCTGTTTCAGGCGAATCTTGCTAACCTTCGAGACGAAGTCGAAGGCGCGGCCCGCCCCTCTCCGAAAGCCAGTGACCTTGCCAGCATTTCTGCCTTCCAGAGTTACATGAAAGGCTACTACGGTGGCATCATCCCCGAATCGGAGGTGCGCCAGCTTCATCGTATCGGTGAGGACGGGAGGGTCGGCGAGTTTCTTGGGCACGGGAATGCAAGCCAATCTGTGATGCTCGAAGAAGAACGCTTCCACTCCATCGATACACCTCTTCTAGCGATTCTTTCTTATCCCTCAGCTCCCTATCCAAGTCAGACGAGCGACCCGGCAAAACTCGCAGCCTATCGAGCCGCAGAAACGAGTCGCAGGGAAGCGCAGATTTCTATCTTTCGGGAGCAGCCCCATGCAAAGGTGATTGTGATTCCCAACTCCACCCACTTCATATTCCTCTCAAACGAGGAGGAAGTGGTCTCGCAGATCACCGACTTCGTGAATAGTCTTCCTGCCAAGCGTTAAGCAGAGCCAGAAGTGAAGTTTACGGCCCGGATGTCGTTAACAGGCGTAGGTGTTGAAAAACTCGATATTTCCCAAATCAGGGGAAATTTGGGGGATAGAAAATGTCGAGCCGAGCAGAGAAAATCGTTTGTAGGGTATCCTGACGCCATCTGATTTCTACGGATTTATGTGAACTGAGTTTTTCAACACCCACAGGCGATAGCGCTCATCGAGGAGTTTTGAGCGTAATTGATTTTTCGCCAACAACCGCACTGATACCATATCCGCTCAGGTGATTTTGGATGGAATTCAAAATTAAAGATATCGTAAAGGGCAATAAAGCCCACTTCTCCTTCTACCGGAGCGGGAACATGTTCTACACGGTGACCGTCAACGGAACGAAATGGATGTTTCCAGTGAGCCTTGAGGACATCGCTGGTGCATCACTGTTTGCTGAGATGAAGGCAATCACGCTCATGCGCTATATACGGAAGGCCCTTGAGGACAAAACGTTCGTGAAAGCAGCATAAAAAGTGACGGCGAGTCTGACAACGCGTCAGTGTCAACGAGCGTAACAGCGATGTTTCACCAACAATCTTTATCGAAGCTTCGGATGAGGAAAATAAGGAACCTCAAGTTCATTTCGATCGGTAGCTCTCGGCTGGCAGCGCGATTTTGCTATTTACGCCGAGAACTCGTGGCACAGCTTGCGCTACAGACAGTCGGAAGGGATCGACGTTCGGCATTCGATTCAAGTCGCAACCGAGAGGAATTAACTCAGAGAACTCATCGAAGGTGGTGGCAACGATGAGGGTCCCGACTGAAGCCAGGTAATCGGCGATCTTTGGATTCATAGCCTCATCGTAATTCTCAGGTCGCCCGGTCAGTCGTGTAACGACAAGATTCGTTGAGTGCTTGGCTGCATGAACGGTTGGATGGGAAAGGGCAGAGAATGCGCTCCAACGCTTTGCGAGTTCGGTATCGCCGCCCCCGATCTTCTTCACAAACTCTTCGGTTTTCTTGTGGCGGGCTCTCCATGTGCCATCGTTCAGTCCTTTGAACCACGCCTGTATCGTGTTGCGGATACCATTGTCATCGAACCTGAAAGTCAAGAGAAGGTCTCTTGTTTCCATGAACGATCTGACGAGAACATCCCAGCTATCGCGAGTGGCAGGCTCCAGAAGAGATTTCATCCCCCAGAGCAACGATGTCGAACGGAATCTGAGCAAGAAACACGCGCTTATCTGAGAATTCGGGTCGATGTCGATCGAGCGACCGCCGACTCTATAGAATTCCGCAGAGAGTTCTGTTAGGACCAAAGGAACCCGAGCTAATAGGTCATGAAGTGAAACGGAGCTTTGTTCCATACGCGTAATGGTAACTGTTTTAATCAAGGCGTTTACACTCACAATCCCCACAACGGGACCAACTGCTCGGCGCGGGCGTAGCCGTGCTCAATTTTCCCCCGTGCCGTGCGACTCCCCTACGGAATCCGCGGGGGCGTGAGTGTAATTGATTTATCGACAGTAAGCTCAGAAAGCCCGTGGGAGCCACAGGCGGAATGTCACCTCGGGACTCGGACCTCCACCACGAAGGTCAGGGCGCTGTCATTGATATCATAGATTTCCGCCGTAACTTGCCAACACCCCTGGGTGGGGAAAATCACTCTTGCCCCTACACGGCTAATTCCATCCGCCCCACGTAGTGGGCCCGACCTCGCCCAATTATCTACTTCCACTGGTCCTGCGGGTCCATCCAGTCTCGTACCCTTTATCGTTACTAATCCACGACCCATCTCCCACCACTCTATGTCCACCGCCCTAGCTAATTCGCCATACAGCGATGGGACGACGCCTCCACGGAGCACGTGGGGCGGGAGTGTCGTCCACAACTTCCCATTCCCGTAAAAGGACGTTCGCATGGGGCGTGTCTCGGCCATCAGCAAGGTATCTCCCTCGCGATTCCGCTCAGCAACCCAGGCGGGAAACTTGCTCGGTGGTTCGCTGCTCGGTGGTTCATTACTGTTGGGGACCGTGACAGGACAGCGAAACGATGCTGCTACATCTGGCTTTTGGGTTTGGGCTAGCAGCCCGGGGTGCAAGTGGCGGATTTCCTGCAAGTCGGACGCCGTAGTCGGCTACGCGATCTCACGAAGCACTTGGCAACGGACGCAGAGATTCGGCTTCTGCGAAGCCGCTTCTGATTTATCCGACACGTGAAGAGCAAGTAAAGGGTCAAAACAAGTCTGCCGAAGCGGTTCTTCCACTCCCGCGGCGTACCCGCGCCCAGCAGTTGGCGCAGGATCAGGCTTAGATTGAACGCGCCCACGTGGATCAGTTGCCGCTTCCAAATGTTTTCCTGTCCGCGCAGATGGCAGCGCCGCATCGCGCCCGTCTCGTAGCAGTGCGCGAAGCTGCGCTCGACCAACTCGCCGCGCCGCCGCAGTAAACTCTTGCCGTACTCGCGCTGCACCCGCCGCCGGTTCGCGTACACCGCTTGTTGCTCCTCCGCTTTGCCCGCCCAGTTCCGCCGCCCCTTTTGTTTCTTCTCCGGAATGTAACTGCGCACGCCGTACGCCTTCATCCGCTTCACCACCGCGCCGCTGTGATAGCCCTTGTCGGTCACCGTCTCTTCGATCCCGGCAACGTTCACCTTCGGCGCTTCGTGGGGCCGCAACTCCGCTTCGCGCCCGACCTGCTCCGCCACTGCCATCCCGGCTTCGCACAACGTCTCATCCAGCGTGGCCGTGTCGCCCCGGTCGGCGCCTTGCAGCGTGACCGCCAACACCGCGCCCGTGTCCAGATCGACGGCGTGCTCGGCTTTGTGTGCCAGATGCGTGCGCCCATCCTTCATCTTCGCGATCCGCGCATCGCCATCCACTGGGCTCTTCCACTCCTTATTTGACGTCCGTTTCTTGCGCTTGCGATCCAACCGCCCCAAGTCCTCGCGCGTCGGTGTCGCGATGCCCGAGGCCTTCGCCAGCCCGCGCAGAAACTCCTCGTAACTCTCGCCCGTGTCCCGCCGCACAATCGAGCGCATCGCCGCGTTCGCCTCCAGCGTCGTCGCATCAATCGCGATCCTCTGGCCTTTCAGCAAACCACGATCGGCCAGCACGCCCAACACCCAGCCGAATACTTCGCGATGCGTGTCCAGATCGATCAGCCGCCGCGTGCGCGAAATCGTCGAGTGATCCGGCGTGTACTCGTCCAGCACGATACCCACGAAACGCCGCAGGGCCAGCGAGTCCGCCAGCCGCCAGGCAATGCCGCGCTCCGCTCCGATGCCCTCGAAATACCCGATCAGCAGCGCCCGAAAGTAAATCCCCGGCGTCAGCGACGGACGCCCGTTCTTCTCGGCATAAAACTTCGCGCACCGGGTCTCGACAAACTCGTCGAAGCGCTCGGCCTCCAGCAACTCGTTTAACTTCTGGTAAAACGGATGTCCCGGAGCTGATGCTAACTCCGTGTGCGCGATCCACAAATCTTCTTGCTTCTCCCGCTGCTTGCGCGTCCCCATCGCCATGCGCCGATTTTACAAACCAAGCCTGTGGATACCCTCAACACTTTCTGTTCACGAATCCAAACTTGCACCACGGGCTGCTAGGCTCGGCGTGAGGCTTAATCCAACCAATATTGGCAGCAGAAACGACAGAGACACCCTAAATTTCATGCGCACCCCCAATCCAACGGCAGTCGGGACACGCTGTTATCGGTTGGCGTGCGCCATATTACTATACGAGGGGCCGGATTCCCACTCGTTGTTGTTAACAATTACACCAACAATCGCCCTTGCTGTACTGTGCCATTTGAAATCATGGGAAACGAGCGGCGCGTGGCAGCAGCAGGAAGAAAATGATGACCAAGAGCACGAAAAACGGGTAAATCACCCATTCGTGCTTTGCCAGAGCTAGTTTGAATTCGGGCCAAAAGTCTAGTTTGGTCTCACAAGATATCAACCAATGCTTCAAGCGTTCAAACGTGATGTGCAATTCTGCCCCCTCCACAACTCCGCATCCACCAACTACGACCTTGGAGCCCTCCACGGCAGCTTCCTGCTGGGTAGTGAGTGTAATTGATATTTCAACAGTCATCCGCTCGTCGGTGGGCACACTTACTTCGAGAGCCATACGACGAAGATCAACTCGTCGTCTTCGTAGTGTCCCGTAATTTCCCAACACCCAAGCGTCGGAAAGTTCATCCCTACCATCATGGAGGGTGGTGGCCCGACTACATTGTTTGCTTCCGCCATAAGTGGAGGAGCGGTCGCGTCCAATCGTTTTCCGGTGACCTTTAGCTTCGGCTTTGGTTCCGTGTGGTAGTCATAGCCCTGTCGCCACCACTGCATTTTTTGCCTGAACGTGGGGTCAGTAGGAGTGTAGTGCCCCAGTCCCATCCATGTTCCATCTTCCGGGGGAGATATCCATAGCCTATCTGTGCCGAACCAAGACCCACCCGGGTAGGGCACCTTGGCATACGGCCACGGAGGTATGAACGGGTGATCCGACGCCTTGGTGACTGGACACGTCTCAGGAACGTCGCTGGTTGCTGTTTGCGATTGTTGAGCAGAATGCTGAGCAAAGGATGCTTGCGTCAGAAGAAGTAAGCTGACCAAAGCCAGAAGGCGTGCAAACATAGAGCCTCCCGAAACCTGCATATTTTACAACGTCCCCACCTGGGCAACACACTGCTGTTGTAATCACGTTTACACCAAACTACGACCCCGGAGAGCCTCCCCCTGGACAGCGTCCTACGAGGTTGTGAGTGTAATCGCGCTTTTTCGCCAACAACCAAAGAAAGCGTCTCTAGCCCCCCACCTCCTCACGGCTCGGGATGATTACTTTTCCATTCCTCTGCCATTCGCTCAGCTTCAAAAACCTGTGCAGGAGTCATCTGATCTTTGGCATGGGAGAGACTCGGGTTCGGGTTGGGGTTGGTTAAGCTGAACCACATGTAGGCTTCGACATAGTCTTTGGGGACACCAAGACCCTCCATGTATAACAACCCTAGATTGTTCCGTCCTTGACCTGCCCCTCCGCGATCAGGGACGTGCTCGGCTGCTTTTCGGTACCACTGGGCAGCCTGCACGTAATCCTTTTGTACCCCTTCGCCATCCTCGTACATTTGCCCCAAGTTGTTTTGCGCGTCAGCGTTACCTTGGGCTGCCGCTCTTCTGAACCACTTCAATGCTTCTTGAAAATCGGCCCTTCCAGACCAGCCCTGCTCATATCCGGCACCAAGCCAAAACTGCGCTCCTGCGTCACCGTGCTCGGCTCTAGGCAAAAGATATTTCCGACGTGTTTCGGTCCATGGTTCGCGCTGCGACGTGGATTCTGCAACCCACACGACAAAGGTCAACTCATCACTCTCGTACTGCCCTGTGATCTCCCAACATCCGAGCGTCGGAAGGTTGATACCGACGACCATAGATTGCTGATCCCCGTTCAAACCGGTAGTTGTCCGGTCGGAGAGAAGAGGCGGAGCTGGAGAGTCCAGTCGTCTGCCCGTGACGATCAGTTTCGGCCGTGGCTCCGTACGCGGGAAATTACCTTGTCGGTAAAATAACAGCTTCTGCCTGAACGTCAGGTCACTGGGGGTGTAATGCGGCAATCCACTCCATGTCCCGTCCGATTGAAGCATTGTCCACAACCTGTCGCTGCCAAACCAGAAGTGTCCCGCATCTGCTTTCGCTTCATACGGTGAGGGTGGAACGAAAAGGCTAGTCTGATATGGCTTTGTAACCGGACACGACTCAGGCGCAATATCCGGCTTTGGGTTTCTTACTTGCTGTGCAAGAGATACTTGCGGCAGAAAAAGGAAGCTGAACAGAGGAAGAAGGCGCAGCAACATATAGCCTCCCGCAGTTTGGCTATTCTACAACTTCGGAGGCCGTTCCGGCACCGCCCCACATTGTTGACGCAAACACGTTCTCACCAGCTTGCGCCGTTTGGTCGCCAAAAAC
>Ga0207116_10043_pt1 | contig 34153 bp, 32 predicted proteins | sample Alteio_BWMinHeat_44_FD_153550 | JGI IMG/M metagenome (GOLD analysis project Ga0207116, IMG submission 153550) | Enriched cells from forest soil in Barre Woods Harvard Forest LTER site, Petersham, Massachusetts, United States -... | ecosystem: Environmental > Terrestrial > Soil > Temperate forest >... | reverse complement strand
ATCACGATGGATGTCTACACCCAGGCACTCTCACCGGCCAAGTGCGAGGCGCAAGGCCGAGTGGCCAGCATCATCCTGCCTAAGAAAATTACTGCGCGCTTATCGGACAGTTTTGGACAGTTGCGTCCAACACTGGTTTCCGATAAGGATTGAAGAATCTGGCGGGGACGACGGGACTCGAACCCGCGGCCTCTGCCGTGACAGGGCAGCGTTCTAACCAACTGAACTACGTCCCCACTCGCCAAATCAACGAGATGCGCAATCGCCAGTGTTTATGCGGCATTGCACGAATTGCATAAATTGCCCAATCTGCTCCGGATGACCCAGATTGCTTCCACTCGGGTCAAAACCGCTAATAAACCGCCAATAAGAAACTGAGCAAATCGTCGTCACAGAAATATCCTAACAGCTTCTCGCAGAACACGAAAGACCACCTTCATTTTCCGGTCGCACGAAATTCTCAAATTCGTCCGCAACGGTGATACCAGTTGTTTGTGCGACGGAGCAGAGGCCTCAGCCCTGTCACGCAGGAGGTCGCGGGTTCCGTTTTGCTCGCCATAGGGACACGACAGCAGAACGTCTTTCCATATCACTCTGGAAGGCAGGCAAGCGCCGCCACGCCATCTGCAAGGCCGGGGCCTGGCCAAGGGAGGTCCATAGCCTTCCAGTTCCGTCCTGCATCACCTGATCTGAAGAGGCCGCGGTTGTTGGCGGCGTAGATGACGCCTGGTTCGCCAGCATGAGTGGCAAAACGGCTCACCGTCGTGCCCTTCGCCGCGGGCAGGCCGCTCATTGACTGTTCCCATCTCTGAACCCCAGTCTTCCTATACACGTACGCCTCGGCCCCTCGCGGCGAGTAGGCGGAGCCGGGTCCGTCTGTTGCGGACACGATCACGGTATCTGGATCAGCAGGATCCACGGCAACGCCCACGAGATAGCGGTGCTGCAATCCATCCTCGGGCGATCTCCACGAGTCCCCAGCATCGGTACTTTCATAGTACCCGTCGCCGGCGGCCGAGTAGATCCGCCCGGGTGCAAGCGGATGCGTCATCGCGGTGTGCGTGTCGTACGGACCGCCGCGAACGCGATCACGCCAGGTCCGCCCGCCGTCGAACGTGCGCACGAGCGCGCCAGCCTCGATCGCGACAAACACGCGATCCGCGACGCTCACGTCGGCTTCGATCCACCGAACATGATGCGTCTGGGGCCGTGGGGGAAAACTCCAGGTGTCAGCAGAAGGGAGCGCGCGCAATCCGGCGAGGTCCACCCAGCTATCGCCGCCATTGTCGGAGCGAAACACCGCACTTGGTTCGGTGCCGGCATAGACGACGCCGAACCCGTCAGCTTGTTCCGCGTGACCCACATCAACCGCGGTGATCTTCGGGTGGTCGATACCTGGTCCGGCTGGCTCCCAATTCCGGCCGCTGTCGCGGCTTCGGAACAGACCGGCACGCGCAGTTCCGCAGTACACTTGGGCCGGGCTGCTCAGGTCGACCGCAACACATCCGGGCGACAGTCCGGCCAAGTGTTCGTCGACCGTCCAGGTGGAGGCGCGCCGAGCGATCAACAGGGCCGCTCGGGTTACGACTACGATGCCGACCATGACTCAATCTCCTCCATTACCCCGCTAGGCCACACGAAGCACAAGCTTGCCGTGTTTCTTTCGTGTTGGCGCTCCCGGCTCACTGGGCGACATCCCATGAACCCTTGGCAGTTTCTCAGCGATGTCCTTCCAGGCCTGGGCTGCATCTTGGAGTGTGTACACGGTCGCAACGTCTGGTCGTATTGTCCCCTCTTCCAGCAGTCGCCCGATTCTGCTGAGCACGTCCCCTGACGGCGCGAGCCTCATCATCACGCCCGACACACGGTGCCTCGCGGCCTCTTCCTGCGATACGGGTTGGGTGGCGGATACGAGATGGCCACCTTCCTTCAAGACGAGGAACGACCGCTTCTGTGTATCGCCACCGACCAAGTCGAAAACCACATCGACCTTCTCTCCCAGAATCTTCTCGAACTGCGCCTCTCGATAATCGAGAACCCGGCTGGCCCCGATGGACTTGAGGTACGCCTCATCATCGCCACTTGCTGTGGCAATGACGGTGGCGCCGGCATGCGATGCCAATTGCACCGCATAGGCTCCCACAGCGCCGGCGCCACCATGGATCAGGATCGTTTGTCCCTTTTCCAGGTGACCGTGGGTGAAGAGTCCCTGCCACGCAGTTTGGGAGGCCACCGGCACAGATGCTGCCTCCTCAAATGAGAGTTTCCTTGCGATGGCCGCCGGCTTGATAGCCAGATACTCCGCGTACGCGCCGCCCGTCTCGTTCGCAGCGAACACGGCATCACCTGGCGCATATGCCGCAACATCACTGCCAATCTGTTCGACGACCCCTGAAAACTCATGACCTGGTATCCACGGCAGGTCAATCGGGAGTATCTGTCTTGCCGTTCCGGAAGCCTTGACAAGATCCAGATGATTGACGGCGGTACTCTTGATCTTCAGCAGGATCTCGTCACGTGCGATCGTCGGCGTCGGTACATCGTTGAACACCAACTGCCCACCATATTCCAACAATCTGACAGCTTTCATGCGAGCTCTCCTTAAATCTGCCTAATGGGGCGCACACGCAGTCTCATGAAAGAAGCGCATTCCAATCCCGCGTCTTCGCCCAAGACTCGAAATCGTGGAAGGCGACGTCGGGAAACTCACGCCGGAGCGCGGCGCGATCCACCGCAAAACCGACGCGGTCGAACCATTCGTACATCCTAACGGCATCCTCGCCCATGCGCTGGCGGATGACATCGAGCGGGACATGGTAATAGCTAAAGGGGCGGCCGGTGACACGCGAGAGAATGGCGAGGGTGTCATTCCCCGTGAGCTCGTCGCTCGCGAGGTCGAAGCGCTTGCCCGCGAAGCGACCGGCGTCCTCAAGGACGCGAACGGCGACCGCGCCAATGTCCGCGACCGCAACTTGCGCGAGCGCCCTTGTCGGCGGGAGCGTCGACGCGTAGATCCCTTTAGCGAGTTGCTCTCTAATGAAATAGAGGTTCTCCATGAAGGCCACGGGCGCGAGAATTGTTGCGCGAACTCCGACTTTTGCGATGTGCTTTTCGACTTCGTACTTGCTGTCGAAGTGCGGAATGCCAGTCTGTCGGTTGGCAGAGCCGACTGAGGTGAAGACGAGATGCACGCCTGCTGCCTTGGCCGCGTCAGCGGCGGCAATACCTTGTCGTGTCTCGGCGTCCGTACCTCCGAACGGCGTCGTCATCGCGAAGAGAGAGGTCGCTCCTTCGAGCGCCTTCGTGATCGCCGCAGTGTCTTCGAGCGAGGCCGCCACGAGCGTCGCCCCGGCGTTCGCGAGCAACTTGGCCTGGCTTGAATTTGGGTCGCGCGTGACGGCGCGGACCTTGTGGCCTCGCTCAAGGAGGCCACGTGCGATAGCGCCGCCTTGTTTACCCGTGGATCCCGTAACAACGACTGTGAGTTTTTGCGCCATGTCTTGCTTCCTTTCCTTGCGGTCAGTACTGCGATCAGCCCCGGGGTTGCAACCGCGACTGGAACAACCCGGAAAAGGCCGGGCGCACGTCGATGAAGATCGCGGCCCAGAGTGCTGCCACGAAAAGGGCCAGCGGAAGCCCGCTCGGGGCCATCAGGGCATGGAAAGTAATGATGTTGACAATCACCGGTGCCAGCATTGCCACCGCCAACGGTACGTAACGGTTGGCCAGCAGAAGTACACCTGCGATGACCTGAAACGCGAAGATTACCCACAGGTAGTGCGTCACATAGAGGGCCCCCATGAACTGTCCAGCAATGCCCGGCGGCGGGGGAAAGGGAATGAAGTGCAGGAAGCCGTTCAGCCCCATAACAAGAAAGATCAGGCCCGCAAGATATTGGGCGATTACGGAAGCGGTTCTCATAACTGGTTTCTCCTTTTTCGATAGACGCCATTGCATTGGCATCATGTATATTGATGTCAATATAATTGATGATGTATACTTCTGGGAGATTCAGGTTTTTATGACCCGAGGCATGACGGACCACGTCTGGATAGTAATGATGAAGGCGATGCGCGCCCTGACAAGGTACGCAGCCGCTGGTATTGAAGAGACCGGACTCGGCCTCTCGGATTTCGGCGTACTGGAACTCCTGCTGCGCAAAGGGCCTTTGCCCGTCAATACGATAGGCCCAATGGTCGATCTGACCCCAGGCTCGATCAGTATCGCTGTCGATCGCCTGGTCGCGAAGGGCCTGGTCAGCCGGGTCGAGAGCGCCGAAGACCGACGCGTTCGGGTCGTTGCCCTCACCCCACGCGGCAAGGATCTCATTGTTTCCGCTTTTCGAAAGCATTCCGGGCAGATGAAGAAAGTGTTCTCCGAACTAAGCCCGGAGGACCTTCGTGGCCTTGAAGTGAAGCTCAAGAAGGTCGGCAAGCGCGCCGCCGCCCTGATGGAACAGAAAGGTTGAAGAGGCACACGGAAATGGATATTTGGGAGCAAGGCGATAGTCCGGGATAAACGCCCTCTCTCCCGCTCTCGCTGCAATATGCCCGACAAGATGTCGGTATGCTTTGGCGGAGCCAAAGTTAAACCAACCAGCGTGCAGATTGGACGATCGTCTCGCCTGACCGCCAATCGCCGGATGTACCCAAAGTCCCGGTACGCCGCCGAGGGTGTCTGCTTCGAATGTCACGTCGCCGCGTGGCAATACGCTCTCCATGTTGCCTGGAGCACCTTCTCCAGTCATCTCAAGAAGCTTGTCGAGTCAACCTCTGCTTCCACCTAGCCATGTGGCGGATGCGCCTTTCGTGGCTATCCTCGATCCTGTTCTCACAGTTCAGGAAAGGGGTTTTGCTAGACATGGCCAATTCAATACTAGAAACAATTTCAAGCGAATTTGCGTCTGCCGCGGAGAAGGTAGGCAGTAGCGTGGTTGCCGTCCACGCCCGACGCTGGGTGCCGACCAGTGGCATCGAATGGAAGAGGGGTGTGGTCGTAACGGCTCATCACGGTGTGCAGCGCGACGAAGACATCAAGGTTCTACTCGGTAGTGGTCGCGCAGTTTCCGCGAAACTGGCAGGACGGGATCCCAGCACGGATATAGCTGTCCTAAGGATCGAGGAAGGATCTTCGAGTGCGCCCCAACTCGGCGACTCGACAAGCCTAAGGCTCGGCCATCTAGTTCTCGCGCTCGGCCGCACACGGCGCGGGGATCTGGTGGCGAGCAGCGGGATCATTGGCGGCATCAGCGGCGAGTGGAGGAACCGGCGAGGGGGACAACTCGATCAGCACATCCGGCTCGACCTCGCCCTGTATCCGGGATTTTCCGGCGGACCCCTGCTGAATGCCAGAGGCGGGGTTGTTGGTATTAATACGCGGGGCCTAGCCCATGGACGAGCCGTCACAGTGCCGGTGGCAACTGTCAATCGCGTGGTCGAAGAACTCCTGAAAAAAGGGCATATCGCTCGGCCCTATTTGGGCATTGCAATGCAACCGGTGGAGGTTCCGGAAAATATGCGCTCGAAGCTGCCTGCTGATACCCGAGTCGGGCTGCTTGTCATGCACGTGGACAACGGTGCGCCCGCAGAAAATGCCGGAGTGTTGCTAGGAGACGTTCTTTTCGAAGTGGGCGGAAAGACAGTCGAACACGTGGATGCGATCCAAGACTCGCTTGCCATAGCAAAAATTGGGGATGTTCTGCAGATCAGGGTGATTCGAGCCGGAGAGATCAAGCCGGTATCAATCACTTTGGGCGAGAGGACACGATAACGAATGGCGAAGGGAAACGGCGGAGGAGCGATCCGAATTGCAGTGGTGGCGACCTCCGCCGTCCGCCGGGCCGGGCTCGAAAGCATCGTCCGCAACCACGCTGACTTCCATCTAGCGGGAAGTTTTGGCTCGGTGGCGAGCCTTGTGCCATTTGCCCGTAAAACCGAACTGGATGTAATTGTCATCGACTCCGATTCGATCCGCGATTTCTTACTTGAGCCGATATCGGAAGCCGCGATTGTTCTACTCACGGAGGTCTCCGACGCGCGGTCGATCTCGCGCTTATTGCGGAGCGGTGTGCGCGCGATTCTGTCCAGAGAGAGCGATCCGGACAACGTTCTCTCGGCCATTTATGCCGTCTATGATGGACTGGTGTTGCTGAGCACGGCGACTGCAGAGAACTTGGCCGCCGTCTACGGCGATCAGCCGTTGGAGCTTGAAGACGAAATGTCCGAAGAGATCACCTCCCGCGAGACTGATGTGCTTAGAATGTTAGCGGAGGGACTCGTCAACAAAGAAATTGCAGCACGTCTCGGCATCTCCGAGCATACAGTCAAGTTCCACATCAGTTCGATTCTCGACAAACTGGGTGCTTCCACTCGCACTGAAGCGGTTACCCTGGGAGTCCGGCGCGGGCTAATTCCGATCTGAACTCTTTGGTCTTCATCCCATCAATAACTTCTGTGTGGCACGTCATCGAAGCCATCATGTTGCGACGTCCGTGACAATGACTTTGATTTGACCCTTAACTTCGTCGCGCGGAGAACAGCGTGATTTCCTTCACTTGCATCTGGAATCCCGTCCATTCATTACCTCCAACTCGCTGCGAATCAACGGATCAAGCCTACCGCCTTACGAGCCAACCTTAGGGGACATTCAAGAGCGGGCGTACGAGCGCACCCTTGTCGAACTGCCGGTCGATCAGGCGGCGCGATTCGTTGGGGGAGTTCGTGACTCGGCCATGGTTCGGATATCTCGGTTCTCGAAGACCAGGTCTTGGCGCTCCTGTGTTTGCCGCAGCACAACATCCACCATTACCCGCGCCAGGTCATCGGCTTGAATCACCTGGTTAGGGAACAGCACCCGAAAAACGGGATAGATCGCGTGCATCAGTCGGTAGTTGAAATTCGGTTCCTTCCGCGGCTCGACGGGGTAGATATACGCAGGCCGGAAAAGATAAACGCGCGGAAAGCCAGCCGCGAGCAATGCCTTCTCCGCCTGGCCCTTGTAGCGAGCGAAGGCAAGGCGACTTTGTCCCGTCGGGTCCGCGCCACCCCCGCTCAAGAACGAGAACGCGGCGTCTGGACTGCTATCACGAAACACTCGCGCGAACTCGATCGTGTAGTCGGCGGTTATGACACGCAGTTGCTCGTCCGATACCGACCCGGTGTAGGTCCCCAGGCAATAGACCACCGCGTCCTGGTTCGAGAGTACGTTTGCGAGCGGGGAACAGTCTGCGAAGTTCTGATGCAGAACCTGTTCCAGCTTCGGATGCGAGATGCCCAGTTTCTTGCGCCCAATTGACGTAACGCTTTTCACCTCTGAGTTGTCGAGCGCGTAGCGAAGGGCATATCCGCCGACCATCCCGGTCGCGCCCACAATGACAAGACTTTTGTGGCCGACCGTTGGATTGGTCATCGACGCATCCAAAGACGCCTGGTTTGTAGTTGTCATAAATTTCGCGGTTCTCGATCCAGCGCAGTCACTCCCAAGATTCGTTCCTGAACCTGCCTACCAAAACCGCCACCGTAGTCGCTATGTAGAGAACCCCCGTCACCCCTTCCAGCGCCGTTAGTATGCGGGCCGTTCCGCTGAGCGGCACGATATCGCCGTATCCGACGGTAGAGAGCGTTATCAGGCTGAAATAAAGCAGCTCGGTCTGGCGGTCGGCTGAGTGACTTCCAATCTGGATTGAACCCGGAGAGAAAGCATCTATCGCTAGATAAATCGCCGCCCACAGCAACCCAAGCAATAAGTAGATGTTGACGGCAGTGTAGAGCTCCGCCTGAGCGACCGAACGAGAATTCCTGAGATATGAGAAAAGACCTGTGGCCGTGAGCCCGAAGAAGGCAGCGAGAAATGCCCATCGAATTCCGGTCAGCGTCGGGCTTGGGAACGTATTGCCCGCCACCACAAAAACCGCATTGCCCAATGCCAACAGAACCGACGGCCACACCCAGCTTTTGATCTGCGACAACCGGACAATGGCTAAGACAATTGGTATGAAGGTGACGGCCGCGAGCACCAGCCGCCTCCAATTATCCTGGTTCAACACCGGAGTCAACAGAATCGCCACCAACAAGGACAGGAGGAGCAACAAGTCCGGTCGCGATTGAACTTTCGCATTCAATGAGAAAACCTCAACAACGCACGCTCGCCCACGGTGACGAGACGCTTTTGGCCAGTTGTGGAAACGCTCATCGATGCGGTCAAAGCCGCCTGGTTCGTCGCTGTCATGACAAAATGCGCTCTTCAATCCAATCGACGTAGAGCAGGCGCTCGGCAAACAACCATTCACCGTCCAACTTCATGAATGTGTCGTAATAGCGCAGCGCCGCAATCATCAACCGTCGCTTTCCACCATCGACAGTGAGGTGATGAGCCAGGCAGTAGGCTTCGCCGGTGCCTCGGTCATCCGTTAGACTGAGGATCGTACTTTGCCCGACGAAATGCATAGTGACGGCATACTTATTCAGATCTGCGAACACAGGGGCGAGCGCCTCGCGCGAGTGCAGCTCCTGTGAGGGCTTCGGATCCTTGGAGTTCATGTAAACCACGAAGTGCGTGTCTGGGGTAAACAGAGACATTTGACCTTTCGCGTCACGACGGTCGGCGCAGTGGGCGTAGGCCTCGACGAGCTCCCGGATCGCGAGGCGGTCCGCGGCGTCGCTGGGGGAGATCGTGATGTGCTTGCTCATAAGTTAGTCTCCTTGTTCGATTCGTTCCCTCGCGGCAAGACTGTCACTCTTGTGGCCCGGCAACAAATCTTGAAGAACATTAAAAGCTAGATAACACCTTCTACGATTAGGCCTTGGTAAATCGCTCCTTTTTGACGGTGTTTGGCGACACTTTGGTATGCTTCGCCACAATACCAATCTTTCGCTGCCTTTACGGTTGGGAATTTTGCTATCACGATTCCCTCAATGGGATCGCCCTCCAAGACTTCATGCTTCCCATAAGCCGCCAAGACTTCAATTGGATGTCCTTTCATCGTCCCTTTAATTCCAGCCCAATAAGTCTCAAGCTCTTTTTGATCCACTGTTTTTGTTCTGATGAAAACGATGTAAGCAGACAATGATTGTTCTCCGTTTCTCGGATGGGTAGATGGCTCTTACCTTTTATTTGTAGAGCCAAGGCTTATAGGCAATCTCGATGTTGTATCCGTCCGGGTCACCGATGTTTGCCGCGAAGTAGTCGGCACGCCATTCGGGCCGAAGGCTCGGTTCCTGGTTTGAGGTAGCTCCCGCGTCTATCGCCGCCTTGTAGCTGGCCATGACAGCGTCCGCGCTCTTGGCGGTGAAGGCGACGTAAAGGTCTTTGGCGACTTCGCCACTCTTCAGCCAGAAACCCGGAATGTTGTTGATGGCGAAACCGCGTATGGCAGGTTGATCGAACTTGTACGGCATGTCGATGCCAAGCGGCTCAAGGACCTTCTTGTAAAATTCGCTCGACCGATTCAGATCCGAGACGGGGAGGTAAATATGGTCAATCATGGCTTTCCTCTTTTCGTTTCACTGTGACAGCCCCGAGTCATGACTCGAGGATTGCCCGTGTTTCTAGAAACGCCTCAATCCCGTACGTGCCGAATTCACGGCCCACGCCGGAGTGTTTAAATCCGCCGAACGGCGCGTGTTGATCGTCAAGCATGCCGTTGACCGCCACGCGGCCCACGAGGAGATGGGAGGCTACGCGGCGGGCGCGCTGTACGTCGGTCCCGCTTACGTAGGCGTGCAGGCCGTAGCTCGTGTCGTTAGCAATCTTAATGGCATCATCGTCGTTTTCGTAGGTGATGACACACAGGACTGGGCCGAAGATCTCTTCCCGAGCGATCGTCATGTCGTTCGTGACATTGACGAACACGGTGGGCTTCACGAAGTAACCCTCTTCGAGACCCTTGGGATGTCCGTCGCCGCCGACGAGCACTTCCGCGCCTTCTTCAATGCCCTTGCGGATATAGGACTGCACCCGGTCGCACTGCTTCTGCGTCACCATCGGTCCGACCGCGGTCTTTGGATCTCTCGGATCGCCGCGGGAAAGGCGTGCATGGCGGCCAGAATCGCTCGTTTCACCTCATCGAGGCGGGCTTTCGGTACAAGGAGCCGCGTCCCAGCGACGCACGCCTGTCCGCTGTTCATGAACGCGATTGCAAGTGCCGTTGGGATTGCCTTGTCAAGGTCGGCGTCGTCGAGCAGGATGTTCGGCGACTTGCCGCCCAGTTCAAGCGTGACGCGCTTCATCGTCGCGGCGCCGTCGCGCATGATGGTCTGGCCAACCGCTACAGAGCCTGTGAATGAGATCTTGGCCACGTCAGGATTGCGTACGAGCTCGGCCCCGACCACATCACCACGGCCCGCTACGACGTTGCAAAGCCCGTTCGGCAGTTCTGCCTCGCGCACACACTCCAGCCACACTCGCGTTTGTAATGGGCTGAGCTCACTGGGCTTTATAACTGTGGTACAACCGGCAGCGACTGCCGAGGCGAGCTTGGCGGAAAGGAAAAACGAGTTCGCGTTCCAAGGTGTAATCAGACCAGCAACGCCAACCGGCTCCAGCGTAACCGTCGTCTTGCCCCAAGTCCGCGTTAGTGGCAGCTCTTGGAGTGCCTTTTCGGCAGACAGGAATGCGTTGGCCGCCCCTTCCATCAGAATCCTGGAGAACGCGACGGTGCCACCGTACTCCTCGACCATGGCGGCCGTAAGCTCGTCGACGTGAGCGGAAACCACCTCATGCAGTCGGCGGAGGATCTTCGCGCGCTCTTCCTTCGTGGTTCTGCCGAAACTGGCGAACGCCCGCCTGGCAGCGGCGATCGCGCGCCGCGCGTCCTCCTCGTCGGCCAGCGTTACGCGGGCGATCACTTGGCCGTTGGTCGGGTTGATGATGTCCATGACCTCTCGGCCATGGGACCCCACGAACGCGCCATCAATGTAGTGCGTTGTGAAGGTTTTGATCTTTTCTTTCTCAGTCATGGTTGCCATCGCGCCTCTCCTTAATACGAAATATTTGTGTTCAGTGCTCCGTAACGTAATCCCTGGTGCAGCGAAGTCCTGTCTACAAACTCTCTGCTAATTCGCCTTAACCACTGCGGAACGTGCTGTCTCAACAGGCAACGGCGTGAGCAATTCCTGCATGGCGCGGTCCATCGTGTCGCTCATTGCTGACACCACGGCAGATACATCTCTCTGGTCGACGTTGCCGACTTTCGAAACAGATTTAGTCCATACAGTCGCGCCGGTATCAAACCTGACCATCTGGGCGGAGATCGCCACCACAACCTTGACGCCGCCTTCGTAGTCAATTTCCTCGAGTTTTTCCAATCGTCCGCTCACGAGGTATTCGGCGTCGGGCCGACCGTCATAACGCTTCACGTGTGCGAAGACTCCCGCAGCACTAAGGCGATCCCTCATGGAGTCGGTGACAAACTCGCATGGATCAACAGCCCAGCGGTGGTATGCGTAGAAACCGACCGATTCCGGCGACGTCTTAAACACAATCGCCCCACGGCGAAGGTAGGCAGGCGCACTGAACTCGCGAATCGCTACTGTATCTTTGGCATTTTCAGCCGCTGGCGGATCAGGCGGGGCTGGAAGATCAAGCGTGTAGTAGCTCGGATAGCGCATCTTGCTTGAACACCCGGCCAGGATGATCAGACTGAAAACCGCAAGTATCGTCGTGATGCGAATTCGTTTCATATTTAGGCTCCGCCGCTGCGTGCGTAGGTGCTTGTTCCTCAATCCGAATAATTCATTTGGGCAACTTCCGGTCTTCTGGCTGTTTGATCCGAATGAGGCTCCACGGCTGTTGTTTCACCGACTCGGTCAACTGGCCCAGGTTTTCCGTTGCCATCCGCAGGTTTTCGATCGTGTCATCAATCTTGTAATCATTTGCCCGTACCAGCACTTGCATCTCAGCCAGCAATTGCTTCGTTTGGAGCAAAGTGCTCTGGAGTTGAGCGAGGTCTTCACGGATTGGCTGGCGCACATCGCTGACCGTGCCATTCACGTTTTGAATCGTTTCGTCAGCGTGCTGACTCACTGCATTCAACTGATCGGTGAGACGGTCAATCTTGGGCCGCTCGGTCGCCAGCATCGTGTTGACGTTATCCAAAGCGGCCTGGACCTTCTGCTGATTGGCTTTGCCGGCAACAGTGTTCAGATTTGCCAGCAGCGTCCGCGCATCCCCGCTGATTCCTCCCAGTTCTCCCCGCACCTCTGTGATCAATCCATTGGCGTTGTCCGCGACACCCGTTATTTTGGCGGTGATCGCATCCAGGCTTGCGGCTTCCTGCGATGGGATTTCCGATCCGGCCGGAAGACGTTTCGCGTCGTTGCTCCCAGTCGTGACGGATAGCGCAGCGCCACTCATGACGCTGACGAACCCCAGCTTGGCCATAGACTTTTCGTTCACTGGAGTGCCTTCCTTCACGTCCAGCAGGATCTCGATCTTGGTAGGGTCCGCGGCAGCTGGGCGCACTGCCGTTACTCTTCCCACGCTGATTCCCCCGAATAGGACTGCGGCACCCGGCTCCAGACCGCCCGCGTACTGGAGGTAGGTGTGGTAAGGAACGACGTGCCCGCTTAGTTGCGCGTCGAGCAGGCGAATAATCGCAAATACGAGAACCGCAACTGATCCCAGGACAAACGCTCCCACTTTGGCTTCTGTGCTCACTGATGTGCCTCCGACGCGTTCAGGTATTTAGCGAAGTGCTCGGTGACCGGAGTTCTCACAATGTCCTCGGGAACGCGGTCAAGGAACTGGCGAACACGTGGATTCTGGTTCGCCTTGAGTTGGTCTTTGGTACCGACTGAGCTGAAGGAACCCTGATAGAGCATGGCAATGCGGTCCGCGATCAAAAATGCGCTTGGCAATTCGTGGGTAACCACAATGATGGTCATGTGGAAGGTGTGCTTGAGTAGCAGAATCAGTTCGTCGAGTTCCGCGGCAACGATTGGGTCAAGCCCTGCCGATGGTTCATCGAGGACCAGAATTTCCGGACCGAGAGCGATCGCGCGCGCGACTGCTGCACGCTTCTTCATCCCTCCGGAAAGCTCCGAAGGAAGCAATTTCCCACGGTCCGCGAGGCCAACTGCCGCCAGCTTCATCCAAACGACGAGTTCAATGATGGAAGGGGCGAGACGCGTGTGTTCACGCAACGGTAAGGCGACGTTCTCTTCTATATTTAACGAGTTGAACAACGCCGCACTTTGGAAGGCGACCCCTATCGATCTGCGTATCTTCTTGAGCTCGGGCTTTGAACAACGCGTGATATCAACTTCTTTCACGAACACGCTGCCGGACTTTGGCTTTTCCAACCCGATGATCTGCCGCAACAGAGTGCTCTTTCCACAACCGCTTCCACCCAATAGCACCATGGTTTCTCCGTGCTCAATGTCGAGATTGAGGTCATTGAGCACTCGGCGGCCGTCGTATTCAACCACGAGATCCCGAACTGAAATGATCGGTGTCATCGTTTTGCCGTGAGATAAAAAAGCGCTGTGAAAAGTGCGTCTGCAATGATGACCAGGAACGTCGACTTCACGACCGCGCTGGTAGTCGAGTGACCGACGGAATCAGGGCCGCCGTGTACCCGCATTCCTTCAAGGCACCCAACTTGGGCAATGATGGTTCCGAAAACCACGCTCTTTATCATCCCCATGACCACGTCGCGCAACTCGATCGCCTCAAACACATAGCGCAGATACAACGCGGGCGTCAGGTGAATGCTGAAAAACATGAACAATCCGCCGGCCAGGATGCCGCAGAGATTTGAAATGACGCTCAGGCAAGGAACCGAAATCAAAGCTGCGAGATACTTTGGCGCGAGAACAAATTCAAGCGGCTCGAGCGCCATGACGCGAAGAGAATCTAGTTCCTCGGTCACTTTCATAGTCCCAATCTCTGCCGCGAACGCGGAGCCGGATCGGCCACTTACCGCAATCGCTGTCATCAGCGGCCCAAGTTCGCGCGTGAAGCCGACTGCAACCAAGTCCACGACGTAGCGGAGTGCGCCAAAACGGCGCAGTTCAGACGCGCCTTGCATGGCGAAGATGAATCCAGTGCAAACAGCCATCAAAGAAACCATCGGGATCGCATCGACGCCGATTTCCAGCATCTGCCTTACAGCAGCCTTCCAGCGATAACGATTCCCGACAAGAGGAAGTGTCTGAGCCATTGCCCGCACTGTGGCCCACCACTGAATATTCAGACTTCCCACATAGTCGAGGTGTTCGATCGTTCTTTCGCCAACGTTTTCGAGAATGTTTGCCATCAAGACGCTCCATTTCCACCCGAACTTTTGTCGAACAGTGCGAGCAACCCGGCGGATTCGAACAACTGGAGCACAGAACCACGCCCCTGCAAATGGAATCGAATCTCGCGATGCCTTGCCACTTTCAGAGCTTCGATCAACGTCGCAATCCCCGACGCTTCAATGGATGTGACGCCTGCTAAATCAACGGTGACCGCATGAGGCAGTGGATCGCTCGACAGAATGGCCTGCAGACGATCCCGAACGTCCGGCGAGGACTCCACATCAATACGGCCCTTCAAGCGGACAACGGCGTCTTCGTCACCGTGATCCACTGCAATTTCGATGTTGCTGGTTGAACTGTCTCCGACTCGTTTCAAGCAATAACCTCCTTGACTGATGCGCGCGGCTTGATCACCTCACTGCTGCCACCCTCCTCCTAGCGCTTCGTACAACTGGACGAGCGCCAACAATTCATTCTGGCGAGCCTGTACCAGCGCAAGCTCTGCCGAAAAGGCGTTGGTCTCGTTCGTCAAGACTTCCAGGTAACCCGTTACGCCGCCCGTATAGCGCATGTGCGAGAGCCGCGCCGCGTCCTGCGCGGACTCGAACAGTAGCTCTTCCTGTATGCGGAATTCGCGCGTCTTTCTGTACGCCACTAGTGCGTCAGAGACACTGCGAAACGCCTCCTGAATGGATTGTTGGTAAACGAGCAGCGCTGTTTGCCCCCGGGCCTCGGCCAAACGAACTCCAGAGCGGAGCCGGCCTCCTGTAAAGATGGGCTGAGTGAGCGATGCGCCGAAGCTCCACGCCCCCGCGGGGCCGGTGAACAAATTGCTTAACGCGGAACTCTGAAATCCACCGTTGCCACTAAGTGAGATCTGAGGAAAATAAGCTGCCCGTGCAACACCGATCTCGGCATTCGCCGCAATCAACTGCTGTTCCGCCTCTCGAATGTCGGGGCGGCGTTCAAGCAACGCTGACGGAAGGCCTGGGGGAACTTCGGGGGGGTGGCGTTGTTCGGTAAGAGTCTGGCCTCGGGGGACATCACCGGGATTTTGCCCCAGGAGAATGCTCAGGAAGTTTTCCTGTTGCTCAATTTGCTGTTCCAGCACAGGCACTTCGGCACTTGCCGTGAAAACCAACTGCTCCGCCTGGCGCACGTCGAGCAGAGAAGTCGCACCGCCGTCTGCGAGCATGCGCGTCAGCCGCAGCGATTCCTTCCGCGAATCGAGCGTGCGTTTGGAAATCTCGAGCTGCAGGTCCAGCGCTCGCAGTTGGAAGTATGCGCTGGCTACATTCGCCACGAGAGTCGAAACAACTTCCTGACGCGCCCATTCACTCGCAAGCAGATTGGCTCGCGCGGCTTCCGTGGCGCGGCGAAACTGACCCCAGAAATCAAGCGCCCAAGCGGCCGAAACATTCGCTTGACCTGTGCTGGTTTCAAATTCTGGAACCAACTTAGATTGAGACGAACGGACGTCGGCAATCGCCCCACCGCCACTCAGCGTTGGAAATTGATCGGCACGTGTGATCCCGAGCTGCGCCTGAGCTTCGAGAACCCGAGACGCCGCTATACGCAAGTCGTAATTCTGTTTTAGTGCAGTGCGGATCAGCGTGCGAAGCTGTTCATCCTGAAATATGTCCCACCACTTTTCCTCCCCAAGCGCGACTATCTGTGGCGCCGTGTTCTGCGGTTGCGCTCCCTGTTCGGAAGCCTCCCCGCGGTACGAACTGGGTACCGCAACGGTGGGTTTCTTGTATCTCGGACCCATAGTGCAGCCGGTAGTCAGAAGGGCAGCGACGCTCAGCAAGATAATGCGAAGTTTCATGTCAATCACCCTCCGCTGGTGCGATTTTCGGAGCAGCCAACGGTTCGCTCCTCTTGCCTGCGCCGGACCACTTCTCGACGAGGTAGAAGACGGCAGGGATGAAGAAAATACCGAGGAGGCTCGCAGCCAACATCCCGCCGATGACCGCCGTACCCATGATCTGGCGTGCCACGGCTCCAGCGCCGGAAGCAGTCCACAGCGGGACTGCACCCAGGATGAAGGCGAAGGAGGTCATTAAGATCGGGCGAAGCCGCAGGCGCGCTCCCTCCAGGGCCGCGTCCGGCAAAGCTTTGCCGTGCTCATATTGTTCTTTCGCGAACTCCACAATTAGGATTGCGTTCTTCGCGGCCAGGCCGATCAACATCACGAGACCGATTTGTGAATAGACGTCGCTTTCGATCTGCACCATGTAAGTTGGCAGGAAAGCGGCTAAAATTGTGCGCCTCAGCCACAAAACGGCAAACGCTCCGAAAATCGCGACGGGAGTACTCAAGAGCACGCTGAAGGGGAGGGACCAGCTTTCGTAGAGTGCCGAGAGGATCAGAAAGACGAACAGAAGAGAGAACCCGAAAATCGCGGCCGGCGGAATTCCTTCCTGGGCTTTCTTTTCCTGAAAGGACATGCCGAGGTAGTCGAAGCCCATCTCGTGCGGCATCGTCTTACGGAAAACCTCTTCGAGGGCGGCCATGGCCTGGTCTGCGCTATACCCGGGAGCGGCGGCGCCATTGATCTGAGCAGCACGATACTCGTTAAAGCGCATGGTGAATTCCGGTCCGTCGCGCGACTCGAAGCGCGTCACCGACGACAGAGGAACCATTCCGCCTTTGTCATTGCGAACGTAGAACTGGCCAACATTTTCCGCCTGGGTGCGATAGTCGCCTTCCGCTTCGATGTAGACCTGCCATTGCCGGCCGAATCGGTTGAAGTAGTTGATGAAGTAGCCGCCCATGAATGCCTGCAGCGTTTGGTACACATCCCTGACGGAGGCACCCTGCTTCATGACTTTTTCGCGATCCACGTCCGCGTACAGCTGCGGCACGCTCGCAAGAGAAGTGGTGCTGAGTCCCGCAAGTTCAGGGCGTTTCCGCGCCTCGGTGAGGAAGGTCTTGAGATTTGACGACAGAAACTCGAGATCCTTGCCGGCCCGGTCCTCCAGCACGAACGTGAATCCGCCAGACGTTCCAATACCAGGGATGGCTGGCGGAGAGAAGGAGAAGGCGATCCCTTCGGGCAGCGACGACAGATCCTCATTGATTCGTTGCTTGATGGCTTGGAGTTGCTCCGCGCGCGATTTCCGGTCGTCCCAGGGCTTCAGCGTCACGAAGAAGAAGGCGTTGTAGCTGGTGCGCACGAAGCTGAGCAGGCTGAATCCAACGACGCTGGTCGTATGCTCAACACCGGGTGTGTGGGCCAGAATGTTTTCGATTTTCGCGGCCACATCGTCGGTGCGCTGAAGAGACGCGGCAGTCGGAAGCTGAACGTTGACGTAGACGTAGCCCTGATCCTCATCCGGAAGAAAACTGGAGGGGACTTTGCCCCCGAACCAGGCGGCGGCAACTGCGAAGGCTGCCAGTAAGATGAGCGCGATTGCACTCCTGCGAAGCAGGACGCCACAAACCCGGACATACCACTCCGTGGCATTCGCGAAGACACGATTGAACCAGCTGAAAAATGCCGCGAGCGGTCCGCGGGAAGTGGTCTTTGGACGGAGCAGCAACGCGGCCAGCGCCGGACTCAGCGTCAGCGCGTTGAATGCGGACAAGATAACGGACAATGCGATGGTCACGGCAAATTGCTGGTAGAGACGTCCGGTGATTCCGGGGATGAAGGCGGTCGGAATGAATACGGCGGAAAGAACCAGCGCGATGCCAATGACCGGGCCGGAGATCTCCTCCATCGCTTTCACTGCGGCGGCTTTTGGCGTGAGACCCTCGTCAATATGCCGCTCCACCGCTTCGACAACGACGATGGCATCATCCACCACTAGGCCGATGGCCAGGACCAATCCGAAAAGCGAAAGCGTGTTGATCGAGAATCCAAACAAGGGAAAGAACATGAACGTGCCGACTAGGGAGACGGGCACAGCCAGCAACGGAATCAGCGTCGCGCGCCAGCCTTGCAGAAAGACGAAAACGACGATGAGAACCAGAACGATCGCGATGACCAGCGTGAGTACGATTTCCTTCATGCCAGCGCTCACGGCCTCCGTCGTATCCAGGGAGATGGCGTATTCCATGTCCTGGGGGAGCCGGGTCTTCAGATCGGCCATGAGCTTCCTGATATCGTTGGCCGCTTGCACTGCGTTTGAACCGGGCAACTGGTACGCCGCAACGATGGCCGCTGCTTTGCCATCCAGGCGGCTCACCATGTTGTAGCTCTGCGCGCCGAGCTCCACGCGCGCGACGTCCTTGACGCGGACGATGGCCCCCGTTGGCGATTCGCGCACTACGATATTTCCGAACTCTTCGGGAGATGTCTTGCGGCCCTGCGCCCGCACGGTATAGGTGAACTGCTGTCCCTTGGGGACCGGTTCGCTGCCCACCTGACCTGCAGGGTTGACGGCGTTTTGTGACTGAATGGCCGAGACAATCTCGGGAACCGTGATGGCCAGCTTCGCCAGCCGGTCTGGCTTCACCCACAGGCGCATCGCATATTGGCCGGCACCAAAAATCTGGACACTCCCGATTCCGTAGGAACGATTGATCTGGTCGGCTAGATTGATATATGCGTAATTGGCGAGGAAGCGCGCATCATAGGTGCCGTTCGGCGAATAGAGTGTGACCAGCATCAGCGGGGCCGTCACGGTCTTTTGCACGGTAACGCCGTAGTTGCTGACATCGGATGGCAGTTGCGACGCGGCCTGCGTTTGTCGCATCTGCGTCAGCATCAGATCGGTATTCGGATCGGTCTTCACGTCGTAGTCCACGATCAGGCGCATCAGGCCGTCGGCTGTGGAGTTCAGCGAATACATATAGTTCATGTTGTCCACGCCGCTCATCTGCTGCTCGACCGGCGTCGCCACCGACTGCTCGATGGTCTGGGCATCCGCCCCAACATAGGTTGCGAGCACCTGAACTTCAGGTGGAACGATGTTGGGGAATTGAGCCACGGGAAGCGTGGCGATGGTGACTGCTCCCACGATCACCATCAGGATCGAGATGACCATGGCTACGATGGGCCGGTTGATGAAAAACTTGGACACGGGTCAATCGCCTTTCGCCTGCGGCTGCTTGATTTTCACGGTGCCGCCGTTTTGGACCTTCTGCAGGCCCTCGACGACCACGTGTTCGCCTGGTTTGACTCCACCTTCAACGATCCACATGGGTCCGACGTGGTCCCCGACTTTCACCGCCCGGATGCTCACCTTGTTGTCCGTGCCCACGACTGCGAGTTGATAACTCCCTTGCAGTTCGCTCACAGCCTTTTGTGGTACGAGCAGCGCACCGCGCCTGACTTCCGGCGCTGCCCGCAGCCTTCCAAACTGGCCGGGGCGAAGGAAGTTTTGCGGGTTGGGAAAGGAGCAAACGATCTGAATACTGCCTGTGCTTACGTCCACCTGGCGATTCGCAAGCAGGCCAGTCCCTTTGTGCGGATAGACGGAGCCATCCGCCAAAATCAGCTCAAATGGCGGCCCGTTGGAAGGAATCTCTTTTTGCGCGTCGGCATTAATCTTGTCAGCGAAGTGGATGTACTCCTGCTCACTGATGGAGAAATATGCCTTGATGGGATTTATTTGTGAGACCGCCGTGAGAACCGTCGTCGGATTGACAAGATTGCCGATTTGCACCTGAGCAATTCCGGCGATGCCATCGACCAGCGATTTCACCTGCGTGAACTCGAGGTTCAACTGGGCCTGCTCCACTTGGGCCTCGGCGGCCTTGACCGCGGCTTTCGACGCACGGTTCGCTTGTACGTCGTTGTCGAGTTGGCTCTGCGCTATGGCGCGTTCTTTGGCCAGCGGAGTGTCCCGATCAACGTCCATTGCGGTCTTGGCGAGTTGTGCCTGAGTCTGTGCCAGTTGGGCGTTCGCTTGTTCGAGCACAGCTTGAAAGGGGCGCGGATCGATGTGAAAAAGAATCTGACCCTTGTGCACAAACGAACCTTCTTTGTAGGTTTGCCGGATGATGTATCCCGTCACCTGGGGCTGGATCTGCGCGTTTACGTAGCCATCGAGCGTCGCAACCCATTCGCTGAAGATTGGAACGTCCTTCTGAACCACGCTGACGACTTCCACCTCAGGAACTGGAATAGCAGGCGCCGCATTCGTCTTGCCGCAACCCACGGCCAAGACTGCCGTCGCCAGCACAAGAGCCAGAACGAGTCGAGATGCAGGGCCGCAAGGAGGGCCGCCAATGCCTTCTGGACGATGAAGCTGCATTCGCTTTTCAGAGAGGCGCCGGTTGTGCCACGTGAATAACTCCGCTCTGTTTTTCTTCGCCATGTCAGTCGTTCCTAAAACCGAAATTCACGCCGTTGGTCAATCCCGCGCCACGCATTTCACCAACGCAATTCTGCCGGACTTATGCTTGCGCTGGAGGTCGAACCATGGACCGACTCCAAGTGCCTTCATTTCGAGATCCCCTTGGTCCCCTTAAGCCCTCAGCGCTTCTAGCCATTCCCGCCCGCGGTCTCCATGCACGTCGAAAACACTCGGCCGAAAGTCAGCCAACTCCTCGATAGCCTGAGCGCGAGCTTCGCGAACGTCGGAAGCTGAGCAGTTGAGAAGCAGGGCACACTCGTACTCCCGATAGCGCTCCAGAACGCACAGCACAAAGACAAGTCGCTCGAAGTCGGCAAGCCCCAGCACGGCGTCCACGTCGAAGTGTCCGATTGTGCCGTTTTTCTGAGAGAAAGCAGTTGCCGCCAGCGCGGACGAATCGGAATGGCTTGGTCGCGGCTGGAGTTCGCGAATTGCATTCTGCACAATCACGCGCTTCGCCCAGGTGCGTGCCCATTCCCGAAACACCCGGTTCTCTTTCGCACAATCTTCCATGCCTGTTACAAAACACCTCTCTCCCTTCTCGGGATCTCCAGTGAGAAGAAACGAGAGCTGATAAAGCCCGCGCATATCCTCGTCAAAGACCCTGAGGAAATCCTGGCAAGTCGCGTAGCCGTTGCGCCGCATTGCACTGTAGGCCTGCTCACTCATTTCTCCACCTCTCGAGAGCGGTGTGAACGATTTCTAAAAGGACTGCGTCGTCGAACGGTTTGCTCAGGAATTCCACCGCCCCCTGACGCATGGCATGGATCCGAATCCCGGCATCACCGTGCGCAGTGATGAAGATGACCGGTATTCGGCATCGCTCGGCCTTAAGCTTCGCTTGCAGCTCAAGACCGGACATGCCCGACATGCGAATATCGGCGATCAGGCACGCAGCCTTGCCTCGCGCTTCGGACCCCAGGAATTGTTCCGCAGAGCTGAAGCAAAGCGCGGACAGGCCGTCTGACTCGATCAAATCTTGCAGCGCACGCTGAACTGACTCGTCGTCGTCAACGATTGCTACTAGTCTCGAGTTGTGCCCGATATTCATTGGGAGAAGACTAGAGCCGTCACAAATTGGGCACAATCAGGCCTTAGTCGCGCCAACTACTACTTAGGTGGTAGTCGATTAGACGTGAAAAAGCGGTGGCATGAACGGACCGACTAGAAAGCAGGCGAGACTATTTACGAGAAGACGGTTTGAGCTTGTCGGCCATACGTACCAACTCCACTAACGATCCGGCCTCCATCTTCTGCATCACATGGCCTCGGTGGATTTTCACCGTGGCCTCGCTAGCTCCGAGTTCGGAGGCAATCTGCTTATTGAGCATTCCGGAGACCACGAGAGTCATAACCTCGCGCTCTCGCACGGTCAGTGATTGATAGCGCTGTTTCAATGCGTGGAGCTCGGTCTGTTGTTCTCGGGCAGCGCTATCACGCTGGAGGGCCTGCTGAATGGCGTCCAGCAGATCCTGGTCCCTGAATGGTTTCGTCAAGAATTCCACGGCGCCCGACTTCAATGCCCGGACAGACATGGGAATGTCGCCATGAGCCGTAATAAAGATGATGGGGATTTGCACGCCGGTCTCCGCCAAGTGGCGCTGGAAATCGAGCCCACTCAGCTGAGGCAGTCTTACGTCGAGAACTAAACAACTGGGGCTACCACTGAGTTGCTTTCCAAGAAAGTCCTGCCCAGTTGCAAAAGCCTCGGCGCGGAGGCCAACCGACTCTACGAGATCCTGGATCGCCTGACGCATGCCGCGATCATCGTCGATGATGAACACGGTGGGACCGGCCGCCGATTTCATGCGTGCGCCTCAGCTTCGACGGGGAGAGTGAAATGGAAGGTTGCACCCGCCCCGTGATTCGCAGTGGCCCAGATTCGCCCTCCGTGGGACTCCATGATCGAGCGGGTAATAGCCAAACCCATGCCCGTCCCCTGAGGCTTCGTCGTATGGAACGCATCAAAAATTCGTTCGGTATTCTCCAGCGGTAATCCTACGCCCGTATCGCTGATCGAAATGAGTAGCTGATCGTCCTGATTCAGTCCGGACTTGATCGTCATTTGGCCCCCGGCGTCTTTCATAGCCTCGATTGCATTCAGCATCAGGTTCATGAACACCTGCTGAAGTTGTACCCGATCAGCCAGAATATTAGGCGTCTCTGCGTCGATTTCGGAAAGGATCGTTATGGAATTCCGAACCGCTTCGTCGCTGAGCAGAACAATCATTTCATGAATGATCTCTTTGACGTCCACGATTTCGCGTTCAGGCGGCGCGCCTTTCTTATAGAAGGACCGCAAACGGTTGATAACATCAGCCGCACGGTTTCCGTCCTGCTCAATTCGAGTTGCTGCTGCTCGCACTCTCTCCAGGTCTGGTGGATCATGTGCCAACCATCGCAAAAGTGCATTCGCGCTTGTGATCGAGGCGGAAATGGGCTGTTTTATTTCGTGTGCCAGCGCGGCGGCCAGTTCTCCCATCATGTTGACGCGGTGGATGTGTGCCAGATCAGCCTCGAGCTGTCGCAGCCTTTCGCGCTCCTGCTCGGCATGCTTTCGTTCCGTAACATCCATGGTGATGCCGACGTACTCGCCGATTTCTCCAGAAGGATTGTGATGTCCCACAGAACGCAGGAATCTGACAGTGCCATCGGGACGAAAAATCCGATATTCGAGGTCGTAATCCCGGCTTGCTTGGATTGCACCATAAAACTTTTCCCTCAAAGCAGGCTCGTCTTCCGGGTGAGTAGCGCGGTACAAGCGTTCGAATGGGACAGGGCCTTGGCTGGGATCGAAGCCATAGATGCGAAGGGCTTCATCTGATAGGTGAAAAATTTGTCCGGTGACGAAATTGCACGCCCAGCTGCCGGCGTGGGTCAGGCTCTGCGCTTCCGTGAGGTATGCTTGCTCCTGCCGCAACTGTTGCGTCAATAGCTCATGCTCTGTAACGTCGATTGTGGTACCGCGGTATCCCTTAAACACTCCATCTTCTAGGACTGGAATGCCGACGCACCTGACGTATCGAATCTCGCCATCGGGACGAACTATCCGGTTCGTAACATCGCAGCCGCAGTGCTCCTCATGCAGCTTCTTCATTGTTGCTGTCAACGAGGCTTGGTCCTGGGGATGAACCGCACTCAAGAACTGCTGAAGACTCGGAGTTCCATTTTTGGGATCGAACCCGAAAATCTTGTAGACCTCGTCAGACCAGTAGATATTCAAATCTTCTGACCAACGAATACCCAAATCTGTCGACGCCCAACTCCCGATGTGGGCAAGGCGTTCCCCTTCGCTCAAATAAAACTGGCTTTGTCGCAGAGCCTGTTCTGCTAGTTTTCGCTCGGTGATGTCCTGACCGGTCCCGAACATCTCGTAGGCTTTCCCCGATTCATCTCTCTTTATAGTTCCGAGACCCAGGATGACGCGCACTTCACCACTGGGAAGCACAATTCGATGTTCCGACTTGGCATGAATCCCGTTGCTAATGGCTTCGGCAGCCTCGCGGGAGACCTTTTCCCTATCCTCCGGATGAATTCTTTCAAAAATCGCACTCACGTCAAAAGAGTCTTTCACCGGCGGTATTCCCCAGATACGGCAAAGCTCTTCAGAATACGTAACCCGATTCTCGATGAGATCCCACTCGTAGTGTCCGATGTGCGCCAATCTCTGAGCTTGTTCAAGCCTCGCGTTACTTTGCTGTAAAGCGTTTGATAACGCCTGGCGATCTTCCTCTACACGTTTCCGGTCGGTGATGTCCTGGGTCGTACCGAACATTTGAATTCGGCCCTGTGAATTTGTTCTCACATCACCCAAGCTATGAACTACCCGCATCTCCCCATCGGGACGAAAAAGACGATGCTCACAATCGGCGCGTGTCTCAGTATCAATCGCCTTTTTAGCAATCATAAATACAGCTTCCCTGTCATCGGGATGCATCATTTCGCGCACAAGCGCAACGTCAAAGGAGTCCCCCTTTGGAACCAGCCCAAAGATGCGGTACGTCTCCTCAGACCAAATCACCTGATTCGTCTCTAGATCCCATACCCAGTAGCCCAGGTGAGCAACACGCTGGGCTTCTTCGAGCCAATCCTTGCTCTCCTGAAGATCGCGAGACAAGGCGTGACTCGCTTCTTCCGCCTGTTTCAATTCCGTTATGTCTTGAACGGTGCCGAAAAGTCGGTTGTGCTCTCTGGAAATCCCATCCTCCGGTCCCACATCCGTCGTCTTCCAGAGCTTCGAGGTAATGGACTGAACGGTACGCACTTCTCCACTCGGACGGACGATCCGATGTTGGTGAACCGGATGTACGCCAACAGCAACCTCCTCGTCTACTGTGCTGTAGAGAGCCTCGCGGTCATCGGGGTGGATCAACTCCCTAACCGTTTCAATATCCATACGGCGTTCTTGCGGTTTGAACCCGAATATTCGATAAGTCTCGTCGGACCAGATGATCTCGCCCGTCTCAAGATCCCAATCCCAATAGCCGACATGGGCGACACTTTGAGCTTCTTCAAGTCTTGCTTTGCTTTCTTGAAGGCTCCGGGACAGTGCCTCGCGCTCGTCATCGGCTCGTTCGCGTTCGGTGATGTCTGTTACTATACCGGCATATTCGAGGTTGCCGGAGTTGTCTCTACCTGCATGCGCAACTACATGAACGTGTCTGATCACCCCGTCAGGTAAGAGCACTCGATGTTCGATATCCAAATCCATACCATTTTGAGTGGCACGGTCCCTAAGTTGTTGCAGCCGGTCGCGGTCCTCTGGGTGAACTCTGTCAAATACCAGATCGAGTGTGGGGTGCGTTTCTCGTGCGAAGCCTAAGATTTTGTAGGTCTCGTCAGACCAAACGAGTTCGCCGGTGTGCACCTTCCATCCAAAAGTCCCCGAATGGCTCAGCCTCTGCGCCTCTGCCAGGTACTGCCATCGTCTTTGCAACTCTGCTTGCTTAGTTTTTAAATCCTCATTGGCCTTTTCCAGTTCGTTTGTTCGTTCACCGGCCCGAACTTGCGTGGCGCTACGTGCGTCGAGTAGAAGTTTTCGGTTTCGGCGCCAGCTACTCAGCAGGACAGCCAACAAGCCCAAAATCACAAGAATCAGAATCGGTACCATGGGAAACGGAGCTCCGAATTGTAAGAATCTTACCTTACCTTCTGCAGCCGTGGTCCCCCGAGGATTCCAGCAGATCAGTGCTCACCCACTCATCCAAGCCGAGAGTTGTTTTTCTTTTCTGTGTTTACCGATCTTCTTAAGCACTCCTTCAAGCTGTTCCAGTTCCTTTGGAGAGACATCCTGGAAGGCACGTTCAATGAGTGCCGTGTGCCGGCAAGATGCTAAGGTCCATCGAAATCCTGGGAACTCACGTGGCCCCTAAAGCTCGCAAGGAACTCCGATCTGATCAACTTGCCAAGGCTTCGAGATCGGTCCGACCTTGAAGCCGGTTCTTCGTAGATCTAATGTCGATTTGAGCGGCGGGGTCGGTGTCGCGTGGCGGCACTGGCCACTAGGGCAGCGTTGTGGGTTCGATAAGGGTTCGATAAGCGTTCCCGAGGATGTTTTAGGGGGCTCAGGGAACCATCCGTACCCTTTGCTTTCAATTAGTTACGGACCCTTAGTTCCTGTCCCGGCAGAGGTCCTTTGCCAAGGAAGTGGAAAGGCTTCGGTAGCGGATTCGTCGCGCTCGGAGCTGCTTAGCACGCAATGTCAAGATGGTCTTGCAAGATCGGCTTGGTGACAGTGCGATAGAAGCCGAATCTGCGTAACTGACTGAAGTAGATGAAGATATTACTTAGATGGGATGTTAGGGCAGCGTTCTAACCAACTGAACTACGTCCCCACTCGCCAAATCAACAAGATGCGAAATAACCAGTGTTTATGCGGTGTTGCACCATTTGCATAAATTGCACAGATTGTCCAACGCGACCCGAATTGCTCATATTCCGGTCCGAACCGCCCATAAACCGCCCATAAAGCTCGGTCACTTCCCCGCTCCTTTGAATGAGCAAAACGCCTTGCACGGGCTACTCCGCTCGATCCAGATTTTCGCCTCCTTGGGCAAAACCACCAGCAAAATCCTCGCAGATCTTTGTCACAGAAATATCCTAACAGCTTCTCGCAGAACACGAAAGACCTTCGGGGTCCGGGCGCTATTTCTTCAATGAGTCCTTGGTTGCGGCGCGGAAAAGATCGGATTTGAGATGCTTGACTGCCGGATGTGTTGCGCGATTTCCGTAGTGGTAATCCAGATCCCCCCTAGGCACTCGGCCAATTGAGGGGTGCGAAGCTAGCGTGTGCAGCTTGCAAGAACATTAATCGACGTGCACCTGGGGTGACCCACGTTCGCGTAGTGAAAGCGACGACGAACGCGCCAATCAGGGCATGGTTGGCATCGTGCGAGTCATAGACCAGGGACGATGCGCAGCTCAGTGGTGGCATACATCTGTTCCTTTTCTTAATCGATCGTTCTAATCAATGGCTCAACCAGAGGATCGTCGGTACCGTAATCACCAAAGCGAGCGTCGAGAGGAGAAGCATAGAGGCGGCTTCTGACTCGACCGCTTTGTACCGGGCTGCAAAGAGCACGACCACGGTTGCCAGAGGAAAGCTGCAGCACACCAACGCCTCACGCGCGAACGGACTAACAACGTGCAACAGATGCAGTAAAGCGAATAGAACCGCGGATTGCACGGTGACACGAGTAAGAGTTCCAACCAATACGGCAGGCGAAAAGCGGATTGGATGAGCCGCGAGGACGAGGCCTACCGCAAAAACCGCTACTCCGGAAGTGGCCGAGCCAATCAGTTCGAAACAGCTAGCTACCACAGCTGGCAGGTGAATGCTCAAAAGGACAACAGCGATTCCCAGAATTGGCCCCCATAGAAGTGGCGATTTCAGGCCAGCATTCAGTCCGGTTACGATGGCGCTCGGCTTCGAAGGATTCGCGGCGACTCTTTGATCCTTTGCCGCTGCATCCATTTCCAGAAGGATCACTGCCGGAGGTACCGTTAGGTTAATCGCCAGAGCCACGAGTCCCACGGCACCCCCGCTGGTTCGGCCTAAAAGTGGTTCGAGAACGGCAAGGCCAAAGACCGGTGTGGCGGAGGTCGCGAGCATCAGCGCATAGATGATGGAAGCCGTCCCCCTGAGCGACTTCACCATTCGCAAGAGCAGCCACGCAACCACGAACAGCCCGACGTGAGAAAGAATCAACGCCAGAACAAGACGAACCTGCTGCAGGAGAAGATCCTTCGGAATGTCGGTCATGCTGACGAACAGAGAGGCCGGCAGGGCAAAGGTTAGCGCCAGTTTGCTCAAACCCGCGGACTGGTCCGCATCGAAGGCATTGCGCTTGCCAGCCAGGTAACCAAGCGCGAGGACAAAAAAGACAGGAGTTAACGCTCCGAATAATCCACCGATGTTCATAAAAGATCTCCTGTAAAACGCTGCAAAAACATCTCTAAAACTCCACCTTGGTTCTGAATCCGAAAACTACGGCGCGCTGCGCTCGTCCACCCACGTTCGCGTAGTACTGAATGACCGGCTGCACAAGGAGCATGGGTAAGGGATCGAGAAGCGTGTTGAATTCAAGGCCGTGCTCGGTCTTCCATGGGGGTGTGCCGGGTGGTTGGAACTGCGGACTCAGGCTGTTTCGCACATAACCCAGCGACATGGTGTTGTGAATGTGCGTACGCAGCAGCTCGTTGAATCGCACTCCAGCCGTGAGCTGCGTGTTGTTCCGGTTGATGTCCGCGGGACTCCAGTCGTAGGCAAACGTAGCGTCCAATCCCTTCGCCCCTTTCGGGTCCACGCGCCACAGGGCTTGGCTCGCCATCCAGTACAAAAGGTAGTTGCCTGATCGCGGGGTCGCACTCGTCGGCGACGTGAACTTTCCCGGATTGTAAGAAGCGCCAAACTGATAAAGCCCGGAGTACCCTTTTCGGCTTTCGACGTTGTCGAAAGCTCGCACCGACGACGCCTTTTTGCCAGGCGTGAATCCGATTTCCGAAACGCTTACGGGCACTCCACGAAACTGTGGAACTAATCCGGTTGGGTTATGGGCAAAAGGCTCGCGGTCTTCTGCCTCGACCATCGATTTCACATAGAGGTTGTGAATCGGCGCGACACGCAACTCAAACGCGGGAGTCGATGGAGGATCGAAGGACTCGAAGTCCGTGAATAGATTGCCTAAGGCATAGCCCATCGGCTCGAAGATGAAAGATGCCGCGTAATGCTGGGCTCCGTAGAAATCTTGACCCGCGAATTGACCAACGCGCGCAGTGATTCGTTCATCCAGCCATCGCTTCTCAATCCACCATGAATCGAGGCGACATGTATTCGCGCTCGACATCCCGCTGGGACTAGTGAGCAGACCGAGATAAGTGCCCAGATTGCCGCCGCCCTGCCAGAGCCCTGTTGCGTGGAAATACAATCCCTGCTCGCCGACCAGCGTACCGAAATCGATGTCCACCGTACCTCGGAACCGATTCCAACTCGCGAACCGCTCTTTTTGTTCGCTTTTAATGTTCCAGAGAGAGTCACTGATGTACTGGAAGTCGAACCGCACACCGCGTTCTAGCAGGCGGGACCGCTCGCCACCCCAGTCTCCGAAGATATGTCCGTGGCGGCCCTGATCAGTCTCATGGCTGTCCGGGCCACTAAGCGTTTCTCCCAGAGCAGTCTGAGCGTCAGCGGGAACCGCAAAGAGACAGAATGCGGCCCATATTAGAAGAACGATGTTGGCGAACTCTCGCACAGTTCGTGTCCGCAGCGTGAGACGATGCAGGAATACATGGCTCGTCTCTGCAGGGCACCGTCTCATCGAGTTCTTTGGGGTCTTCGTCAAGACCGCACCTCGCGCAGTGCGAGTGGGATCAAAAGCAATGCTGCCCCGAGGATCCCGAGCGCCTTGAAATGAAGACCCATTGCCGCTCCCGTCCCAGCGCCGAGGACGAAGGCGATCCAGATTCCGCAGAGAAGTTCTATCTTTGGATCGTGAGCTCTTGCATCGTGAGGAAACTCTTCGGAAGCGTATGGTTCAGCTTCTGTCGAGATCAGCCTTGTAATCATCCCTGTCAGATATGTCGTGTGAACGCTGATGCCACCAACACGACGAAACGCTCCGTTTTGTAGACCCAGAGCTAGAGACAGAAAGATCACGAATATTCCGACTCCGTGGGCCAGACTTGATGACAGCGCAAAAGCACCCGCTACTATCAGGATCACTTCTATTCCCATGATCGTAGGAAGCAACGGCCACGATGACCACCTGAGGCGCCGTACGATCAGCACGCTCAAGAAAATCCCAATTAAAAAAGTGACAATGGCGGAAAGAGGCCCAAGCGTTGCCCGCCAATCGTGAGCCGCTACAGCAATGGCTGCCAGGACCAAATTACCGGTGACGTGTCCAGTAAACGTTTTTGCTAGGACGAAGCTGGCCGCATCGCCGTACCCACCAATAAAGGCAAGGCCTAGCGAGAGCCACGCGTCACTTTGGCTAATGTTTAAAAGCACACTTCTCCTTTGACCCTGCGCAGCCTTTTGAGGCCGACAGCGCATTCATCCAGTGCTGCCGTTACAGGACGCTTCCCTCGTGGACGTCTTCAAACAACTTGACGTTGTCTCGATAGTCGACATTCACTTCGATAAGCAGCGGACCTGGCGTATCGAAGGCTTGCAGGGTTGATCCAATTTCATCGGGATACTGAATGCCGGACGACTAGCACACTGTTGGCGCGACGACCTACGAGCATCATCCCCGAACGGTCAAGCTCTGTTCCCCCATGTCGTCTCGCTCTGCATGAAACGGAGTTGGCGCACTCACTCGAATTCACTTCGCCAACTTCCTTAAGCAACAGCTCGATGAAGAGTCTGACGCAAGGACTCAAAGTAGCCTGGGAATTGGTTCTGTCCATATAGAACCCCTTATTGTTGTTTCGTAGGTCTGCTTTCAGTCGGTCGACATATCTTTGGCGAGACGCGGAATCTAACGTCGAAACCAAATATCGCCTAATACCGCGTCCCGCTGACTTGCCCACCGTTACCCTTTTGCGAGTGACTCAGGCTACTGCGGCTACTGGTTCGAGTTGCGTCGTGTATTCCGGCTTGTAAACGTGCTCGCGAATGAACGCAACCATGTCGGCGGGGCGCTTGACGCGGGCGAGTCCCGCGTCGAAGACCAGCTTCGCCACCCGCGCGGCAGTCTGAATCTCGGTCTCGAGAATGTTGGACTGCAGCGGGTAAAGCAGACCTTGGCTCAGCAAGTCGGCCGGCACTTGATCCGCCACCGCCTGCCCGGCCTCGATAAACATCTCGTCGGTCACGCGCTCCGCCTGCGTGGCGAAGATCGCCATACCAACCGCAGGGAATATGTAGAAGTTGTTCGCTTGTCCCGGCAGAAATGTCTGACCGTCGTAGTGGACCGGTTCGAACTGCACGCCGGCCGCATAAATCGCCCTGCCCTTCGACCAGGTATAGGCTTGTTCTGGCGTGCACTCCGCATGCTCGGTCGGATTGGAGAGAGCAAGGATTACCGGGCGGTCGTTAATCCTCGCCATCGCTTCGACAACTGTTTGTGTGAACGCTCCGCCGATCGTGCTTACCCCGATGATCGTGGTCGGCTTGACGCTTTCGATAGCAGCGACGAAATCCCGGGTCGGCGCGTGCTGATGTGCGTACGGCTTCTGGAAATCGACAAGGTCTTTGCGGCTTGACTCCAGAAGGCCGTTGATGTCGAACATGTAGACTCGTAACTGCGCTTCCTTGAGCGCCAGGCCTTGTGCAACCAGGGCGGAGCAAAGCAGGTTGGCAAGGCCAATGCCGGCCGAACCTGCGCCGAGGAACAGGTACTTTTCATCCTTCAGCTTCGTGCCCTTGAGCTTCGCTGCATTGATCATCCCTGCAAGAGTGATCCCAGCCGTACCCTGCACGTCGTCGTTATAGACGCAGTATTTATCGCGATAGCGCTGGAGGAGATGGACGGCATCTACTCCAGTCCAATCCTCGAAATGAATGCAGCACTTCGGAAAGACTTCCTGGACCGCTTCCACGAACTCGTCTACGAAGGAGTAGAGTTCCTCGCTTGACGGGCGGGTCTTGCGCATACCCAAGTACAAGGGGTCGCGCAGGTACTGCTCATTGTTAGTGCCCGCGTCAAGGTACATAGGGAGCAGGTATTGCGGCGGAACTCCTGCGCAGGCGGTGTACAGCTGCAGTTTTCCAATGGGGATGCCCGCTCCGTTGGCGCCAAGATCTCCGAGGCCAAGGATGCGGCCACCGTCGGTGACGCAGATAAACCGGACGTCCTTCTGAGGCCAGTTCTTCAAAATCTCCTTCACTTTGCCGCGGCGCGTGATCGACAGATACATGCCGCGCGGTTGGCGGTAAATATGGCCAAACTTTAGGCAAGCTTCGCCGATGGTTGGGTCGTAAACAATCGGCAGAAAGCGAGCCGGGTCAGACATCACAGTCCGATAAAAGAGAGTTTCGTCGTGGTCGAGGAGATTGACGAGATAGATGTAGCGTTCGAGGTCTGTCGTCTTGTGGGCGAGCTGGAGCAGCGCTCGCTGTAACTGAAGATCTTCGGTTTCGGTCACATCGGGTACCAGGCCAACGATTCCGAGGGCCTGCTTTTCGCCTTCAGTAAAGGCTGTGGACTTATTGAGGGATGGATCGTGAAGCAATTCAATTCCGCGCTTATTGGTCGTCATGTCTTCTCCTTCGTGTTGGTGCCGTGTCGGCAGCAACTACAATTGTTTCTCAGCTGGCTTTTGCCACGTACGGGTGGACCATCTTCGCCGGATCGACGACTCGGTCGAACTCGTCCTCGGTTACGAATCCTAGCTTCAGTGCGGCTTGCTTGAGCGTGAGGTCGTTGTCTAGCGCGTAGTGCGCAATCTTCGACGATTTGTCATAGCCGATGACGGGCGAGAGGGCAGTCACCAGCATTAGTGAGCGGTCAACATATTCCTTGATCTTCTTGAAATTTGGTTTCGTGCCTTCGATCAGGAATTTTTGGAAGTTGGTGCATCCGTCGGTCAGGATCGTAACGGAGTGAGTCACGTTGAAGATGATGAGAGGCTTATACACGTTCATCTCCAGATAGCCGCCTGCTCCGCCAAAGCCGACCGCGACATCGTTGGCCATCACCTGCACAGCAATCATGGTCAGAGCCTCGGCCTGGGTCGGGTTCACTTTGCCCGGCATGATCGATGAGCCCGGCTCGTTCGCAGGGATCACCAACTCGGCGAAGCCAGCGCGCGGGCCACAGGACATCAGCCGAATGTCATTGGCAATTTTGTAGAGCGAGACGGCGAGAGTGCGAAGTGTGCCGGAGAGCTGGACGAGAGCATCATGCGCGCCTTGCACCGTAAATTTGTTGGAAGCGCTGATGAATGGCAGGTTCGTAAGCTTTTCAATTTCGGCCGCGGCCGCCTCGCCAAAATCAGGAGCTGCATTGATGCCGGTTCCTACGGCTGTTCCGCCAAGCGCCAGGCGATACACGCCCTGCAATGCATCCTCGATACGCTCGAGATTGTCGCTAAGCATGCCTGAGTAGCCAGACCATTCCTCGCCGAGCGTGATCGGAGTGGCGTCTTGCATATGCGTACGACCGATCTTCACAATGTCCTTCCATTTCTCGACCTTCGCCGCGATTGAATCACGCAGGTTCTTAACCGCCGGTATTAGTCGCTCTTTCACGTTTACTGCTGCGGCAATGTTCATCGCGGTAGGGAAAGAATCGTTGGAAGACTGCGACATGTTGACGTGGTCGTTAGGATGAACTGGCGTTTTGCTCCCGACCGGAGTGCCTGCAAGCTGGCAGCAGCGGTTTGAAATCACTTCATTCACGTTCATGTTGAATTGCGTGCCGCTTCCCGTCATCCACACGTGCAGAGGAAACATGTCCTCATGCTGGCCCGTGAGGATCTCGTCACAGACTTGAACGATCAGCATGTGACGCTGGTTGTCGAGCCGCCCGCCTGCGTGGTTTGCATTCGCAGCAGCTTTCTTCAGAGTTGCGTACGCCGCGATCATCTCGCGCGGGATGAGATCCTTCCCTATGTTGAAGTGTTCGAGCGAGCGTTGCGTTTGAGCTCCCCACAGTTTGCTGCTTGGGACATCCACTTCACCGAGGCTATCGGTTTCTTTGCGAACACCCATTACTTTCACGTTGCTGATGGCACTCATTAGTTTTCTCCCTTCAGTTTTGCCCCTGAGTATTCCGACCTTAGGCTTTTAGTTGGGAATAACTCTCTCTGCAACGTTCCACATCTTCAACCATCCACGTCCCCTGTACGAGATCGATGAACTCTCGTGTCCGCCAGATGACGTCGAAAATCAGAATTTCTGAGCATCAGAATGTTCTTTAGGACCAAGAAACCATTCACATTCAACCGTTTACCTTTTGGAATGTCGAATGCACCTATCAAGCGCGATGACCTTGAGAATCACTACTGGATCCAATGGTCAAGAAACAACTCTGAGGCTGAGCGGACGAATTCGCTCGACCGATATCGAGAACATTAGGGAAACAATGAAGGGCGCAGCGGAGAGGATCGTGCTTGATCTTGAAGAAGTAACACTTGTTGATCTGGATGTCGTCCGTTTCTTAG
>Ga0207116_10042_pt1 | contig 34194 bp, 31 predicted proteins | sample Alteio_BWMinHeat_44_FD_153550 | JGI IMG/M metagenome (GOLD analysis project Ga0207116, IMG submission 153550) | Enriched cells from forest soil in Barre Woods Harvard Forest LTER site, Petersham, Massachusetts, United States -... | ecosystem: Environmental > Terrestrial > Soil > Temperate forest >... | reverse complement strand
TCAGAAAGTGAACTCGCTACGGCAGTTGCAGGTCGAAGGAATAGATTTCCTGGGTGCTGATGTCGCGGGAGAGCAAAAGCGTTTGGCCCGGGCCGAGGCCGCTCCAGTAGGAACCGGGGCCGAACTGATCGGAGAATCGTCGGATTTTTGTTAAGTCAGCTAACTTCTCCAACTTCAAGTCACCGATCCGTACACGAAAGTAGCCGGCGCTGCTAAGGGTAGTATCGAAGTACACATACGCACTATCCGGAGACCAAGTCATATAACCAAACGAGTCGAGGCCAGTCTCCAATTTTTTCCATGAGTTCTTCCTACAGTCGTAAATCATCAATGCGTTGCCATCTGCCGCTAGCCCAACGATGTAGTGGCCATCTGGCGACCAACGCGGAGCATAGACTCCGTCAGAACCGGGCAGTTTTGAGAGTTGATGGGTGTTGAGGTCGAACAACTGTATGGAGGTGCTTTGCGATTGGGACTGTTCAACCAAGCCAAAAGCGATCTTGCTGCCATCCTGGGACCAGGTTGGGTCTGTCTCAAGCGATTGCCCGACCACAGGAGCCGGTTCCGGGTTGCCGCCATCCTTTGATACTACGAATACCTTCCACGAACTTGTGGGAGAAGCGCCGACGAATGCGATTCGCTGTCCGTCAGGCGACCAGTGAGCCAAGGCTGCCTGCATCGGAGGGAAGGTTAACTGAACGCGTGCACTGCCGTCGGCCTTGCTGCGCCACAACGTATTCTCTGGGTAAGAAACGTAAGTGATCCACTGGTCGTCGCGAGAGAATTCCACGTCGGCGGCGGAGATGCCACCCAGGTAGGATAAGAAATCTCCTGACTTCTCGTCGTACCGAACAAGCTCTGCACGGGGCTGGTTTGCTATCACGAAGAGCTTCTTGCCATCTTTACTGGGAAGCGGACTGCTGAATTGCAACGGTCCTGTGGTCAGTTGGACTGGTTCGTGCGAGACGGTCTTCCACCAAGCGGATCGGTCTGCGACGATCCATACGTTGTTTACGCCGTGCTGGTTGCTCTGGAAAACGTAGTACTTGCCATCGGAAGTCCAAGAGCCGCAACACTCGCTGGGAGGATTGTTCCAGCCCGGCAACAACGGGTGCAGGTTGCTGCCGTCGGTTTGTATTTCCCAGATAGTTCCGGCAGCACCACTTCCGTTGGTTCCACCCGCGTACGAGTTCAGCGCCGTAAAGCGAATGCGTTTTCCGTCCGGTGAGAAACGGATGTCATCGGCGGCATCCTCTGCCGTGGCGAGCCTCCGCGGGTTCGTTCCATCGTGTTGCGCGATGTAAAGGCCTTTGCCTTCTGCAAACACCAACTTGCCATCGGGAGCCCACGAGCCGCCACGGCCGGTAGGGGCGAGCCGACGTGCTGGTCCCGCAGGAATAGGGACCGACCAGTAGGAACCGTTACTGAACGCCCCCGCTGCCGACTGTGCAACTAACAATTCCGATGGCTGCTCGGAGATGTCCAGCAGGATGGGATTTGGAAAACTCGTGTCGATCAGGGCGGCTTCCCCTCCCTCCGCAGATACTTGGGCGATCGCAAAGCGGCCGGGTGGATTCTCCGTGAAGTAGATACGACTCCCGTCGGTGGCGAGGCTAATCTTGGGAAAGCCGTCGTTGGTGATCTGCTTGGAGGCTGTAACGCGAGGTGGCAGAGCGGGCTCGCGCAGCCAGATCGCAAGAGCCGCCAGGGTGACAAGAATGCCTACCACAGCCCATCTCAGCCCACGTGGCCGCTGCGATTGACCGGGGTGTGCGGATTTTGAAGTGTCGAGGATGGCGGTCCTGCTGGACTCGGTGTCGCGCTTCAGGCGTTTGAGATCGGTCTCCAGATCGGCGGCGGAGCGGTAACGAAGGTCGCGGTCTTTCTCCAGGGCCTTGTTGATGATGCGCTCGAGTTCTGCGGGGAGATCGGGGTTCAGGCGTACGGGCGACACGGGAGCGCGGTTCACAATCGCTTCGCAAATCATTGCGGACGTTTCGCCGCGGAACGGTAACGCTCCTGTCGCCATTTCGTAGAGCACTGCACCGAAAGAGAACAGATCGCTGCGGCCATCGAGTTCCTTGCCGCGGACCTGCTCGGGCGACATATAGGCGATGGTTCCGACCATGGTGCCGGGGCTAGTCAGGTGGGCTTCATCCAGAGATTGAGTCAGAGTATTAATGGCTGCGATCTGGCTGGATGACACCGCAGCAGGTGCGACTTTGGCGAGGCCGAAGTCGAGAATCTTGGCGTGGCCACGGTCAGTGACGAAGATGTTGGCGGGCTTGATGTCGCGGTGGACGATACCTTTGCTGTGGGCGGCATCGAGGGCGTCGGCGATTTCGATGGCGAGCGGGAGAAGAATCTCGAGGTCGAGCGTGCGGCCGGAGATGCGGTGCTTCAGCGTTACGCCTTCGAGATACTCCATGGCGATGAAGGCCAAGCCGTTCTCCTCGCCGATGTCGTGAATGGTGCAGATGTTGGGGTGATTCAGGGCAGAAGCTGCCTGGGCTTCGCGCTGGAAACGAGCCAGGGCCTGAGAATCGCGGGCGACTTCGTCGGGAAGAAATTTTAGTGCGACGAAGCGACGCAAGCGGGTATCTTCGGCCTTGTAAACGACGCCCATCCCGCCTCCGCCAAGTTTTTCGAGGATACGGTAATGCGAGATGGTCTGGCCGATCATGGCGCTGAAATCTTAGGGTGGGAAGAAGCTCAAGTCAATGAAGCCCAGGAAGAAGGCGCCGAGCCGAGTCACACCACGAAGCGACAGGGCAAGGTTGACGCGGTAGATCGGTACATCATTCAAGGCCGAGAGATGCCTCCGCATCGATGGCGCGTGTATTTCCTCGATGGGAATAAGCCGCTATCTCAGTATTTCGTCCACCAAGAAGACTTGAGGTTGGTCAAATGTCCTCACTTGCAGCCCAGACGAACCCCTCAATGCATTATGAAAGAACGCCCCGCTTCACAAGATTGAAGCTGCGTGTGGCGCTGGCTGTACACCAGACTCAGGATGGTTAACGTCGGCTACTAAAACGCTAAAAGGGGCAGGTCCTGAACGATGGCACTTTTACCTTGGGGGAAAGTAGACGTTAGCACGAATGAGCTTCCCCCCAAGGAGGCAACTCAAATGAGTCGTGAAGTTAAATATATCGGAATGGACGTGCACAAGGAAGCGATTGTGATTGCCGTGCTAAATACCAGGGGCCACCTGGTGATGGAGTCGATCGTCGAAACCAAAGCCAGCCGCATTCTGCAGTTTATCCATGGACTGCAGGGCGAGCTGCATGTCACCTGGGAAGAAGGCACCTGGGCGGGCTGGCTCTACGACCTGCTGAAGCCGCACGTGGACCAAGTCCTGGTCTGTAATCCGCGGCGCCATGCCTTATTAAAGGAGGGCAGCAAGAATGACAAGGTCGATGCGCGCAAGCTGGCGGACTTGTTGCGCACGGGAATGCTGCGACCGGTGTATCACGGAGAACATGGACTGCGGACGCTGCGCGAGCTGGCACGCACGTATCAGACCCTCAGCCAAGATCTGAACCGGGTGATGAATCGGCTGAAGGCGCTGTATCGTGGGTGGGGCATTGCCTGTGGGGGTCCGCAGGTCTATGCACCGCGTTATCGCGAGGAATGGTTAGGCAAGATCGAGCACGTGGGGGTGCGCCGGCGAGCCGAGCTGCTTTATGAACAGCTGGATGGATTGCAGTCCTTGCGGCGAACGCTGCGCTCGGAGTTATTGGCGGAGAGCCGGAAACACCAAGCCGCGAAACTGCTGCGTCAGATTCCCTGCATCGGTCCGATTCGGGCAGCCCGCTTGATCGCGTTGATGCAAACCCCGCACCGGTTCCGGAGCAAGCGACAACTGTGGAGCTACAGTGGGCTGGGCATCGAGACGCGGGACAGTGCACAATACCGTTTTGTCCGCGGAGTACTGCAACGTGCGAAAAAACCGCAACAGATTTGTGGTTTGAATCGGAATCACAACCATGAGATGAAAGACATCTTCAAGGGAGCAGCGAACCGGGCCAGCTGTGGGATGGGTCCATTGCGCGATTTTTATGTGGCTTTGCTAGACAAAGGCATGAAGCCCGAGATGGCACGGCTTACCTTAGCACGTAAGATCGCAGCCATTGCTCTGACACTTTGGAAAAAGGAGGAACGTTTCGACGCCGAACATTTGAAAATGCAAGCCGCTTGAGCGTTGTACAGAACCCAGGTGATCCCCTTAGGTTTTCATGCCTCGGTGGTGGCCAATCGGTTCTGCGACGCTCGGGTTCGAGGGAGAGTATGCAAGCGCTCATTAGGCACCGTGTGCTTGCTGCATTCAGCACCGAGTCTCGGAGTCAATCCTATGCCCCCTCGGATAACCCAATAAAGCCATAGGCCTCGAGCCTCACACAGGATGATGGTTGGCACCTATGCCAACACTTGGCTTGCGTAGCTGCGCAACTGAACGGCATCAAGCGCCACCGCTCCATGAAACCATCAAGTCGGGATCAGCAACTGGGGCTGGCATCGCCGCTGAACTACGCGGCGATCCAAAGCGGTAAAACCAAAACCCCTCTAAGAAGGAGGAGAAGCGGGCAGGGGCTGGATGCAAGCCACACCGCCTCCCGCGAGGGGAGGGGAGAGAATTTTCTCTTGACATCCTCTTTCACAGGATGAGCGCTATGGCCTGTTATCAATAGTTAAGCCGGTAATCGCACGTTAATCGGCGACGCGGCGATCGTCGGCGATCGGCAATACGCGCTGGACCAATTCTTCTGTAAACTTCTGTCTTTCTTCGTAAAAAGGAAAGTGGCTGGAATTGTCAAACCACACAATTTCCTTCTGCGGTGCATGAATCGTTTTCATGTAATCCGCAATCACCGAACCAGGGCAGTAGGGATCCATCCTTCCTTCAAAGAAGAAAAGCGGCTCGCGGAAGTCGGGTCCGAGTTTGGTCAAATCGAATGCCATCATCTGAGGCATCATAACTCGAAGAGAAAACGTTGACCCGCGGACAAAACCGATATCGTCGGCGATCGAATATTCCGGAGCGGAGATCACGGTTCTCAAAATTCTTTTCACATTCGTAAAACTCGTCTCACTGGGCGGCGGTCCGAGTAACGTCGATTCCCAATTTCTTACCGTGGCGGTTCTGTTCATGTCTGGGACCGCTGGCGGATAAGGAGCGATGCCTTCTAGTTCCTTAATCGCCTGTTCGTTGTTGCGGCTGCGGGCTGCTTCCAGCACGATACGGTACCCGGCCTCCTCGTTCTGCTGCATACTCACCGCTTGCCCGGTGCCCACAAAGGCATAAATCATTTCCGATGCTCGTGCGCCAGCCAGAGGCCCAGCATGCTTCCCCAGGAATGCCCCACCACAAATATTTTTTCTCGCTTGAATCGAGTTCGGAGATAGCTCGCCACTTCTACTGTGTCCTCCTCCATTTGCGCGAGATTCATTGTCCGCCGCTGGAGTTCCTTGTCGTTCGACTCGTAGGTCTTTCCCGCTCCGCGTTGGTCCCATTCGACCACTGTGAAGTATTTCTCCCAAGGATCCTGAAAAGTGCTCCCCATTGAAATAAACGCGACGCCGGGTCCGCCGTGGATGAACAGAAGAATCGGGTTATTCTCGTTTTGGCCGCGCACTTCGATCCACTGATCAATACCGCCGATGCGGACGGCTTCGAGGCTGTTGATGCCGTTGGATGAACCAATCGCGCGCGCTTCAGAAACCTCGTGTTGCAGATATTTTCGGTACAGTAGCGCCGATGAGAGTGCCACAATGATCAAGCAAGCAATCGCTATCCCGGCATATTTGAATATTTTTTTGACCACGCTTAGCTCCGCGAAGCTTTCCCCTCATATATATACGAATAGGCCAGCGCATTTGTTCCCTTGATGACGGTCGAGGTGAATCTGACAGAGTACTTTGTAGACGGTGACCACGAGGAAAGTGAGATTTTCGGCGGATCCTCGATTCAGAACCGGCTCGAAATATCGCAATTTGGCGATAAATCGCCATCACACTCATTTACCCTGTTCTGGTGCAAATCGCCGGGACCACGATCTATCCCACGATCCCGCGCCGGGGCTTTGACCGTTGTAGAAGGGTGCGTATTTCGCTGCCTTTGTCGACCAGTTGCTGTTGAATGCTGAGCCACGGCGCGCTGCCGATCTTCCATGGGCGCAACGACTCCCGCAGTTGTATAAGTTCTTTTTGTAATCGACGCAATTCAGGGTCAACGTATTTCGCAGATGGCACAGATACAGATGATTTACGAATTGCGCTCGCGCCCGCCGGCGGTACCGCAGTGACGATAACGGGCACGGGATTCCTGGCGGGAGCGACGGTGAGCCTGGGAGGTACACAAGCCACGGGTGTGACGGTGATAAACAGCACGTCGATTACAGCCATGACTCCGGCGCATGCGGCCGGAACCGTAGACGTGACCGTGACCAACAGCGATACCCAAAGCGGAACGTTGACGCAAGGATTCACGTACACGGCAGTATCGAATTCGGCACCGACGCTGACCGGGATCTCGCCTGCGTCGGGAACGCCCGCCGGTGGTACCGCAGTGACCATAACGGGCACGGGATTCCTGGCGGGAGCGACGGTGAGCCTGGGAGGAACACAAGCGACGGGTGTGATGTGATGAGCAGCACGACGATTACGGCCCTCACTCCGGCGCATGCCGCGGGTGCGGTGAACGTAGTCGTATCAAACGCAGAACAACAAGCAGGCACGCTACCCGATGGCTATACCTATACATCGATCACTGGGGGCTTGGGTCTCGGTGTGCCCTCCGGGGGTTCAAGTTCGGCCACTATCGTTGCCGGACAAACGGCGTCCTACACGCTGTCTATCGGAGGCGCGGGACTGAGTGGGACAGCGTCACTAAGTTGCACTGGCTCGCCGACGGGTGCAAACTGCTCGATACCCGCTAGTGAACCGTTTAGTTCCACCGTTCCCGCAACCTTTAATCTGAGTGTGACCACCACATCGCGCACCGTGGTGGCACTCTCTCTACCTGCTTTCGCTCCAGTGGCCGGGCTGTGGATTTTCGGACTGCTGGGGATGGTGGTCCATCCTGGAAGACGCATTCCCACGCGGTCACTGCGGCGATATCTCCCGCTCACGCTGTTGACGCTATTGCTCGTCTTATGTTCCTGCGGCGGTGGCGGTAATGCCCGCAGCCCACAGCCGAACCCGAATGGAACCCCAGTCGGAACTTACACTCTGAATGTGAAGGCGACTTTAAATGCTACGGCGCAGACCACCTCACTCACACTGATAGTGCAGTAAAAACCGGCGCTGACTATCGTGGTCCGAAGGGGAAATTGGTCAACTGCTCGCACGAGAAATCGGCTACTTAGCTCACTAGCGTTTTAGTCAGTCCATCTAGTCACGGCACGATTGCCACACAGCGTCCACGTCGCTGTCGCTTGCTCCGTGTTCGATTTGGCAACTCATTGTTTGCAATTCGGACAGTAAGCAAAACTGGTAGCGAAGGTGGGGCGAACTACAGTCACAACGGTAGACCCACTGCGGAAGACAAGATGAGCGGAGGGGGCGATAGTGCACTACGAATCAAATATTTCGAGGCGTACAATCTCTATACGCGGGGAATTCTGCGGCTTAGCTTGCTAGAGAATCCCCGATCGCCCCGCCCAACTGGCAATGTAGCTCTGCAAGAAAGAAGTGAAATCTTCGGCAACTGGGGGAAGTTTCCTGCCCCCGAGTCGTATTTGCGAAAAGTCGAGGGGCACCACAGGGTTGACTAGCCGGCTCATAGCAAGTTTTCGGCTTCGGCAAGCGGGCAGTCCGTACGAAGGAATGATGGCCACGCCCAGCCCGGCCTCGACCATGGCGATCTGTGTATTGAGATAATTCAACGTAAGATTGGGCTGATGCGTGACGCCAGCTTTAGCGAGGTGCCTGTCTACAAGCTGCTGCAGTGGAATGGATGGCGGCAGGGAAATTAGCTTTTCACCTTCGAGTGCAGACCAGGTGGTCGTAGTACGACGAGATTGGTTGCCGTTGTCTGCGCGTATGACCATCAAGGAGAAGCGAAACAGGCGTGTCCGGCGGACGCCGGGTAAGTACTTGAAAAAAATGCCCATGCCCATATCGAGTGCGCCCGACTGAACCTTCTGCATGACGCTATTAGTGTCACTATCGAACAATTGAAACTGGAGCTCGGGCCGGTGTGATCGGAATTCCTGGATGGCCGGCGCCAAGACACTCGCCATCAGCAAGGGCGGCGTCCCGACGGATAACGAAACACCGGTTTCGCTTGCCGATTGACCGATGCGTGACATGACGCCATCCAGCTCTTGCAAGTTGCGTTGGGTGACGGTGAGTAACTCACTCCCCAAGGCTGTCAGCGCAACATGACGTGTGGTGCGCTCGAACAGCCGGACTCCCAGCTGCGTCTCCAACTCTCTGATCAAAAGGCTCAAGCCTGACGGCGTGATGAACAGTGCCCCGGCCGCGCGCGAGAAACTGCGATGTTGTGCCACGAGCAAGAAGGCTCGGAGCTGACGCGAGGTAAAATCAATAATTGAGTATTCCTTATCAACTGTCAATGTTTTTGAACTTGCATTATAAATCCCTCCGGTCCTAAATATCAACGACCCTGGAGTGGCGCGGACCTCAATCAGGGGAAACCGGTCACCCGACTACTCTGGGACCACAGAGAGCTGTGCCGGGCAAATTCAACGGAGGATTCAGTGGACTCAACAACTAAATCGAAAGCCGATGAGGCCGGCATTTACTACGACACGAACTATGGAAATTTTGATACCGAGCTCTACTCGGAGCTTCGTCGCGAGGCTTTCGGGGAGGATATTGGGCAGAACAGTTGGGTCACGGCAGATGAGCAGGACAGGTTTCTGAGCTGGCTCGACCTTTCTCCTGGGAAGGTCCTGCTCGATGTTGCCTGTGGGGCTGGCGGCCCGGCCCTGCGCATCGCCGCAAAAACCAGCTGTTCGGTCGTGGGGATTGACGTTCATAAACAAGCAGTTTCGACAGCATGCTCACTTGCAGCCCAGCGCGGCTTGGCTGAACGCGCCGAGTTTCGGTCTACAGATGCTACCCAGCCGTTGCCGTTTTCTGACGCCAGCTTCGACGCCATCACCTGTATTGACGCGATCAACCATTTCTCCGACCGGCCACGTGTCATTGCGGAGTGGGCCCGATTGCTGAAGCCGGGCGGACTGCTGCTGTTCACCGATCCAATCATCGTGACCGGTGCGCTGACGAATGCAGAAATCGCGATGCGCAGTTCGACAGGCTTCTACCTGTTCGTTCCGCTGGGCCATGACGAATCCGTTATTGCGCGGTGCGGATTGCAATTATCGGTGTGTGAAGATCTAACTGCGAACATGGCCAAAGTCGCCGAGGCGAGGCGGGCCGCCCGCGCATCGAGGAGTATTGCCCTGCGTGAGATCGAAGGCGAGCAGGCATATGACGGCCATCAGAATTTTCTTGCTGTTGCTGGTCGCGTGGCCAGAGAAGGCCGCCTCTCCCGCTTCGTCTATGTTTCGAAGAAATTGAGCTGAGTATCAAGAGTCGGCCGAAGAGGCCGGAGGGATGCCCATGAACTCGCAGGGAAGTGCAGCTTTGGCGGTGGCCGGGTTGAGTGAGGTTGGCCAGCGCGCAAGACGGCGAATTGCTTACCGTCTGCTTCCTTTTGTCTTTCTCCTCTACGTCGTTAACTACATCGACCGCGTCAACGTTTCCTTTGCCAACCTCAGGATGAGCGCAGATTTGGGCTTCAGCGACCGCGTCTACGGTTTAGGGGTTGGCATGTTCTACGTAACGTACGTCTTGTTCGAAATCCCGGGAGCCATCATCGTCGAACGCTGGAGTGCAAGAAAGTGGATTGCACGAATCATGATTTCGTGGGGAATAGTTACCATTCTGACTGGCTTTGTGCAAACTGCCGGGCAATTCTATGCTGCCCGTTTCTTTCTGGGGATTGCTGAATCTAGCTTCTTTCCCGGAATGATCGTCTATCTAACCCACTGGTTCCGCTTGCGCGAGCGCTGCCGGGCCATCGCTTGCTTGTATGCAGCCGTCCCCGCAGGCTCGTTAATCGGCTCACCCTTGGCGGGGTGGCTTCTCGGAGTACATTGGCGGTTGCTGGCGGGGTGGCGCTGGCTCTTTGTTCTGGAAGGCATTCCTGCCATCGTCCTCGGAAGCACCACCATCTTTTATTTGACGGACTGGCCTGCTCAGGCGGGCTGGCTTCCTCAGGACGAACGCGACTGGCTCGTCAACGAATTGCAGGTGGAGCTACAAGCAAAAAAGAAGATTCGGAACTACACGATGATGGAAGCGTTCTGCGACCTGCGAACTCTACGCTTGATTTTCGCGTATTTCCTGGCTGTCACAGGAGCTCTTGGAACCATCTATTGGATACCGACCTTCGTGAAGCGCCTTTCTGGACTTCCTACTCAGACGGTGACTTCACTGCTGCTGATTCCAGCTCTGATTGGAATCGCCGGGATGCTCATCAACGGTTGGCACTCCGATAGGACGGCCGAGCGGCACTGGCACAGTGCTATTCCGCTGGTTGCTGCCGGCTCGATGTTCGGGCTCTTGATCGTCTTCCGCCACGAAGTCCCGTTGGCGATTGCATGTTTGCTTATGGGCAGCGGGTTCTTCTATGCGTTCTATCCCGTTTTCTGGTCGATACCGACAGCGATGCTAAGTGAATCGGCAGCAGCCGCCACATTCGGATTAATCAATTCGATCGGGCAGCTCGGTGGATTTGCCGGAAATTACGCAATTGGGTTTCTCAACGATCGAACGCACTCACTTCCAGCCAGCTTCGCGCTCATAGCGCTGGTCTATGTTGCAGCCGGAGGCCTGGTCCTTAGCCTGAGAGTTCGCGATCCCGCTGGCATCTTGCAGAGATCGAACTAGCTCGAAAGTTGCACCGGGCGAGCCGGTCGGAAAGCGCGGATCGCGGTTGCTCTGCCGGTCAAACCGCAGACACCCTTTGCGGTTACGCCCGATGGGCCTTCGGCTTCTAGTACTGTCTGCGCGAGCTCCATGAAAGTCCAGTTCAGCCTTTCCGCCTTCTCCGAAACGAGGTGGTATGAGTATGCCGTTCGATTTCTATTTGGGGGGGGTAGTCACAGCGATCGCCGAGATGATTGCGGTTCAAGCAGATTCCGACTGGGAGCACGGTGTGTTAAGTCCGAACCGCCCACGGCAAGGAATGGCGGGGGACACCATAACGATGCTTTCGTGGTCGGTTGTCAGCACGCTAGCGTGCTGAGCTCTGAGGAAAAAGAGGTACTCCTTGAGAAGGCCCATTCAGAAGAAGCCGAACCCACTTCCCGTTGCATCTCGTCCCGCGCCTCAGAAGGCTGGCTAATATCTTGGAGCGAAGAGCATAGTATGCCGCTTTAGCCCGGAGCTGGGCTGGAGGATGATCCGTCGTCGGAGTAAAAGAACATATCGTGACGAAGCAAAGCCTCGACTCCTCTCAGAACTTCATCGCCACCGCTCTTGGTCACAGCACCTCGGTAACCGGCGTTGCGAGCTTCCCATGCAAGCTGCTTGGAGACTTCCTGGACGCTGATGAGCAACATGGGAAGCCGAGGGTGGGCTTTCGCGATCTCAGGGCCGGCCTGTAGCCCATTCATGACGGGCATCGCGAGGTCCATCACCACGACATCCGGCTTGAATCGCTCGACTCCTTCTATCGCCTCAACACCATTACTGGCCTCGCCGCATACTTGCCAATCCCCCTGCCTCTCCAACAACCGGCGAAGCAGCAACCGAATGGTGGGATCATCGTCGGCGATCAGGATTTGAGTAGCCATACGTGCACCCCCTTGGTGGTAAACGCGTTCGGGAATCCGACCCAGCATCCAAAACAGGGCAATCTGCTTGGGATCTATGGACCGCAAGCATAAAGTGGGCCACATTCCGGCCAGCCCGACAATACAGCAGATTCCTGGTCCAGTAACCGAGCTGATTCCCTGCGGTGAGGTCGATTGCAAGTCGCAGACCCTGCACTGCTTTCTGAGGCAACACGTGCATACTGTTCGGGCCTAAGTCAAAATTGTTCTTACAGTCTTCTGAACAAAAATAATAGCGAGCACGAAGCCTGCCATTCTGCATTTTGTGCGAGTTTGGGCGCTCATCAGGTGCGGCACGGGAAGTTCCGGGCTACGACCGAGAAAATCTGCGCTACAGGAAACGCTGTACTTGGTGCCTCTAATTTGACTTCTTGATTCAGGAAGGGGCCCCGGTTACGTGCCCAAACGGCTACGCAGCCATGGTCCGGCCTTGCGGAGAATCCTCAACCAATGTGGGGGTATAGTGGCACGTCCGAAATTGGCCGTCATATTCGGTGTGGTGGCGACGACCCTCGCCGTCTTGGCTGCTGTCTTGGTTTCAGAGGATTCAGACCGACGAAGCCCGCTTTACCCAAGTAATTCTCAATCAAATTGCAGTTCTTACGCGAGAGATCAACCGTCGTAGTGCTGGCGGCAGACCGCCACGTCGAAATTCACCGTGGACGCAGAACCTGGTAGCGAGTGAGGGTATAGCCAAGGGCCGCGCCAAGAAACACATCAGACGGGAAATGAGACCTATTGGTTATGCGGGAAAGGCTGACCGCCGTCGCGAAGCCGTATACCGCCCATGGCACCCAGCGATGCGTGTGGTAGCGCGTGGCAACGACCGTGGCTACGGCAAAAGCACCCGCGGCGTGCCCGGATGGGAAACTGCTTCCTTTAAACGGTGATTTTCCGCCACTAAAGAACGTGTCATTGAATGACGCTCCGGGCGCCACATCAGAAGGGCGCTTCCTACGGGTAATTGCTTTAACAGCGAGATCAACGACAGCACTGTCAGCGTAAGCCTCGCCTGCGAGCAATGCCGTCCCTACCTGATACGAATCGTGCCGGGCATAGCCTGCAACCAGCAGCGAGGCAGGCAACACGATAACCTCCGCGGTGGTAATCGGGGCATCGAACATGTCATTCACATCGTCTAGATTTCGCGAGTGGGAGCGAAAGTACGGCATCGCGTGGGGATCGGCAACGATCAGCCCGGCGGTCCCTGCGGCGACGGCGAGTGTGGGTAGCCAATAGTGTCCCTTCGCCAATTGAGCAGGGAACGCCACCCAAATACCTTTTTGGTCATGAAGGAAATCCTTTGGCAGGCTGCGCCACGAAACCTCCCGGTTCGAGGAGTCCCCGCCTTCCCCGCGGGCCTCTCTTGTATGGGACGGACTATCAGGCCACTGCGGACTTGCGCTCTGCGAATTGGCCCTCTCCCGTGTGCATGCAACCACGAGAACAAGCATGACGAGAATTCGCGATAGCCTGGTCATAACAGGCTTTGGATGTGGTTCTGCGATTAAAGGTAGGCTGCGCGGCCTGTCTCTAAGGCGAATTATTACTGCTTTGTCTGGTCCGCGAGGCGGGGTGTATGCACTTTCGCGTTCGGATTTCCATTGTTGGCTCGATCACCGAGGTCCAAGCCAAATTCGGGGTGGTCGTAGGTACCGGTGATCTTGACCGGAGCCAGGTAGCCTCTGGGCTTATTTTTGAAAAAAGGATCCAAGACCTTTAACATTAGCGATTTGATACCGTGCGTGGTCTTGGAAACCTCGGCATCGGTTTTCAACGTTCCGTGCAGGTCGATTTTCTCGCTGATTAAGTTGTAAGTCCCCCGCATCTGCGCCAATGCTCCCGGCACCCCGAAAGAAAGATTGGAGAACGTGGCGATCCCGTTCCTAAGAAGAATGTGGCCTTTCAGGTCAGAAAGCACGTTCTGCGAATCAGTGTCTGCGTTTTCGCTTTTATGATCTTTGTCTCCCAGGGCGCCGTGGCTAAGGTGGTTGACTCCGCGTTGGGTATCGGGCTTGGTAAAACTCCCAGCGTCAACTCCGAAATCGCCCTGCAACTCCACTTTTTCCAGGAATGGCCTTTTTTCCGGCGGGAGAGAGATTTTCGCTGTGAAGCTCACGATACCGGACATCGGTGCCTGCGGTGACTGGGTGAAGAGTAGCAGAAGATCTTGAATTCGCCCGTCGTTGCTGGCCATTGTGAGCGAGGTAGTTTTGCCGCTCTGACCAGCTATGCCCGCAACTCTGCCCTGGGTCGATATGGTTGTCTGGCGAAAATGCGCGTCTGCGTTTTGCAAGAAGACATCTCCGCTTTCAGCGTTCACAATAGCATCGAACTGAGTCCGGAGTTGGACGTGCTGTGAACTTCGCGCTACCGCAAAACGTGGGACATCAGTACTTCCTTGAACCGCAATACGTTCGAGCGTGCCGGTGTATGTTCCTGACGAAGCGAGTTCTCCTCTGATTCCACGGAAGGCACCCAGGTCCGCGTGTTCGAAGAGATAATACCCGGAAACCGCAGTCTTGCCGACCTCGTCAGCGTTCCACGGACCGAATTTCCCGGTGGTACTGATTTCTCCCGACGGTTCCGGATTTGAGAGCGTCGCCTTAAACGCTGCCGGAGCGCTACTGCCCACATCGCTGATATTGAATTCACGGAACGAGAACTCGAGCGGCGGTTTGCCCGCTTCGCGCGACGCCACTTCCAGAACCGTTCCGTCTGCTACTAAATCATCAATCACAACCGACGACCTTTGGGGGGTTTTGAAATGCTCACTTCCCAGCGGCGGGATCAGAATATGCATGCCCTCCACCAAGACCCGTTTTACGTGTCTGGCAAAAATGCCTGTGAAGGTACCTCTAATCGTTATCCGTTTAACGGTGATGAGCGGCGGAGTTCCGCTTTTTGGATTGTGTTGGAAAATCACCTGCTCCAGGACGCATCCTGGATGGGGGAAATATCTACCGTGAAAGGAGCCCGCAGTCACCTTGCTATCGCTCGCGTCCGCCAACTCCTTTGCGACCGTATCAAGCCGGAAGGGCCAAAAGAACGCGAATAAAAAGACGGTCGCAAGACCCAGTCCCAGCCCGGACAGCGCCCCAAGTTTAAGCCATCGTGACCGGCGCACCGGGATTTCTGTAAGCATTGGAGACATCGAACACCGAAACTGCTTGGAGGCATACTGTTGGTTCCGGGTTGTCAGCGAACCGTGTTCACGGTTCTTCGGGGGTGCGGGCCGCCCCAAGAATGCACCTGCATTGATGCAATTGTGACCGTGGGAAGTCCGCAGTCGGCATTCCCGGGTACGTCCTGTTGCGGGTCTGCCAGCATCCAAACCATGCACGATTCTGGGGAGTAAGACCACAGCGAGGGCAGAATGGGACACATCAGGGGAATCTTCTCTGTGAGAACCGTTGCCATCATCATGACGCTTGTCCTGGCAGTGGGCTATCCCAGCGAGACCGAGGCCTACGCCGTTCTTGCGCACGAGGCCATCGTTGACAGCGTCTGGGACACCAACATACGCCCCCTGCTGTTGAAGCGCTTTCCCGGTGCGACAGCGACGGAAATTAAAGAAGCGCACGGCTACGCATACGGCGGCGCCATCATCCAGGACCTGGGTTATTATCCGCACGGAAGTTTTTTCTTCAGCGACTTGACGCACTACGTGCGCAGCGGAGATTTTGTCCTGGCTCTGATCCGCGATTCCAAAGACATCAACGGCTTCGCATTTGCGCTAGGCGCTCTCGCTCACTATGCCGCCGACAACGACGGTCATCCCCTCGGCACCAATCGCGCGGTTCCGATCTTGTACCCCAAGTTGAAAAAGAAATATGGCAACTCCGTTACCTACGAAGACGACAAACTGGCGCACGTAAAGACGGAATTCGGATTCGACGTGCTGGAAGTAGCGCGCGGACGATACGCTCCGGATAGCTACCATGACTTCATTGGCTTCGGAGTCGCAGCTCCTCTACTGGAACAGGCCTTCCAGGAAACGTACGGCTTAGATCTGAAAACGGTTCTGTCAAACGAAGACAAGGTGATCGGTTCGTACCGTCACGATGTCAGCCAACTTCTTCCCAAAGCGACTCGGGTTGCCTGGAGTTTGAAGAAGGCCGACATTATGAAGGATCAGCCGGGCATGACGAAAAGAAAGTTTCTCTTCAATCTTTCTCGCGCGAGTTACCAAAAGAGCTGGGGAACGGACTATCAGCCGCCCACTTTTGGCGAAAGATTTCTCGGCTTCCTCGTCCGTATTCTTCCCAAATTCGGGCCCCTAAAGGTGCTACGACTCAAGACACCTACGCCCGAGACCGAACGAATGTTCGAAGCGAGCTTCAACGCGACTCTCGACCGCTACCGGCAGCTGCTGAGCCAGGTAGGCACCGACCGGGTGCAATTGCCGAATGACAATTTTGACACCGGTGAAATAACCGGACCAGGAAAATATCGCCTGAATGACGAGACGCATGCAAAATTGCTCGAAGCACTAGCAAAGCAGGATTTCCGGGGTGCGTCGCCGGAACTTCAAGCCGAGCTGCTGGAATTCTTCGGGCATCCGGACGCGCCTTACGCGATGAAACGCAAGCCAAGAGACTGGGTGAAAGTTCAGGACGAACTTGAACAATTGAAAAACGCAGCTCCTCCCACCGTGACCAGGAGACTACCCTAAGAACCGTTTATTTCTGCACACTCGGGAGCTTCTAGCACGCCGTGCGCGCCCGTCGAACGTCTATAAGAGGTTTGCACTCCGCGGTAAGGATGTAGCCGGCGTCTTGGCGTAACCAGCCAGGGAAGGTCACCATCCTTGCCGTCTGTGCCGAAGGCGATCGATCAGATTGCGTCACACTCTGGCCGAGAAGATCCATGCGCCCGGGGTCGAATAGCCGCTGCGTCCGGTCTCAATGGTTCTACACTCCTGGACGCAGTTCTAGCAAAATTGCCGACGGCTCACCGTGCACACGGAAGGAATGCATTGCATGGGCGCGACCTACCGATGACGGTCGGATTTGTTAGCCCCCTTGATCGCAGTAAGTCGGAGTACCGCGGCTGCCGCAGTGTATCGAACTGCGTCTTTTTCATCGGACATATATTTCTCAACCGTGTTCAGCGCCGATCGGTCTCCTCGTTTGCCCAAAGCTTCAAGTGCTGCTGCCTGCACGATCCAGCTTTTGTCGCCTGCCGCATCGGTCAGTGCTTTGGTCGTGGCCGGGTCAGGATCCCGAGCCAACACCTTGGCGGCGGCTGCACGAACGGGAGAGGAGTCGTCCTTGGCGATGGTTTTGATGGCTCCCCATCCGATGCCGGCAAAAGGAATGAAACCGATACCTTCTTCGAAGCCGAGTGCTGCCACCTTTTTGGGATCGTGTAAGAGAGACGCTTGTGACGAAATGAGACCTTTTCTGGCCTTCCGCTCGCCGTTCAGGACCTCGTAGTACACCTCATACGCAGAATTGTCATGCATCAGATCGAGGGAGTGAGCGGCCGCAAGCACAACTGAGGGATCCTGATCGTCGAACGCTGCTCTCAACTTGGGGATGCTGGCCCTCGCCTTCATTTCTCCCAACGCTGCCGCGGCGGCCGATCTCACCTCCGGTTTGTCGTCGGTCAACGCCGTTTCAACTAGCCTGGCGCTCTTGGCGTCATTCGGGATCAGACCAAGAACGAGGACCGCGGTCGCACGATCGCTGGTCTTGTCGCTCTTACACGCATTTTCGAGTAGTTGCCAAGCCTGCTCGCGAAGAGTCTGGGAGCCTTTGGATCGGGATGGAAGTGGCTGCCCAATCCGATTTGCTGGTGACTGCGTTACAGGCTCGTTGGCGCCTGGCGTCGTGTTTGGACCGGCTTGCTGTTGCGCCGGTAAGTTCGGCGGCGGCGGCGACGGAGTGGACTGCCGCAACGCTAACAACTGGCAGCACACAACAAAGACGAACACATGACTTCTAGGCCAGATTAGATTGGTGTGCATGGAATGGGCTCACTATACAAATTAGACCGACAATTGTGATCCTTATTTCAAACTTGCAACCGGGACGGCAATAACCGTACCGCCGCCCGTGGTGTTACCCCGGTCAAAATTCGCGAGATGGCGACGAAGTTTAGCTCCTGCCGTCGCACCCCGCTTTGAACTCTCCTTGCCACCATATGCGCAGCCTGTACCAAACCCAGCCCGGAGGGCACCGGTTTGAATTGGCTTCTAGCCTCGTGCTGCTGTTCACCGATCGAATGGAAGAAGAGGGCGCGACCCGAGATGTGGACATCAAGCAAAGATACCTCCCAATCCCTAGGAGCAACCTCGGATTGCACGACTTCGAAAGTACCGCCCTTTTTGAGCTTGCCGAGAATCCCGAGTCCGAAATCAACGTCGGAGATCAATTCCCCAGAGAGCTTTGCCAGCCGCGTTTGTTTGGCATCAATCAGCAGTACACCCTCCATTGCGTGGAACACTTTGCTTTCGTTGCTGGATGGCCGGTAGTTCGGATTGGGCCGGAACTTCAACCGAACTGACTTGCCCTCACGGCCGGCTCTGGTAAACAGGAATGCCTCGGGCAACAGCCTCAGCAGTTCAGCTGATTTTTGTCCGTCTGCGTCGATTGCATCTCTGTTCTTCTTCCTGGCATCGACGCTGCTTTCCAGCTTTTCTACTTGCTCACGTGCACGCTTCCGTTCTTCCTCCGTCGGCGAGTGCCCGTCGATTGCGACCGGCCAGGTAATCCAGCATTCCGGCACTTGGATGACTCTGGATACTTCGGTTCGTCCGGGTCTTGTTTTGCTATCCAGATACATCCAATATCGTGGATGCTTTTGTGATTCCAGCTCATTCTCAACCATCTTCGATACCAGCGCTTGAGGATTGCTCTGAGCGATTGCGAGAGTGGACGCGAGCAGGAGAAAAGACGGGAGGTGACCGAACCAGAAACCGATCTTGACCCGAAGATATGCAATTCTCATAGGCGATGGTAATGATCTGAACACCCAAGCTGTACGGCTCCGGCCCGAGGAGATGATTGTCGAGGGGGGATCATCAATCGCCCAGCCAGGCTCCGAGCCCCCGTAGCGGATCGACGTAGTCGCAAACGATCTTGGTGGCTCCCACCAGAGGTACGGCGAGTACCAGACCCATCGCTCCCCAGATCCACGCCCAGAAAAGCAAAGACAGTGTTACCGCCAATGGATTTAGCCTCAACCTCTTGCCCACCATTTTGGGATAAAGAACGTGCATAGAGAGAAGATGCAATCCAATCACGGTAAGCATGATTATCCCTACACTCGTCTTGTTGACGACTCCGGCGCCAGCGGCCAGGGGAGGAAGCAGAGCCAGGAAAACTCCCAGATACGGAATCAAGCTGACAAAGCCGCTTATCACCCCAAGAAAATAAAAATACGGAATGCCCAGACGCCAGAAAACGACCGTACTCACGACAGCGCTTACCAGCCCGACCAGGGCATTCCCGACGATAAAGCTGCGAATCATCGTCGATATTCTGCCTACGGTGCGGTGGGCCATCAGGCGATGCTCCTTGGGAAAGAGTTGCACGGTGGAAGCGTGCGCATGATCTTTCCACGTAAGCATGAAGTACACCAGGAGCGGAATGAAACTGATCGCGAGCAGAACCTCTCCCAGCGTTCCGCTGCCCGCCGAGATCAGGCGTGACAAACCTGGGGCCTCTCGAACCTCAACCGCCACCGGTGGCTTGCCCGAGTTGGGAGGGGTGATGACAGACCGCGTACTCTCCTCGAGTCTTCTGGTCTGTTCCCGCAAGTCCGCCAGGGCGGAATGTATCTTTTCCGAATATTTGGGCAATTGGGTCGCGAAATCGACAGCCCGGTTATAGAAAAAATAGGTGAGGCCTCCCGCCAAGCCGACCAAAAGAGCGACAGCCAGCAACGCTCCCACCGAGCGAGGGATGCCGATTCGGGCCAGTCGGCTCACGCATGGCTCTAAAATAAACGCCAGAAGGATTGAAAGCAGAGTGGTCACCAGTACGATTTTGAGCAGGTAAACAAGCCCAACCACCGCAGCAACGGCCACCACAATCTGCGCCACCGATCCGGCCTTGATGGAGGCCTGCAGAATCTCCGCATCCTCAACGGAATCGTTACTAGCGTGCGCTGTCTCTGTATTTTGGCTTGGTATGGGACGCAGTCCAGGCAGAATAATCTGCCCTGTCGGGCCTGCCGGATCCGTCGTGGGCTCAAGAGGCATGGGCTAGTGGCGCGCTCTTTGACGGCAACCACGGCCCATACGTTGCTTCAATGAAATTCGCTGTGATTTCGACTCCGGTGAGCCCACAAGCGCTACAGTGTTTTCCGTAGGCCAAACGTCAAAAGGCCGCAACCGTCGAAATCTTTCCGGATATTCATCAATGAAAATACTGGGAAGGAGTCGAGACAGCGCTTGTCCCTGACCGGTAACGCAACCGTAATGAACCAAGATCAGTCGACTATCTGGCAGGCTCAAATGCGATTAGCCAGCGAAGGCCGAGATTTTCCTCGGCCTCGCTGCTTTGACATTGTCCAGGGACTTGCTATTTACAGGACTCGCTGACCATCTTCACCGCTGTGACCTTTAAATGCCCGTGTTCGCTGTCGTCTTTCTTCATCCCGCTGTCCTTAGCCGCATCTTTCGCGTCTTCCTTCATATTGTGCATCGTGGCATTCGAGACGACCCCAGTCGCAGTCACGGTGTGTCCGACATGCTCAGCGAGATCCACGTTACTGCTACGTATTTCCCAGGTACTGCCGTCGTTTCCTGTAAGCACGAACTCCTTCGCGCTATCACCTTTTGCCAAACAACCAGTCACGTCCCTTACATCCGCTTTTTCCTTCGCCAACCCAAACGTGCAAGCTGCGAGAATTACGCACAAAACCAGTTTGATTTTCATAGTTCCTCCTCAAGGGTGAGACCTTCAGATTCTTGCCTGCACTAAGATGGCTAAAAGAGCAGGAGGCGATGTATCGTGGAAATAAGGGTTTGCCGAGTGTGGCACGACGTAACAACAGCGCCTTTACAATCAATAACTTCACATTCTTTCCTTCGCTGGCGAGAAGCTTCGTATCGTTGGCAATGTCCGCTTTCCCATTCGGGACTGGTCTCGCGAATCTTGAGGCTGGGAAGCGAGATTCTTCCACTCAGAACTAGTTTATGACCGGCACAAGGTCAACGTGCCCGAACGATTGTTTGTTTTCCGCACAGGCTGACTCCATCGAAACAGAGAGCGTTTTCCGGAACGGGAATCCGGACCCAACGGTTCGCTGTTGGCACAAGAAAAGTCGCGGGACGATTCGGTTTCGTGTTCAGCCGTGTGGAACGGGCATCTTGTCCGGCCTATCGGCCATCCTAACAACACTTTTCATGTGTCGAGCGTGATGGAGTCTGGAAATTTGAGCCATCAGCTACAAAATCAGGAGGTCAGATGAGCAAGAAGAAAAGCAACGGAAGCAGCTCTCTGGCGGACCCATCGCGGCTCCGACCTCTCGATGCTGATGACAAGCAAATGTTGCGGGTCGTTATCGAGACTCCGAAAGGCAGTCGCAACAAGTTTGCTTTTGATTCTTATGAACGCATCTTCGAACTCAAGACGGTGCTGCCCGCCGGTATGACGTTTCCTTATGACTTCGGATTTGTTCCCTCGACCAAAGCCGATGACGGCGATCCAATCGACGTATTGGTGCTGATGGACGAACCAGCCTTTCCGGGGTGCGTACTGAAATGTCGTCCGATTGGAGTAATAGAAGGAGAACAGGTTGGGAAGAGAGAGAAAGTACGAAACGATCGAATCGTCGCAGTTGAACAGGACGCCCATAGTTGGGCAGACATAAAGAGCATTCATGATTTGGGTAAACAGTTTGAGCAAGAGTTGGAGAACTTCTTCGTGAACTACCACCGGATTTCGAACAAGACATACCGGATTCTGGGGATTAAGGGACCAAACCACGCAAGGACGCTGGTGAAATCAGGCAGGCTGTAAGCCACGAATCGGCACGGCGCGGGAAGACTCGGCGGGGTGGTTATGGAAGAGATTCTATTGCGTTTTGTGGTGGGCGGCATCGTCGTTTCATCCTTCGCACTTCTAAGTGATGTCTTGAAGCCGAAGAGTTTCGCTGGATTGTTCGGAGCCGCGCCCTCCGTTGCGCTCGCCACCATGGGTCTAACGGTCGCGAGTGAAGGGCGACGCTATGCAGCGATGGAGGGTCGCTCAATGATTGCGGGAGCTGTAGCTTTCTTCGTTTACGCATCTTTGGTCAGCTGGCTGATGAGGCACTACACCGGGAAAGCTATTACAGTCACGACTTCGTCAACCGCCGTTTGGCTGAGTACGGCCTTCGGCTTCTGGTACTTGTATCTCCGCTAGCTCCATGAAAGTCCAGTTCAGCCATTCCGCCTTCTCCGAAACGAGGTGGTATGAGTATGCCGTTCGATTTCTATTTGGGGGTTTAGTCACGGCGATCGCCGGGGTGATCGCGAAAGCACTCGGACCCGTCATCGGCGGCCTGTTTTTGGCATTTCCAGCAATCTTTCCGGCAAGCGCAACACTAATCGAGAAACACGAGAGACAGAAGAAGGATAGACGGCGAGCGGCAGAGTCCGTGAGTTTGGACGCAACTGGTTCAGCCATCGGCAGCATCGGCCTCGGAGCTTTCGCCTGGGTCGTTTGGCGGGCGCTACCCAACCACCCCGCATCTTTAGTCCTCACTGGGGCCACGCTCGCGTGGTTAGCAGTTTCGATCCTGCTATGGAAGCTCCACAGTCGAATTTTCGGTCCGCCGCGAGGGTAACCTCAACCGTGCGCACCGGGCTCGAGAGCAACCCCACCACGATTTGCGGCCGTTTATTCGTGAAGGATTTTCTTCTGAAGCACAATTCCCGGAGTTGTCAATGACTTCCCGAGGTTGTGGTTTTTCGGGTGTGATGTAAAAGGTGCCATAACCTGGTTTCGCTACGCGCATTTCGGTAGTTTCGCTTGCCGCTCCGTAATCCAGCGCGGCGCGTACGACATCGAGTTCCGGATGCTGATAATGCAGCGCAGTCTTTACGTCTCGATGTCCCATGGTCTTCATGACAGCGGCTAGGTTCCCCGTGCACATCAAAACACGCGTGCCGTAGTCATGCCGGGCACAATATAAAACGAGTGCCTTCGGAAGGTTCGCTTGTTGGCGCGCCGCTCTGAAGAGGTGGTCGATTGACGCAGGTGACCAGAAGCAGCAAGGTTGGATGGAAAGACCCATCCCTGGCTCCTTGTGCCACAACGTGTACGCAAAAGATCGCTGACGCGACGGCTCATTGGCACAAGTCGCCGCCCCTCGGCAGTCTTACTGTCGGGCACGAAAATAACGCGATTTTGCCATATCGCGGAAAAGCTCAAAGGTTCGCCTTCTCCAGTTGCAAGCCTGAGCTCCATCGAGCAACTTTCTTTCGGCTTCATCATCGAGCCGAAGATGCCGCCCATGCTCCTTCATCATTTTGATTTGTGGAGCATGGCCGATCATCTTCCACGCCTCCGCTTTGTAGAGCATTCGTCGCAGTGTCCGCAAGGCACAGTTGGCATTTGCAGCCGAGCCTGGAAATTTCAATTGCTCGGCGCAATCGCCAGTGATGTGGTCGACTCGTATATCCGACACAAGTGTCGTCTTCCAGAGCCGCCAGCCGTGCGGACTTCGGTCTCTTGAAAAGCTTCACGAGATTCCTCCTTGCTGCCCGCACGGAAGCAACTTTGCTTGTTCTTCACGATTCAATTGTGAGAACGGCTCTATCATAGCTTACTGCCGTTGGGAGCTCATTGAGACCGGTGAGGGTTGTGGTTGGATACCTACCTGTCGGCCTGGTTCGAGACCTCTCAGTCCGATGCCAGGCGCTCGTGTTCCTGCCCTGGAGCCCCTGCCGACATGACCGGGCTGCATGGTAGTAACATTCTGAAGGCGAGCGACTGTGCCGTCATCCGAGGACAAATGCACAGCTCTAATCCGTTCTTGGGACGAAAACTGCCGGCCATTCGAGGCTACGGAATCGCGGCTTTTTCGGTTACTACTGCATTCCTCCTTTCACATTGGTCGCCGTTACATCTCGAAGCCTCTCCGGTATCACTGTTCCTTTGTGCCGTAATGTTCAGCGCTTGGCTTGGAGGAGTTGGTCCGGGCCTCTTGGCTACTGTGCTCTCCGCCGTCGCGTTCTATTACAGTTTCCTTTCCCCACTTTATTCATTGGCGGCAAAACCTGACGAAATGCCACGATTCTTTGTTTTTGTCTTGTCAGCGCTGTTTGTTGGCTCGCTCAGCGTTGCACAACGATGGGCCACTCAATCACTGAGGATGGCACGCGACGATCTTAAAGACACTGTCGAAACACTCAAAGAAACCAATGAGGCGCTCGCGAAGAGTGAGGCATATCTGGCCGAAGCGCAGGCATTAAGCCAAACTGGGAGTTTCGGTTGGAATGTCGACACCGGAGAGCTTCTCTGGTCCGATGAGACCTTTCGGATCTTTGGATATGATCGTGCACTCAAGCCGACTGTGGAACGCGTTCTCGAACGTGTCCATCCCGAGGATCTTCGCCGAGTCCAGGACGCGCTCCATGCCGCGTCACACAGCGAAAACATTGAAATGGAGCATCGTTTGACGATGCCTGACGGCTTAATGAAGATGGTGCACGTCCTGGGACATGCCCGTCGTGGAGCGGCCGGTCTGGAATTCATCGGCGCCGTAACGGACATCACGACGATAAGGAATGCGTTTGATGAAATTCGGGCCCTGCGCGACCAGTTGTACAAAGAGAATCTGGCACTCCGCGAAGAGATCGACGTCACCAGGATGTTTGAAGAGATTGTCGGATCGTCCCCTGCTCTGCAGTCGGTTTTATCGCGGGTCGCCAAGGTCGCGCCGACCGACTCTACAGTCCTGATCACGGGTGAGACTGGGACTGGCAAAGAACTCATTGCACGTGCCATCCACAAGCGCTCTCAGCGATCGTCGCGAGCCTTTGTGAGCGTTAATTGCGCAGCCATCCCGCGCGACCTGATCGCATCGGAGCTGTTTGGACACGAAAAGGGCGCCTTCACCGGTGCGACGCAGCGACGCGTAGGTCGATTCGAGTCTGCGGAAGGCGGCACAATCTTTCTGGACGAGGTCGGTGAGCTTCCAGCAGAGATGCAGATTGCCCTATTGCGGGTTCTGCAAGAACGAGAATTCCAGCGCGTAGGAGGAAATGAGTCTTTCAAGACGAACGCGAGGGTGGTGGCTGCAACAAATCGAGATTTGCAAGCTGGCATTGCCGAGGGCAAATTTCGTGAGGACTTGTTCTACCGTCTGAACGTGTTCCCGATCGAAGCGCCTCCGCTACGGGAACGTAAGGAAGACATCCCTCTCTTAGTGCAGTACTTTGCCGAGCGCTACGCCAGTAAAGCTGGAAAGAACATTACGAACATCCACAAGAAAAGCATGGAGGCACTCCAATCGTATACATGGCCGGGCAACATTCGCGAACTGCAGAACGTGATTGAACGTTCCGTGGTCATTTGTGATACGGACACGCTTTTTGTCGACGAAAGCTGGCTCGGGCGACGTACACCTGTCGCCGCAGAGGGAACAGCTCTACCGCTCAGTGAGAAACTGTCCGTCCAGGAACGACAGATGATCGAGGCGGCCCTTGCCGAAACCAATGGCCGAGTATCGGGTCCTCGCGGAGCGGCGGCAAAGCTCGGAATTCCGCAGTCGACACTCGATTCCAAGATCAAAGCCCTGAAGATCGACAAGCAGCGGTTTAGAAAGGCCTAGTTGCAAGGCCAACTTCAAATCGCGGAGTGATTCGGGATTCCCACTCGCGCACCAAGAATTAACAGCGATTTCCGACTGTCTTTCCGCGTCCGAACTCCACCGACGGCAGCAGCGCCGTTTCCTTGGGTGTTCCAAATCCCGAAACTCCCGTCGTTCTAACCTAGACACTCATTCCCGAGAATCCGAAAATGTTCGAATTCTCGGGAATCTCTTATCAGCCTAAACGCCACGCTTTCATCGGCTTAAGGTTTGGTCGCCGCCTTGCATTTCTGCTGAGCGGAAAGCAAAACATGGCTTTCGGAAATTCAGAAATGAGGATGGTTATGGCAAAGATAATCGAATTCTACGTACCGCAGAGATTTCAGAGAAACGTGAAGTGGGTTCCGCAGCTTCGACGCGGCAAGGTGATCGAGTTCCCTTCGAGCATGACTAGGTCAACCTCGAAAGAGTCCTCGGCCGTGAGGCACCAACCATTGGACGTTATCGGCGCTCCTCAGTTGGCTTACTGCGCAATAGCGCCGTTGCCCGATTCAGGACGCTGAAGGGATCGAATGTCCGGAGTCTCGGAGAGTCCCCAAGGGTGCGGTGCAGGTCAATCAAAAAGATTTTTAATCGTCGCGGAGCAGTTGCTGGGGCACCTCTGTCTGCAGAAACCAGTTGCGTGTGCATTTCGGCAGGCCTGAGCAGAGTCCTCTTCGCTTGTTGCGGCCAAATGGTTAACGCCCGGTGCTTTCCAGCCCTGGCGCATCAGCAAAGCTAGGAATTCCACCCTCCACGCTTCATTCCACCTAACGATTTCAAGCGTCCTTTCCTGCCTCTAAGCGCGTCGGAGCCGCAGGTTTTCACTGGCGTATTCTCCTCCCGGACTCCCGGTTCCCGCATGCCTCGCCGTTCCGGTCGGATTCGATCACGAAAATTCGGAAATTTCCGAACTCTCGTTATCAGCCAGCACACTTAAACACTTACTTTTCAACGGCTTAGCATTGGCCGTCGCAGTGCATTATCCCAAGAACGAAAGGCACAACAAATGACCTTACGAATCGACATATCAGACGAACGCGAGCGCGTGATTTTCACGCTGACGGGCCGGATGCAAACGGAGCATATTTCGGAGCTCCAAACACTCGTACATTCCGAACATCCTGACCATGACCTCGTCTTGGATTTAACAGAGGTGAAGTTGGTCGATCGGGATGCCGTCCGTTTCCTGGCACAAATCGAGACACAGGGCGCAAGACTCAGAAATTGCTCCGCATTCATTAGAGAGTGGATCTCGCGAGAGCGGAATGAGATGAATCGAGCGGAAGCGGAGCACCAGCAACTTTAGCCAGCCGAGAGGACCTTATGTGGATTGTTCAAATAGCGTTAAAGCGGCCGTACACCTTTGTGGTTCTGGCCATTCTGATTCTCGCGATGGGTGTGGTCGCCATCTTCCGCACACCAACTGACATATTCCCCAACATAAACATTCCTGTGGTCAGCATCATCTGGACTTACAACGGCCTGGTCCCCAAGGAGATGGCCGATCGCATCGTCAGCATCACCGAGCGGAACCTCACTACGGTGGTCGACAATATCGAGCACGTCGAATCCCAGTCGCTATACGGGATCGCGGTCGTGAAGGTGTTTCTGCAACCCAACGCCAGCCTGGACCGTGCGGTCGCGCAGATTACGGCTAGTTCTCAGACCCAACTAAAGATGTTGCCGCAAGGGACTACTCCACCCCTGATCATCGCGTATAGCGCGTCGAGCGTGCCGGTACTGCAGCTGGCACTCTCCGGAAAAGGGATGTCGGAGCAAGAGCTCAACGACGACGGATTAAATTTCATTCGCACACAGTTGATCACTGTTCCAGGCGCGGCCGTGCCTTATCCCTACGGGGGCAAGCAGCGCCAGGTTCAGGTGGATCTCAATCCCGCGGCATTGCAAGCGAAAGGGCTTTCTGCGTTGGATGTGGTCAATGCAATTGCGGTACAGAACCTGATCCTGCCGACTGGCACGTCGAAAATTGGTGGCACGGAATACAACGTGGACATCCCGAACGCCGCGCCACAGACGATCGCAGATCTGAATCGCATTCCGATCAAAACCATCGGGGACACCACGATTTATATGAAGGACGTTGCTTGGGTACGTGATGGTTTTCCGCCGCAAACAAACATCGTTCGCGTAAACGGCCAGCGCTCTGTGCTGGTGACCATCGAAAAAGCGGGGGATGCCTCAACTCTGAGCGTAATCTCCGGGATCAAGTCGATCTTGCCGAGGATCGCGGCCACCGTTCCAGCTCAGCTGAAGATGAGTCCTTTGGCCGACCAGTCGATATTTGTCAAAGGTGCCATTAGCGGTGTTGTTCGCGAAGCGTTGATCGCAGCTTGCCTGACCGCGTTCATGATCCTGATGTTTCTGGGGAGCTGGCGAAGCACGCTGATCATCGCGACTTCGATTCCGCTGGCAATTCTCACCTCGATCATCGTACTGAGCGTGACCGGCGAAACCATCAACATCATGACATTGGGAGGATTGGCCCTGGCCGTCGGAATCCTTGTGGATGACGCCACGGTGGAAGTCGAGAACATCAACCGAAATCTTGAAGCACAGCCCGACAAGGACATGGACGAGCTCGTTCTTGACAGTGCCATGCAGATTGCTACGCCTGCATTCGTCGCCACGCTGTCGATCTGCATCGTGTTTGCCCCCATGTTCTTACTTTCAGGGGTCGCCCGATACCTCTTCCTGCCTCTTGCGAAAGCCGTGGTGTTTGCGATGCTCGCATCCTACGTGCTCTCGCGAACCATCGTTCCGACCATGGCGAAGTACCTTCTCAGACACCAAAAGGCGGTCGAGGGAAATGCTCCGAGCCGAAATCCCCTTGTCAGGTTTCAGCGCTGGTTCGAAGCGGGGTTCGAACGCTTTCGTGGAGCGTATGGCACGCTTCTTACACGTGTTTTGAATCGCAGGCGTGCATTTCTGGTGACGTTCTTCGCAGCGTGTTTGGCATCGCTGGCAATCCTCGTTCCGTTCCTGGGGCAGAACTTCTTTCCAAGCGTAGATGCCGGCAGTTTCACACTTCATCTTCGAGCGCGCACAGGGATGCGTATCGAAGACACGGCTTTCCTGTGCGATGAGGTAGAGAATTCGATTCGCAGCAAGATTCCACCGACCGAATTATCGAGCATCATCGACAACATCGGACTGCCATACAGCGGTATCAATCTCTCGTACAGCAACTCAGCTCCAGTTGGCGCCTCCGACGCGGACATTCTCGTCACGCTGGCTCCCAAGCATCATCCGACTGCGGATTATGTTCAGCAGCTTCGAATGAGCTTGGCCAAAGAATTTCCTGGTGTGATCTTTGCGTTCTTGCCATCTGACATCGTCACGCAGATTCTGAACTTTGGACTCCCTGCTCCTATTGACATTCAGGTCGTGGGGAATGACCTGGAAGGCAATCGGCTTTGGGCCGATCAGCTCCTCGAAAAAGTTAGATATGTGTCGGGAACCACGGACATGAGGATCCAGCAGCCTTTCGATAATCCCTTCATTCACCTCCGGGTTGAACGGACAAAGGCCCAGGAGCTTGGCTTCAGCGCACACGACATTGCGCAGAATCTGCTGGTTTCACTTAGTGGCAGCTTTCAGACCGCGCCGACGTACTGGCTAGATCCGAAGAACAGGGTAAGTTATCCGATCGCGACCCAGACCCCGCAATATCGAACGTCTTCGCTCCAGGACCTTGTCAATACCCCGGTGACAGGCACGAACCCTGCGGCCCCTCCTTCGGTGATGGCGAGCCTGGTTTCAATGCAGCGGGGAAGCAGCATGGGCCTGATTTCTCACTACAACGTCGCACCCGTCATTGACATTTACGGATCGTTCAGCGGTCGCGATTTGGGAGGCGTTTCGCGCGACATTAACCGGGTTATCGATTCCATGCGCAGCCAACTGCCCCGTGGTTCACGGGTTGTGGTTCGTGGGCAGGTCCGGACGATGAGGTCATCTTACATCGGGCTTTTGGTCGGGCTTGTGTTCGCAATTTTTCTCGATTACCTGCTGATCGTGGTGAACTTCCAGTCGTGGCTTGATCCTTTCATCATGATCTCGGCATTGCCGGCTGCACTCGCCGGAATTGCCTGGATGCTTTTCATTACGAACACAACCCTCAGCGTTCCGGCACTGATGGGCGCAATCATGTGCATGGGCGTCGCCACCGCGAACAGCATTCTGGTTGTGAGCTTTGCCAGAGAGCAGATGGCGCAAGGCAGAGATCCCGTAACCGCTGCTCTGCAGGCAGGCTTCACGCGTTTTCGTCCCGTCCTCATGACCGCCTTGGCCATGATCATCGGTATGGTACCGATGGCTTTGGGACTGGGAGACGGCGGAGAGCAAAATGCGCCGCTCGGGCGAGCCGTAATTGGTGGCCTCCTGTTCGCGACGGTTTCCACACTCTTGTTCGTTCCAACATTCTTCAGCCTGGTGCACGGATGGCGGAAAAAATCAGCACCGGCGAAATACTAAATAGGTGACTCACTATGAATAACTTCGAGATCAAACAAACAGACACGACTATTGAAATAGTTCCGTTGCACCCACAGCCGAGCAGGAGTCAGCATTCACGCCGGCTCTGGTTTATCGTCTTGACCGTCGTTGTAGTCGTCATTGCTATCCTGTGCTTCGGAATTCTGTCGCGCGTGAAGGCAGCGGCGAATCTGCGCACGATCACCTCACAGATGGCAGTTTCGTCGGTCTCAGTGGTGCAACCTAAGCCGGCCGCACCGGCGCAAGAGATCATCCTGCCTGGCAATATGCAGCCGCTGATTTCGTCGCCGGTTTACGCCCGCGCCGATGGCTATCTGAAGAAGTGGTATTTCGACATCGGTGCGCACGTCAAGGCCGGGCAACTGCTCGCTACCATCCAGTCGCCAGAAATTGACGAGCAGTTGGCTCAGGTACGCAGCAATCTTGCAACCGCCGAAGCCAACCTTAACCTCGCCGAGATTACGAAGACCCGCTACGAGGCAATGTTTCAAAAACACGCTGTGTCTCAGCAGGACCGGGACAATGCCGAGGGAACGTATAGCGCAAACAAGGCAATCCTGGACGCCGATAACGCGAATGTGCGGCACTACGAAGCCCTGGTTTCCTTCGAAAAAGTCTATGCACCCTTCGATGGAGTGATCACCGCGCGGAATACGGACATCGGCGATCTAATTAATGCAGGAAGCAGCTCCGCACCCAAAACTGATCTGTTTCACATCGCCCAGACTGGCACTCTGCGCGTGTACGTGAATGTTCCTGAGGAATATTCGCGAAGCGTAAAGCCCGGACAGACAACGGCAGACATCGTGCTTGCAGAATTCCCGGGCCAGAAATTCCCCGGAAAGGTAGTTCGTACCTCCGAAGCAATCAACGGAACCACTCGAACGCTCTTAACCGAAATTGACCTTCCTAATTCTGATAACACGCTACTGACAGGTTCGTATGCGGAAGTGCACCTGCAACTTCCGTCTACCGTCCCGACGTTCCTGATCCCGGTCAATACGTTGATCTTCCGATCGGAGCACTTGCAGGTAGGCGTGGTGAAAAACGGCAAAGTAGAACTTACGAATCTTACTCCCGGTCATGACTTCGGGAGCGAGATCGAAGTCGTGACTGGATTGAAAGCTGATGATCAGGTGGTTGTCAATCCCTCCGATTCGCTCGTGTCTGCGCAGCAAGTAAACATCGTGAAGGCAACTCTGCCGGGAGATTCGCAATGAGAACCTTACAAGCAATTCGCCATCGGAGTTGGAACGGCCAGCTTTTTGTGCTCGTCGCAGCAATGCTTCTGCTAGCCGGCTGCACCGTGGGTCCGAAATACAAGGCTCCCTCCGTGCCGACACCACCTGCGTACAAGGAGATGGGCAACTGGAAGACCGCGCAGCCGAGCGATCAGAACCTGGGCGGAAACTGGTGGGAAATCTTTCAAGATCCTCAACTGAACGCGCTGGAGCAACAGATCAACGTCTCTAACCAGAACTTGAAGGGCGCGGTCGCACAGTACCAGGAGGCGCGAGCTGCTCTGCGCTACGCGCGCGCTGATTATTATCCAACGATCGGCACGGCTCCTTCGGCCACGCGGCAGAGATACTCAGACAATCGTCCGGGTAGTGCCGCTCGCGGAACAACGTTTAACGATTTCGTGTTGCCGGTAGATCTCTCTTATCAAGTTAACGCATGGGGCCGCGTCAGCAAGAACGTAGAGTCCTATCGAGAGCAGGCGCAGGCAAGCGCCGCCGATCTGGCTGTGGTTAATCTGACCATGCATGCTGATCTCGCGATTGATTACTTTGCCGCGCGGACCCTCGATGCGGAAGAGAAATTACTCCAGAATACTGTCGCGCAGTACGAGCAAGCGCTGCAATTAAATGAAGAGCGATACAAAGGTGGTCTTGCTTCCGAGGTCGAGGTGGAGCAGGCGCGAACCATACTTGAAACCACTCAGGCCCAACTAGTCGATGTCGGGGTTGCTAGCGCGCAATACGAGCACGCAGCCGCCGTGTTGGTCGGCAAGCCACCGGCTGATTTCAGTCTCCCCGCACTGCCGCTGACAGCTCCTCCCCCACCGATTCCGGTAGGCATTCCATCGGAGTTGCTCCAGAGACGTCCTGATGTTGCTGCCGCCGAACGCCGGGTAGCTTCAGCCAATGCGCAGGTTGGTCTTGCGAAGACTGCCTATTATCCGCTCATCAACATCGTCGGCTCGGGCGGGTTCGAGAGTGGAACCATTACAACTTTGTTCCAGGGACCCAGCGCCCTCTGGTCGGTTGGCGCATCGGTGGCGGAAACCATCTTCGATGGCGGCAGAAGACACGCACTAAACGACGAAGCCAAAGCGGCATATGACGCGTCCGTAGCGTCATATCGCCAAACGGTGCTCGCTGCCTTTCAACAGGTAGAGGACAATCTCGCGGCCTTACGAGTGCTGGAACAGGAAGCGGGAGTGCAGGCAAACGCAGTGCAATCTGCGCAAAAGTCCTTGGAGCTTTCGAACACGAGATACGACGGTGGCGTCACCAGCTACCTGGAAGTGATCACTGCACAGAACGCGGCACTGTCAGACGAAGTGACCGCGGTCGACATCCTCGGACGCCGTATGGCTAGTGCAGTGTTCCTGATCGAGGCGCTCGGTGGAGGTTGGGACCGATCGACTCTGCCCGATCGCCCCGAATGCTGTGGGAAATTGGCTATGAACAGCAGCACTCGGTAGTCGTTCCGGGTCACAGTTCACCATGAGAAGACACCGGCGTACAGTCCGGAGACATCATACGAGCAATCAATCGGACACAGCTGCAGTCCGTCTCTCAACTGCAAGCCACGGCTCGGCAGCTGAAATCGGGTGATCCTGTGGTTCTACAGATTGAGCGCGGAGGACACCTTCAATATCTCGCGTTTGAAATGGATGGAAACATCGTTAACGGGAGGGATGCGCATTATGAACCGGTTGTTTGCTTCAATCTTAGTACCTCGACGCAGTGGCGCGATCGTTCAGCGTTATGGAGTGGCGGGTGTTTCTGTCGCAATCGCGGCAGTCGCGGGACTCTTGCTGCGGCGCTTCAATTTGCCGCACCCGTTCACGTCTTTCTCCTTTGCCGCCATTGCTGTGACGTTCTGGTACGCCGGAACGGAGCCGGGGCTGCTCGCCATCGTACTCTCCTGGTCCATACTAAGTTATTTTTTTACGCCGCTTAAAGTCGGCGACCTTCCCTGGGATTCCTACCTCATTATTTATGGGGTCTTTGGCTTCCTCGTGAGCTGGTTTAGTTCGGCGCGTATTCGTGCAGAAAAGTTGCTTGTAGAAGCACGGGACGCACTTGAGATTCGTGTGGCGGAGCGGACGGCAGAGCTCACGACAGCAAATAAGGAACTGCAAAGCGCACAGGATGAATTATCGAAACTTACCCAGAAACTGGCCCAAGAAAACCTCTATCTCGAGGACGAGATTCGCTCTGATGCCAATTTTAAGGATATCGTCGGCAAGAGTCCGGAGCTGCGCCGGGTACTAAAGCTCGTGGAAACTGTTGCGCCTACGGACTCGACGGCGCTGATCTACGGCGAGACTGGCACTGGGAAGGAATTGATTGCACGCGCGATCCACAATCTCAGCTCCCGCCGCTCCAGAACATTTGTCAGACTCAACTGCGCAGCCATTCCAGCCGGATTGCTGGAAAGCGAGCTATTTGGACATGAAAAGGGAGCTTTCACGGGTGCCTTCGCCCAAAGAATAGGCCGGCTTGAACTCGCGAACAACGGCACCCTGTTCCTTGATGAAATCGGCGACCTGCCACCTGAGCTCCAGCCCAAGCTGCTGCGAGTCTTACAAGAACGAGAGTTTGAGCGTCTGGGCAGCACACGAACCATATTGACCAATGTACGTCTGATCGCCGCAACGAATCGAGATTTGAATGCCATGGTTCAGGAAGGAAGATTTCGATCTGACCTCTTCTTCCGTCTCAATGTATTTCCTGTCAATTTGCCTTCGCTACGCGAGCGACGGGAAGACATCCCCCTGCTG
>Ga0207116_10033_pt1 | contig 34381 bp, 39 predicted proteins | sample Alteio_BWMinHeat_44_FD_153550 | JGI IMG/M metagenome (GOLD analysis project Ga0207116, IMG submission 153550) | Enriched cells from forest soil in Barre Woods Harvard Forest LTER site, Petersham, Massachusetts, United States -... | ecosystem: Environmental > Terrestrial > Soil > Temperate forest >... | reverse complement strand
ATCGCGGCAGTAGCGTCAAAGCGATTGTCACGCCGCATCCGGATTTTGGCGGGATCTTCTTCGATAATCTCAACAGCAACCTGTTCAATTTTCGCTACAATTTCCCCGCCTCGTTGACGGGAAGGCCTGATTATGAAAATTTTGTGTTTGAGCATCCCGCAGCACACACGCTTGAAGGTCTTTTGGACGGGGTTGTAGCGGACGAACTCTCGTTCATTGATGCCCTACGCCCGACGCTGCCCCCTCATTCCTTGATCGTCGGCAACTGGGCCAGCGACCCACTCCACGACGTGGTTCACGTTCCGGGCTCGCCGGTAGCAAGTCTTTACGTGAGTCAGTTTATCGAGAAAATCGACGGTTTTTTGCACGAGGACTCCATTGGCCTCGGCGTCAGCTATTTGGAAAATGTCGATCACATGACCAAGTACTCGGAGCTCATGGACAAAGACTGCAACGCCGGTCGGCTGGTTGCGATCCATGCAAATCCCGATAGTGATGTTCAACAACAGGCGAAGTATCCGCACGTTGCAGTCTCCCTGGAACGCAGCCGTATGTTTGCGTTGGCCCGCTATTACGTCACGGCAAATTCCTGCACCATGTTTGATTTCCAGGCTGGCGCGGATTACTACCACCCGTGGACCGGATGGTTCAAGGCAATTGAATTTGATGTCGGCAAACCTCAAGCCGCGTGGTTCGCAGTGACCAGCGCGCCAAACGCTGGTATTGCGGCAGCCGACGAAACGAATCCGGCCGCCACAAATGTTTTTGCTCGCCGTTACGAGCACGCGCTGGTTCTGGTGAAGACCATGGCCTTTGCCGATGGATCGGGAAAGTCCACGGTGCAGCTTGATCACCAATACGTTCGACTGAATTCCGATGGCTCATGCGGCCCCAGCATTTCCAGTTTGGATCTCAATGACTATGAGGGGGCCGCTCTCGTGGCGTCATGCGGGCAGTAGACCCTACGACGCGCCAAGCCTGTGACGCCTAACGATTTGCGACGAGGGCTGGCGGCCCCGACACCAAAGGTTCCTTGGGATACTCGAACTGCACCACCCCTTTACGTGGGACACTGGCAAGGAGTCGTAAAAACGATGGCCAAAAGCTATAATCTCATCTCAACGTCAATAATGAGTCGGGAGGTTTCACCACGAGCGTCTTACTTGATTCATTAGACCAACCCTCTGCAGCCGGCGCCCCTGCTCCTCCGCATGTTCATATAGATGCCGGTTCTGTTTTTACCTTTGATCCGACCAAGGCACTTCTCAAAAAAGAAAAGCGGGGAATGTCACGTCGAGTTGGTTAGCGATGGAAACATAATTAGAAAAAGAGCAACGGCCACCTTTTCCCATGAGTCAATGCGACTCGCATTCGTACCTCGCGAGGGCTAGGTTGAAGGTTAATCCAGCTCACACCTTTCGTCGGATCCGGCCACAATAGAGCTGCCCCTGTTTTATCCAGGCTATCGGGTGCCTGGCCTCCGCAGCCGAAGGTTCGGACGCGGCCCGTAATACCGAGTTATCGGGGAGGGGATTGCGAAAAATCAATCTGGCGTACAGCTTGCATTGAGGAACGGGAAAGTGCGTCGACGTCTCACAGATGGCAAATGAACGTGGCCAATGGCTAAGAAAATAAAGGGTTGGTTGAAGATTGCGTCGACGTTGACAGCTGGCCTGATTCTTCTGGTGATGATCACAGCTGCTTTTCTAGATCAGCTCAACTGGAATCATTACCGGAAAATCATAGCATCTCTATCAGAACGCTACTTGGGCGAAAAAATTGAAATTTCTGGCGACCTCGAGGGTCGACTTCTAACCCTTGAACCCTGGATTAATGCGCATCAGATCACAATTTCGCCCGTTGCCAAAAACAGCGGACAAGTGAATTTTCATTGTGACACATTCCATGCCACCATGCGTCTTATGCCTGCGTTCTTGGGTCATATCATTTTGGATCAGGTCGAACTTGATCACGCAGACTTGAGAATAGTCGGCCCCTTGACGAACAAAGAACGCGCATCTACTCCTAGTGAGAATATCGACTCCACGCTCAACAAGCACCCAATGACCGTGACCGTTCGACATACCCTGATCACGAACAGCTTCATTTCATATCGCAGTACCGACGGTCACGACGAAATGCCAATAACGCCTTTGCATTTCAGGCGACTCGTTGTCGAGCAGCGAGCCGGCGAATCCATCCGCGCTGAAGGAACGGGCTCCATTGAAAACGAACGCGTCTCACTCAATGTTGCCTTTAACAAAATCGGTCGAGACGCACAGGCCGAAGGAAGTGCGCTGACCTTGTGCGCCGTGGTGGAAAGCAATCGACTTTGCCTTCAAGGCACAATCGCGAGCTCCAAGACTGAGCACCATTTCAACTTCGAATTGGCCGCCAACTTGCCGCGGCTTCATCGCATTTTAACCCTGCTGGGCCTCCCCGTAAACGCCGACACCCCCCATTGTCGGGCGCATGCACATGTGCATGGAAACTTTCAGCACTTCGAATTCGATCATGTTCTCGTTCGACTCGGTCATAGCCGCGCCCAAGCGGCAGGTTCAGTCAATCTAGGAACAGCTATCCCAGAGATTCAGGCTGACGTCGTGATACCAATCCTTGATATCAACGACCTAAAGCCCCTCATTGCCAAGGGAGGAGCGAGTGAGCCGAAGACCGCCCACCCGAACCAAACTCACAACTTCGCCGCATTGGCCAATGACCGGAAGCCCTTCGACCTCCATCATTTGCGCTCAGTCAACGTCGTCTCACACATAACTATCAATCGATTGATCGCTCCCCGCGTGAATGCCTTGGCGACTGACCTGCATGCTCAAATCGACCTTCATCACGGACATCTGGCCATTCAACCGCTCTCCGCCGTACTCGCCGGCGGCAAAGTGAACGTCGCATTTGAGTTGAATGCTTCCTCCGCGGAAACTACCGCAACCGCGCAAATTGGCCTTGATCGCGTCATGCTAGAGACGCTCATCGAACCTTTTTTGCCTGACCAGACCATCAAGGCCCTTGGAACTAAACCCAGCACGGTGCTTCGCGGCCGCTTTGGCAGCATCATAAGACTGCGGACGTCCGGACATTCACCTCAAGAGTTCCTCACCAATCTCTACGGTAACGTTGCCTTCGCCATGGAAAACGGCTCGATCAATGCATCGATCTCTGACGTGCTGTTAGCGGACCTATCAGGGTTCGTGGAGGCCCTGCTTGAGCGTGGCAAAACCGCGGCGCTTCATTGCCTCATTGTGCATGCGCCCATAGAAAATGGCATAGCGCACCTAACAACGATGCTCCTGGCAACTGAAGACGCCAATCTGATCGTTCGCGGCCAGGTCAACCTCATGAGCCAGACCGTCAATCTCGCCGCTAGCACCTATCCAAAGGATCTGGGAATCGGGAGCATCAACTCCCAAGTCAACATCACCGGCAAAATTAGCCATCCGAAATTGAGTTTGGAAAGCACCCCTATCGTTGCGAAAGCCGCCGCAGCTGCTGGATTTGCTGTGGTCGCAGGCCCCGCAGCGGCGCTCATCCCTTTGATAGAACCTGCCGTTGGCAATAAGGGCGCTTGCGCAGCCTATGCGAGCCAGCTTGCACAAGTGCAAGAGCGCGCCAAGGCTCTGACGCACTGATAAGGCAATGCCGACAAAAATGGTGATGATCTCAACTCCATGAGCTCATCTGAACTTCATTAGAACCGCTTGAGAGCCTGTTCGAATGTGGCGACGCTCAATAAAAATAGGCCCACATTTTGCTGAGAAGGTTGCTGGGACGTTTGTTCCAACATTTTATTGAATTGGCGTTATACCGATGTATCAACCACCCAACAGATGCTGTCAGATTGAGGCATGGCAACCAGAGCCACCTCTCGGGTTGAATTGGTCGAAGTTATGGCGAGGAATGGGTACCCTTCTTAGAAAGGGTCGTCATCATACTGAGCACCGCGACGCGTGCCTGAGTAGTCTTCGCAGTGGTGATTGCTGAGCATGCGTGATGACTCGCGGCTTCACTCAAAGGGAGGATGAAATATGCGCCACCTGCGTTCAACGATTGACTTGGCAGTGTTTTTGACCATGTGGTTTTATCCCGCAACGACATTTGCCCAAGAGGAGCTCAAACTGCGCAATGAGGGGATAAGGCCCTACACGGTCGAAATCAAACCGTTGCCGACGGCGCTCAGCGCGGTCCCCGGCATCGGCAGCATCGGTGTTGGGAGCGAGCTGTTTTTCAGTTCAAAGTCAGCACTTTTTGTCGACGGTCAATACACCGATGCCAACCTTCCCAATCGAGTCCTCAAGCAGGTCAAGGAGAACAATACCGGCGAGCCCATTCCACGCACAATGATTGGGTACAACGTCACCTCGGGCGTTCGCTTTTATTCTTCGCCCGCCCTGCATAGTTGGTACGGAGCGCTTGGCGTTGGCTATAGCGAGCTCACTGGCAAGTGGGACTACGACGATGCCACGGTTCAATCACACATCATCTCGGTCTTGCCCACAGTCGCTGCCGGCTTTCGCTGGGTCTTCGAAAATAATGTGATTTTGCGGCTTGGCGCCAATTTTTCATCGAATATCGTCAAAAGCGAATCGACCACCGCCGCCGAGCAAACCGCGACCGCCGCGGATGGCGTCAAGAAGGTCAGCAACAGTGAAAGAACACCCATGCTCGCCGCAGTTGACGTCGGTTTGGGCTATGGTTTCTAGACCAAGAGCTTCCATTCATAGGCAAGGGGCTAGGGTGAAATGAGCAGTTCTTTGTAGCCCAGGCGAGAGGGGTCCAACATTGGCATCAATTCGTCAGGCGCTTCAGCCCATCTCGCTCCTCGCGATCATCTTACTATTATGGCTGGCAAAGCCCGTGTTGGTACCCATATTAATGGCGCTACTATTGACGCAGCTGCTGATACCAGTCACGAACCAACTCGAGCGGACACTGCCAGTCGCATTGGCGGACCTGATTTCCTTAGGTCTAGTTGTTGCTGTTTTCGGCTGTCTAGTGATGCTCGTCACCAACCAATTGGGCGCCCTCAGCGACAGCCTGCCGGAAATACAGCATCGACTGAGCAACCTCCTGTCTGACCTAACCGCTCACGTATCGACTTATCTCCGCATTAATTCCAAAAACAAGATCGTGATGTTCAACAAGATGTTTGAGTCCTCACTCACTGCAGGTGGGGGAGTCGCTGTTACCGCGTTCGCTTTCACGCTGTCGACCATAGCGCAAATAGTCCTAACTTTGGTCCTCGCCTTCTTAATGCTCTTTTATCGCCGTCACTTTCAGCGACAATTACTCCGTCTGGGAACCAATGAAGATTGGTCAACCTTCGTCACGGTCGTTCAGCGCACCGCCGATCTTGGGCAAAGGTATATCGCTGGACTGGTGTTGGTCATCGCCTTGGTCGGCGGCCTCGACAGCCTTGGCTTTCTCCTGGTCGACGCGCCATTCCCTATCCTCTTCGGGGTCTGTGGCGCCGTCGCCGTGCTCATCCCTTATGTCGGGATATTCCTGATCGCTCCATTTTGTATGCTGCTAACCTTCGCGAACAGTGGTGCGAATTCAACCGTACTCCTCGTCGCCGTTGTCTTTGCGGTCGTGCACTTCCTCGAGGGCAATGTCATTTCTCCCAATATCATCGGCCGCAAGGTGAATCTTAACCCGCTGGCGACCATCATTGCGGTGTTGATTGGCGGTGAACTATGGGGGCCGGTTGGCATGCTTCTGTTCATACCTTTAGCAGGCATTATGCAGATGACCTGTGAACTGACGCCCGGACTCGAGCCTTTCGCCCATGCACTCGGGACCGTCACGCCGGCGGACCGCTCGCCACGACGCGGCTTTTGGCACAGGCTCAAAGTGCCACGCCATGCCAGATAAAAATCTTCGCACCCTTGTCCACACCTTCAAATCATGGCGCAACCGGTGGCCCCCGCCCTCTGAATGCATTGGTCAAGACGCTCACGACCAAAGCGATCAGAAAAACGAAGAAGAGAATTTGAGCGATACTCGAAGCACTCGTCGCGATTCCACCGAAGCCAAAGAAGGCGGCGATGAGCGCCAGGACGAGGAACATGAGGCTCCAATAAAGCATACCTCCTCCTCATTCGATCAGGAAACAGATCGACACGGGTGATGTGTGCAAATGCCATGCCCCAAATCAACCCAGATCACGCATGGCATAGCCCTTGCTTTTGAATTGAGGTGATCTATGCGTTTGACTAAGGAGGCAAAGTCCATGAAAAATTTGAAATTGAGTTGTGGCATCATGGCCATAGCTGGGCTTTTTGGCGCTGCGCCCATGCCTGCATCGGGGGATGCTGCCCAGAAGCTCGAGGACACGCAGACAAAAATCTATGAGCTCTTAGACAAAGACATTACGACAGTGAAGTTCAATCGAGACAGCGCCGTGCTCAGCGATAGCGAGAAATCAAGCCTACGGTCGCTGGTCGAAGCGGCGAAGGCAAACAAGAATATTGATCGATTCATCGTCGCAGCGTGGTCAGATCGAGAGTATCCAGCGTCAAAAGATCAGAAATTGAGCAAGACTGAGCGTGATTTAGCTAAAAATCGCATGGATACCATTCAGGCATTTCTCAAAGATGTCGGCGCCAAGGATGTGGATACCTATAGCTTTGCTGAACATCCGAGCTGGTTAGCTCGCGTCTTCAACACCGAACAAGCTCAAATAAAGGGAGCAGGGAAAGTGAAAGACGAAGAGGAGCGGATCGTCGCCGATATTGGCAAACGCCTGCGTGATAAGGGCGGCCCGGGCACTGGCGTTGTGGTTGTGAAGACAAAGGAAGAGGCCGCAGCCCATTAATTTGAGAGGCTGAGGCTCAGCTATCATCAAAATATTTCGGAGAGAAACCCTATGAACTGGCAACAAATTGAGGGTAACTGGGATCAGTTTAAAGGCAAATTTCAGGAAAAATGGGGCAAATTAACGAATGACGACTGGCAAGTTGTCCAGGGTAAGCGCACCGAATTGGCTGGTCGCTTAAAAGAACGCTACGGACTGAAAAAGGAGGCGGCCGAAAGGGAAATTGATGCTTTTGCCAAAACCCTGCATTAGGCGGCGTCGCAATCTTGACTGGGTGGTCAAAAGTGACAAAGACGCGTCGGGTGCTCGTAGCGTTGTCTTTATATGTCGTCATCGCCATGCTCGATACGTGGCCGAGCATTGCCGTCGCCGAAACAACTGAACTTGATGCATCAAGCGCCAGCTGGAGGAAAGACAAGCAGTTGGTAGTTGTAGGCGAGCTCGGGAGCGCAGTAGTGCCACTCCCTTCCGCCGGTTTGACCGCCGGGTGGCATCTTTGGCCCGATATTGTCCTGGAAGCGAACTACTCCAAAGGTCAAGTTTCACTCTATGTCGTCAAAGCCTATTCGGAAGTTGAGGCGTTGAGATCAAAGATCTTCTGGGGCAACAGCTTCTATACCAATTTAGGCGCCGCCAGGCGAACCATCGGCATCGCCTTGTCGCCGCAAGCTTTTATCGGTACCGATATTCTTGATGCCCGACTTGAGACCACTGAGTTGGTTGCCGACTTCGGGATCGGCAATATGTGGGAGTGGCATCGATTCACCCTTGGGATCGACTGGCTGGGGATCATGTTGCCGATCGCTCGGCTCAGCAGCGAGGATAACCTCACCGGCGGGCGCTTATCTGCCGACGCCGAGCGAGCCAAGTCAATCCTATTTGACCGACTGGCCGGTGGCCGAAGTTATCAATTAATGGGGATGTATATGGGTGTGAGTTTTTAATCTTCACGGTCGTAGGGAGAGTTCCATGACCATCGAACCAGAGTTGTGAATGGAAAGTCCATGCTAGATAGGTTCATTTACTTTAACGTTCGAAGGGACGAGACGCCCATCGGCGACATGGATCAGTTCACCCAAGAGCCGACCTTTTTTGGGGATGCCTATGGCCATCATCAGTTGGACTCAAGAAAGAGTTGGCTCATGAACGCCAGGCCAAAACCATCGATCTTGACACGGATCGTCTGGCGAATTTCCCGCATGTTGAGACGTCGACTGCATTTGCGTTCAGCAGCCGACTTTGACGAGAGCTAACTTCAGCGCCTCCCCACCAGGTGTCGAATCAAGGCAAGCTGATCGCCCACATCGACCGTCCAAAGGTTGCCGCAACGATCCGACTCCCAACGGAATCTATCGCTAGGTCCATCACGGGAGCTAGCGGCAAGCCCGTTCCTAGCGGTGACCAGTGGGCACCAAAATCCGAAGTGACGTACACCCCAGCATCGGTACCAACGTAAAGCATTTGCCGCCGGGTCGGGTCGAGGCGAACGACATTGACTGGCACTTCGGGTAGACCTCCGTCAATCGCCTTCCAGGTCGTGCCAAAATCATCGCTCGCATAGACATGCGAAAGCCGATCGCTGGTCCTATAGCCAGAGAGGGTCACGACCAATCGACCAGCATTAACTGGATCGACGGCGAGGCTAGTAACCCAGCGCTCCGGCAAGGTCGCGTTGACTGCCGACCACGTCGAGCCGCCATTCTTGGTGAGCCAGAGACGACCGCCATCCGTGCCGCAATAGATAATTTGAGAGTTCGCTTTGGCAACCGCGATCGCCGTGATTGTGCCCAATACCAACGTGTCTTGGGGGCGCCGCGCCCCGACGCTGAGATCAGGGCTGACCGCAGCCCAGGTGTCGCCGCCATCAGTGCTCTTCCACAACTTGTTAGCGCCATAAAAGAGCGTTTTATGGTCATTGGGATCGAGGATAATCGGCGTATTCCAGTTGGCTCGCTCCACCGTCGGACCGATGGTTGAGAAGGTCCTCCCACCATCGGTCGACCGCGCCAGGGCACCATTCTGATATTCCGCATAAGCGACGCTCGCGTCTACAGGGTCGATCTGAACCTGAAATCCATCTCCACCATAGACGGCCGTCCAATCCGAGGTCTGCCCGGTAAATGTTGCGACGGTACCGTTGTCTTGGGCCCCGCCATACACTCGACCGGAACTCTTAGGGTCGACGGCAACGCTGTAAAACTGGGTGTTCGGGAGCGTCGCCGGGCCGCTCCAAGTAGCGCCTCGGTCGACGGAGGTGAAAAGGCCACCGTCGTCCGCGAGCAGCAAATGCTCAGGGCTGGCCGGATCGATCGCGAGATCATGCATGTCGGCGTGAACACTGCTGCCAATATCTTGCCAGCTGTTACCACCATCTAACGATCGAAAGGCGGTGAAGCCGACCACAAACACGACATCGGGATTGGTCGGATCGACCCGGATATTGCCATACCACCAGCCGTAGGTAGCAAACATATTCGCCAAAGCACCGTCATTGGTTCGGGTGAACGTCGTCGCACTGTCGTCGGAGCGATAAACGCCATTGAAGTGCGTCGCCGTGTCATCATAGACGACATACACAACCCCGCTCTTTGTCGGGCTAACGGCGAGGCCGATGCGGCCGGTCGTATCACCGCTCACCGGTAGACCCGCGGTCACCTGTTGCCAGTGAACGCCGCCGTCCGTGCTCCGATAAACGCCACTACCTGGTCCGCCTGATATGAAATGGTCGGCCTGATGTAAGCGGTGCCACAAGGCGGCATATACAACTTGAGGATGCTGCGGGTCCACGGCAACATCCACGGCGCCGGCCAGATCGGTCGTATGAAGGCTTAAGGCCCACGTCGTTCCCCCGTCATGCGTCACGTAAACGCCGCGTTCGGCGCTCGCCGCAAAGAGGTTGCCGAGCGCCGCGACGAAAACCGTACTTGAGTCATTGGGTGCAACGGTAATGCGCCCAATGTGGTGAGACGCCAAAAGTCCCATGTGATTCCAGGTCGCACCGCCATCGTCACTTCGGTAAATTCCGGTCCCAGGATATGTCGAGCCACTCGAGTTCGCTTCGCCGGTACCAACCCAAATTCGTGACGCGTTGCTGGGATCAATGGCAATGGCACCGATCGAAAGCGACGCTTGATCACCAAATACGGGGTTCCACGTGGTGCCGCTGTCCATTGAGCGAAAGACCCCGCCATTGGCAGTTCCGACGAAGATCCTCTCAGGATGGCCCAACGGACTCGCGACAGCGGTAATCCGCCCCCCAACGTTGTCTGGCCCAAGAAATGTCCATGCATCGCCCACGGAAGCGGTCGAGCGAACCAGTTTCGCGGCGTCGGCAAAGGCCGACAAGCGAACTTTCTGGTCAATGTCAGAGGCAGGAAAGGCCCGCTGCGCAATAAACCAATCATTTGGATAAGGCGCGTCACGATCATCATCACTATCCCGCTGATGCTGCTCGTCACCACCAAAACGGGAGGTTGCTCCGAGGAGCGTGCCCATAAGTCCGAAGAAAACGACCAATCGGATCATGGATAATTGCGGACTTCTCACAGGCCCCCTCCTTCAATCATTGACGAAATTTGCCAGAGAATAGAGGGTATTTGCCGAGAAAGGCAATGATAAAGAGCAGGTTTCAGAAAATTCCGGTGAGATTGCCGAGCGACGCGCGTTAGGCCAAGCGAATGAGCACAATACCCGTTAGAATCGCCACCACCCCAACAACTTTACTGAGCGTAACGGCCTCCTTCAAGACCACGATGCCGAGGGCAGCCCCCAGCACGACTGCAACCTCGCGGACGGCCGCGGTATAGCCGACTGGACCGAGCCGAAAGGCGAACAGAATGATGACATATCCCAAGGAAGCACCGAACCCGATGATCACTGCCGAACGCTTGTGTTCGCGGCACGCGGCACCAAGAGCCGGACGCTGCGCCGGCGCTAAGAAATAGGGCGCACTCGTCACCGCGGATACAGCGTAAACCAAGGCTAAATAGAAGAACGGGTCGAGCATGAGGACGCCCCGTTTGTCGACAAAGCTGCCAATCGCCAGTGTCGAGCCGATCAAGATGGCCAAGCCGACGGAAGTCAGCGCGGCTCGCGACCGCCGGAGCGCCGCGAATCCGATGGTGGCAGTACCTAACGACACCACTCCCACGCCGAGGGCGCCAATTGGCGTGGGTTGTTCGGCGAAGGCGCAAAGTCCGACAATATTGGCGCCGGCGACACCTAGACCGCGAGCAATTGGATAGACAACCGAGACGTCGCCCAACCGATACGCCAACGACAACAGCAAAAAATAGAGTGCTTGAATGACGCCCGCAGCCAACACGTAACCCGCCGCCTCACCACTGGGCATGGTGATGCCACCATGAGCGAGCGCTATCGTGCTCAACAAGCCGAGGGCCGCCAGCTGCGCCAGCCAGTTCACTGAGAGATTGAGTGAAGAACGCTTGGCCGTGAGGTTCCAGCCAGCATGGATCAACCCCGAGAAAATCGTCAAAAGGAAAATGCTCGATGACATAGTGGAGCCAATCGTTTGCGGCAAGGAGTTAAGCGACCTCGCTCCAGAGCCGTTTTTCGTCGCGACTTTCACATGGTTGGCATCATTGTAACAATAGGCATGAGCTTTGTCGTCACCCGAACTTTTGTCGCGGCGGTCAAACCATTGGCTGGTGATTTTTCTTAAATTTGATGAGATCGGCAGGACAAGGTCAGGTTGGGCGATTTTAACGCCGATCGGGAAAAAGTCCGACCACTGCCTTGCCGTACCACTCACTGTAGTGCCAGCCGTAGGTTAGCGGACTAAGGAGCGCGAAGCCCGCCACGAGAGCGACAAGCACGCCGTAATAGATTGGTCGCTGCTTCAATATATGACCTGACCTGACGAACTTGGTTTTATCCAGCCAAAGCAGCCCAAGCAGCATCGTAAACACAAGAGTCGGCAAATAGTGATACATAAACAATATGCGAGGCACGCCAATCAGCGGCAAAAAGGACAGACCGACTCCAGCGCAGCAGAGCAGCGTTGCCGTGAGTCGCGACCTTTGCCAAGAACGGCCATGCCGGAGAAGCTGCCAAAATGCGCCCACAGCTAAAGCCGTTGCCCCCCACCAAACCACCGGGTTACCGACGAAATATATTGCCGCGTCGGCCTCCACCCAATACAGGATGGGGCGACTCATAAATGGCCAACTCCACCACGGACTACTGAAGGGATGGGTGGCGCCAAGTCCGTAATTGGTCGCTATCATAATTTGGTGGGTGTGCTCCAAATCAGTCCAAAAATCACCGGTCGGCACATAGTATGCATCGCCGCTACCCGGCTGACCGAGAACCGCAAAGTGGATAGCCCATCCCAAGAGATAGATCGCGATGGCCGCGGCACCCATCGTCGCGACCCGCATCAGCCAAGCAACACGGTCCGGCTGCCGCGGCGACCGCCAAATTTTGTAGAGACCCACTACGCCCAAGAGGGCAGGACAAACAAGGCCCGTGAGCTTGGTGCCGACAGCCAGACCGGCGAGCAGCCCCGCTCCAACGCAAAGCAGTGTTGCCTTAAGTCCCGTGCGCGTCGTCGCCAGGAGAAACAGCCATAGGGCGCCAAAAGTCGCCGCCAAAAGGGTGCTATCGAGAAGAATGTGCCGAGACTGAACCAGCAGTCCGTTATCAACCGCCGTAGCGAGTCCGCCGAGCAAAGCCGTGGGCAGTTGCGCGCCGAGCCGGCACAGGAGCGCCAAGACGAGTAGGGGCAAAGCAAAGCCGGCCAAAGCTGGCCAAATCCGCAGATAAGTAGCGCGTTCATCGACCAGCGGTTCGCCGATATGGAGAAACGGCACACCACCTCTAAACCCCGCGATATACGCCGTCGCGGCGATGAGCTCCTTGGCATGGGGCGGGTGGATGTCGAAAATGCGCTCACCGCTACAGCAGTATGAGGTCGCGAACTTACCGAAATGCACCTCATCAAAGACCACCGCCGCAGGACTACCTAAATTAGCAAAAAACGTCACTCCGCCCAGGAGTGCCAAGAAGGCAACGCATAGCCAACGCTCGGCTCGTTGACTGCTTGCAACAAGATGGGCCTCAGCCAAATTGGGCGACAAAACCCGGGTACTACCGACCGGCTTGGCCAACTCCCGCTTTTTACGTTTCACCAATCACCTACTATTTCGCAGTTAACATTCGGCTCTTAGCCTTGCTCAAGGAGACACCGATGGGTGCTCGTCGACTCTGGTCGATGATCGGCGCAAAAGCCCGAAGTCTTTAGCGCCGCGAGGCCTCTCTTGATTCTTGGGTAGCGACCCAGGCGTTAAAGTCGTCCAGCCCATCAACCGAATCGATGACAGGAAATTTCATCAGCGAGGACCATTCCATGACCAAAATGAATTTTCAGTGGCAGTCGTGGGTCGCCGAAAATCTCAGGCTCGGTGTCCCCGAAGATCAAATTGAAAAAATCCTAATATCGAACAGCATCGACTCATCAACCGCACGGTCCACCATCTCCCGGTTGCGCAACAGTCCTCCACCATCAAACTCCACCGCCACCTCAACGCCTAACGGCACAGGCGACGACCTTAAATACCAAAAACTTGCCTGGATGTTTGCCACTTTGCAAAAGTGCGCCGCCGTGTCAAAAACATCCACCATCGTCGAACGACGCGACAAATTGTCTCGCGATGAGTTCTTTGAAGAATACTACGCCCGCAATCGTCCGGTGGTCATCACCGGTCAAATGGAGAAGTGGCCAGCTGTCAAACGCTGGACATTGGATTTCCTCAAGGAGAAATACGGCAAGGTCAGCGTCGAAATCCAGGGCAAACGCACCAATGACCCCAACTATGAGATGAACTCCATCGCCCACAAAGAGATGCTTCCACTCGGCGCCTTCATCGACACGATACGTGACAAGACCAGCAACGAGAACTACATGACCGCCAATAACTCATCCAAGAACGCTGATCTCCTGCGACAATTGATGAAGGATGTGTCTTTCCCTCGCGAATATTGCCAACCTGACTGGGCAGGTCGGGCGTTTTTCTGGCTTGGACCAGCCGGCACGGTGACACCTCTTCATCATGATTTGACGAATAACTTCATGGCACAGGTACTTGGCAGCAAGTTGGTGAAACTCATATCCCCGCTGCAATTGCCACTCATCTATAACCACAACAACTGCTTTTGCCAGGTGGACCTCGATAAGCCGGACTTCGACAAATTCCCCCTATTCAAAGGCGTCAACGTCCTTGAAGTCGAACTTCACGCCCAGGAAATGCTCTTTCTACCAGTAGGGTGGTGGCACTATGTCCGCGGCTTGAGCACGAGCATCACGGTTTCGTTTACCAACTTTGATGCACCCAATTCGTACTTTGAAGGGTACGAGCGTCTTGTTTCAAATCTATAGAATCTAGCGCCGCCCCTTGGCGCCGAAATGTCGACGGATGAGGATGGAAATGCGAACGTTGAAACGACTTTTAGCGCTGTGCCTATGCCCCCACCTAGTGGTCTCGTGCAAAACGGCCAGCAACACGTCCGCCGTCTTGTCTGACACCGTCGAGGCATCGAGCACCACCCTGGAATTTACTGGCGTCGGCGATCTGCCGATAAGCTACCGGATCTTCACCAAGCCAAACGCCCGCGGGAAAATGGTGATCTTATCGGGGTACCGCGAAACCTATCTCTATTATGACGAGCTCATCAGCGACTTCTTGAGTCACGGTTACTCGGTCTACATAATGGACAATCGCGGCATGGGCGAGTCTGGACGCCCGCTGGCTAATAAACAAATCGTCCATGTTGAAAAGATATCCGACTATGTTGACGACGCTGAGCAGTTCGTCGATCAAATAGTGAAACCCAATCAATCGGAGCACGTCTTCCTCTTCGCCCATTCAACCGGCGGGCTGATCGGCGCAGAACTCTTGGCTCGTCGACCCGACATGTTCACGGCGGCAGTCTTGAGCTCGCCACTGCTCCAACTCAACACCGGGCTGGTCCCGTCGAGCTTACTCTTTTCCACCGTTAGTTCGGCCGTTGTCTTAGGCCTCGGTCAACACTACGGACCCACATATAAAGATTATCAACCAAGTGCGGACACTTTCAGTTCCTGCACCACGACCCACAGCGAGGATGAATTTGCTGCGGGCCGGCAGATCCGAGCCGATCACCCAGAGATTCTGCAGGGTGGACCAAGCAATTTGTGGATCAAACTCGTGTTGGCCGAAACAACTCATGTCGCCGAGTTCGCCCCGAAAGTTACGACGCCGGTGTTACTCACTCAGGCCGGCGAAGACAAGTTCGTCATGCCGCGAGGTCAAGAAAAATTTTGTCAGCTAGCGGCCAATTGCCAGCTGATGAAGTTCGCCGGTGCCTATCATGAAATTTTCAGGGAGACGGACGACATCAAGACACCCATGATGGAAGCCGTCTTCGCCCATTTCGCCAACTTTGATTCACCATGACCGTGACACAAGTGACTCCGAGCGACCTCGACTAGAACGCATAGCCGAGCGCTAAATCGAGGGCCGGTAAGACGGCGAAGCGATCCTCCTGTTTACGAACTTTGTTTTCAATGTCAGTCGCCGCCGGCAGTCGGAGCGCCGCGGCGGTCGAATAATCGCGAGTCGCGTACAGCGGCACTGATGCTCCCGCTCCCAAGCGCACCAAGAATCCATTCGTCCACAGCCACCGATATCCTGCTTCGACATTCGGAGCGACGACCCAGGTGTCCTCATTAACACGCTCCTTGGTGTCATCCCACTGTGCCATAGAACGCGTGGCGCCAAGCGCTCCTGAGGCAAACCAACTATCAGTCATTGCCGATGTCGTATAGTAGCGCCCGCCAACGGCGATGCCAGCGGTGGTGATCTTCCGCGGCACCGGACTAGTCGTCTGATCATAGGCCTTTGAAACTTGATCCTCCGACAAACGAATCCTGGCCCCGCCAACCGTCGCATAGGCTCCGATCTGATCGGCGACCTGAACTTCACCGCCAAAACTCGCCAATCCACCGTAGGCACCCGTGGCCAAACCAATGTCCACCAATATTGGCAGCGGCTGGATATCCACGCTGTAGCGTCGGGCTTGAGGCGCGGTTTTTGAGCTTTCGATCGAATCCTGGGCCACGAGAACTTGGCTACCTATCATAAAGGCCGAACTCAATGAAAATAGGGCGAGTATTTTATTCATTTTATTTCCCCTTTGGGCCGGCCCAGGGAGTAGGGCGACGGCGTCAATGGGAAAGCATTGTTCATGCCAAGTAGCTTCAGCATTTGCTCGTACATTCATCGAGCATGGGCGTCATATCATGGGAGGTCTTCCGGCACGTGAAAATCTCGCCAACTCTCAGCACTACCAATAGAAGCGTACCAAGACATGGCAGAGCTCCTTTTTTTGAATTGGTATCACAAGGACGCTTCGGCGAAACTCTGCTAGCCTTCCCTGGCGCCACCAAATTTGGCCGGCCATGACGGGGTCATTTGGTCAACTTACCCCGGTAAATCGGGCTACTCTTAATGATCTCGTCACCGCAGCTCCGCGTTGGATCGTCATCACTGCAGTGTAGCAATCCTACGCCAGGAGTGGGCCAACCTTTAGGCAGTAAGCCCCGAAAAATAACTTTCACTGGCTATGGCGCTCCAGACCGCTAGCACGACGATGACTAAGCCGGCAATGACGTTGCTCCACATAAAGGCGCCGCTATGGGCAAACCCCAAGAGCCAGGGCGACGCCAGGGCCCAAAGGCCGATGAGTCCGCTAACCCACGCCAACCATGATTTGCTTGGCGAGCGCCAAGCGTGAATCGCGGCAAACACGGTAACGATGACGCCGCTGATCACGTTACTTTGCAGGGCCGCCGAGGTCGCCGGAGGAGGGATGACAAAGGGACTCGCAAGCAACCACAAACCAGCCAATGCGACGAGACCGCTGAGTGACGTGACGGTATTCTTATGGTTGATCATCTGAAAGCCTCCCGATGATTGTTTCCCGTAAAGTCATCTGGCATTGTGCAAGTTCCATGCATCTTGAACATGGCATCAGATTCCAAGTCTCTTGGCATCACTTGGACGGCGTCTCACCAGGACATCGGTACCACGCGGCTTCAATGCGTTTCAATCGGCCCATGATCATCACAATGATCATCATGTGGATGATGCAGTCGTCCGTGACAGATGAAGTCAAGGTGATCTCCATGTGGCACCGCTTCATCAAGGCCAGAGTGTCGTCGAAAGCAAACAAGCGAGAGTGGTGACCGACATCCATCGGGATTTGCCGGCGAGATCTCGAGTCGATGCGGTGTTGCTCGCCCTTGTCTGACGTCAGTCAGCTGACCATTCGCAAGAAAATCAAAGTGATCACCATGTTTTACCTGGAGGTGCCCGCACCCTTCGCCGTGAACATGTGAGCTCCCTTCACTCGTCGTCATATACTCCCCCATTTTGCCAACCCGTAATCCGGGCTAGCGACCGGTCATCAAACATCTAAATTGCAACAAGCGCACCAGTTGGGTCCGATGCCCTCATGAATTCTCCGGCCGTTTCTGTGCCTCTCTTACTCTCGCCATGTCTCATTCACGTCATGAAGTAGCGGCTTCAATGGTCGGTTTGTGTCCAATCAATGTACCGCGCAAAGAAAACGTTGACCCCGACCCAACGATCGAACCCAACATTGCCGCCAAAACGGAGGTCATGACCCCGACGCACGTCCACCAAGCGCTCGACTCGACGTTCGTACCGGCAGCGCTATCGCGCACGAGCGCTTCAAGCGTCGCCATTTGATCCGGTGAAAGATCAAGAATGGTCGCAAGCTGAGCGGCCTCGATGGATGAGAAGCTCTGGTAGCCGGCGATCGTACCAATGCCCAAAATCACATTGAAGCCGGTAAAAATCCCGTAGAGCCCAAGAAAAATCAATCCTAAGTAAGTGACGCCCCACAAAACCGCGCCATAAAATGCTGCTTCCCATCTCGTCTCGCGAGCCACACATTGACTTGTCGCCCATCCGCCGAGGAAAAATGTGGCGCTGGCGACTAGAAGATTCCAAACCAAATTGACCGGTCCAGTCGGCAGCGCCCCATGGGATACGGATAGGCCGACGGCTAGCCCAAGGGTACTCAACACGAGAAGCGTTACCAGGGCGACAAACGTCCCGGCCATGATCGCTCCCCAAGCAATGCGCGGATGAACATTGACACTATCTTGTGGCTTCATACTTTCATCCGCCATCGCCAGACCCCCTCACGAACAGCCAGCTCAGCCGCATGCAAAAAGCCCTCCGTGATTGGGAAAAGACCCTGCTCCAGGTAACGACGAGGAACATCGACGCGTCGCGACGCCGTCAACCAACCTCAAACAGCATCCGAGCCCCCTCGACGAAGCCACCCGGAAGCCGTCAGGAAGAGCGGGATTAATGTGCCGCATGCTGCGCCGTCGACTCCGAGCAGCACCGAGCCACGCTCACCAACAACTGCTCATCGTCCGTTTGCCGGCAAAGGTCGCCCATTGAAACTAAGCCGACCATGCGCTTGGCGCGGTTGAGGACCACCAGCCGACGGATTTGCTTGTCACTCATCGCCTCGGCCGCCTTGCTGACGTCGTCGTCGTCAAAGACATATCTGATCTTCTCTGTCATCGCCTCACGAGCCGATGTGGCAGCAGGATCCTTTCCCGCCCCAATCCCACGGATCACAATGTCACGATCGGTCAGCATGCCCTTGATCTTCTCGCCATCGGTCACTGGCAGCGCGCCAACGTCCTGTTCCCGCATCATCTTGGCGGCCTCGTTAAGGGTCGTATCCAACCTTATCATCCAAAGATTGCGCGACATGATCTCTGCAACTTTCATTTCCTACTCCTCTGGAAAAGTCAAAGTGAGGTCATCCTGCAAGAAATACTCCGTCGGCCTCGCAAGCCTAGGCTATGGTACTAGGAGACGCTATGTCTCGGTCCTCCAGACGCGCCAGTAGGCATGGATTCGTCGACTAAATTCACGTACCCCTTCGCCATAAACGCGTGCTCCAAGGCGTCGAGCGTTGATCTCGACTTGCTCGAGACGCCGAGCGATGAAGGCGAGGAGTTTTTGTCTCGTCCTCCTGTTGCCTGTCAATGCCAAGTCGCCACTTAGCTTTTGACTGAGCACGGCAAGATCGTGATGCTCGCCCAAGAGATCAGTCAGATGGTGGAGTTCGTCGACCATCGATGTCATGACGGCGTCCCAAAGCGGCTCCATGAGCTCCAACTCGTAACGAAGATATTTAGCTTGTTTGCGCCATTCGTGAAGGGCTTCGATCGAAGGACTTTTGGCCGCCCTAAGACAAGCCTGGCGGCCCTGTCCATAGACCGTTGCGAGGCCCGGGCCGATGACTAACCAGCCTTTATGCGGTATTTTGGCGCGATGAAGCAGCTTTCGCGTGCGCTCAACTCGATTGGAAACCTGAATACGCGGACCTTTCTGCCCATGCCACCGTCGATGGATGATGCGCCGCCGGGCGAGCAATGCGTGCCGCAATTGGATGAATTCGTCGCGGTGAGCGCCGTCACCGAACTCCCCAAGCAGATGATCGAGTGTATGGACCAATACATCTGCATCACGCACCCCTGTAAGTGGCTTGGCTGCATCTCGAAGGCACGCATTGATTTGACGATAGCGTTTGTCGCCCCACTCACCTCGGACCAGCCTCGCCACGGCGCGGGCCTTTTTACAGTGCCTACGGACCTCGTGGACGACTTGCTCGGAGCGCTGCCGCGAATGAAGGGCTCGCAACACGGCTTCGACTTCGTTGTCAAAGAGCTTGACGATGCCTTGGCGGGCTGTCTGTCCGCTCTTCAATGCGAAGCGCATTTGAAGTGCCTTTCTTGTTCCGATGATCAGCCCGCCGTTACCGCCTCTTTTGGAACTGCCGATGAGAAATCTGTCGGTGCCACAGCCGCCTCTTCATTGAGCAACATCCCTCACGAGTTCCACTCGCGATTGAAGCAATCGGCATGCCAAGGTGCTCATATGGCCTAGTTACCAGAGTCTTGAACTGCGGGTCGATGACTGTTGATGATTGGGCTCGGCTTGCCAATTTCTCATCGATTCTTCATCCCATTGCGAATAAATGTGACGTGATGGGATGACCGACGAGGGCCCTCAATGGCGCAAAGACTGGTTGCAGGGAAGCTCCGACAATCGAAGGATGCGATTATTGCTCAGTGGGTTGAAATCGTCCGGCGCGAGGTGCCCGCAGCATCAAGAAAAGACCATCCAGCCCTGCTTAACTCGGTGCCGGACTTTCTCGACAACCTCGCCGAAGCACTGGATGGCGGCGATAGTTGGCAAAATATCTGGGACAGTCGGGCCATCGGCACGGAGCACGGTCGACAGCGCTTTGATATTTCGGGCTATTCTCTGAAGCAAGTCCTCGCTGAATACCGCATCCTCCGGCGCGTTGTTTTCGCCAGCATGTTGGCCGAGCTTTCAAGTGATATTGAGGCGCTGCAGATATGCAACGACGCCTTTGATCGAGGTCTCGCCAATGCCGGCGACAGTTTCGCCGCGGCTGAACTTGAACGCGACCGAAAGGAGCGTGAGCGCTTTGTCGCGGCGGTTTCTCACGACCTCAGAAGCCCGATAGCGTCGGCAAAAATGGCCGTCGATCTCATGCAACCGTCCCTGAGAAATGCGCCTGAAGCGCGCGATTTTTTCGCCATTCTGATGCGCAATCTCGATCAGGCAGAATTGTTGCTCAGAGATCTGCTCGACGTCAACCGCGTCCATTCGGGCCGGCGACTGCCGATTTATCCAGAAAAATTGGAACTGGGCGCCCTGACTTACGAGGTTTCACAGGATTTCACCTCTCTCCACGGCAACCGGTTCAACGTCGATGCTAACGCGAAAGTGTTTGGCTACTGGTGCCAGCACAGCCTCCGTCGCATGTTCGATAATCTCTTGAGCAATGCCATCAAATATGGAAAGGTGGGCACCCCGATCACAATCCACCTGCGGCAAGATGAAAATTCGGTAACCATTTTGGTTCATAATTTCGGGCAGGTCATCTCGCCGGCCGATCAATCGACGATTTTTGAGCCCTTTGAGCGCCTCAAGGTTCCAGGATCTGCCGAAGACCCTGGCTGGGGGCTCGGCCTAGCCATTGTCAAAGCGATTGCTGAGGCCCATGGAGGAGCCGTCGCTGTCTCGAGCCTCGCGGAAATCGGCACGACGTTTACGGTCACCCTGCCCAATGACGCACGGCCCTTTCAGATGGAAAAACCGTCTTTGGCTGGGAAAGTCCCGAGGTTTGCCGACATCGAATCGAGGACTTGACCAACGCTCATCACCACCGAGTCCGAAGACCTTGACTCCGAGTCTGAGCCAAGACTAGTGGCGGGGCTGGCTATTGATGCCTGCTACAAAGGGCTTAATGAATTCGATCCATCGCCGGAAGTTCCTTGCCAGTAAGCCGCCTTGAGCTCGCGTCAGCCAAGGTTTTTTACCGGCCAATTTGTAGGCCGCACTCGGCGGTCGACCATATAGATTGAGTCGTCTGTCGCCGTCACCGATCAGGACGGAGAATTGCAGGAAAGTTGGCCCAGCGAAGCCGTTCCCGACGACATGCACGTCAACGGATCCGGCGACAAGCTTCACCGTCGTTTGCTTCCCGCTCTCGACTATTTGGAAATTTTCGCTGTCCAGGATTTTCAAGAAGTGACCGGATTCTCCGGAGGTGGCAAAGCTGCGCGCGAGAGCGATGAACGTCACCGCGAAGGAGGCGATGCCGGCGGGCACGACGATCGCGGGCGCCAGTGGCGCAACGGCCACCATGCTGAGCGATAGCGCCAGGACGAGAACAATTAACATCAACCCCAAAGACAGGCTTTCCTTCCGTGATATCGGCCGGCATATCGGCACGATATTCGAAGGAATTCGATGCCGCCAAGTGAAGTGGATCGAGCGAGTCATGGCCGCGATTGGCACGACAATCCACAGAGCGAACACGGCTATTTGCCACTGACTTATGTCCGAAATGTCTAAAGGCATCACTTTCCATTTTCTTGAGTGCCACCCTTGGCAAGGGTGCCCCCAACTAGGGGGGCGGGTTGACGGCGAATTTCAGCAAGAATCTGGGCGTCCTCATTATGGAGAGCCAAGACGCCACTGGGCAAATGGTTTAACATTTGAGCCTGCTCACTTCTATCAACGATAATACCGAATGCCCTCCCAAATATCTGCCAATGGTTTGTTGATGCCCCGACAAACCATGATAGGAACATGGCTTTCGTACGGCATGACGTACGGATGGGTAAAAGTGGCGGCGACCACCGATGATTGAAAGAGCCCGATCTCCTTACCGCAATTTCCATTCACATCAATCATCACGTCGCCGGTCTTGCCGCGCGTCCCCCAGAGGTAATATTGATTGTGACCACTGATGACCGGTGGTAAGCCTTCGTCCGCGCCAAAGAACTCAATCGCGGCAGCTTGTCCATAGTTGGACGCGACGATGACGGCGTTCGCTTGCTCTACCGCCGAGAGAGACCTATAGACATCAGCAACCGTCGCGGCGAGCTCGGGCCAGCCGTGCATGTCAGCCCAATCCTGAGGAAGAGGGCCGTCGCCGTGAGTTTCAGTCTTGGTTCCCTCCAGATGCAAAATTGGTCCCACGACGCGATTGTAGGCCAAGAAAGCGCTAGCAGGCAGGACTGGCATCGCATATGGCATCATGATGAGGCCGGCCAGCGACGCAGCAGCGACTATCCACGGTCTAGCCGCCCTCATCTGAGCTGTCCATGCTTCGATAGCAACAGCGCCGGCCGCCATCAGGACTGGATAAACGTTCGCGGGATAATAATGTTTTCCATGCAGCCCAATCATTTCAGCCATCAGCACCAAGAACGCCATCGCCAAGAAACGATACGACGGCGTCCGAGCGAGGAAAATAAGCCCCGAGAGCCAAATCAGCGACAAAATTGGATTCGTGATCAAGAGCTGCGCGACCATAAAGCCGGACGGACTCAAAATCACGTTCTTGCCGGCTTGGCCGTTTTTGAGGAGTTCCAACACTGGGAAATCGAAGTGCAGCTGCCATAAAACATTAGGAAGAGCGACCAGAGCCGCAATCAAAACCCCGCCAACGCACCGCCCATTGAGCAAGGCTCGACGTTGCGGCGTGAGCAGCAGTCCCGCAAGTAATCCAAGAGCGAAAAATACGATGCTATACTTTGCTTGAAATGCCAGCCCGATGGCTAGGCCAGCAAGAATCCAGTAGTGAGGATGCCGTCCGCTGATGGCGCGCATGATCCAAAGAGTGGTGAGCGGCCAGAGGACGAGGCCCACCATGTCGGTGGACAGCTTCATGCCGAAATTCATTAGCACGGGACAAAAAAGCGCTGCGACGGCTGCTAACCCCTGAGCAAAGACTCCGCCTCCAAACTCGATGGCAATAAGACAGGTGATATAGATCGAACCAGCGGCAAAGAGCGCCGGAACGGCTCGCAAGAGAAACAAGGCATGCCCCAAGATTTGTGAGCCAGCCGCGAGGAGCGGCGCGATTGGCGGCTGATCGACATAGCCCCACGCCGGCCGGAAACCGCACATGATAAAGTACAACTCGTCGCGGAAAAATCCATAATGCGGATTGCCCGCCAAATGGATCAAAAGTGCGGCGACCGCAAAAAGAAGAGGCGAAGGTATCTGGACTGATTCTGACGACAGCGAGACTGCGGCATGTCTTTCGTTAGGCATACCCGTCACCACTTTCGAACTCTACTAAAAGCCTCTCGACGCCATTGGGACCGCTCACGGCGGTGCTCACCGGCTGAAAAGTCACAATTTTCAAGGGTGTGATGCCAGTCGGTCCGATGATGATCTCAGCCAATCCTTTGTCCCCGAATTGAAATGTATTGCTTCTCTGTTGATGCCTTCAGGTTCCGAAAGGTCTCGGTCTCGTGGACCCTTAAGTCCACTGATCGAAGAGAATTTAAAATGTCGTCCAGAGCATGAAGGTACAGGACGTCGTCTGAAATCCTTTGACCATCGACTTCGACTTTGCCTTTAAAGCGAAAACCGTCCATTTGGGTCGATGTATATCGATTCGTCCAAGCCACATAGGCGCCAGGATTCGCCGTGATAATCAAGAAATGTCCGCTGGGCTTGAGCACACGGCATAATTCGCGGGCGGCCGTTTTGAGATCACTTAGGAGATGCCACACGGCAACAGAAAATGCCGCGTCAAACGTACCGTCGAGAAAAGGCATGCTGTAGACATTTCCTACGACGAAGCGTCGATTTTCGCCCAAATATAGACCATTCGCCCTATCCACAAGAAATGGGGATGGCTCAAGTCCGGTAAATTTGCGGCCACGCAACTCAACTTTGTCGGAACAGGCCCCTTGTCCGGAGCCGATTTCAAGAATCTCCAAAGGGGACACGCGATTGATCCAAGATCTTATTCGTGGATAAATATCCGTTTCTCGAATTCGCGCCCCTTCGCCTTCGACGGTCTCCATCCATTCTTGGGCAATCTTGGGATCGTCGAATGTCTTGTCGTCCATCGTCCTTGATCCTCCCCACTTCCGCCGCGGCCTGGGCGGTCGTCGCCGAAGTGGCTGGCGCGACGTCAAGATCGACAAGGTTATCTCAGCTCTTCATCCACACACCGACTAGCGAAAGGGCCTCGCTCTCCATATTTGAATCCCGTGGCGACCAGGCGCCGCCACCTTTTTTGCCTGTAGCCGTAGAAAATTCGGGCGTAAATCCACACGAAAGGGGTGAATAAACCGGCCCTGATCTCTACTGTATCAGTATAGAGCGTCTTACCAGATTGCGATGCGCGAATCGAGATCAAGTGATCCCATTTTGATATGACATCGCCGCATCCATTATCTCGAATACGGTACGAAGCTCGGGCCGTGTCAGCTTCGGGAATGGAAATATTGATACAATGCTGCCCAAAAGGAATAAGGCCGCCGAGACGGATTTTGACGAAGTATTTGCCCTCATCCCATTTAATTGGGAATTTCGGTGGGTCAACGGGAGCAAAGACCGCGAGAGGATAGGTCACATATTCGAGGAGCCGACTTGTAAGGGCTTCGCGCCAGATCATCGCGGGCGGACAATCCAGAATGGTTGAAATCTCTATGCGCATTGCACCGCCTTTTAAAATTATCCATCTGTTCACCCTGAGTCGCTACCGCCACGCCCTATTCGGATGGAGAACCCGTTAGCCGCCTGGCCTCGGCGAGCATTTCGCAAAAAAGTTCGTCGACAGCTATCGCGCGGGACCGCAACGATGACGGGCGTTCGATAAAGAAGAACTGTTCGATGGTTTTATATTTATCATCGGGAAGACTTCGTTTCAAATATCGCAGCCCAAAATCGAATCGATGTGGACGAAAAATCATGCCCATGACTTCGATCAAAGGCCTGAGCATTCCAGCCTGGTAGAAGGCAAACGCATCGATGGAGTTGCCCCGATCCAGCTCTTTGAAGACTTCGGTCCGATAAACTGGAAAGGCCGCAACAATCTCCCGCAGTCTCGCTCGTTGCTTTTGCAGGAGTGCGCTCTTGTCAATCGGACAACCTCGTATCCGTCCCGTCCTATCGAAAAAAACGACTGGTGTCCCATGGCGCTCCGTCTGCATGAACTCATCAAGGATCGAAGGCTTCGACTCGGGAAAGGCAGTTACATCGACAAAAAAATGCTTGGGCGAGTCTCGAAGAAAATACACTTTTTGTGTTAGATCAGGCCAAAGCGACTTAGGTTCATGCCAAATATGGGTGATTTCGGCTGTGTCCCGGAGAGTCTCCTCGACAACTTGAAACGCAGCGTCGACGTCGCCCGAGATCAGTACATTAAAATCAAGATCCGAGTATTGGTCCGAAGTTCCGTTGGCAGCCGACCCGCCCTCCCAGGCGGCCAAGACACTAGAACGAGCTTGGAGCCTTCCGCTTAATTTCTCTGCCAGGTGTTGCTTGAAATGGGAGCCTTCTGTCACTGGTTGACCCTCTGTCGATAGTGGTGCCCATTCGGCATCAGCCCTTTTATCAACTCATGCTCACTCGTGCAAGTCGATGGCACGAGTTGATAGTTACTCGATCTGGCGGCGTGTTCACAATTGCTTCACCTTCTTCACCACCATCTCAAGGCCGGCTTTTCTCGCACAGCTCGCGATTATGCACGAAGGCCTTGGCCGCATCTCCAGTCAAAGTTGCGTAATTTTTATAATTCTCGCCAATTCCTCGGCAGTCCAAGCCAGCCTTCACCGTATAAAGCAGCAGATCGCTGAGCACCCATGGATCGATCGTTTGCGTCCCCTGTTCGTCATCAAGGTAAAAGTATCCGTCGATAAGCGAACGCAGGATCTCGACTCCCACTTTCGGATTACCAGCTTTGTAGGCCGCATCCGCCGCTACCCGCAGCGGCTTGACGCAGCCCACTCTTTTGGGGCAGATCTTACATAGCGGCGTTTGGATCACAGTCTTCATTCGTTGCAACTGTCCGTCGAGCTGCACCCTGAATTCGTAAAGGTCATATCTACAGGGGGGCGGATTACCGGCATGCATCGCACAATGGTCCGGGACTTTCAGCGAGAAACCCTGTTCTGTCTCGGCCAACGTCGCGCAACCCGAGGAGCCGACCTCCTCCGAACGCCACTCCTGCTTTTGCCGATCAAACGCGAGATAGTAGTATCCGTCCCAATCGACGTTCGCGTCGCCAGCCGCCAAACAATGTACGACTAGCCGCCCAGGTCCGAGATCGATCCGCTTGAAGAAACCGAGATTGCTCGGCGGAAGTTTGTTCGGCGTGGGATAGTCTTTTCTGAAACTGGCGAGGAGCGGGCTACAGACCGAGTCGCGCAAAGACTTTGGGTCATCGGCAAAGGCCGCGGACGCGCCAATAATCCAGGTGATGACGAGACACTCGAATAATTTCACCATGCCCGATATTGCCACAAACCACCTCCACTCAGGGCGAGCCTCGATGAGGCTCGAAGCTGGGTTTTCGTTTTGAAAGAGACCTGTAGAATGTACGATTCATGCTGATCCATTGACGGCAAGCCATTTATTAGACTGGAAGCGTCCTGTCGGTTCGTGTCCTGAACTATACAAGCGTGTCGCGTAAGTCGCATCCAGGAATCAATGAAATTAATGTGGCTCATATTTTGCTCATCGGCAGGCTCGACGGCCTAGGCTCCCACTTTGAGAGGGGTCAACACTTGTACCTGGGAACTCGACGTCGACAACGGCAAGTTGAAAACCGAGAAGCAATCCTGTGAAGAGCTACGGCTTCCCTTACTTCGACAATCACGTGCAGCGTTTCCCAAGTAAATGACTTAATCAGTAGGCCGCATGATCGGGTTGCGCATGCTATTGGGCACGGAGTATTAGGGCGCTGTATGTTCAGGAATGGCGACTGAGGAATACGAGCTGGCTTTCAGAAATTTACAGAAAAGTAGTGTGGTCCACATTCCGTAAGTTCACTCACAGTAGCAGGTCGGGGCGGAGTACATGTCTCACAGTCATATTGGCGGTGAATATCTGCTTCATCCGTTTCGCTATAGAGAATCCTGTTGTTGTTGCCAGCAAATCCTTCTTCAGTAAGAACTAGGGACGGCTTGCATTGAGGAATTCTTTGACGACAGTATTCGACGGCAGCTGCGACTTTTCTGTGGTGTCGCAGACAAGTGAAATACGTCACGTGTCTGATGGCGGCAAAACCGATGCATGGGACTGCTACCCATAGCAGTGCAGAAATGAACTGCCGTGCAATTAACCGCCTAACCGCAGCAACCAGATTAAAGATGGCGATCAGCGCCAGAAAAATAAATAGGCCTGCCACCGCGAAGCGGCCGCCGTCCTTATAAACCAGGGCCGCGTAGGCCAGGAGCCACAATATGCCGAGAGCTATTAGTGCAACCTTTGATTTAATAGAACTTCCCTCCTGCAGAAACCTCTATCAACTTTCGAATACCGACTCCTGCTCATTCGAAGGCACGAGCTCCGCTCTTGCGGAAAGTCGAAATTGGAGAGCAGAGGACGCCCATCGCTAGCGGTCGAATATATCCGTTACCGACTCACAAAGTCTACCGTCTTCCCGAGCACATTGTCCGTCAGCGATTACGTGAACGTGAGCGTGAATCCGTGGCGAGAAGCGCTAAGTCGCTACCTCCCGGTTCCCAGCCCTGTCCTTCAGGGCATCGACTGACCGGATCAACGCCGTCAACATCTTCGAGAGCTCGACAAGCTGGTCGTAGTACTCGGTCACGGCCGAGTCACGCAGCAGTCTCAAGCGCGCCATCACCTGCACTAGAGCAACGCATTCGAAAACGGAGCCACCGCAATCCAGTAGAACTGCTTCTTCTCGGCCTTGTGCCAGCGTCTATTGCCTTCAGCGATGTTAAGCGGGATCGATAACGCGGCTCGCGCCAGCTGATCTCGAACAGACTTGGGGCAATTCCGGTCAAGTTCGCCAAGACATCGATGGGCTTCTTCGACCCATGTCAATGAGTCGCGATAGACTTTCAAGTTTTCGAAAGAAAACGCCATGTGTCCTCCCGCATGAGATGTCTCATGACAATGGAGTCGAGTCCACGGACATAGAATGTCAGAGTCCTTTGCGTGGGCGTTCCTCGCGAAAGACGACCTTCAATACCAGAGCTAGAGCCGCGAGCATCAATGAGCCAAGTAAAAAGCCGCCAATCGTTCCAGCAGGCGTTCCTAGAATGCCGCCTATCCAGCCATAATTGGTACCACCAGCAATCCCACCGGCGATGGCGCCGACAACTGCTAGCAATATGATAAATGCTTCGAATAAGTTCATGGATTGTCCGGCCGAATGCAGAGACCTCTATCAACTCTCGCCTATCGACTCATGCTCGCTCGCGCAAGTCGATAGCATGAGTTGATAGAGGGCGCTCGCTGCGCGAGCGTGGTGGAGGCGGCGAGAATTGAACCGGGAGAGACAATAGGGTGTAGCGACCGGGATGTAAATGGTTAATGACGCAGGAATTTAGCTCATCCGGTTGTACGAAACGAAAGTCCTAGCGGCAGTTTCGTATATTCTTGGGGAGTCGCTAGGAGGCTAGAGTCGCTCGAATTCGTCAGCTATTTGCAGCGCAATGCGGACGTCTGCGGCATTGATCGATGGTCGAAAGTAAAAGACGAGCTGCGATGCGGACACTGCTTCCGCCAGAGAGTTTCGATGCGATTTTGGAAAACCGTGAGAGATGCCCCAAAAACTCGAGCTCATGGACGACAACTTCATTTCCAATTCGCGAGGGAAAACGATATTGCCTTCGGCCACTACTTGCCAGGCACCGATCGGTTCTTTAGGGGTAACAGCAGCCCAAGGAGGAGGGCAAAATGGGTCCTCTGGACCGGACCTTTCTGCCTTCGTGGAAAATTGCTTTGAGATCAAAAAGTGAGGCTGTTCGCGTTTCAAAACAACAATAAGTGACCATGACTTGACTCTGTTCCCCCAACCGAAGAATGATTTTTCTTCTCGCAAAGGGCTGATTGAAAACGCCAGAGGGCTCGATCCTCTGATGCTGTCCTTGATGCGACCAGAAACGTATTCGGCACCGAATTCGGCGGCAAGCTTCTCTAGTGTCTTGTTTTTCCCTGGAGACCGTTTCATGAAACCTGCGTAATGCTAGCCTTGGCCTCAAAAATGTTTGGCAGCAAAGGCGCGGCCTGAGCCGCTCTTAAGATACTTCTCGAAGTCTTTGGCCTTTTGTTCGTCCGAGAACCAAACCGCAATTTCGACGGCCCAGGGCAGAAATTTATTCGTATGCGTGGACTTACCAGAGTTATGCTCCGCAATGCGATTCTGCAAATTGGCAGTTATCCCAACATATGTTTCGCTTGGTTTGATCGTGCTTCTCAGTCGGTACACTGTTATGCCCATTTGCCATAGTTGAGTCGTCCAGTTTAAGTTGGGAAGCGACATCGAATGTCGCTCGCAACAGTCCGCCTTCGCTAAAGCTACGGCGGACACCAGCCTTCGCCAAGACTACGGCTTGCCAGCCGTAGCCTTGGCGAAGGCTGGTGGAGGCGGAGGGAATCGAACCCTCGTCCGAATACGAGATGGAAAGAGCGCTACATGCTTAGTCCGTAAATTGTCCTCTTCCCGATCGAGCCAGCGGACAGGCTTGTTCGAGCGCAGCCTGATTGTCGTCATCGCCGATTCTCCAGACGTAAGAACCGTCGACCGAGCCGAGTTAATGACGCCTACCTGACGGGATCGGCACCCATCAGTTTGACGGCAGCTTAATTAAGCTGCGAGTGCGAAATCGTTGCCGATTAAGCGTTGGTACGCATTTTGACGGGGTCACGTACCCACCCCCGGCATGCTCTCAGTCTCACCTGCTGTACCCGTCGAAACCAGGACGCCCCCAATTCCAGACAGCAGAACCCGCTGATACTAGCCTAATTGTCTGGTTGGTGTAAGCCAATTCCAGCAGCCAAAAGACCTCCTCACGTTGAGTGAAATGACCCACTAGCTCCTCCCCACGGACACTTTGCAAACCTCAAACTCGATAGGAAATCGACTCTCCCCACCCCTGTCCAATCTCCTGCCATCTGTTCCAAACCATGACGCCCAAACGCTCGGAGCCCCAGCAGTCGCAGACACAACCACATGTTATTAAAGGATTTATGATAGCGACCGAGACCTGATGCCGTGGCCCAACGCTTGCACTAAGGAGCTCACAAACAGAGGCCCGAACCAGACTTCACCAGCACTGGGTGAGCATGAATGAGCCAAGATAGAGCTAGAAATTCAGTCATGGTAGCCGTGGTTACGGCCGCCGCGCTCACCGGGTGCACCGTCGCGCCTAACTCGGCGTCAAGCCGAGCCCTGACCAGCGATCCCAATGCCGGCGCCAGCTCGATCACCCAAATGCTTTCGCCGTCGCAGCTTGACGCCTACAAGAAAGCCCTGCCAGCCGTGAACGCTCCCAAGCTGCGCACGATTTTAGCCGATCCCAACACCCTGTGGTACGACGACCAGGTCATGATTCCGTCCTATCAAGACAGCGTCGCTCCCGACGCTAGCATTGGCCTGCGCAAGAACTCCGAGGGCGCCGACCTCATCGTGCCGCAAGGTCGCGGACTCTTTAGCGTCGACGGCTCGACATGGACCTTCCCTTTCTCCGCAACAGCAGGCACCGACGACTCCAAAAACGTGCACGTCGCCAACTTCTTGTCCTTACCGGTCGTTGATGGCAAACGCCTGCCGATCGCCTACTGGGTCGTCAATACCACGCGGGAATCCATCGAAGTGGTCCAGTGGCGCTGGATGTTTCCCAAGGGAACGGTATTAGGCGAAGTTCTGTATATCAAAGACGCCAGCGGTAACTTGATAACATCCGAAATCCGCGTCCGCGAGCGCTACTTGAGCGGCTGGGCGACCAATGTGTATCGCCCCTTTCCCACCGCTTCCTCGCTTGTCGATGCGGTCAAACGCGCACGACCCAATTGGCAGGCCGACGGCAATCTCACGGGTCTGGTGACTCAGTTGCAAAACAACGGTAGTTTAACCCCTGCTAGCCTCAAGCCCAACACGACCGACGGCGCCCTCCTGCCGCTCCTCAGCCAAGTTTTCTCGCAAGACGGCAGCCTCGATATCCTACCGGCCTTCGGCGATGATGCACTAGTCCACGAGCTCCTTACCACAACCCCTTTCGTGACGGCCTATCGCCAACCATGGAAGGAAAACGGCGGCCAAAGCACATATGCGGCGTCTACCGCTGAATCCTTCTCAATCGTTCCACAGAACTACAAGGGCGGCCTCATCGAGGTTTCTGACGACTCGTGTCACCGTTGTCACCGCGACGCTCAGCGCGCCATCTCGGACTTTGCCGACGACGCCGTTCTTTATGGTGATATTTGGGGAGCTGATCAAATTTTCTCGTTTCACATTTTTGACCAGAGTCGCTACAACGGCGCCGGTGATGAAAATCGTGCCGTCAACCCAGCCTTTGCCGCCAGTGGCATAGTCGAGCAGTTTGACCAGGCCCGACACCCAGCGAATCTGTACCAAGAGCTGAAAAACTAACCGTTAAACAAGCAATCATGCGCCCTGACGTTTTTTGACCCGGCATGGCAGCACCCATGAAGCACAGCCGAAGCCGGTGGATTCCTGCCACCAAAATACTTCCATTAAGCTCGCGGCAGGTAAAGTCGAACGGTCGTTCCATGGGGGTCGTGATCAATCGACGTCTTTTTTAGCGAGGTGACGGTGACGCGCCCGCCAAAGATTCGGGTGTACGACTTCACTTGCAACATTCCTATGCCCGTGCCCTGTTCGCCGAGGGTTCCGGGCTTCGTGACGTCAACGTCTTCGAGAAAAAGTGAGCGGCGAATCTCTTCACCCATGCCAACCCCCTCATCAATCACTTCGATGATCACCTCGTGATTGCCGCGGGCCTGAGAGCGCATGATCACGCGACCGCCGCTCTCGGAGAATTTAATGGCGTTGGCAACCAGGTTATTGAGTACATTATTTTGAAAGCTAATGCGGTCGACCAATATCTGTGGATTTTGGGGATCAACCTGAAAGTCGGCAACCAGGCCCTTGGCGCGCAGCCGATCGTCAAATAACTTGAACGTGTCGGCAATGAGTTCATTGACCCATACCGCCGTTGTTTGCAGTTGCTTCTTCCCCAACTCGACGGCGCGCATGTCTCTGACCCGGGCGATCACGTCGCTCATTTGATCGATCCCGTACTCAGTCTTCTTGAGTTGCACCTCAACGTCCGGTGACGCCAGACGCATCGCCGCATCCGTGCTCATGCGAACGATGAGGAGAGGGTTGATGATGTCGTGAACCATTAGGTTGAGAAGGACGCTCTGGAAGTGCTCCTTTTCGAGACGCCATTCCATCTGCTTGCGTGACCACATGAACACGTAAGCCAGGACAGCGATGGTCAGCGATGAGGCAATGATCCCAAAGAATATCAGCCATCGCAAAGTGCGTATTTCGGTTTGTTGCTGGGCCGACAACAAATAACGGACCGTGATCGCGAGCGGCTGGTTCAAGATCTCAAAGTCGCTGCGCCCAAAGGTCGCAACTTGGGAATGCGTGACGTTGCCATATTCGTAGATTTGGTCTGGATGATCCTTAAATTCCATCTTGACATAAATGTTGCCAATTTCCTTGATCGGTAAGAGATTGGCCATCAGGACATCGAGAGAGAGCACGCAGTCGATCCAGCCAATGAAAACGCCGCGCTCAACCAGTGGTGCGTAAATGATCAGGGCCAACTTATCTTGGTAGGTTCTCACTATGTGAGTAAGCTGGGGGGCCATGGTTTGACGAGCCGCGGCCAAGTAGGGGCTCACATCTGGACGTTCGAGCAGGTTGCGGCCCATCGCCACTGGATTGCCAGAAAACGGCACGATCCATCGCACGACGCCGTTTGGTTCGATGAATTTGAGCGACTCAAGTTCAGGCATGTTGCGCACAACCTTGTGCGACCAGGCCGTGAATTCGTCGAATGTCTCGAGGCGCGGAGATGGCACCAAGTACTCAAGGAGTTTGAGCAAATCAACCCGGTTAGCAATTGAGTTTTGGACGCGACTCGCGACTTGCGTGGCCGCAAAGTTGGCCCGCGTCGAGCGCATCGCCCGGTCGACTTGGTCATAAAGGACGAGCGCCGGAAGGAAGAATCCCATCAGCACGAGGAAGACAAGAAAAGCCTTGGCGAGCAATCGAAAGTCGATCCGGTGACGGCGCATAATCCTCCGCCCGGGTATGGTCGATTCTGGACCTAGGCGCTGGGATTATAGCAATGAGCACGCGTCCGCTCACTGGGAATTGCTCTTCAAGCCGAGCACTCAAGGTCGAGCGCGCCTGAAGCCTGGGCCTGGCGCGGAAAGCCGAGAATTGCCAGCTTGCCGAGCGAAGGGGTGCCGGCAAGAGTCCGTGCCAGTGGCGGTCGCCATCCTGATTTCGTTACTCTTTTTCTCCCTCCGAAGGATTGGGTCCTCGCGACTGGTCACGAAGGCCTCCTGAGGTTATAATATTTCTCATGAATATCCGGATATTATGACACATATTTAAGGGCGTCCAACCGCGCCCCCTCCAACGGCGGTCATAGACTTTTGGATCTGACAACTGACGACAGCGACAGCGACACCGAGCCAAAGGCTTTGGGTGGCAACGCGGACCTACTAGACGCCACCGCTGGCTTACAAAAGCTCGTGCTATCATTGCCTGTCGACCATTCCGGTACCACTGTTTTCATCAAAGCTTGGCGCTACGAAGCCGGCGATCGCCATCCTCTGGTCATTGTCCACGATCTTGGGGAGCAGACCGAACATTACCGTGAAGTTGCTCAAGCGTTCGTCGCAGCCGGTTATTCGGTTTACCTTTTTGACTTGCGGGGCCACGGCAGGTCTGGCCGCCGGCTCGGGCACTCACCTAGTTTTACTATTTTGGTCAATGACCTCCTCCAGGTCGCGGCCTGGGTAAGACATAAAGAGAACGGCAAGGCACCGATCATTCTCGGCCATGGCATCGGGGCTTTGATTCTGATGGATTTCACTAAAATCTATGGGGCATTTTGCAAGGCTGCAATCC
>Ga0207116_10016_pt1 | contig 34472 bp, 28 predicted proteins | sample Alteio_BWMinHeat_44_FD_153550 | JGI IMG/M metagenome (GOLD analysis project Ga0207116, IMG submission 153550) | Enriched cells from forest soil in Barre Woods Harvard Forest LTER site, Petersham, Massachusetts, United States -... | ecosystem: Environmental > Terrestrial > Soil > Temperate forest >... | reverse complement strand
ACGATCCGAAGACGTAGACTTGGCTCGGCCGGCAGGCCTCGACAATCTCCTGCACCATCCAGCGTATATCGGCGTCCGAGATCAAATTAAATCACTCCTTTGCAGCTAGCTGGGCGGAAAAGCCGCCAAGTTTTTCACTTGGTACTGCAATATCAGGATGAGGTCGTCGACTTCGTCTGCAGCCAGCGAGCGGAAGTCTGCTGCTCCCTCCTTTTGCAGTTTGAAGGTCCAGGTGGGAGAGGGGACAGCCGGCGCGCTGCCCAGGTCGACTCCGGTCGGGAATTGTTGGTCACCCCAATGCGCGCCATTAAACGGAGCCTGCACGGTCATACTCACATCGGTGGCGTTGGCAGCTTTGGGTGGCGTCACAAATAGGTGATAAGGGCCGGAGTCGGAAAACTTTGCGATGGCGTCCATTCCGCCGACCTTGATGTCGGCTCCGTAAGTGAAGAACGGAAAGCGCTCTGGCCCGAGGTCGAGCGTCAGCACTTGATCGTTGTTGGGGCCGGGATTAAGGAACGCCGACCACGCGGACGGATACTCGTGTCGCACGCTGAAGAAGCGGAATAACCCCGGGCCCTTGCCTGCGTCGACATCGCTGAAGAGCTTCGAAATGTTGGCGGAGACAGCGGCTCTGTTGGTCTGGGCCAAGGTTTCGCCTCCGTCCCGAGCCGTGTAACGGATCTGTAGGATCACGTCGCTGATGGTCGAGTAGTCGAACTGCGGGAAGACAGGGTTGAGCTGTAGTTGCCAGGTGCTCTGTTCGACGCCCGAACCCTCGAAGGGGTAGTAGCGGTCGTCGCCCTGGCGCAACTCGAATCCGTTGTCGTTGGTGCCGGTGCTGGTGATGATTGCGTCCAGCCCGCCGGAGTCTTCGATGACCGTTCCCTGCGTGTCGATCGTGGTCTGGTTGTGCATGAGCGTAACGGTCATCGACACATTCGCGTAAGGTCCGACCACGCATGGCACGGTGAAGCTGAGAGATTTCGCGCGGCGCATGTACAGGCTCGGGTTCTCCAGGTCGAACCACAGCTTGGGAATTTTGACGAAACACTTACCCCTGGTGCGCAGCTCCACGAGAGCGAACGGATCATTTGCCAGCAGCGAAAAGCTTGCGAGGAGCTCTCGCTCCCGCACGTTGCGTAGACGATAGTCAGCGTTTATGGTTTGCAGGTCGACGAGGAGCTGATCTCCGGCCAGGAGGCCCTTGCGCAGGCTGTCCCAATACCCGAACTGGATGTAGGCGGATGAAGTCAGTCCTAATTCGCGCTGGAAACAACGCTCGGCGCGTTTCGCGATGGAATAGGCGAGCTGATACGCCTGGAGGTAAGTCGCGCTGCTTTGTGCGATCATCCAGTCATAGAGTTCCTGGTTGGTGAACTTTGAGTGCAAGTAGTCGTCAACGTCGGATGCAGTCTGCGCCACGGCTTGCTGGTTCTGCAGTTCCAGAGTGGCAAGGTCCTGGCGGATCGTTGCTGCAAGACGCTGGGAGGTGTTCTTATCGAGGTCTGCCGCAGCGGTGTCGGCTTGGAGGTTCCACTCGTCCATCCGCCGCTGATAGCTGCCGAGGGTTGCGGTCATGGCGGCACCGGTGTGAAGTATCGCGGACGCGACTTTTGCCGCGCGTGCGAAGCCCGATGCGGCATCGCTGATGTTCGAGCCACCCCAGTCAACGATGGCAGTCGGCGAACCGCCAATGCCAGCGGCGCCAAGTTGAGCATTCGGTGCGGCGGCTGCCGCTCCGGAGGTTACTTCGAAGACGATACCTAGCACGTCGCTGACGATGCCTAGACCTTGGAGCACGAGCGAGGCGGCTTCCAGGGTATTTGTCAGGTCGCTGCGCCGCGCCTCGTAGAAGGTGGAGCGCTTTTGGATTGCGACCCGTCCCTTGTCAATGACGTCGATTTCCTGTTGGGCCTGGTCAATGGCCCGCTGCTTCAGGTTGATGATTGCATTTTGCAGCGACTTGTCAGCCGTCGAGTGCAACAGAGCCAGCCCCTCTGCGTCCTTCTTCTCAAGAATTGAAAGCAACTGAGCGCCGAACGAGCGCACCTGCTCGCAAACCTCAAGCGCGTGGCGGATCATGACCTCAAACCGATAGGGCGACGCCGGCGCGCTCATATCGGACAGGATGCTGCCCAGGTCAACGCCGGCTGCGACCGCGCGAACCAACATTCCCGGATCAATCGGAGGTGCGAACAAGGCGAGCTGCTGGGTGACGCCCTCGATGTTCATGCAATGGCGGATCTTGAAGAGACGATCCCCGACGGTATCCCAATACTTGAGCAGACGGTCGTTTGGTGGAATGCAAAAATATGAGGTTGGCAGAAGCGGGAGCTTTGGGGTATTGGGATCAATCGGCAGATTGGCATTCACTGGGGCGACGGCATTCTCAGCCGCAACGACAGCGTTGGCAAACATATCAAGGCCCGCCGCCTCGAGGCCGGCGTAGGACTGCGGCACCGGGACTTCGCGCGGAGGAGTAATCTCGGGTTTCGGTCCAAGCAATTGAGCTGCGAGGACGTAACACTGCGTAGCTTCGTTGACGGACTCCAGCGTGTCCTGCCGGAACAGTTGATCTCCCCATGCAATGAGGTTGTCAATGTAGTTCATGACCACGGCCCGCATGTAGGCGACGGGACGAAAAACCGCGATCAGGTGCGGATCAAAGGGATTTTTTTGCCATTCTGCGACTTCTTGATCCGCGGTTGAATCATTCGCGTGAATGGACTGCATGAGTGCGGAAATTTGCTGGTTTTGTATATCCCCTTTGGCCATGGCGTGAAACGGTTGTGTGACCCAGAAGCGTTGCGGCGCACCGTCACTGCTGCTCGTGGTGGGATTGAAGATGTATTCGTACCAGTGCTTACTGTTCTGAAAGCGTTGATTGGTGGAAAGCCCCATGGCGATCTCGAAAGGGGCATGGAAGAAAAGCTCCCAGTTGTAGATGGAATAGCCTGCGTTAGGATCAAAATCCACTCCTTCAGCCGGCGGTGCGTTTACCCACTGGGTCGGGGAATAATACGCGGAAAAATCGAACGCGGGTGCCGGCGGCTCGAGCAAACTGGTCGGATTCTGCTGCAGAGCAGGGTTGAACAGTTGATCCAAGCCGCCGCGATTGAGTTCGTGGATGAACAGCGGCACAAACGCGTGATAGAACGGATAAAACGTGTAATACGCGCTAGTAACGGCCTGATGGTAAATCTGCTGCGTAGAAGTAGTCGTGAAGTAGCCCGCCTGAGTGTATAGGCTCGGCACGACGAAGTACGTCCGCCGACTGTCCTGGAAGAAGAAGGGCGTTTGCGAATCCAGTTGAAGCGCCTGGTGCGCCACACTCAGACGGTACCAATCCGCTTGCGACAAAAGCACTTCGCTTTGCAAGGTTCCGTAATAATTCTGATAGGTGGCGTAGCAAGGCGACACACGGGGTCGTTGGTTGTTGAGATAGCTGACGCTGGCTGACAGATCGTCATGGATAACCGCGTCGCCATCCAGCCGACTATCGGTGGGGACAAACAGCGCCTTGCCCGAGGTGGGCCAGTCCAAAATCTTGACATTGCGAACCTCGGGCCCGAACTTCCAGGAATCCCACGGTTGCGTCGGGTCTCCGAAAAGGTATGCGTCCACCGCGTTGCCGACGCCGCCCAGAACGAAACGACCAGCGATGTCGCCCGGATCTTCCTGGACTTCAGAAAAAACGTCGATGACCAGGTTGCTGCCGTCAAAGTGGGACTTGAGGGCGATCTCGTAGGTGTTCGTTGCGTCTTGCATGACCAGCACTTGTGGCGACACTTGTTTGCCTAGCCACTTGCCGTTCTTGAATTCGCTCCAGGCGAGCTGGACTTCCAAATGTGTCTCGGCCGGACTTGGGTTGTTTCCGGCGTTCAGGTCGGCAGCTTTTGGAAACGGCTGAGAGGATGTAGCGTTTCCTTTTTCATTTACGAAGGCCCAAAAGAGATAGAGCCTCCGGTTCCACACCAGCGGGAGGACATGGTCGCTCAAGATGTCAAGCTTGATCTCGGTCCAGGCAGTCCAGCGCGAGTGGTCGACCCATTTCCGGTAGTAGTACTTCGGAGGCGACCCTTGGCCGCGCGCGATGACGTGCAGATAGTCGACGGGTCCGTCGCCCTCGACTTCAGTGTCGTGGAACATCCCGACGACATCCAGGCGCGCCACCCCGTCAAGCTTCTCGAGATAGGTCCGAAAGGCATCTTCTGCTGAGCCGGTGGTAATCGGGTTTTGGCGCAGGTCGGTCTCCAACTCCGAGTAAAACGGCGACTTGTCCCGGCGCAGCGATGGGTCGATCCAATTCTCCGGATACAGGAAGACTTCGCGATTCGCTTGCCAGAGACGATACAGGTACATCCATTGCCATTGCAGCCACTCCGCATCGGCGGGCGGTGCGCTGGGCGGGGAGGTCTCAGCGGTTTTCACTGTGATCCCAGATTCCAGATTGAGGAAGCAGCGTTGAACGAAGAGCTGGATTGACGCGTTGGCCTGAACGATGCGCGACGTGAGCGCACAAGCGCTCATCTCGACGTCGATAAGATAGTACCCGTAGACATCGTTTGCATCGGCCCACCGCATTTTCTGCTGAGGGGGGTGGGCGAGCATATAACCGAGCAGGGCGTCGCGCTGCCGCTCACGCAAGGGATCGCGCAACGGTTTGGCGATGGTTGGCCACTGATCGACCGAGTATTTCGCCTTGACGTTCCGAATGATATCGGCGGCTTGGTCTTTGGTGACGGTGGGGCCGATCCAGCCGCTCAGATCGGCGGTGATTCCTAAACGGCGAAGCTCGATCACGCAAGGAATGATCTTTGTAAGAGCGCGCTCGGATTTGAAGTCATCGGGGTAGGTCAGCCCGAGCACGCCCTTATCGGCAGTGTTGGCCTTGTCGCCGGCAACCAGCTTGAGCACGTCGGCGGACCACTGCGTGCGCTTCACGAGAGCGTCGAAGTAAGCGGCTTTACTCATGGCCGCAGCGTTGTCAAGCACAGTAGTGAAGGCCGTGCCGTCGGACGGAAGACGCTTTTTGACGCCGGCCGCGTCCGCTAAGCGACGCCATGCGATGAAGAGACCGGCGCTGGGCGACTTGGCAAGCGGGAGTTTTGTGGGATCGAGCCAGCCCAGCTTCGCTGCTCCTACGCCCTTGGTCATTACCCACTTCGTCTCATCAGCGGTAAAACCAAAGCCATTGATCACGGCGGCGAACTTGTGCGCCGCGACATAGGAGTCGAAGAAGTGATACGGAGCAAATCCGCCAGCGGCCGCCTCATCGATGGAAATCGGTCGGGTGTCATCACCGGTACGCGCAATGCCTGGCAACGCGAGCAGATCGTCAATAAGATATTTTGTTGCGTCCTTGCGCGACGGCAGCCATGCGGATGCGAGCTGGGCTGCAGTAGCCACCGGGAGGGCGAACTCGGTTGCCAGTTGTTGAATGCTCAGCGACGTGCCGGCAACGCGGGTCTGATATTGCAGTATCGCGTTAAGCACATACTCGAAGCGCGGCTCGCCCGCCTTCAACAGGGCCGCACTGCCGGCAAGTTTAGTCTGCGCTGCGGTTGAATCCATGTAGCTCCCGAGAAACGTTGCGATGTTGTTCGCCTGAACGGCGTCGGAGTCCTTCGATGTTCCCGCGAGGATCTGCATAACAGTGGCCGTATCGCCGGGAGCCAGCAGGAGATTGAGTTGACGCAGAGTTTGCGAGCCAAGGGGATCGGGCGTGGATAAGAAACCTTGCGCCAGCTTGGCAAGCGCGTTGCGCAGGTTGAAATAAAACGTGCCGATGGTTAGGTTATCCGGTGCTACTCCCGAAGAGTCGTCGTAGTTGTGGCGCAGCAGATAGTCCAACTCTGCGACGGAGAAGTTGGTAGCATTGATCTTGTCAAGCAGTTCGGTAAAGGTGACCAAACGCTCCGGCATCGAAGCGTCGAACAGGGCGCCCGAGCCATCGGTTGCGGCCGGGTCTGGAGCTAACTGCGCATAGCCGGGGGCGGCGGCCTGCTCGGTTTCCAAGAGGCCGCGCTCAGGCTGGTGCAGGGAAACCAGCGTGATGAGGTCCTTAAGCGGAAGGTTCAATGCCACAGCGGTTGTGGTGTAGCTGAAGACGAGCCCGATATTGGCAAGGGTTAGCGCTTTGGCGGGCAGCTGGGTGATGGCGTAGCGGATATCAGCGTCGGCGACAGCGAAGGCGCTTACCAGGGCGGGAATGTGATTGTCGAGTGCGTCGGCCGCAAGGCCTTTACTAAGGTCGAACGCAGGATCGGGAGGATTGAGCACTGTCTTGTTCTGAAACAGGTTGTGATACAGGGAATAGTGCGGCGCGTCTTCGCCGGGCAGCGCCGGCACGTCGCGAGTATCCAGCGCGCTTTGGAATACGGTGACTGGGTTGCCGCCAACGGTCTTTGTCACCGCCACCGCAAAGAGCGCGATGGCGTTGACTGCTGGAATCTTGAAGCGTTTTGTCACCCACTGCACAATGGCAAGCTGGCGCAGCAGCAGCGGGTTGAGTCCATCACCCCCCGGAGGTGCTGGCTGCAGCATGCGGATTGCCGAGTCCAACTCGTAAATTGTCCAGCCGAGGTGACGCCACAGGCGCACGAAGCGGTGCAGACGATCGAACAATGAGCTGTACGCCGCGGCATTCGGCGCCGTCACCTCCATTGTGCCGAGGTCGCACGAGTTCAGGGGGCTCGGAGTAAGGATGATGGACCCATCGGGATTGAGATACGTGGTGTTGAGCAATTGCGACAGTTGGTCGAATGTCAGCCCGGAGCGGGCCAGTAAGATGCGCACGTGGTGCAGGATGTCGCTCCACGATCCCTCGGAATAGGTGATAGTGTAATCCGTGGGATCGGTGACGGTTTGCGCACCCTGTTGCAAGCCCCAGTAGTCCCACAACTGATTGGCGGCAGTGGCCAGAATGATGCCCGCCTCGGTTAAGGACAGGCCGAGCATCTCCACTGCAAACGGGCTGACTTGGTTCGGTTGATAGTCCGGTTGCGGCGTGAAGAGCTTCATCAGTCGAGCCCGATCCACGCTGAGTTGGCCCAGGTAAGTTCTTGCTTCGGCTAACGGCAGCTCGAAGGGCAAAACCCAGGGATAGACAGAGGCCGTTTTCGCCAAAGTGTTGTAGGCCGACCGATTCACGTGTTCTGGGAACGCATTGAGTTCGGGAGTGGTCAACGTGGTCTGCAACTTATCGGTTGTCTGTCGCAGTGCGGGATCGGTGTCGGGGTCGCCGGGCGCTACGGCGGCTTCCAGGATTTCGTTCACCAGATCGATGTACGGCAATTCCGTGTTCGTGTTTTGGCAAGTGAGAAGGATCTGGGCTATGTCCGGCCGCCGTTTGAGCAGTACGTTCTTGACCGAATCTGTTTGATCGTCAATCTTGCGTTGGCTCAAGAAGTAGAGCATGTCGACGAGGTATGCCGCGGCGCTGAGGACGGATTGGCAATCACGACAAGCGCACTGGTCCAGCGAACCGAAGAGCACGGCAAGGTTGGGCAGGCCTTGCACCGCCGCGATTGCCTTGGACGTTTGAGCATTCGAGACGATTGCGGCAGGGCTATTTGCGGTGAACTGCGCATTGTGTTGGGTGAACAACGCTAAGGCCCTGGCGTGTGTTTGGCGCGCCTTGCCGAAGATCTCGATGGCAGCGGTCGTGCCAATAGCGGGATTTGAGCCAAAGCTTGTGACGAAGCGATCGCGGCCCATGTGATAGATCTGGTGGGCTGAGCGGATCCGTTGGTCGAGCATCGCTTTGGCGGTGGCGTAGCTGAGCGACAGTTTGATCATCCGTTGGCTCACCAGCAAGTCCTCGCGCATCGCTCCGACGTCGATACCGAGGTTTGCCACGGCTGTTTTGTTGTCGCTGAGGTATTTGTCGATGTTGCTGCTGGGCAGGCTGAACGCGGGATTGGCATCGACGAACTTCGCGATGGCGGCCTTCTGATTGAGCGTACTGGTCGGGTCGCTGGCCAGGCGCGAGACGAAAGCCGTGGTGGGAAATGCGCGCGTAAAGCCGGTTTCCAGCAGACTGGCATAGTAGGCGAGGCCGCCCGCGGGGTCTTGCTTGCTGATGCCGGCGGGCGCCCCTATGGTTTGGCCGTTCGCCTGCTTTTGCTGCAGCAGCCCTTTCCAATCGCCAGCAGTGAGCTTCGCCAGATCGCGCGCGCTGTTGATCTTGCCACCGGTGCGCATCGACACCAGTTGAATGACCAGGGGCAGGTGACCGCGGGTCAAGGTGCCGACGGTGGTCGCGAACTTCAGAGTCGCGATTTGCGCCGGCGGATAGGTCTTGTTGGCCGCGAGCGTCTTCCAGAGTTTTTTTCGCGATTGGGACGCGGCAAGCAGTGGAGCAAAACTCTGTTGCACAGCAGGCGGGACTGCTGCCGCAGTGAGGACGTCGCCGATGCCCGCCTTTCCGGTTCCCAGCGGAACTGTGAGTATGAAGGCGGTTGCGAGGTTGGAGAGGTGAGCAAGATCCTGCTGCGCGCGCGCCTGGTAGCCCGCCGAGACGGTGTTGTTGGCGATGGCCACTGCAATCGCGGCCGACCGCGCATTATCGGAGGCCAGGTAAAGGCTGCGCAGGACGCGTTCCGCGTTCCGGTCAAGATCGGTCGCGTTATTGGCGACGGCAAGACCGAGCGTCGTGCCGTCGGGCGGGATGTTGTGACGAAGCAAGCCGTAGAAGAGGTCAGGAGGCAGTTGTGTTTTGGCGGCAAGGCGAGCGGCGATGGACGCGAATGCAACCGTTGGCTTTGCCAAGCCCGCCGAGCCCGCCACAAACGAGAGTTGCTGCAGCCTATCATTCTCGACGAGGTTTTCAAGCTGAACATCGCCCAACACACTCGCGACCGTCTTGGTCACGGCCGAGAATTCGGCGGGCTGTGTGCGAGTGGGGCCGCCAAGGTGAATGGGAATCGTCGCTTCCGGCGGCGGGTTGTATACGACAGGCGATGTGAATCGAGGGTTCCCAGGGGCGTCGATGAGTTGAACCTGGATGGCAAGCGGCGCCGCCTTCACCATCGTGGTCCCCAAGGATGGAGCACCAACCTTGAATAGAACCGCACTAGCTACAACCGGCTCGACCGGCTGTGTGGCCGCGAGAAGCGCCCCAGCCGTCGCTGTTGGCCCCGCAGCGTAGGTGATGCGGTAGAATCCCTGGGCGTCCGTGACTGCTTGACCAACCTGTTTCGGCCCCGTCACGGTGACTCGGTTGAGCACAATCTTGCCGCCTACCAGTGGCTCCCCATTCGGGTCGTTGACGAAGCCCTGCGCGACGTAGGTTCCGGCCGGTGTGGGCACAATTCCGGTCGAACCGGGAACAGCCAAGGGCAGGGCAATTCCCTTTGACGCCGGCGCCACCGGCATCGGGTTCTGGGCGACAGTGTTGATAAGGCGCGCTGTATTCGAGTCGAGTTCACCGGAGGGCGGCAGTCCGTTATTGCGCTGATATTGCTGTACCGCCTGCCGGGTAAGAGGGCCGAAAAAGGCGCGATCTGTTTCGGAAGCTGGCAGCGTGACTCCCTGCTGACCAAGAAACTCGTGAAGCCGGGCAACGGCAGCGCCATACGCGCCCAGTGATAGAGGTGCATCCGGCATGGTGGTCCTCATTTGCGGCGGCTAGCTGCTGAGTTCCGCCGCTTTCTTCGCAGCTGTGAGATGCGAAACGTCGAGTTTCATACGGCGCGGCTATTGCAATTGGTAATCTGCACTTTCTCAAGCAGCTGCCAATAGCGCTTGAGGCTCGCTCCCCTTTGTGGCGGCTCCGCGGGTGCGCTGCTAAATCCTTGCAACCCGGCCTGCGCGGGGCAATGCTGATTCCGCTATGGTTTGTCTTCGAATGCGAGCTTTATCAGAGAGCGAGCGTCGATGTTCAGAAACTGAATGCTCTCTCTTCCCGTAAAGGAGTAGACGGAACCGTCGTACGAGTTATATTCGACCAGAGGACCTGTTCCGATGTACAGAGTGGTCGTCTTCCCTCCCATCGAAGCAAGCAACCCTGTTTTGGCGGGCAATCCCGGCGACATGACAAAAGGGCCGGATGCCAGAAGGGCTTGTATGGCACTGGCAGGGGTGACCAGCGCTTCGTCCTCAAGCGGGAGGTTCGCATCTGCAAATACATCCGGCGAAAGGATCAGCGCATAGGGTGGTCCTTGCTGGTCGGTAGTGAACTGTGCGATGCCGGCAACGACAGCAGAGTACGTCGCGAGGCCGTAAATGCCCTTCTTCCTGGGTGGGACCGGGATTACCTCGTTTGTCGTGGCGATTCCGAGCAAGCCACTGTCAAGTTTCGCCTGATCACCCGGGGGGAGACTGACGCTTGTTCCACCGCCTTGGGGTAATTGAGCATCGTTTCCCTGGAAAAAGAGAATGTCCTCCACCAACGCAAGTGATTGACCGGTCAGAGTAACCTGATTCGACGCCATGGTTAATGCTGGATCCGCGACGTGAACCGGGAACAATGTAAAAGGTTTTCGCAAGGTTGCAAAACTTCTTGTTGCTCCGGTGGTGGGAATTCCAGTATTGAGATCAATCGTGTCTGCCGAGAATGAGGTGTCATTTCCCCTCACCATTGTGGGAAAGACGTGCTCCGCCACTTGCATCGGACCCATTGTGGTCCTTAACAAGCCTGGTTGAGTTTTGTCGTTCGGATTGCCATTGAATTGCATCCATATGGCAGGCGTCCAAAAATCTCCGCTACTCATTTTTCTCTCCTATGCGCCGGTCAAGCCGGCGAGGTTTAGTGAATGACCGAAGTCAAGGCCCTAACCGCTCGCCTTCCACCGTGATCTGTGATCTCACTACGGTCTCCCACCATGAAGACAAGGCCCACGATTACGCTGAAATCTCTTCGATGACTTCAAGAAGCGCCTGGCGCGCGTAGGCCCAGTTGTGACACTTAAAGCTGCGCAGATCGACTATTGGAGCTTTGCACTGGTAGCAACTCAAGTCGGCAATCGCGCGCGGCACTTCGACGTTTACATACTTGCGTTCGCCGAGAATGACTTCTACCAGCAGCGCTCTCTGGTGAGTTTTGGTTAATGCCGACGAAACAATGTCGAGCCAGTTGGTCTCCCGGCCGCACTTCTGACATTGGCGCGTGTCGCCGCTCACCCAGAGAGGTGCACCGATGCTCTTCTCCGGAATTCCGAGCAACTTTTCGATGGTCCGTATGTCTTCATCGTTTGTGACCCAGCGATGTTTACCGGGCAGCGATAGAGGAGAGTCGTAGACTTGCTTGAAGATTTCGGGGCTCACCACGCGGGTGGTGGGGCCCTGGGGTCTGAGATTGGTTTTGACTGACATTGTTTCCTCCGAATAGGCTCCTCATAGGATGAGGATGTTGTGCTCTTCACTCGTGCCACGAGCCGACCTGCACTCCGGATGCCGTTGACGGCCCCCGGAGTGACTCTCTTTCCTAGCAGGAGCTCTCCGTAAAACCAAACCGAAAGGTTGAAAGATGGTCCCGTCCGAGCGCGGATGCGCAGGGGATCTCGGTTATCTGTGCCCTCTTGAAACATTTGGGCTGGCAGACGTGCGGTTAACGTTGCACCACATAATCTGGCAAACTATCCGGAGAGATAGCTCTGGTATCCGATCAGATAGACAATCACCTAGTGCTCTCCGCAACCAGGCTCCGTGAACCCAGATTCTGGCGTCGCTTGCGCGTCGTGATAAGCGAGCGCAACAGCTTTGGATCGCCTCTTTGGGTCGGCACTGTCGTTCCATTGACTGCAGTTTTGCGCACGCGGTCAGGCCAACATCTGATCGCGACACCGTACCACTGACTTCATTTGGAGCCATCATTAAAGTGTGTCGACTATTGCTGTTCAGTGGCCGGGTTTGTTACGCAACGGGGCCGCCGATGGTCGGACCTTGCAGTAAATTCGGCGTTGCGAAATGAACTCCTTCGGAGTCAGGCCGTGTAGTCCTTTGAATTCCCGGCTGAAATGACTCCGATCGCTTAGCCCTACGGCGTAGACAACTTCCTTCAGATTCAACAATGTTTCTGTGAACATCTCTTCGGCCTTGTGCATTCTCAGTTCCTTCAGATACCTTATCGGCGACTTGGATGTCTCCGCTTTGAAAAGGTGCGTAAAGTACCAAGGAGAGAGCCCTACCTTCCGAGCCATGTCGGCCATTGAGAGGCAATGGCGACCGTTGGTTTTCATCAGCTCGATTGTCACCTCTACTCTCCTGTCCATATCAACATCCTCGTTCAGTGGCAAAACGAAAAACAGAAGTTGCACAATAAGTGAAACCGCCACCAACCCCTTGGCGGTCCCACACAATCATTTCAACCCATCCGGTGGGTTCAAGTAGAACTCAGCGGCCGAGTGGCCGCTTCGCTTTCTCACGACCTCTCCTTCAACAATTACTTAGCCAAAACGATTGCATTGCCAGTGCCGTGGCCGTTGGCTTGCTCGGGTGCATCGCGCTGTTCATATTTTCTGTCCGAACAGTCCTGCGATAAAGTCGATGTTCACTGTGACACCTACGGAAAGCTCCCTTTGCGAATCGTTACACTGTGGCCGGTGCAGCACTGGAGCTAGGATCGACGAAGCCTGTTGGTGCCAACCCATTCACGTTAGCAACGTTAAGGCGCGCCGCTAGCTGAAGATGACGCCATCTCTCCGAGCTCCCTCCGATGTAAAAACTGCTAGCGGGCGCGGACAGCGAAAACCCGAAACTAAAACCGAGATTCTTCGATTTCCAGGGACTCTCGGCATCCATTGGTAGGTTCGGGAGCTAGGTTGTGTGGGGCGGACTTTGTTTTTGGCCCGCTCCAGGCACCTTGCGGCAGACCCGCCGAGCTGCTGCGAACTTCACTTCGATTGCCCCCACGTAGTCTGTAGTCAATCCGACTTTCGCCGGTTCCTTTTGCGGAGAGGGTTGCCGTGCCCGTCTCAATGTCAGGGCCCGCGAGGCCTGCATTGGCAGTGAGGGTGACATCCAGTATTGGGCGCCCACCTGTGAGCGCCGCCATCGACTTTTGCGCGAAAGAAACAGCTTGAGGATCGCTGACGGGTGCGGTTTGGCCGGATAGTGTGCCAGTGAGGAGAGTGACTAGGGGCAACAATACTGCGAAGCGAGCCATAGGCTCCTCCAGCTAGTTTTCTGCTCTTCGGGAGGCCGATTTCGCGAATTTTCGTCCCGACAGTAAAAAAGTCAAGAAGAATTCGGAAATCCGACCTAGATTGCATACTGTCGGAGTTCCGACATTCGCTGGTGAAGCTCGCCTCGACCGAAGAGCGTCGAAACCGGACATGGCGGGCGACATCCGACGCGCGGCAATCAAAACTGATCTCTGCAGGAAGTATGCGTAGCACGCGCCCTCGCTGAACAGCACTGATAGGAAAGTTCATCTGCTCTCGAACGCCAGCGCGTGCCCTGCCATGAACACGGCGGTATAGAGAATTGAATTGAATGAACGACAAGCAGGAAGGTTTTTAAGATCGGAGCAATCAAGGACGTGTCCGAAAGGATAGTGGCGAAAACCCTTCGGAGAGAAGGAGCCAGAGGCTTGTCCGAAAGATCGTCGCTTGAAACGGCCAGCGTGTCGCGCCTGGACCACACCAACCGAGGCCGTATCCAGGAGCTGTTGCAGTTTCTTTTCTGAAACGGGTTGACGCCTCACGGGCAGACGCCATCTTCTCTCCCCGGTGTTCTGGTTTCGCAACGCTCTGAACCAGCGTTCGCCTCCAGCTACTGTAACAAGGCGTTATTCTTCAGTGACTTGGCGGGTCGCGTTCTGAATACGGGACAGAACCAGACTTTTGCCGTTTCTGACCCGATACTCCTCCACGATCGTCTGCCTGTGGCCTCCTCGTCCCTCGAGTCGGGATGCGCTCAATGCGGGGGACCGGTTCCCCACGGTCGGGCACGATTTTGCTCTGACGATTGTCTTGCGCGTCTCAAACGTGAACAGGAGCGTCTCAGGTACGGTCACCGCCATGAGTATCGGTGTGTAAAATGCGGGCATCAGCTACGTCTGGGTCGACACAGGAAGTGAATTGTGGGTGGACCTTGCAGCGCAGCCCTGTCCCATTGTTCCCGGTTCCTCCCCGAGCTTGCCGTCTATCAAATTCTTTGGATTCCCGGTACCTCTAGTGGTGACAAGGAGATATTCACCGAATCGTGCACGAAAAGATTCGTCAGTGCTTGGCGCCTGGTGGCGGGGAGGCGCCAATCGGGAGCGCGATTGCCCCAGATCCTTGCTCAAGTTGCCCGATACCGGGTACATAGCCAGCGCAGGGTGGCACAGATTGTTGGGCAGGCTACCCAACAACGAAGGCGATGGCCATGCTCTCGCTCAATCATGTAGGAGTCTAAAGGTGTTTCGTCGCGCCACGAATCCACGCCCGGTCTCTTCCCAGAAGCGTTTACCAGCATCAGAGGCGATGAACTCCATCTGATCCTGCATTCGCGACTCGCTGAGGACAGATTTCGAGATGACATAGCGTACCTCACCACCGGGACCCAGGATGATCGTGGATCCGCCATAAAACGGAACACCGCGACCATCCCGGGTCACCATTTGGCACTGGGTCACCTCTGCGACAAGATCAAAAATTACCTGGCCATCGGGTCCCACCCGCCGGCTGGAGCGGATGGAATGGATGCACGGCAGATCGACTTCCAGACCTTGGCCAGCAGCCTCGCCCTGCGAAACCAAGCCGAATTCAAGCAGAGTGGATGGATCGCAAATGGCGTCCCCCAGGCAACGCGCCTGGCGAAGAAGTTCCTTTGCTCCTGCCGGATTCTGGGGATCGCCACGGAAGCGGAGATTGGCGAAGTTCAGGGATGTTATCTCGCCGATCGGCCTGCGCGGCTGCCGCCAAACCAGGGAATCTTCCGAGAGGCTCTCCACATTCACAGGGAAGATGGCACGTCGACGGAACGCGTCAATCAAGGCTTCCCGGTATGCATAGGGATCATCCGGAACGAGATCATGGTCGGCGGTGATCATCGCTCGCAGAAAGTCACCGAATCTAATATCAACGGGTGGACAGTAGTCGATCGAGCGAATCAGAATGGAGAGAAACTGGCTAGCCAGGTGACTGGCGGATTTGGCCAGCACTTCTATGAGGTCCGCGGATAATTCTCCGGGCGAAAGAATCCCCGATCCGCCGCTTGCTAATCTGAGGAACGTCTGCACCTTACGCTGGAACACCGTCACGAATGCCTCGAAAACGGCGGATACCAGGACTGAACCCAGAGCATGGGGTTCCGTTTCCTGTTCATAAAGCTTCGGCGCTTCGCCCGGCTCGGGAATATCGATCGCGCTTCTGAGGCAGGTGTGGCCGGTGGTCGTTTGCCCAAATTGCTCGGCGATGCTGGTCAGTAACTCGGACTTTCCGAGACTTGGACCGGCTTGCCGGATAGCGGAATGCAGCACTTCCTTATAGCTAAACCTCTGGAAGATCGCGATGAGGTCGGCGAAAGCCTCATGGAAAGCGAGCACGTCCCGGCCACACGGAATGGTGAAATTGGCTCGCAACCCGTCAAGCAGCGCGTGCGTCATTTCATGCGCAACAATATCATGCGAAAAACAGGTATAGAATTCTCCCCCCGGCAAGTTGTTGCCGATGGTTTTAGCCTTGTCGGCTTTGTAGTAGCCGAAATTCAACGTTCCGTCTTGGTTTTCGTAATATGCGTTCGGTCCATCGAATGCAGCCGGACGGATGGTTAGCTTCAGCGGCCCCGTGTTATCTTGGCGGTTATCGAATCCCCAGGCAACAGAGCGCCCCAGGGCGGCGCGGAAGGAAGCGTAGACCGCGGAGCACACGGCGTAGGTCATTTGCGCACGGAAACGCGGGTCGGATACTGAAGGCGTGACTCCTGTTTCGATCAGGATCGAGTGCTCTTCCAGGTCGAGAAACGGCTGGGAATCTTCGATTTTAAGAAGTGAGCCCTCAGGTCCTTTGTCCAGGGGCTCGTATGGAAGGTTGATCAAAGCAATTGAGCCGCTTCGCAGGCTGGTCGCTGGATCGCGCGTAAAGATCCTGAGCGGGCGGTAAACTGGATCTGCCGGCTTGCGCTGATAGGGAACGACGCGATCGGCTCGGGTTACATCTTCACCCAAGACATACTGGCCAGCCGCAAAGCTGCTTCCCTGCTGCAAAGGGGGCAATGTGGCGGTTGACTTACCCTCTCGCGATTGCGCCTGTGCCGCGGTTGCGTCCGCGGTAGACGGTATATTTCTTTCCGATGAAGACATGGTAGCTTGACACGGCGAAGCACTTTGAACTAGATCAGCCGTTCCTTATGCGGTCCCACCCTCGGGCTGAAAAAGTGGCCGGGACTTGGCCGGCGCCGCGCAGTCGAGCATCGGGTGTTGTCGCGGCGCGACACCGAATGCCTGCACCACTGCTTCGGAGAACTGCAAGTTAGCCATACCTGCGGTCCCACTGCTCAGGATAACCGTGGCGTGCCGAGTGAACTCTCCCTGCCCGTTTACCTCCCAGGCAACTTCGTCCGGACGGCAGGCCGAAAAGACGATGTCGCGCATGTGATCCGGTCCGCCAATGGTGTTACCTCGACCTACGGCGGCTAAGGTCGAACGGGAGCGTTGCACTGCCGCTATCTGCTCGGCGCTCAGGGTGATAAATCTTGGGCGCTCGTCAGCCCCTGCAAAACCGCGCTGCGAAGTCAATCCGACCAGAAGGCGAGTGATCGTCCCGGAATGGCAGCAGTCGATAAAGCAGGTCAGATTCACTCCCGCCGGAACCCTGTTAAAAATGGCTGCGAGATCGAAATCCATGATCAACTTTGGATTGTCGACGCCGAAATCACAAGGCACCATCGCCTCTTCGACGCCATCGACTGTTCGCCCGCTATTGTCGGGTACGGTTGTTCCGTGGCCGGAGTATTGAAAGACAATGACGTCACCCGCGCTGGCGGAATTGACCAGATTGCGCAGCCCGGAGATCATTCCTTCATTGGTAGCGTCTTCATTCAGCAATTGGGTGGTTCTGAAACCATACTGTCGCAGTACTTCCGACCAGGTTTGCGCGTCGTGAACACAACCGGTCAACCGATTGGGACTAGCGTAGTTGTCGATGCCGACACATAGCGCCACCTTGGCTCCCTTTGTAGACGCGGAAACATACGGCTTCGCCGACTCCGGCCCGGGAACCGGTCCGGCACCTGCAGATGAAGTCTCGATCGCGGCGTCCCGAAAGCCGGGCAGATCATCGGGTGGCGCCCAAATATCCCAAATGCCAGTTAAATCACGCGCTCCCGACGGAAAACCTGGAATGGGATCAGTGTCGGAGGCACCCAGAACGCGGCGCAAGATGCTATTCAGACTGGGCGCGTCACTGGAAAAATCGCCGTGATGAATGGCCTGGGTCGCCGAACGACCGGTGTCGACACGTGAGGGAGACCAAATCACTTCCGCATGGCTGGCCTGTTTTCCTCCCAACCCCAACAGGCTTACCAGTGTCGGTTCAGCGCGTAGGGATTCTTCCAGGCCCAAAATCGGCGTCTCCTGGACTGGCTCGAATGCGTGATAAACCAGATAAAGGAGCGATTGACGATAAATGCCGATGCAGTTGTCGTTCCTTTCAAAGTCTTTCTTCATGGTGAAGATCGCGAGATCGCCTACCTCCGGCTTCAGGACACGCCTCTTGCCGGACTCACCATCCATGCAAAGCAGGTCGAGAAAAGTATCTGACCTCACCGCCGGGGCCATAAAGCTGGTGGTGGTAAACTCTGGATTTCCGAGCGTCGTTGACAAGGGAATGTAATGCGAGTGGAAGATGGAACCAGCGCTGTGACCGACCGCATGGAGTTCTACACGACCATCATATTGCTTGCAAAAGTTTTTCATTTGGGTTGCCACGTAGTACGCAACCCCACCATCGAGCACCGCTTGTTCGGCGTCACGCTTCATCCCCGACCAGATCGATTCGCCACCCAGCCGGCGAGCGATTGCCGCTAGTATCGGGTCGGTGATGGCCGCGCGCGCCGCAGCCATGTCCCTTGTCCCTTTCGATGCAAGTCCCAGGAGTTGTGCGATGGTTTCGCATAGACCTGTCTTCCAGACAAAATAAATCGGATAGATTCCTTCTTTCTCACTCAGCTTCCACCAGTCAATGTGGACCTGCGCCTGCCGCAGGCCGTGAGCTTCGGAGACAAGGCCCCCATGGGCATACACAACAAACTTAAGCGTTTTGCCTTTGTCCAACCCTTCGATGACGGCTTTGGCATGTTCGAAGAAGAGGGCGTCCACATCGCCTGGGGTCGAATTGAAAATACCTCCCGTATCCCATTGACCCTGTCGCATGCTGACCACATGAGGTCGCAAGGCGGAAAGATCTTGGGCGCTGAAGTCACTCCCCAGTATGCCGCGGGAACCCGGGGCTGATGTGACGTAGGCATCGTCGCCTTCGTAGAAAAGCCTTTCGCTACGGCTCATCGCGTCATCACCCGTCTCGGAGAGCAACTCCACGTCACGCACTCCGGCGCCTGTGAAATTACTCGTCGCTTCATACACGTTGGAGCTGCTGAAGCTTCCAGCTCCGGTCGGCAGCGACTGGCGTCTGTCCGCTACGACTTTCAGTATTTCATCGTGATCGATACCGCTGCCCGGGCAGGTTTTCACATTCGTCATCTGATTGTGGAAGCGCAGCGAATCCTCCCCGAGACCAAATTGTTCCTGAACGAGAGCGATGACGCTGATGGCGGATTCTCGCTGCGGTCCATCGAATGGATCCTTACCTTGATCGAAATCCCCGATCATCTCGAACATGAATGGGCCGAACTCGCGGTTTCCGTTGAAACCTACAGCACTGGCTGGGGGATCATTCCAGTTTCGCCCCGTCCAGATGGTGCCGTCGGGCGCAATCGTAATGTGCTGAGCTATGTCGCTCCAGCCATTATTGACGGTATGAAACTGGTACATCGCTTCGATACTCGCCAAGCCTTTGTACATGGACCGGTCAGGTTTCCACGTATGGTGCATGTGTACGGCAACAATCTGTCGTTTGAAGGGAAACTGGTGTAGCAGATCGGAGAACTGATCCAACGTAAGCTGCAAAAATGGATGAGGCATTTACCTTCTCCCGCGGTAATAGGTATTTCGACGGATTGAGCCCAACCCCACGACATTCCATATCTTCGCTGGCTTGGTTGTGTCATCGGTTGGCCAACGGCAGTGGGTCCTCGCTCGACTGTCGTCGGAGAAGTCGCAGCCACACGCAACTGTCATGGGCTGGCTTTGAGAGGCCTCTGAAAAAGAGGCGCGACCATGCCTAGAACCGTCGAGGTTACCAGGATGACGATGCCGGCTATTGCCGAGGGCCGGTTATACGGAAATTTTGGAAGAGCGAACGCCCACGCGGCGTAAGCAATCGTGCCGGCGACCATCTCCCATACTGGCCATTGCGAAAGGCCTGGGACAGGTTTCCCCGTCGCAGTCACTTTCACGGCGTAAAGCACCCATACTGCAAGCGGGGTTGCTGCCAGGAACGTCCAAAACGCGACCCTCAGCCAAGAAACGAGGTTCGTCGAAGACGGGACAGTTGCGTCACTTGCGCTGCTATTAAGAGCTGCCATCACGGCCACGTACAAAGTAAGTATTTCTGTTGGGATGTAAGCGACGATCACGTTTAGCGCGGCTGTCATTTGGTTGTCAGGAGCCGAAGAGCCGCCTGCCGCTTTGCTGACTCCATCGAGACCTCTCGGAACCTCACCCATAGGTTCAAAGTCGAGTCGGCGCCCAATTGCAGCATTCGCCATAGCCGATATGCTCATGATTACCTCTCACCCGAATATTTTTCTAACACTTGGGGCCTTACCTCTTCATTGGTTTTTCATTGAGATTCGCATCACTTCGCTGCGTGAGCGACGTGGCTCAAACGTTCGGAAAATAAGCCACCCATGGGCGTCGCTGGGCGGCGGACTCCCGATTACCTCTTCACCGCACCACAATCACATTGGCAATGTTCTGCATTGAGCTGACTTGGTGAACCTCCTTGGATCCAACAGCCCATCTATGGAAGCCCCTCTGTTCAGGCAGGAACTTTAAATGGGATCATCCGAACTCCACTGCAAGATAAACAGGTTCTTCCTTTAGCAACTTGAGTAACCGGCAGCATCCGGGTCTCGCAGTTGCTCTCTGGACAAAAGTAAAGTGTGCTCCCTGGCCTCACCGAGACGAGACGGTACGTCCAACGTCCGATTTTCGGACCAGGGCGGATGTGGTGCGCGTGACCTACTCCCTTCGAGCCGCGGACAACGACCTCAATGCCCGCCCGATCCAAATGGAGTGTGTTCCACCTGCCAGCGAAATTGACGTCCAGCTGAGCCATCTGGATCCCCAATCCGTCGTTCGGCATTTTGAACACGAGCTTTTCTGGCGTGACTTCGATTGCGTGGCTGCCGTGGCAGACACGGAACCGGGCGGAGGAATTCTTGCTTCTGAGGGCCGACTTCAGGGTGACGACCTCCCCTGGCTGAAAGAAAAGTGTGCGTATCTGGTGAAGGTCGCGTTTTCTCATTGTTTGGTTTCCCCTTTGGCGAACAACTTATCGAGGTCAAAGGTAATGCCGATGTTGCCCCGAACGTCGGACTCCTTGATCAACTCGGTACGTGACGCCCAACTCACCGAGATAGGAATGCTGACGGCACTCTTGGTTGGGATCGTCAACTTGCCTTGCACCAGCCCTATATTGCCCGTCAGGCTAACCGGAACATTGTTTACCAAGACCTGCTGACCGAGTGGTTGCTCAAACAGCGCCAAAAACAGCCCGGACAAACTCACAGTGGGCTTGCCGATCTGCTTGATCTCCTTCAACGGAATGTCCAACTGTGCCGAAACGCGGGCGTCGCGAATGTGACTACTCTTCGAACCGGCTGGCAAGCTTTGGAACCATGTAAAGCTCGCGTTTGCCGTTAGTTCGGGACCATCGGAGAACCCTTTCGACGTTACGAGATTGATGCTTCCGAGGTTAGGGAGTGTGGCAGTGGTGGTGGAAGCCGGTGTCATGGAACTTGGTAGGGAGCCGTTTGTGTTGGCTTGTCGAGTCACGTTGTATTCGTAAGCGAGCGTCCAACTGCGAGCGATGCGGTTGAAAATATCGGCTTCATGCACGAGGAAGCTTGCGACTTCGTCGGATGCCTTGTTGATTTCTTGGTATGTATTCGGTTTAGAGTCTGCATAGCTGCAAACCAACCTGCGGAACTGCTCGTCGACTATTTTGTAGTCTTTCAGGATTTCATCCTTGTTGTCGGGATGCTTCTCTACGGATTCCTGTAACGCGGGTGCTATGCTCTTTGCGAAGTCGGCGTCGATGAGGCGTTCTGTTGCTTGGAGGCGGTCCGCGAGTTTCTTACCCGACAGTAGCATAAGCGTACGGAAGTCTCTGCTGTATCGAGGGTCGCGGGGGTCTCGATGATTGACGATCTCGAAGCGGGAGCCCCAGCCGGACAGCTGCTGCCGGTCACCGGTAAATACAGCGTTGGAGTTGGAGGTGATATTGCTGCTTCCGCCGCTGCTGTTTCCGCGACTCGCATCGAATGAGACAAAGAAGGATAAACGCCTAGCTATGGATTCAAAGGATCCATCGAAAGCAGGTACGCTCGTGCCTGCCTCGATCCAACCGCCCTTTTTGAGAGCGGCCACAACGTTGGCCGGTGAGGTGCGAAACGTCAGAGTAGTGCCGCTCACCGAGCGCGTCAGTGCACCGTTTTCTAACGCAAAGCTGAACAGCGACGCAACACTCCCCTGGCTGGTAACAGACGTCGTACCAGAGGCGCCTGAGCCGCTGGAAGCTTCTTTGTTCCAGCGGCTGAGTTCAAGATCGGCGAGACGGCTGGCCAGGCTCAGGTCGGAGCGCGTCACGGCCCATGACTTGAGGAAAGCGATCGGGTCGGCTAGTGCGTCTGCACGTATGTCTTTCAATTCCTGATCGGAGAGGCCAGGGTGAGACTTACGAACTTCGACTACGGTCATAATGTAGTCGTCGAAAACAGATGCGGTGGTTGTGTCGTCGAGTTGGTGGGCGTCGGCTGGACACTGAGCCGCTAGAGTTGGTCCCCATAGCAGAAAGAAGACGCACACAAAAATAGCGCGGCTCACTATTGCACCTCGAACGCGTACGTGCGGTCCTGGAGCGCCGGAGCGTCTACGTAGGTTATGCTGGAGCCGCCTTTGCTTCCCGTGAACGTGACTGTGTAGAAGTCTCCTGCTGAGTCGCCTCCAGGAGTGAAGTTGTATAGCGCGGTAAAGCTGGCGGTCTCGCCAACGGTTCCTGGCGTCTGGATGCTGCCATCGGTACCGTCGTCTGGTTCAGGGTTCCAACTTGCATTGTCCAAGTTGGAAACTGACACCAGCCACTGACCGACTGATTTCTTGATGTCGACAGTTATCGTTTCACCTTGAGAAACCCGATACTGACCGGGTCCGATTCTTTGCATAGTCTTTATCACCCCCTTTTCGCGAATACCCGGTTTACGGCGACCGCAATGGAAGCGCGGGCTGTTTCTCGCCAGCCAAGACCACTGTGAACGAATGCCTAGTATTTCTCTTGGGTGCTGAAGAAATGTTTTCCGATTGGGCTCGTCGGTGAATCTAGGGCCGTCGCCTCAGGGAGTGCGCATTTCCTTCCCCTCGGTGGGAACTGCTCTTCTGAGGCGGATCGTCGGGATTTTGCTCCGGAGTGGGGGCGGGAGTCAAGATAGAAGTTTCGCGGTTGGAGGTAGCGGCTCTTGTTTCTTGGATAGTCGGAATGACGACGAACCTAGCGAAGGGTCGGAGTTCCGACGTTTTGGCCTCGAACGGCCGCACTCGGGGCTCGACGCGCAGCGTATCCGACATGCGTGGCTTTCCGCTGCATTCAAGGAATAATCATCTGGTCCAGAGTTCAACCCGATCTGGATGCCCCGTCGGCGAGCAACTTCTCTATACATCAGAGAGACCAGCGTTCGAGATCTACTGGAAATCTGCGGACGCCGGCGGGAACGGGAACGCTGTGCTCCCCCCCGAATGACAAGTTTGCCGGAGTCGACTTCTGCCGACGGGTAAACACTGTGGCCAGCGCCGGTGAGCATAACCGCCTCATTTCACGCAGGCCGCCGCGGTCCGTCCGGAGAGGCCGAGTGCCTGCCACGCCGCGTGCCCAACTCGCAATCAGTCGAAAAATCCGCATGATGATCGATAAGTGTAGAAGTGATCGAGCCGACAGTCCCAAGCCTGGCCAGTCTCTTGTGGGACGGGAGCCTGCAGGTCGTGCTCGCCATAATCAAGCACCAGTTCGACACACCAGTCGGTCGGCAGGGGAATGGGTGCAGCAGCATTCAAGTACCGAGAGTACGGACCCGTTGCCGTCGAGGACATGCTTGATACAGTGTTTCCCCGAGCGATCCGGGTGGACGACCCTCTCGTCTTGGTCACTCCTAAAACAGTAATGAGCTGACATCGGGCTGGGTTTCGTTTCTATTGGACACGGGTCTCAAGAGCGAGACCAGTTGGAGGACTTAAGCCTGTCAGCAAGGAGGTTCGCCCCTTGATCTTCAGCTGGTTGTCGAGAATCCGGAGCGCCGCGCGAACTTCTAAGCTGGGTTTCGATCTCACGGAAAGCGTGTCTCGCGATCGGTTCGGCGAGCCCTGAGAAATCAGATCGCGCGAAGCGATGGCAACGTGACAGGAAGGGATCCGGGTGAACAACCCGACGAAGGTCACGGGGTCTGCCTTTCTGCAGCAGCACGGGTAGTTGGGCGGGTTACCCAACGACGACACAAAGTCGCCCTGAAATTCGGTCGCCTTCAGGCAGCTCCCGTTCTTCAACACCGCCGATCGGTATATTCCGGCTTGCCGGCTAATCAGAGAATGGGTGACCGAACGCACTGTATATGAACAACGCCAGCAAAAAGACACTCAGTAGCGACTGAATTCCTGATAGTGTCCTGATCCAGCCAACTGGCTTGAGTTCGTATTCACGTTTGGTAAGCATACGAAGCCACCTTCCGAAATCCACCCCCTTAAAACCCAAATTCAAAGCTGCCATCAGGCTAAAAAGCGCCGCCAGTCGCCAAATGTATGCCTCTCTACTTGCCAGGACTCTCCATTTGGCCATTCCCTTCGGCACAGTGAGTGGTTTCGGACGAATCGGAACGTCGAGAGTCACAGTTCCATGTCGCAACTCTCGTTTTCTCACGTAGTGGATTCGCGACAACGTTGACCGCCGAATGAACCACGTATACACGATTGCAAATATGGCCCAAAACATCGCAATCAACACGAGTGGGCGTGCAGGGTTCATTCCGTATTGAATTGTAAGATCCAAACCAATTCTATTGAATGCATAGGCAATGCAATACGAACCTATACGAACAAAGGAGCGGGAGGCCCATAAACGCCTAGCCTCGGGATCCGGTTGCCAACCCCTAGAAACCTCAGCCGCATCAGATCCCGTACATCGCTCCCACGCTAATTCCGCTTGTCTCCGTTTAATGGCATAAGTAACATTTTTCTCCTTTTCGTCTGCGGCATCCCGAAGTCGCTTGCGTAACTCAATCAGCTGATTTTGGCGATACCTGAATGTCAGAAGTTCCAAATTTAGGGCATAGTGAACATTGGCGCTGCTGGGCAGCGACTGTGGCTCGAACGCGGTGCCTTCCAAATTGACATCCTGAAAATCCGACTCATTATCGAAGATCGTACTTGCCAGGCTCGCTGAACGCAGGGTGCTACCCGTGAGATTTGCGGAACTCAGATTTGCTTCTGACAGATTTGTCTTATCGAGCGCCGCGCAAAAAATCTCAGCGTGCTGGAGATGGGCGCGAAAAAGGTTAGCTCCTGTGAGCGTGGCTCCTGTTAGATCGGCATATTCGAGGTGCGCGCCTTCCAGGCTTTTGCTGCGGCTCAGGTCGGCATTCGTTAGATCCGCGCCCCTGAAGTCGGCATTCTCTAGGTCGACACCGCTGAAGTCTGTATTGGCAAAATGCTGAACGGCCTCCCCAAGGGCAAGACCGGAATGAGCAGACTGTGGCAGGTCGCCCTTTATGCGTCGCACCTGTACTTCCGGGGTGGTGAGCGGACCTTGCGGTTCGACCTGGGCGCAGATGGAGGGTAAATTCATACGCGCATTTTCGGGGACCACCACTGCACCGTGCACGTCAATAGCTACCGAAACAAATCTGACTATCACGGCAAGAACACGCGAGAGACGAAGTACCAAGCGCCGTTTGCCTTCCTCGGAGATATGGTTAACCGCACCGAATTTCGGCGAGGTTGGTGAAGGACGCGACTCTGGGGAACTCATTTTATATAATTTTCAGGATTGAGCTCGAGATAAAGATCTGCGCTGCCGGAGGGTTCTGCTTGGCTAAAAGGCCAATTTTTCCTCATCTCACCTATTGATCCGTTATAAACACTGATATCCATATCGTAATTTGTACCGGGAGCTCGGTAGAGACATGCGTTTCGGTGGAGCTCATTGCAGTTGATCTCGCTTGAAAACTGCCAGAGAGTATAGCTGTTCCACACCCGGTTAGGGAATGAGGGAATTGTCTTTCTGAACCTCGCATACCATAGTTTTGTTTCTGAGAACACTTTGCGATTTACGCGCGTGGCTGAAATCTGGGTTGTCACGTAATGATTCGCATAGACCATCGGATAACGACCAGTTTTTTCCTTTATTCGTCTAATAAAAGCCGAAGCCTGTGTGATGGTCATACAATTGCTAGCTTCCACACATTCGAGATCTAGTGCAATTACCTCGTCATCGGAGGGTTTGGCGACTGACAAGTAAAAATCAGCCTGCTTCACCGGGTCTATAGGCGTGCCGACGTGTAGAGACCCCCACCTGTAACCTCGGTTTCTAGCTTCTTCCCTCCTCTTTTCGAATTCTCTATCTGGAAGCACTCCCGTCGTAGCTCGGTGAATGACACCGACGACCCTCGGGTCAGTGGCAAGCATGCCCCAATCAATTTCACTATCCTCGTACAAGTCAATAACTATCGCCTTGGTGTGATCGTTCCACGGTTCGCGGAATTGTTGGGTTTGTCCCAAGCAGATGTCGGCGACGAGAAGGACGGATACAGCTAAGACTTGCGAGCAAGAGGTGCTCATGGCGCAGTACTCACTCTGGCTAGGTTTCGATGACTAATCCTGGGAGTTTTAGAAAGCTGGCCCAACTGCGTGGCTGCAAGATACCTCCAAAATAGACTGTTGTCACTAAGTGTTTGAGGGACGTCAGACCGGCAGTGAGGTCTGGGCCGCAAAATGTTCGCCCGATCGGCATCAGTGCTCGTAAGGAACTCGTGTTGGCCGAAGGCGGAACTGAACGAGTTTGTCGTATTCTTGCGTGAACGAAAGCAGGGGGCAGGTCAGTACCGCGAGCCCATGACGATGGGGCACATGGGTACAGAAAGAAGAGTCACCGTACCGTTCGGCGGGTGAAACGTACCGAGGCAGATCGTTGGGTCATAGACCCGACGATCGGCCTCAGCGAGGAGGTCCGGGGATGACTGAATTTATGTCGGAAACTCGACGCCGAGAGACATGAAATGTCGGAATACCGACATATAATAAAGGACACTGACGAACAGAACTTGGCAGGTCAGTTTACGGCTTCTCTGACCTGCTTAGTATCGCGTCGAAGGTCTCTGTTCAGACTTCGGAACGTCCAAAGGAACCTTGCGCAGGTAGCCCGTTGACTCGATGAGAACTGGTAGGTTGGCCTGCCTACAGCCAAACCTTTGGGCGGGTTAGCCCAAAGGACGGGAACGGCCAGTCAACGCCATGCAGTGATAACCGCCGGACGTCCATCGGGTTGGCGCCTGGCGCAGTGTGATTCAAATCGTCAAAATCGTCGATGTGTTAACGCCGGCCTTCGGCCATCTCCTAGTCGATCTCCACTCGGGTGCATGGGTACAGAGCCAATACCACTCAGATCCTCCTCGCCTCCTAACTCGTATGTCCATCGGATGTCCCACACGGCCGCCGATTTGCAGCCGTTCTCGCAGATGTGAATTTTACCGTTCGTGACGGTTTCCACCTCGAAATAGCGATAGCGTTTTGGGCGGAGGATTTTTTGCCTTGGCACAGAACTCCTCCAATCCTCCGGCGGAATATTGTCACCCGACAGACTTCCAGACTGCCCACGCTAGCCCTATTGCCAACTCAGGTCAACAGCAGCTCACGGCGGGTGGGCCCAAGAGTCGAAAAGGAGCCGGCACAGATGTAATACATTTCGAACGTTCAGGAATTTCAGGAGGGAACAACCAGCGAGTCACTCGGGATGGGATAGTTGGTCCAGTAACCGAAGTCCGCCTTTCCGCTGATAACCGTTATTCAACCGTGAAATCGAGTTCTCGGTGGCATGCCCAAATACGTGGATAGAAAGATAGCCCGACGAGGCATGCGGGCGAATATGTCAATCGTTCTTTTCTGGTGTCAACTTCTCTCTATCCGAAGAATAGCCCGCGACAGAGGTCTGACCGGCGGGTTGTGCCGGTGGTACTTGTCCTGTGCCGGTGACCGCTGTTTGCTTCTGAACGTATGAACCGATGAAGGCTCCCAGAGTAAGTTTGCAGAGGTCGAGCATCGCCTTGGAGGTTGAGTCGGAGTTCAAGGTGATCAGGGCCATCAGTGCGAATATCACGGTGAGGGCAATCGTTGCCAAGGGCAGACCCGACAATCCGAGCTTAGTAAACGCGCCGATGACTCCTGTCAGGCTGCTGAGCCGGATGTAGTTGTCGATCCCGGCTTGGTTGTTGCTCAGCAACATTTGGGTCACTACCGCGCGGTCGTCGGGATTGATTACACGCCGGGTCGCCCGGCCCGACACTTGGATCATGGCGAATCCCAACGCAGATGCAAGTATCGATACCAAGAGCATCATAAATGGCCCCAGATACGCCCTTAGATAGTGGCTGATGAGCTGCGCATAGATTGTCCGAGTATCCGACACGCTGGTGATATCGAGTGAATCGACCTTGACCGTTGCGAGAAAATAAAACATGGCTGTGAGAGCGGCCAAAGAAACCAGCAGAAACAAAAACCCGCCGGCAGAAAGGAACGCCGCTGAATCTGCCCCCTCCAATACATTCTTCGCTTTCGGCCGATCTTCTTGATTAGGCTGATCCAAGGTCCACCTCCGCCGGTTTATATTCTGTTCAGGTGCGACTTACCGTCAAGCACAACATGGAACGAACGGCAAGGTGTCGCTATGACGCTAGCACGAGAGATTCTTCCAAAACTTTCTCGCGTTGCTTCAGTCCAACCCCTAGCCCGTCCAATGAGGTGTTTGAGTCCGAGTGCATATACCCTTCGGATCTTGTTGGTATGGCCCTGCGCGATCGAAAGTATCACACATTCGAGACTGCGGCAGCCGAACGTTGCGAGCTTAGACTCGGCTTCCGAAAGATTGCTCTTCTGGGTGATTGATACAGCGCCATCACGTCTTGTCAGCTTCTTTCCGGACAAGCCCATTGGGTTGCTCACCGAAATCTGAGCGCTAGGTGAACCCTGCTCCCAAGGCCATCGCTCCTTACTCAAAAGCATGGCGTCAATGCCGGAAAATCAGGGAGCACGATAGGAGCAATCGGGCAGCTCGATAATGAGGGGAGGCCTGCTTGTCCTGGCCCGAAGCGTTGCAAACCAGTAAGACTATTGGGTCGGGTACCCAAAGACAGTCCGGCCAGAGAATTGTGACGTTCGAATCTTGCGTTCATGGCACTCTCAGTCCGAGGCTCGTAGTAGACCCTAACGCGGAAAGGAGCCCGAATCCGAGGAGTAAATCGACATGACAGGTATGTTGGTCTCTACCCACACAGGCGTCGGAAGGGTCACCCGGCCTGTGATCCTTCTTGACTGGCATTCGATCAATTCTCGGACACCCTGGCTATGTTGAAGTTGGAGAAAACAATTAAACCCTTTCCGTTCCCTCCTCAGATCGCTCGCCGAGCCTCCGCTATGACTTCGGAGAGAATTTCACTGGAGTGTGGAATTGTCTCAGCCTGCTTTCGCACATCCTCCGAGGCGATAAGGTCCTGCGAGCTTGGTTCCTTCCGAAATCTCATCCTGTAGAGTTCATAGAGATCAAGGCAAGTCTTTATGAAAGTTGCCACCTTAAAGACGAATTCGGCAACTGCCACTAGGTCCTGATGCGCGGCCTCATCAGTGGAGATCCCCCTGTCTTGCTCCAGTTTTTCGAAGGAATCGCCAGCCGCAACGGCGGTCACGATTTCGCCTGTAAGCGCTCCGAGGTTTTCGCAGTCATCGGGGATGACGCGCTTCAAAACCGCCTCAATTGCGACGTCGTGCTTTTGCACTTCTGGTGCCTCCATAATTTTGTTTACAAGTAGGGACTCAATGAGTGCTTGTTGCTGCCCAAGAAGCCGTATGGCCCTCCACCTCGTCCAATAAAGTGCGACGAAAACGGGCATTATAAACCACGCGACCAATCGTATTGCGTCATAGCTAGAATGATGGTAACCGACGTACGCGCACAAGCCCACGGCAATCCAGTCCGTTACTATCAACTTCCTACCGGGATCAACTGGGATGGGAGCGGCCAATTTCCCGATGGCTCTACGTTCTGCTATGGTGACGCAGCGCTGCATCCAAGTCATCCGTGACTTGATCTCGAACCGTCGCTTGCCGGCTGCGGAAGGGAGTTCGCGCTGCCAAGCTCTCAGCCAGTACCGCCCCGCGCGCAGTGCTTCGTCTACGCCATCTTCCATCAACCAAGTCATGGCCAAACCATCGCCCAATACTCAAGGTACTCGTGCCGACTGAATCTCCAATAAATAATTGCACTGAGAATACAGAACGATGCTAGGGCGGCTGTCCACGGCGGAGTTACTGCACTGATCACCATTGCGGGCACTATACCCAACACAATCGTTAGTGGAGCCGCGAACTTTCGCATCCATTGTGTCAACCCAGCCGCACAACAATGCGCCACCTCATGATACAAATTAAATCTCTCAATCGCTCCCATCTTTGAAGTGGGCCCTTCGCGAACGACGATAACAGCCGTGCTATAGCCGCTAATAAACGACATGAGCTTCAGTAGGCTGGAAGGTCTTGCGGCAAGGATTCGGAGGGGATTGGCATTGGCTATCGCCGGAAACTGCTGGGGGATCCATTTCCAGATCCAACGTCTTCGGTACCAATCGGCCGGCATGGAAGTCTCAATGAACCTAATATCGGGATACTTGTACAAGAATCCAACGAACCCCCGCGCCGATTCAAGGCTGCTCAGTGCAAGACCAACGTGAGGAAGTACCAAAGACAAGATCCATGCGCCGAGAAGAGAAGCAGTCCACGACCACGACAATCTTCTGACAAGTGCTCCCAAGCAAAGCCACCGTAGGGCGATCCCGTCGGTGGCTCGTATCAAATCCCACGCCGCCGAGAAGACGTGGCGGAAAATCCTCAACAAGAGCGGGTCGGGCCTGGCCTCTAGGTCGGAAAACCCGCGCGGTCTTGGAACCGATGACTCCATTGATTCTCATCCGTGCTAAAGTCTATGACTCTTCAAGGTCAAAGCGGCCCGAACGACGTACTCTCTACCACCTAGCTGGCGGCGACTATAGCAGATTCAACTCTGGGTGGACACGCAGTGGATTGAAAAAAATAAGGGTGGTGGCCGACTGCGAAGGAGTGGTGCCAGAAACGCGCAGCGGCCAGGCAGAGGTTCCGAACGGACTGTCGCCAAGCCAGAAACACTCGTGTGCTCTGCGGTTTGCTCTTCTGACGCTGAAAGTTAAGTGTTTGCGGAGGTGCTCCGTGTCGCCGAATCGGGAGCGGGGTAGGAGCACAAATCAGAATCGCCCATCTCTAAGGACCGTGATTCCTGCAGATAACGTTTCAGGGCGATGGACCGTCGGGTCGGGCACCCAATGACCGAAAGAGACTGCCAAACTACGTGAAAGCAAGAAAGAGCGGGAAAGTACCCGCTCTCTTGCCGTTGCATGAATCGTGACGACTCCTATGCAGCCTTCCTTTCCTGCTTCTGCCTAACTTTTGCCGAGCGCGCCCTCTGAGCCGCGATTTTTCGCCGCGCTGCCACGGAGAGCGTTCGTTTCGGGCTCTACGTCTTCGCCTGGCCGCTGTTACTCTTCCGCCCTACCACTTTCCGATGACCTCAATTGCATGGTCCAGACGACTTCGTTCTTGCTCCAGCTCCTTCAACACCTCGGCGAGATCCGCCATGGTATTCCCCCTCACGTTGTTTGGAATAACTGCGGCGTCCATACTACAAGCCAGGTTGTACCAACACCAGGCGCAGTTCGGTTTTGCTCGGCCTGGCTAGCCCGTACAAGAGTTTCGTTCCACGTTACGTCAAGCCGGCTCCGGACGTCATGGGACCGACTACTTCCCAGCGTCATCGGCCGATATGCGCTACGTTCCCGGACCTCCATTCTGCATCAGGCGCGCAACGACGCTCATTTCCGGGCCATAGTACTCTCTACATGGCCCTGACCTCGCCGTCTCGAGCCACATCCTCAGATTTGCGCTGGTTCTGACGGATCCGGTTCCCGCGCCGGAGCATATGGATTTTCAGGGGGATCACGCGGTTCCTGGATCGGAGGGAATGAAGGCTCCGCAGGTGAACGCAAGACAATGCCATTTATTTCGGATTGCATGCCGATTAGATGCCAAACTCGACTGTGTGCCGTTGCCAGGTGGCCTTCATAGATTTCGTCGGCTCCGTTTATGGACGCACCGATAAAATTGCGGAGATGGATCTGATCCGAGCACCAAAGATGGAAAGATGGCAAGGAGACACCAATTGTGACTCTCTCATCCATTAGAAGACATGCGAGTACGGGGCCAACGAGTGATCAGCCGACGGTCCCTGAGCCTGCCTTCGCCGAGCGTGCGCGTACCCTGACGTATTCGAGCCGCGTAGGTAGCCTCTCGACCCTCTCCCGGAAACAGCCAGGGTTCCCGTTCGGATCAGTGATGCCTTACGGGTTGGACGATCAAGGGCGTCCTGTCTTCCTTATCAGCACAATGGCCATGCATACGCAGAACCTGCAGGCCGACCCTCGCGCCAGCTTGCTTGTGACCCAAGATGACGCCGGCGGTGATCCGCTCGGAGCATCCAGGGTCACGCTGGTAGGAAATGTTCTGCCGCTACCGGAGTCGGAGGTGGCCGAGGCTCGCAAGCTCTACCTGGCGCGTCACGCCAACAGCAGGTATTGGGTGGATTTTGAAGACTTTTCTTTTTACCGCATGCACATTGTGGACGTTTATTACGTGGGCGGCTTCGGAGTGATGGGCTGGGTTTCTGCGTCTGATTATGACGGCAGCCAACCCGACCCACTTGCTGATTCCATGGCCGAAATCATTCAGCACATGAACGCCGACCACAAGGATGCACTCGTCCTGTTCGCGCGGAAATTTGCCCGCATTGAGTCACAGGAAGCAACGATGATCGCGGTCGATCGCCTCGGGTTTAATTTACGCTTAAAAACTCAGGATGGCGTGCGCGGTGCTCGCATCGCATTTCTGCGAGAGGTACGCAATACAGCTGAAGCTCGCAAGGTCCTGGTCGAAATGGTGCAACAGGCGCGCTCGCGAGCCGAGTGAATCTCAAATCCGCACCCGGCTGCATGCGAATGGGCGGGCCTCGCCGACAAACCCCGATATTTTGGCCTGACTGACAGCCGACAACAGGACCGGATTCAGATTCGAGAAGGGCAAAGGGAGGGCGTGCCTAAGGAGCTGGGAGCCGGCGGGGAGCGCAGGAACTGGAGACACATAGTTAAGTATTGTTAATTCACCAGGTTACCGACATCATCTACGGATAGAGCGTCGGGTGGCTAACCCAACGACGCCAAGCCATCACCGCTCGCCCAAATTGAACTTCACGACTGTCAGCGGGAGAGACGAAATATAGATAGAGATTCGTCCAGCACCACTTACGGCCGATCACCCAGGCCGCAATATCTGACACAGACAAAATCATCGGTCTCGTGCAAGCCGTGCGCGAAAAGTGTGGCGGTGACTTCTAGAACTAGAGCATACCGATTTCACAGTGGGGGGACCTGACCACGTTCCAGTGGTTTATTCCTAGTGGGGAATGCACGCGGATGCACGGTGCTTATTCATGTCAACTTGTCATTGAAAATGAACGTGACCGCTCGGGTCGCATCAAGAAAAGCGCGCGTCCTTTTGTGCCGCGATATTTCACCTGCCAATATTTAAGGGCGCCCCTAAGATTCAGTGCAAGCACCTCTTCACCACTCCCACCTGCAACTCCGTTGGAGATGAGTTTCCTCAAATGGTCATCGAGTCCCCGAAGCGGACCCTTCCTTATAGCGCCGTGACTCCAAACCACGTATCCATCTTGCACTTGAAACGCTGATAGCCCTAGCAATTCGGCGCAGCGAATGGCGGTTGTTGTTACCGATGTCTCGAAGATGTGCGCGAGTCTGAAAATGGTGTTAATGTCGGGGTCTGGACCGCACCTCTCAAGAAAGGCGGGACGAGGCATTAGTAGTTCGGTTGCTAACATGTCGCACAACCGCTCCAGTTCTGCGCCAGTCCGTGGACAATTTCGCCCGCTATTTTCGAATATTGCATGCGAGAGTTCATGAGCGATCGTAAAACGACGCCGAGCAGAGGAAAGGTGAACGGAACAAACGATCGTGAATCCTCCATTCGACGGCCGCAACTCTCCGGAAAATGGTACTTCCTCGTAAGTTATCCCAGTCACATTAAGCCGTTCGGCCAACGCCTCGAGTGGCAGGGGCGGATAGGGAATATCACAAATCGCTTCGGAAGCGACGATCTGTACGGCGTCCTCAACTGTTGCCGGATTTCCGGCCAGTGCCAGAAGACGCTTCGCCGCGGCGCTTGTCCATTGCTTAGATTTCTTAGAGGTTACCATTGAGCGTTCTGGACCGCGACTTTTTCCCGAGCCAGTTTGATCATTTGTTGCCAGTACTCGATGCTAGGCTCAGAGCGTCTGGCAACACGCTTCCCGGAGAAGGCTTCCAACCGGCGCTGATGCTCCCGGATGACCTCGACACGAACTGGCAACGACTGCTCTTTTGAGAGTAAGCTCAACGCCGAGGACGGAACCGCCTTTTGCATCTTGAATCGATCCCAGGCTGCGATAGCGGCGTTGGCGGGTTCACCTAGGCGATTCCACAACTCCTCAGCTTTTTCAAAATCCTGAGCAGCCGCCTTTTCTTTCCCCATCGCTGCTCGATTTTTAGCACGCCTCAAGTAAGCTCGCGCCGCAATCTCCGATCGCTCAGCATCGCCAACGAACTCGTGCTTGAGAACCTCCACATAACAAGCCTCAGCTGCTTCCCGATCGCGTCTTTCCAGCAGTTCGCCTTCCAGAATTTTAAGATCCAAGTAGTCTTTGCCGTCATTCTGCGACAGGAGCCCATCTGCCTTTGCTACACATCCCCAAGCGCTCTTAATATCGTCTGCAACAAGGTATGTCCTGCCGAGCAGGCTGTAACAGTCGCCAATTTCG
>Ga0207116_10041_pt1 | contig 34966 bp, 27 predicted proteins | sample Alteio_BWMinHeat_44_FD_153550 | JGI IMG/M metagenome (GOLD analysis project Ga0207116, IMG submission 153550) | Enriched cells from forest soil in Barre Woods Harvard Forest LTER site, Petersham, Massachusetts, United States -... | ecosystem: Environmental > Terrestrial > Soil > Temperate forest >... | reverse complement strand
CCTAAGGGCGCGGGACATGACCCGTGCGCACAGGGAGCGCCTTGTCGCGAACGGCTTTCTGCAGGAGGTGATCAAAGGCTGGTACATACCGAGCCGACCCGATGAAGTGAAGGGCGAGAGCACGGCCTGGTACGCCTCGTTCTGGCGCTTTGCCGCTGTCTATCTGGAAACGCGATTCGGGAAGAACTGGACGCTGTCTCCGGGGCAGTCCCTTTCCCTGCATGGCGGCAACTGGACCGTGCCGCGGCAGCTCGCGATCCGATCGCCGAAAGGCAAGAACAACCTGACGAAACTGCCGCACGGCACATCGCTGCTGGATATCAAGGCCGCCATCCCGCCGCCGGCGGACAGGCAGGAGAAAGATGGGCTGCGTATCTATTCCCTTGAAGCCGCGCTGGTGGAGTGCTCACCGCAGTACTTCATGAACAACGCCACCGATGTGCGCGCAGCCATGGCAACCATCCGCGATGTGTCGGGCGTGCTGAGAAAGCTGTTGGAAGGCGGGCACAGCAAGATCGCCGGCCGGATCGCCGGCGCGTTCCGCAACAGCGGACGAGGGGATTTCGCGGACGAGATCGTAAAAACCATGGCGGTCGCGGATTATTCCGTGCGCGAGACAGATCCCTTTGACGACCGTCCTGCGCTCGCGCTGCCGACGCGCGAAGCTTCTCCTTACGTAAACCGCATTCGACTGCTCTGGCAGAAGATGCGGGAACCTGTGATCGAGCGCTTTCCAAAAGCCCCGGGACTGCCGCGCAATGTCGATGCCTACATGAAGCGCGTCGACGAGGCCTATGTCAGCGATGCGTATCACTCGCTATCCATCGAAGGCTACCGCGTCAGCGCCGAGCTCATTGAACGCGTGCGCAGCGGCTCGAGGAATCCGGACGCGAACGAACGCGATCGCGATCAACATAACGCCATGGCGGCGCATGGCTATTCGCTCGCCTATAAGGCCGTGGAAGAGAGTATCGGCAAGGTACTCGGGGGCGCCAATGCCGGCAAGGTGCCGGAGAAGGACCATCGGGAGTGGTACCGCGAGATGTTCGCGCCAAGCGTCACGGCGGGCCTGCTCAAGCCCGCCGATCTCGCGGGGTATCGAAACGGGCAGGTCTATATCCGGAAGTCGATGCACGTGCCCCTGAACCGCGACGCGGTCAGGGATGCGATGCCTGCTTTGTTCGAGCTGCTGATTAACGAAGAACATCCCGGAGTGCGCGTGGTGCTCGGGCATTTCATATTCGTGTATATCCATCCCTACATGGACGGGAACGGCCGCATGGGGCGGTTTTTGATGAACCTGATGATGGCCGGGGGCGGCTATCCGTGGACAGTGATCCCGGTTGCGGAGCGCAAGACTTATATGGAGGCATTGGAGAAAGCGAGCGTCGGCGAGGATATCGGGCCGTTTGCGGATTTTCTTGCATCGCTTGTAGAGAAGCGGCTGGCGGGAGAACCTTTACCCCCTGTTCCGAAGGTCTCCCGGTAGAGTAAGGCAATTGAAGTAAGTTAATGTACAAACTAAGCAGGGGTTAGGGCGGACGGAATTAAGTATGGATCAAGCACCACACAATAAGATCGTATCGGCGACATGACCGGCCGCTTTCCGCTCGGGCTCTGTACCGAAGAAGTGCTCAACGACTTTTTTCACAATTTGAAGTCGTTTGGCAACAAAACGACGACCTTTCGCCTATTCTTGTCTAACCGCATGACCGAATGCGGTGATCGGCATTACGGAAGAGTTGTCACCGGTCGAAGGCAACCTTCCAGGAGTACCGAGCGTCAGCCCAACACTGCTTCGGTTCGAGCGTCGGCGCCGCGAACTCGTGCAGCCTGATTTCGATGTGTTTGCCTCGGACCACTGGAACTTCAATTCGCGCTTTCCAAACGCTGGCGGAAATCACGGAAGCTTCTTCCGCATTTCCACGCATTCGGTCTGGATGCTGGCAGGAGCAGGCATACCGGCGAGAGTGGTGACGGAGCCGTACGACAGCTTAAATTTCGCATCGAGCCTCTTGAGCCTAACGAGCCAGAAGCCGCCTATGCCGGACCGCGTGGTTGCGCTAGTAGAAGAAGACGGTGGCTCAGTCGCGCATGCAGAAGCGAGCAGGTTTGTTCAGCCGCAGAGACGAGAGCTGAATGGGCCAGACACTTTGAAAATCCATTCGCGGCGTTAACGCGAGTTGTTATTGAGAGGTGATACGAAGCAATGAGGGACCACAGTTTCACTCGTCGCGCGCCAGGTGGCCCGGGCATTGCGGCTAGATGAAGCGTCCGAGTGCAGCGCGGTTCAATTCTCAATTAGAAAATATATCCGAGGATCCTCAGCGCTCGATCGCGCTTAGTTTGAGTCTGGGCTAGGTTCCCCAGCTGAGCCATTCGCTTCCGGAGGCGCGCTGCCCGGACGGCGTTTCAAGACGGGTCGATAATCGTCTGAAAAGGGATCGGCGGAGGAGGAATCCGGATCGACATTCTTGCCTCGCTGGAGAGTTGAGGCAGGTATCACTGTTAGGGCAGCCTGTAGCCTAAAGCTGAGGGTAGATTCAGCCGGTAGCTGTACCGCTGCTTCTCTGCTCGCGGCTCGGACACCGGTTCCCACTCCGGCGCCAATCATGGCACCGATGGCAGCTCCCTTTCCTCCGCCAAGAATCCCGCCTAGAACCGCGCCCAGACCTGCGCCTCCACCAATCGTCGCCGCTGAGCGGACATTCCGCGAAGGACCCTCTTTGGAATATTGGTTAGAGCGCAAATCGTAGCTGTTCCCGTTGTAGGCCAGGCGAGTCACCTCGATGATCATCGCGGGTCGGCCGCTGAAATGCCCAGCGCTTTGTACCTCTACAACCCTGCCCTTGATGCCGGCGCTCTCGGGGATCACGACTCTATCACCCACGAGAATGGGCGAGGCTAGGGTGGCCAGAAAGGTATCTCCCTTTTCGTTCAGTTCCGAACTCAACGATTCCGTCAGCCGCACGGCGAGTACTGTCCCGTACGGCACCATGATTTTTTCCGGAGCGCTGGGGGGAGTGGCCGAGGCCGCGAGTGGCGCCGAAGAGGGAATATCTGACGTCACCTCGACTGTGTGCACAACACTCGCGCCCGATGAAGGAGCGTCCCTTGGTGAGTCAGACGTCCTGGTTGCGGTGAAAGATGGGCGAGACGAATTGTCGATCGGCGACACCTTTTTTGCGACTGAAGGGCGGGCAATCGCGGGAATCTTGGATCGGAGAAATATGTTTTGCAACGGTGCCGGTAATTTCAGTAACTTCGGGCTTAGACTCTGGCGAGTGGAATCGACCAGGAGCATATTGTCAACCACGACCTTGACGCCTTTAACCTGCCAGGCATCCCGCACTGCGGTGGCTCTCTGATGGTTGCTCACAACATAACCCGCGAGCGTGATAACGCCATTGGTGCCCGTCACCTGAAAGCGTCCCATCATCAACTGGTGATCGGCGCGCATCCGGTCTTGTACTTCCGACACGACTTGTGCGTTGTCCCGCCGGCGGGCGCAGCCCGTTGTCCCGGCTACGAGCACACTGAGGACGCCGACGAACGCGAATACGGCTCTCTGTGCCCGCAGCATAGACATGCCCCAGATCGACTTAGATGCGGACTGGCCATCATCAGTCGAACCCTTAAACTCAGGAAGTCAAACCCGACCCCAAAGGCTCTTTTGTTGAGACTCATAAAAAGTTGCAACTCATAAAAAACGCGCTCATCGTTAAGATATTAATAATAAATGCCTTATATGAATGCCAGGCGGAAGTGCAGGCATATACGCAAACTCCGGCGAGACCCGTCAGAATGCGCCAAATCGCAGCTAGACCCGGCTACAGGGTAAGTTCTGTCTTCTCCACAGTGAAAACCCGTGTGCGCACCAAACCCCCATCCGGCCCCTCGGGTTGATGCTGGGCCATACCAGCATAAAGAGACCGAGAAATTCTAGGCGAAGGGACACCCGCCGTCAGGACAATTGCGCTGAGCTGACGGATCCGCCAGGCGGGCGCACGAGTCGTCTGGCTGCGACCGTCGGATTACAAACCCAACGATCTGTGAAATGCATCGGGCCCCTCATGGAACCTACCCACCGACGTACCTCGATGAGAACGGGATTGCGTTGCGTTGTCCCCGCCGCGGGACGGTACGGGTCTTGTGCGCAATCGCTGGAGAACTGTGACGATTCTGGGCGGATCATACGATTCAAGGACGTTCGCGAACATTTCCTGCCTTCGCATTTGCCTGTTCCCTCGCTACATACAGGGCCTTAGCGGCATCTGCATTGTCCGGATCGAGCCGCAATACTTCGTGCAGTTCCAAAACTCCATCCTGCCACCGGTTGATCCGGCATAATGCAACAGTCCCTCAATTGAAAGCAGGCCTGCTGGCCGGTTGAATTACAAGATATTAACGGCAATCGTGCTGACGTTAGGATCGGGCGCGTGTGCCGGAAGATCGATCTCTAGCTTCGCTTCCGTCTGGCGGAACTTCAACGCTTGCCCGTTCGTGAGCAAGTGCGTTGAAATCACTTTGGCTTGCAGTCCGTCGACATCAAGCGCCGACGATGGCCAGTCGAACACGTGAATGAAGACTTTCTTGTTTTTCGCGGTGGTTCGGACCGAGGCCATACCCTGCACCGGGCCGTAGGTTGTTTCGTAAATCGATTCGCCATTGACCGAGAGCCATTCGCCGATGGCGCGAAGACGGTCCTGAAATTCGGGCTGAATGACGCCGTCGGGTCCCGGACCCACGTTGAGCAGAAAATTGCCGCCGCGACTCGCTACTTCGACCAACCCTCGAATCAGAAACTGTGCCGATTTGAACTCCCGGTCGTGTATGTTGTAAGCCCAGGTGTTGTTGATCGTCATGCACGTCTCCCACAGCTCAAAGTCTTCGGGCTTGGGAACGATCGACTTCAACTGTTGCTGAATGCTTGTGTCGACGGCGTTAAACCGAACGCCCTTTGTGGGGATCCCGCTGGGGATAAATTGTTCCGGTGTCTGGTAATCTCCGGGAACACCGATTCGATCATTCACGAGTGTGGCCGACTGCAGGTGCCGAATCAGTTCAATAAATCGAAGGCCACTGTATTTTTCCTGATGATGCAAACCATCGAACCAGATAAGCGCTGCTGGACCGTACTTCGTTAGCAGCTCGGTTAACTGCAACTGCATGTAATCAAGATAGAGAGGCCACTCCGGACGGGTGGGTTCGCCGTTCCAGTTCTCGGCCGCTAGCTTTGACGTGTCGCGAAATGCCGGATGGTGCATGTCGGGGGGCGAATAGTAGAAGCCAAGAGGCATGCCTCGTTCTTTGCAGGCTGCGGACAACTGCGCCACAATGTCCTTGCCGTAAGGAGTGTTGGTGATTTTGTAGTCGGTGTACGAGGTATCGAACATGCAGAAGCCGTCGTGGTGTTTCGTTGTGAACACCATGTATTGCTGGCCAGCGGAGCGGGCCAGATCAACTAGGGTGGAGGGATCGAACTTTGTGGGATTAAACCGCTTGGGCAGCTCGCGATACTCGGCTTCGGTGATGCCGCCGGACTTGGGAACCATGATTGGCCACGAGGCTTCCACGCTGGCCAGGGAGTAAGGCCCCCAATGAATGAACATGCCAAACTTGGCAGCGCGGTACCAGGCCGTGCGCTCATCGGCTAACATCGAGGCAAATCCCAGATCGGGCAACAGCGGAAGCGAAGACGCGGCCAGAGCAAGTCTGAGGAAGTCGCGACGGCTGGACAAGGAGCCACTCGCATCCTGTGAGTGATCGCTGAAATCAAGAAGTAGTCTCAAGAATTCCCCTGTTCGTTATCCTTATCAGATCTAACTACGACGTAGTGAGCCCAGACCGTCAGTGGTGCTTCTAGAAATGAATTCGAAACGTGAATCAATGTCTGTTCCGCCACGTGTGGATCGCCGAGCCGGATCACGTCAATGATCAGGCGGTAGCGGCAGCTGTTTCCCCCAAGGGCTCATGTCGATCTTTTTTGCCAGCGCTCGCATGAGGGTGAAAGCATACAAAGGGCGGCGGCCATACTCCTCGAGAACCGAGTTGCAGGTTTCTCCCAGCAAGCGAATGTGAAAATGTTGGACGCTCTCCACCACCGTGCGGAGGTCGTCTTTTTGTACCGCGTCCTGGATTCGTTTCAGTGCCCTTTCCAATTTCAGGACGCGAGCACTACGGCCGTGCCCCTTTTGTCACAAAGCCTTTCGGCCATGAGGACATTGAGCGCTTCGCGAATCGAGACTTGGGCGACTCCATATTGTCGAGCTCAGGGACCCTCGACAATCTTCTCGCCCGGCACGAGTCTCCCCGCAAGAATTTCCTCGCGCAAGCGCGCCGTAATGCTCTCTTTCAGCAAGCCGCGTGGCTGGCGCCGTCTTCTTGAGGATTCATGTACACGAGTTTGGATAATGTACCACGCTTTGGCAGTCATTCTAAACCGGGTGGAACTCGGAACAACGAGACTACAGTTGGCTACTTAGGCTTGGCTACCAGGGTAAAGAAACACTCCTTTCCCCGAGTGAAATGCCCTGGGCTTGATCGCCCCGACGCGAATGGAACGGGAGTCGAAGAACTGAACCGGCGGGTTAGCGAAGCATTCGGTGACCGCAGCAAGATGATCATCAATGTCTACCGGCGTGATTACCCGAGCGCGACTCCGTTTGGCTTGTACGCCACTATTGCGCCGGCTTGTGTGCGCCGTCCCGCATTCGAGCAGACCATCAGGAAGGCGGCTTTGCGTGCAGTGCCGGCGTACTCTTACGTGTACTCTTGGTGCACCCCAGTATTGGACGACCGTCCTGGTTAATTTTACGCGTGTGAAATCGCATTCACGTTCGACAATGCGGAAATTTGAGACCACTATAGCGGGAGCACTCCGGATGCATTTGTTCTATCGAAGCAGATCAGCACAGCATGGGTAAATTTTGCGGGGACGGGAAATTCCAATCACGACGGCTTGCCGCAATGGCCCCAATATAGCGCGGAGCAGCGGGCAAACATGTACTTCGACACGCCCTGCAAATTGCTTAACGATCCTGAAGGAGAAGGATTGAGGCTGATTGCATCGTCTTGAATGGAGAAGGCGGAGAACCGTCCGGCTTGGCAGCTTTGCGTAGATACTGAGATTAGGTAATTTGGAGTGCCGAGTTAAGTTGTAGCCGAGGAATTCAAGGGCGCTTGCGAACATCTCTAGACTGAGGCTTTGCCTTGTCAACTGCGATATACAAAGCCTTAGCCGCGTCCGCATTGTCTGGGTCGAGTCGCAGCACTTCGCGTAGTTCCACAATTCCATCTTGCCACCGGCCGAGCCGACATAGAGCGAGTGCGTAGTTCAAACGGAAGCCGAACCCGGTGGGGTCAAGATCGAGCGCCGCCCGGTACTTGGCCAAAGCTGCCCGGATGTCCCCTGATCTTTCGAGTTGTATTCCTTCGCTGTTCAGATCAGACGCGGCAAATCCCACTTCGGAGGCCCGATCGCTTTGCTGTTGCAGTTCTGCCAGTCGCTTCTCGATAGGTTTTGTATCTTCCGCCCGCCCCGCCTTACGTAAGGCAAGCATAAGGTTATATAGGGTGGCGCGATCGTTGGGAGTGTAGAACAGGGCCTGCTTCAAGTGTTCGACGGCCTCAAATGCGTGTCCGTTTTGCAGGTACAACTGACCCAGGCGATATTGCGCCAATGCGTCGTCCGGTTTCAGCGCAACTGCCCTCTGCAACGCCTCTATCGCTCCTGCACTCTCGAGAGCTAGACGTCTCATTCCGCCTAGATCCGACCAGGCCTCTGCGTAATCAGGCCGCAAGTGCACGGCCCTCTCAAGTTCATCCATCGCCTTGTCTATTTGGTCCTGTGCAGCCCAGATTTTTGCCCTCAGGTAATGCGCGTAGGCGGCTTCTCGGTGGTTGCCTTGTAGTTCAATGGCGCGGTCGAGATGGTCACCGGCTGCGGCCAACTCGCCAGCCTGTGCGAGAACCAGTGACAAGTTGACATGAGCCTCCGCCAGGCCTGGGTCGAGTTCAAGAGCTCTCTCAAATTCCTGGCGTGCCGCCCTCACTTCGACAAAGCGGCTTAATACCATCCCGAATTCGCTATGGGCGGTCGCCGAGCTTGGATTCAGTCGCACTGCCTCAGCCAGCTGTTCAATCGCTTCGCCCCGGACCCCCTGCAGAGCTAGCGTTTTGCCTAGCAATACTCGTGCGTCAATATTGCTCGGATCGGCCGCGATAGTTTGACGTAGCATCGCCTCCGCTTTATCAAATGAGCCAGCGGAAACCAGCTTTCTAGCCCTCTCCAGACTCGACTGTCCTTGCGCCAGCATCTCGGAACAAGCCAGCACGACAACTAGCCCCACTACCATGATCCGAGCTTTAATTATCGGCCGCATCGTCGGTAGACGGATTTCCGGTCACTTGCTCGAGACGCTTTGGAATGCTAGCGAACTAGCCATCGCGTCCAAACCCCATTTGTGGTATACCGCGTGGAACTGCATCTTGTCCCATTCCAGAAAATAATTTCTTGCGTGATCTCTCGTCCGTCTATGTGGTATATACGAGCGGCCACGTAGCCATGCGTCCTCCAAGCGTTAGTTCCGGCGATTGCGACGACCGCAGGTCGTATGCCGAACTCCTTATGCTCGATGATGAGCGCGTAATGCGGCACCTTCAAGCCGGTAATACTGATGCGTTCGCAGTGATTTTTAAGCGTTATCATCGCCTGGTTCACGTGACCGCTTTGCACATTTTACGAGATGCCGCGGAAGCGGAGGATCTCACGCAGTCGGTTTTCCTGGAGATTTATCGCAAAGCGGGACAATTCGACTCTGCGAGAGGGACTCTTAAAGTGTGGCTTCTCCAACACGCGTATAGCCGCAGCGCGAATCGGCGGAACTATCTGCTGGTCCGGCAGGTGTACAACAAGGCTGATGTAAGTGCCGTTGATGAAGCGGCAAGCCTTTGGTCTCCAGGCCGGCTCCAAATGCAGGAGACGAGCCGGCTTGCCACCGAAGCACTCGCGTCTCTTCCAGACGCGCAAAGGCAGACGATCGAGATGTTCTTTTTCGAAGGTTTGGATTTCAAGGAAATTGCGCAGCGAAGAAATGAGAAGTTCTCGAACGTGCGTCACCATTATTACAGGGGCTTGGAGCGACTTCGCTCTTACCTGGAAGACGGCTCGCAGGCGGAAGGGGCGAGACCAGCAATTGCTCATTGAGGAAAGCACGACATGTTAAGGCACGAACATTTCGAGGAAATCTGCGCTGCCGCTAGCGTCGGGCAAGCCACAGGCGAGGAGCTCGTCGAATTAGAGCAACACGCTTCGGAATGTGGACGCTGTAAGCAGGCCTATTTGAATTACTTAAACGTTGCTGCTCAACAATTCGCAACAGCAAAGCAGGACCCGACAATCTCGCCGAAAGCCATTGAGGAATGCATCGACTCGGAACTCTTCATCCGCCGCTTCCTTGATCGTGCCGAACGGGAAGGCATCACGTTCTCCCGCGATGTGGAAGAAACTGTGAAGCTGCCTGCCGCGATTCCGTTCGCCTTTTCGCGAACCGTTGCGTGGCGGATGCCTGCCGCCGCAATCGCTGCCACCTTACTCTTCGCTGCCTTCACATCGAGTGGTTACTTTTACTGGAGAGATTCACTCAATCACGCCGGCAGTCGACCAGACTCACAACTTAGTCTTCTCACGAAACCGGCTCCGGTTACGGCCGCCGATCTGCGTATCGCTGCGCTGGCAAACGCTAACCTGAAGCTCCAGGCCGAGGTGGAACACTTAAGCGGTGAACTGCGCGAAGCGAATGATCGACTGGTTGCGAGTGAAGCGGATCTGAAAGCCACATCCCAAGATCGCCGGTCGCTGGCATCGAACCGCGACGCACTGGAGCTACGACTTGAAGAGATTCAGCGCGAACTCACCAATTCCCAAGCTCTGGTCGCGAATGCGCAGCAGGAAGCGATGTCCCAACACCAGCGTGCTGCCGACATGGAGTCGACGCTGATTGCTGAACAGGTCAAGCTCCATGATCTCGAGTCTGGGCTGAAGGAAAAGTCGGTCGCGTTGGATCAGGAGCGCCAACTGCTCAGCCTGGGCCATGACGTTACGGACCTGATGGGCGCGCGAAATCTTCACATCGTGGATGTCGTAGATACGGATGGCCGAGGGAAGGCACGCCCTGCCTTTGGCCGGATCTTTTTCACTGAGGGCAAGTCACTCATCTTCTACGCGTACGACTTGAACGAAGCGAAGATGCAGAAGGCCAACTATCAGTACCAGGTCTGGGCAAAAAAGGAAGGACCAAACCGACAAGCCCAGAGGCTGGGTATTTTCTATTCAGATGACAAGGCCCAGCGTCGTTGGGTTTTTAAATGCGACGACGCGAAGATTCTGCGCGAGATTGATTCCGTCTTCGTCACCTTCGGCCGTCCGGATGGCGATTCTTTGCATCCTGAGGGTTCGAGCCTGATGTATGCCTACTTGCGCGGGCAGCCGAACCACCCCTAAACTAGTTCGTTCCCACGTCGCGATGCTGATGCGCTTCTTCCTATCGCACTCCTGCGAAAGAAATCGGATCTTTTCTGAATGCTCTTGATCGATTGGGACAAATTGTGGACACAGCAGGAATACTTAGCAAACAGGAGGAATGCCGTGGAAAATGAATGTCGTCCTGGCTTCCGTGGGTATTTTATTCTGCTGATGGTTCTTGGGATTTTTCTTGTCGGTCTGGCTTCGCAGCGCACGATCGCACAGACTGAGAAAGCCTCGGTGTCCGGACGTGTCACCGACCAGAGCAATGCTGCCATTGCAGATGCCGAAGTCCAAATCAAGAATACCGATACCGGCGTCGCCACGATAGTGAAAACAAATGGGGAGGGCGTGTACGCCTTGCCGTCGCTGAACCCAGGCAATTACCTCATGACCGTAAACAAGATGGGGTTTCGGACAGTATCAGTTACGGGTATGACGCTCAACGTGCAGGAAAACCTCTCCCGCAATTTCACATTGCAGGTCGGATCCACGGCAGAGTCAGTTACGGTGACCGCCGAATCAGGCGCAGACGTGATCCAGACTACCAGCTCGAACCTTGGCACGGTGATAGCCCAAAAGGCCATCCACGAGTTGCCATTGAGTGGACGCAATTTCAGTCAATTGCTGACCTTGACGCCCGGAGCCACGCCCATCAGCACATCACAGAGTTCAAGCGTCGGAGTCAACGATCTCGCCAATCTGGCCGTGCCTACCGCAAGCATCGCCCAACCGGCAATCCAAGGCCAGTTCAACCGGTCCAATCTATATTTATTGGATGGCGTGATTAACACGGAACTGACTACCAGCGCATATATCATGCCGCCTATCATTGACGCGATGCAAGAGTTCAAAGTGCAATCGCACAACGATCAGGCAGAGTATGGCAGCGTGCTCGGCGGGGTCGTCAACGTGGTAACCCGCAGCGGGACCAATCAGCTTCATGGCAGCGGATGGGAATTCCTGCGCAATAATATTTTTGACACGCGCGACCATTTCAAGGATGTTAATCCCGACGGGTCGCCGGCCCCGCCGGCCGCTTTTCGGCAGAACCAGTTTGGCGCAATGGTGAGCGGACCAGTGTTGCTTCCCAAGCTGTATAACGGACGTAACCGCACGTTTTTCACGTTTGCATACGAGGGCTGGCGGTTCAGTCAGGCGGCTCAGATCAAGTACACAGTGCCCACCAATGCGGAACTCGCCGGTGACTTTTCCAACTCAGCCCTGACGAATCCAATATTTGACCCGGCCACGACGCGGCCTGATCCCGCCAATCCCGGTCAGTTCATTCGGGACGCGTTTCCCGGAAACGTAATTCCGACGGACCGGCTTGATCCGACCATGGTGAATTTCATCAAGACCTACTATGCGCGACCCAACCTCGCGGGCGGTGGGGTATTCAATGCCATCGTCACGAATCCCCACGTAAATAATTCCGATCACTATAACTTCCGCATTGACGAGCAGATCGGCAGCAGGGACAACGTGTTCTTCCGCTACGATCGGGTCAACGTGCTTGACGTCAGGCCTTTTGACGTTTCGGGGACTTTTGCCAATTCCGTGCCAGCCCTCAATATTGGGGTGGGGTGGACCCACGTATTTAGCTCTTCGCTGTTGCTGGACAATCGTATTGGACGCGCGCAGCGGCCCTTTTTACGCAATCAGAGCGATACGAATGGCATTGCACCGATGCTAGCATTGGGACTTGCTAGTCCGGGTGGAACTACAGTCGGTCTCACAGCCCCCTTTGGGGGCGGAGTACTTGCTGCAAACCCTGGGGTTCAGAATGCAAACACCATCGAAAGCCCGGCTACCAGCTTCTCTCACGGTTTGACTTGGACCCACGGCGGGCACCAGTTCAAATTCGGCTTTGAATACTTCAAGCAGGGAAATGACAGCGACAGCCCTCCTTATGGCGGGTACGATTTCGCTGATGCTACTACGGGTGACCCAAAGCAGGTCGGCACAACGGGCTCATCCCTGGCATCAGCGTTGCTCGGACTTCCGTCACAGCTGAATAACACAGCCACCCTATCCATCCATAACCGCGTTTCCACCTGGGCGTCTTATTTCCAGGATCAATGGAAAATACGCAGAAGTCTGACCGTCACGTATGGACTGCGATTCGATCATCGGCGTCCGTTTGACCCGTCATCTGGGACCCTCAACGCCGGCCCGAATTCAGATGGTCACTGGTGGATTGGTGCGGACAAACTGCCGCCGCCCTGCAGCCAGACTGGGGTCTCGCCTTGTATCCCCGGCGACGGTACATTGGGAAGCATTCCTGACGGCGACAAGATTCAGCTTTCGCCCTATGGACGGTCTTGGGGACCGGCTCCTGAGTGGGACGACTGGGGCCCACGCCTGGGTTTGGCGTGGCAGGCGAATGACAAGACGGTTGTCCGGGGAGGCTACGGCGTAGTCTATGACCCGCTCACGGGCATTGAGCAGGATTGGAAAGGCTTTTCGAATTTTTGGCCCGCAACTGGTTCCGGATTCACCAATGCGCCCGTCAATCAATTGGGGCAGCCCCTTACAACTGTCGAGCAAACCTTCAGTACGGTAGGTACTCGCTTGCCCGATCCCTCGCCCTGGAATCAAACGAGCTGGTTCATGGATCCGCACCACAAGGACGCGAGGTCACAACAGTGGAATGTGGAAATCCAGCGGGAGATGAGCAAGAACTTGGCAGTCTCGGTCGGGTACGTTGGGAGTAAGAACGACCGCCTCGATCTCACGGGCTTGTTCAACACCGCAACAACTCCTGGAGGAGCAAAGCCCTTCCCCTGGTACAACGTCACACCGTTCTTTGGCACGTCCCGCGGAAATGGCAACTATAATGCCTTGCAAGCAAAACTGGAGCACCACTTTGCTGATGGTTTTCAATACCTAGTTTCCTACACCTGGTCGAAATCCATTGACACGGGCAGCAGCGGCTGGTTCGACGTCGAGAACGGTCCCGGCGGCTCATCGGGGTTGCAAGACCCCTACCACCCGGAAAGAAGCCGAAGCGTTTCGGCGTATGATATTCCACACTTTCTCTCGATCAGCGGGGTTTGGGACCTTCCTTTCGGCAGGGGCAAACGATATCTCAGCCAGGGGGTCGCGAGTCAGGTTCTAGGCAATTGGCAAGTGAACGGCATCGTGCAATTACGTTCCGGCCAACCTTACAACCTGTCGGTAGTAGGCGACGTAGCCAATATCGGCAACACTCTCTCGTTTTGGAACTACGCCAGGCCGAATATCGTAGGAGACCCACACCCCGCACACCGGACCATAAATGAGTGGTTCGACCCGAATGCGTTCGCGGTACCAGTGAACTCCTACGGAGACTTTGGACGAAACGTCTTGCGGTCGGCGTCCGTGTATAACGCGGATTTCTCGGTATTCAAGAATTTCCCCATTGGTGAGAGATTTCTCGTTTCCTTCCGTGCGGAATTCTTTAACGTTTTCAACATTCAAAACTATGGGCCACCCAACACTACGATCGGTGTTGCGGGGGCTGGACAGGTTACGTCCAACGTGCTTCCGCCACGGCAGATCCAATTCGGCCTGCACTTGGGTTTTTGAGGCGGATGGATGGGGAAAGGGGGACGATTAAGATGCAAGAATAGTGGAGCTGTCGAAAGACAACTAGGGCGCGAGCTAGCACCTTATTCTAAGGAACGACGTTCGTTTCTCTGCAGCGTTGCAACTGCGGGGGCGGGATTGGCAGGTTCTGCCATCTTGTCCCTAAGCTCCGAAGCACAGCGCAAGCCGGAAGCTTCGCACAAAGCGTTTGCAGCGACCGGTTGTGGAAACAGCAGGGTTATTGTCTCCGACAAAACCGTTGCCGAGACGACCGCTGGAAAAATACGCGGCTTCCGGCGAAACGGCGTGTACATTTTCAAAGGCGTGCCCTATGGCGCTGGCACCGCTGGTAAAAGGCGCTTCAGGCCGCCGGCCAGTCCTGAACCCTGGACCGGAATTCGTAGTGCTCTACAGTATGGTCAGGTTTGCCCTAGCCAGGACTCCGCTCGTTTCAATAGCGAGGGAAAGAACCTCGCGAACCGGGATGAAGAGTCGTTTGTGCTCCATCGTGGTGCAGCAGCCACACTAGCCGGCGAAGACTGCCTGCGCCTGAATCTTTGGACACCCGAGATCAACGGCAGCCATAAACGCCCGGTCATGGTTTACATGCACGGCGGTGGGTTTTCCAGTGGCAGCGGGCATGATCTCCTTTCCTACGATGGCGAAAGCCTCGCGCGAAATCACGATGTTGTTGTGGTCACCCATAATCACCGGCTGAAATGCCTTCGCACCAGTCCTCGCTTCGGCAAGTGTACGGTGAGGACAACTGGGGTCCGACGGTGGACGGGCGGATACTTCCTCGTCATCCATTTGATCCGGATGCTCCCGAGGTATCAGCGGAGGTCCCGCTGCTGACTGGCTCAAATCTTCATGAAATCGTAAATGGGTTAGATCGGCCCGAGACACAGGCAATGCCGACGGACGAACTGCACCAACTAGTGAGTCAGGAGTTCGGCGAGCACAGCAAAGGGATCATTGACGCTTACAGGCGCGATTATCCGCAAGCAACTCCGTTTGACTTATATGCCACCATTGCAGCGGCTTCTTTTCGCCGCCCTGCATGTGAACAAGCAATCAGGAAGGCTGCTTTTCGTCGGGCACCCGCGTACGCCTATATATATGCCTGGCGCACTCCGGGATTGGACGGACGCCCCGGGCCATTTCATGCCGCTGAACTTGCGTTTACTTTCGACAATGCTGAGCTCTGTGATCACTACAGTGGAGGCAGTATTGGAGCAATTGTCTTATCAAAACAAATCAGTACTGCTTGGGTGAGTTTTGCTCGAACCGGCAATCCTAATCACAACGACTTGCCATACTGGCCGAAATATACCTCGGAACGCCGAGCAACGATGCAGTTCGATAGCACGTGCGCAGTGCGCAACGATCCGGAAAGCCAAGGATTGAAGCTGATCGCAGCAGCGTGACAATACGATTCTAAAAGAGACTCGTTTGCCGAACCCTTGGTATTCCTTCAAAAAAGCGGACGCATGATTCTTACCCGACGAACCGCGATGCGATTGCTGGCTGGAGCCCCCGCCATAGTTTGGGGCCAGACAAGTGCAAGTTCGTCAGTCAACTCACCTTCACCCGCAGCGAGTCGGATAAACGAAATCATCGTGGTGTGCAAGACACATTTCGACATCGGATATTCGGACAGAGTAGAGGACGTATTGAACTACTACCGCACTACGATGATTGATCGCGCGCTCGATCTCATCGATAGATCGAAGGAATTGCCGCAGGAAGAACAATTCACTTGGACATGCCCCGGTTGGGTTTTCGATTGGATTACTGAGGACTGGCCCGGACAGACAGCCGAACGTCGTCAACGACTCGACCGCGCTGTGAAGAGTGGTCGACTTGTCGCTCACGCGCTGCCCTTCAGCATTGAGAGCGAGTTAATGTGGCCGGAAGAATTCGCACGAGGTTACGCATTTGCCGATCGGTCGTGTCAGCGCTATGGAATGCCGATACCGCGAGCGGCGAAAACATCAGACGTACCTTCACAATCAAGAGCGCTCGCGACGGGCCTTGCGCACGGCGGAATAAGATTCATGCACATCGGGTGCAACTGGCCATCCGGATATGTTCATGATCTTCCACCGCTCTTTTGGTGGGAGGGTCCGGACGGTTCACGTGTGTTGACTATGTATTCGACTATTTATGGAACGTGTACAGCACTGTGGCCCTGGGGAGGAGAGGGAGATCCATACATTGGACATAACCTGCTGCCTCCCCGTAACTGGCCATATAAAACCTGGCCCGCCATCATTGTCACTGCGGACAATTCCGGACCACCGACTATGGAAGCGGTCAGGTCCCTCTTTGCTGAAGCATTAGAAAAGTTTCCCGATGTAACCGTCCGAATGGGTACGTTGGACGAAATCGCGGACGCTATCTTGGCAGAGAAACCGGAATTGGCTGTTGTTCGCGGTGAAACACCAGACACATGGATTCATGGATGCATGTCGGATCCCGGAGGAATGCGACACGCCCGGAATATGCGTCCAGTGATCCCAGCGGTTGAGGTCCTACACACTCAACTGCGCCAGTGGGGTGTGCCAGTTGAGGAACACGATGAGCAAGTCGCGAATGCGTTTGAACAAAGCTTGCTTTACAGTGAGCATACCTGGGGTCTTGGGGAGTCTGTTGACGTTTACGGGAAAGCGTTTAAGGAGCTTCCTGCGGATAAGTATCAAAAACTGGAAGCCTCTTGGGAAGATAAGACCAACTATATCCGAAATGCAGCAAGCATAACTTCATCATTGTTTAATGGTGGGCTCACCGCTCTCATGCGGGCGGTTGACGCCGACGGATCTAGAGTTGTGGTCTACAATCCGCTGCCTTGGCCACGTTCTGGGATCGTCGAGATCGGTGGCACGTCATTTTTTGCCAAGGATATTCCGGCACTCGGTTACAGAACGTTTCCTCCTCCGCCCCCTATGGTGTCGAAGACACTGTCCGGTAACACGTTAGAAAACGAATTTATAAAGGTAACGCTCGATCCTGTCCGCGGCGTGATTGCGTCGCTTCTCGAGAAGAGTACCGGCCGAGAGTGGGTAGACGGATCCGCTGAATACGGCCTGGGGCAATATCTCAACGAGAGATTTGAAAGTTCGCAGACAGAGGAGTACTGCCGAGCGTATCAACAAGGTAGATGGGGTAGTCATCTTCATCCAGGGATGTCCAAGCCTGGCCTTTCCGCTGGGGTGCGCTACCGTCGTGCTTCGGGCACGAACGGCACAATGCGTCTCCTTAAACAAGGTGAAACGCTGACCGGCGTTCTAGAGATGCCGAGCGATTTGAATAACCATCTTCCGGGAACTTTGCTGCGCGTGACCATTCATACGGGTGTTGCTTACCTCGATCTCGAGCTCACAATCAAGGATAAAGCGAAGGACAACTGGCCAGAAGCCGACTGGCTTTGCCTACCATTCAGATTGAACTCGCCGCAGTTCCGCGTCGCCCGGACGCTTGGAGTCATGGACCCGTCAAGCGATATTTTGACGGGCGCGAATCGCCACATCTATGCGGTTGGCGCGGGATTGACAATCACGGGCAGCGATGGAGTGAGCGTCTCACTCTGTCCAATGGACCACCCCTTGGTCAGTCTCGATACGCCCGGGATCTGGAAGTTTTCTCTGGATTTTGTCCCCAAGAAGCCAGTGGTCTTTCTCAATCTGTACAACAACCAATGGAATACGAATTACCGTTATTGGTATTCAGGCACTTGGAGTTCACGAGTACGCATTTGGTTTGGCGACCAACTCGCCATTCCCGCGCTGGAGACTATGCTGCCATTGGCTGCTTCGGTCGGCTCGGGCGCTCGCGGACCACTTCCCTCAAGTCAGTCAGGGGTTGGCGTGTCGCGTCAGGGTGTGATCGTCACTGGGCTGAAGCAAAAGTCAAAAGGTAGAGTGACCATCTTGCGCTTATGGGAACTCGCGGGAGAATCCGGCACGATAACCGTCCAACTCCCTTCTGGATCGCTCTCACGCATCGCTAGGCCTGTGGACCTACGCGGCGATTCGCTAGGTCCACCAATTGCAATCCAAGCCGGGTCATTCGAATTCCTACTCAGCGGCTTTGCCCCGGCATCGTTCGAATTGGAATAGATTCGCACTGGTGAAGCTCCTATTAGTCCGGCGGAATATTAAAAGAATACGAATGTCGCCTAGATCAAACTACGACAAACATCCCTGTATTCCCGTGAGTACCAGCACGGCCGATTCCCGGGTGGGCTGGCGGAACATCATTGATCGGTTGAAGCCTTGGTGCGCAGAGAGCCGATGCACTCTCGCTGTTGAATGCTACCCCGGCACATTTGAAGCAATCATTAAGAATGCACTCGTCGAAGGTTTGCGTCCTGCAGACGCGATTTACACACCCGACTTGCTAAAAGAACCACACCGCGTGGACAAGTTGCTGGCTCCAGTCTTGGGTGATGATCCGGTCTTCGGGCGGATGAACGAAATTGGTCTGCAGGCGTTATTCGAAGAATCGGAACTGAGCCGCGCACGCGAGAAAGTCACAACTTGGGAAAACGGACTGCTGCTTGTGGTAGGAGTCGGTGCGGCGATCGTTTCGCCGCAATCCGACGTTCTTATTTACGCTGACTTGGCACGCTGGGAGATACAAGGGCGGCAGCGCCGAAATGAGATCTCAAATCTGGGAGCGAACAATATGGCGGAAAGTCCAAGTCTGAAATATAAGAGAGCATTTTTTGTAGACTGGCGCGCCGCCGATCGCCTCAAGAGAGAACTCCTGCAGAAAGCCGACTTCTTCTTAGACACAAACAGTCCCACGCCAAAACTCGTGGCCGGAGATTGCGTACGAGCAGCCCTCAAGACAGTCGCGAGCCGGCCGTTTCGCGTGGTGCCTTACTTCGATCCCGGCCCGTGGGGCGGGCATTGGATGGAAGAGGTATGCGATCTGCCAAAAGACGTGCCCAATCATGCGTGGTGTTTCGATTGCGTTCCCGAAGAAAACAGCTTGCTTCTTGGGTTCGGCGATTTGCAAATTGAGTTGCCGGCGATCGACCTCACTTTTCTTCACCCCCGTGAATTACTCGGAGACTACATTTACAGCCGGTTCGGCGCGGAGTTTCCGATCCGTTTTGATTTCCTGGACACGATGGGCGGCGGGAACCTTTCGCTGCAGGTCCATCCGCGCACCGAGTACATTCGCCAGCAGTTTGGAATGGACTATACACAAGATGAAAGTTACTACTTGCTCGACGCTGGCGCGGACGGCTCAGTCCATCTTGGCCTGAAGACGGGAATCGATCGTGAGGCAATGGCCCGCGAACTGCGGCTCACGCAAGCGGGTGGACCGTCGTTTCACGCAGAAACTTACGTCAACAAGTTTCCTGCTAAGAAGCACGATCACTTCCTGATTCCAGCCGGAACGATTCACTGCTCGGGGAAAAACAGCATGGTGCTCGAAATCAGCGCGACTCCATACATCTTCACGTTCAAACTGTGGGATTGGGGGCGGCTCGGCCTAAACGGCTTGCCGCGGCCGATTCATCTTGATCATGGACTCGCAAACATCGCCTGGGACCGGCAAACGGACTGGGTAAAAAAGAACCTGATCAACCGAGTCGAGATTGTGGGCAATGGCACAGGTTGGACCGAAGAGCGGACGGGGCTGCACGAGCTGCAATTTATTGAGACGCGCCGGAATTGGTTCACGCATAACACTCCACACGATACGAAAGGCACAGTAAACGTCCTGAATCTTGTGGAGGGCAAGGAAGCAATTGTGGAAAGTCCGAGTGGCGCATTTGATCCGTTTGCAGTTCACTACGCGGAGACTTTCATCGTGCCTGCGGCAGTGGGCGCATACACGATTCGTCCCGGCGGAGAATCCGAGGGATCAAAGTGCGGCACGATCAAAGCCTTCGTGCGGTCGGGACAGATGTGAGCTCGCAAACGCGACTTCAGGATTGTCCAACCTGAGTTCAGCGTGATTTCAAGTACAAACGTTTGGAGGAGCATGCATGCACCTTGGGGCCGCAACTGTGAATGCTGAGGTTGGGGAAGCAAAAGCGCAGTCGCTCAGCTACGTCGTGCTCCTGGCGACGACCACTGCAATTTCCGGATTTCTTTTCGGATTCGACACGGCCGTTAGCGATGGAGTCCTGCTTCTACTCCGCCGCCAATTTGTGCTTTCGAACCTGCAGACCGAGATCGCGGCAAGCTCGCTCCTGGTAGGTTGTCTGCTCGGCGCTGCCGGCGCAAGTATCATCGGCGACGGCTACGGCCGGCGGAGATCGCTGGTTGCATCCGCATTGTTGTTTGCACTTTCCTCCATCGGCGCGGCGCTATCCAGCACAGTCACAATCTTTTCCGCAGCTCGACTCTTTTGGGGGCTGGCGATCGGTCTGGCTTCCGTGCTCACGCCGGTCTACATCGCGGAGATTGCGCCTTCAAGAAATCGAGGAGCGCTCGTCTCGTTAAATCAATTGGCGATCGTCGTTGGCATTCTCTCGGCTTATCTGGTCAATTGGCAGGTCGCCCGCCTCGGAGAGAGCAGTTGGCGTTGGATGTTAGCCGCCGCGGCGGTTCCATCAATCGCGTTTCTATTTGGGCTGCTTCTGATTCCCGAGAGTCCACGCTGGCTGATCAGCATAGGCCGCCGCGATCAAGGTGAACGCGTTTTGGCGCGAATTGTCGGCGAGCAGAGCGCGACGCGACAGGTCGAGGCTGTCGAACAAGCCGCCGCGGGGGAGGAGGGTTCGTGGCATGAGCTGTTCTCGCCGAACATGCGCAAGCGTCTTGCAGTTGGAATGTTGCTCGCGCTTTTCTCGCAAATTACCGGAATCAACGCCGTGCTCTACTACGGCTCAATCATCGTCAGCGAGCACTTCCCAGGACAATCGACGAGTATGGCGCTGCTCGCAAACGTGATTATTGGAACGGTGAATTTCTTGTTCACCATTGTCGCCATGGTTTTTCTCGACCGCTGGGGCAGGCGGGCAATTTTGATTATCGCGAGCGGAGGGATGGCGATTGCGCTCACATTTCTGGTAATCGGTTTGAATGTTGACGGCATCTCGCCAGTACTGATGCTGGCCAGCACCCTGCTTTATGTCGCCTTTTTCGCTCTTGGCATGGGCCCCGGCCCCTGGCTGATCATCTCCGAGATTTTCCCAACAAAGGTGCGAGGTCGCGCCGCCTCGATCGCGACGTCAACTCTCTGGTCGGGCACACTTCTGGTCACGTTTGCATTTCTCAGTTTGGTGAAGATTCTGAACCTTTGGGGAACATTTGCGATCTACGCCGCGCTTTTTTGCCTTTGCTGCATTTCCGTCTGGAAGATGGTTCCTGAGACGAAAAGTCGGACGCTCGAACAGATTCAAGAGACGTTGAACCAGTAGAGCTGGATTGTTTCGAACTTCGAATATTGCGAGGAGTCATTTTTCAGGTGAAAACCCTAGCGATTGACTTTGGCGGAACACACGCAACGTGTGGCTTGGTCGAGGATCGTGTCCTCCTTGCGCATGAGACGATTGATACAGATTGCGCGAGGAGTCTCCAGGCAGTGCTGCCACGGATTCGGGATGCATGCCGCGAGCTCATGCAAAGGCGGGGACTATCATTCCGTGACGTTGCGGGCGTAGCAATCGGATTTGCGGCTCTTGTTGATTCACGCGTGAACCGAATCCTCTCAACTGACGGCAAGTACGAGGACGTCAAGGACATCGATCTTGCCGAATGGTTCCACGAAAATGTTGGCTTGCCGGCACGGATTGAGAACGATGCTCGCATGGCACTGTTGGGGGAATCCTACGCTGGAGCGGCGCGTGGCTTTACTGATGTCGTGATGATGACGTTAGGCACTGGCATCGGCGGCGTGGCAATGATCGAAGGCAAGTTGCTTCGCGGCAAGCATGCGCAAGCAGGTTGCCTGGGCGGGCACATTCCGGCAGTATTCAATGGCCGGCCATGCACTTGTGGGGCGATTGGTTGCGCGGAAGCGGAAGCGAGCGGGTGGTCGCTGCCCATGATGATAAAGGATTGGCCCGCCGCAACAGATAGCGCGTTGTCGAGATATTCGAACGTCGGATTCAAGGAACTTTTTGAAGAAGCTGCACATGGAGACACGGTCGCCGTTGCGATTCGCGACCGCTGTTTGAATGTCTGGGCGGCCACTGCCGTCGGCTTGGTTCATGCATACGATCCGGAGATGATTTTGATCGGCGGCGGTGTAATGAAGAGCGCAGACGTTATCATTCCTCACATCGAGTCCTATGTGCACAAGTACGCGTGGACGCCCTGGGGCAAAGTTCAGGTCCGCGCCGCCGAACTTGGGAACAGTGCGGTGCTTATGGGAGCAGTTCCGCTTTTGTCACAAAATATTGCGACCCGTGAATAAGGGCGCGTCCTGACTCCTGAAGAAAACAAACTGGCGGACCAAGAATACCTAGATTGGTGGTACAGAGAGGTAAAAAAGACTCGACCGGCTTTTGTTATACCGATGCCAAACGACACGGCTTAGTTGACCAGTGGTGTGGGTTGTCGATGCCTCGGGCATAGGCCTGTATGGCTTGAATGCTGGCTTTTCCACAATAATTTAAGGGCTTGTCATGCCTCAAGCCGTGAGGTAACCCGTCGGCATGGTCGAAGGTGGGCTTGGTTGGACAAGCGATTCTCAGGCCACATCAAGACGACACCTTTGGCTGGACCCGGCTTTCAGAGACACGGCGTCAGTGTCAGAGAGGCTAAGGCCCTTCGACGCAGGGCTGATGAGGCGTCATCCGGTGAGTACGAAAGTCAATAACTTGCAGAACGACGACGCGGATTGCGCGAAGCCGCTGAATGCGAGCTCTCGCCAGCCCAGAGCCTGTTGTTCTGACAATCCACCGACTAATGCTTCCGCTTCTTCTGTTGCTGGCGGACGTACAAATCCAGGTTGAGGCGTGTGCGGCCGTTATCGCCGATCCGCGGGTGCGGGCTGCCACCGTCCCCGGCAGCGTCCGCGCCAGCCGCGCCGCAGCGCCCACTGCTTTCACCACAATAAAGATTACACGCGCACTCCATTGATGATACATATCACGATGTGACCTGATCCTTACACCCGCCCCACTGGCATAAGAAATTCAGAAATTTGGGGAAGCCTCCTTTGATGAGAAACAGCAGATTTCGAATCCTAAGGTTTGCGATTGGGTTTTTACCTCTCGTAGCCGCCGCACCCGGTATTCCTCTCCTCGCGTCAGCACAAAACCGGTCAATCGAAACGCCTAATGTAACTCTGCAGTTGTCCGAGGGCACGGGAGATCTAGTTGGCTTGCACTGGAAGGATCCAAATCTTGAAGTGATTGGCGACCCGCGTCTTGGTGAGAACTTTCGCTTGTTGGTGCCGCAGGTTGGTTATGAGGCTGCCTATTTCAACAGTCGGGATCAGCATGTGAGCCGTATCCAAGCCTCCCCGGATGGGGTGGTCTGCACTTACGATTCGCTCCGCAATGAACAGGAGAGAATCCCGGTCAGAGTGCGCTATCAGATCCGTGTTCTGAATCAACAAATCTTGTTTTCTATCGAGGTTGACAATCCCACGGATCGAAAACTGGCGGAGGTGATGTACGGGATCGTTGGAGGGCAACAAGGTATCGAGAGTCGCTTTGATACAGAATCGATCGTTCCGGGCGAAAATAGAAATTTGGCTCCGAAGTCTTTTTCCCAATTCCAAGGTGGCGGTTACGGCGGTGGAAACTTGGGCATTCGCTACGACGCCAACGGCTTCCTTTATCCGGGAAACATGTCCATGGGCTGGATGGATGTATTCAACCCCAAAGCTGGCGTTGGATATTATTACGCGAACGAAGACCCGGAAATACGCTTGTCAGCTCTCTATTTTGAGCTGCGTCCATTCGCGAAAAGTGCCGGCGTCAGAGACAACTGGCCTTTAGGCTCTGAGCTGCCGGGGGGAGAGCCCCTCGGCCTGACGATGGGTTGGGTCAACTTCCCCTACGCGGGCAATGGCACCTTTACCGCCGGCCCTGTGGCGTTGCAGGTGCACACCGGAGATTGGCATACCGCCAGCGGAATCTATCGCGCATGGTTCGACCAGCACTTTCGCATGGCGCGTCCCCGCACTTGGCTGCGTCAGGAGAGTGCGTGGCAGTCCACCATTCTGTCGAACGGCGAGGACGCGATCATTCATCGCTTTGATGAACTACCCGCGCTCGCCGCCGACGCAAAAAAATACGGGATTACTACATTTGAGATTGACGGCTGGAATATCGGCGGAATTGATCGCGGATATCCGCAATACCAGCCCGACCCCCGACTTGGCACTGCGACGGAGTTCCGTAAGGCTCTTGCCGACCTTCGGATCCTCGGGGTTCATCCGCTAATTTTTTCGAACATACAGGTTGCGGATACTGCTACTCCTCTTTTCCATAGCACGTTGGAGCGGTATACCGTCGACGGCCGTTGGGCGCCGGATTGGCAGCTCTGGGGCTGGGGAGAAGGAACGATCGGTGCTCGCCTCGGACTTGCGAGGTCGAATATGGCCGTGATGAGTCCGGCACACCCAGCATTCCGCAAGCTCCTTATGGACCAATATTTGGGACTGATCCGTGATGGAGCGGAGGGTCTCCAGCTGGACAAGGCGGGCATCTTGTGGCCGCTCGACTTCAACCCGCAGCTGCCTGTCTCTCCCGATAAGTCTCTACCGCTGGGAGTGCTTGAAACCTTTCAGGAATTGCTTCCTAAGGCTCGCGCTATCAATCCTGATTTTGCCCTTGCCTCAGAAATCTCGTATGATCGTGCGCTGCCCTACGTAGATGTCTCATATCTCCGCATGGGCGACATTGATATGGATGTTGCTCTCCGTTACACGTTTCCCGAGTGGACAGCCACGATCTTTGGCGAAAGCCCAGGGGACTTCAACCCGATGAATAACGGGATGAGGTATGGGATGGTCTGGGCTCTCGCGCCCCGCCACTACAACGATTCCGTGGATGAGATTCTCACCCGTCCTTTGGCCCGCTATGTTAGTGAGTTGATCCGAATTCGCAAGAAATACGAAGATCTTCTCTTTTATGGGCGATTCCACGACACGCTGGGCGCCACCGTCCGAGGAGACGCAGACATCCGCTACTCTGTCTTCAAGTCAGCCCAACCCAACAGTCCAAGCCAGGCGTGCGTGGTCGTAAATTTCGGTGATGCGCCGGAATCGGCAGAAATCAATTTCGAGGGCGTGAGCGGTAGTGTGGTCATTGCGACTCCATTCAACCCGGATCGCAACGCCGACCTGCCCGTCCGTCTCTCCATTCCTCCTCACCAATTGGCAGTTGTTGTGAAGCTATGACCAGGGCTGTATGCCTTGTTACGCGTTAGGATCGCGCTCGCCCTGCGCAACGAGACAACGGCTGGTTCTCGGCGCAAACGACTTCGATGGCGCTACCGCGGAGCGATACGGATACGTCAACCGGGCACTTCCAGACGCCGAGCTGAATCCAAGCTGCATTAGAGCGCGGACTCCAACGAGACGCCGACTTTGAGAATCGGTGGCCCGAAGTGCTTGGCACGCTCCTCGACGAGGCACAGGAGAAGGCACAATGAAGGAGAGTTGCAGTGATTAAGAAAATTGAAGTCGAGCGATTCAGCCTGACCTCTTCGAAACCATTCGATGAGGTGCTTGCAGCTATTAACGATGCGATAGGCCATCCAGATATGGCTGAATTTTGGAGATCAACTCATCAGACACACACAGTGGCCGAGCTGGAAAGCGCAATCCAGAAAGTGTTAGGAAGGACTGGGTTGATGTCGTTCGTGCAGTTTGATCACGGCGGTTGTGAGAAAAGGAACGGGCCGCGACACGCCTAGGATGGTTCGCGTCGTCATGGGCAATCCACTCATCATGAAGGAAATGGCTAAGCATGTTCCCGATGCTGGCTCATACGCGCCTGTCACAGTCTTGGTGGATGAACGGGAAGATGGCGTGCATGTGTCCTATGACAAGATGTCAAGTTTATTAGCTCCTTACGGGAACAGCGATGCGCTTCACGTTGCGCAGGAGCTGGACAAGAAAGTAGAGGATCTTTTGGTGCAAGCAGCGGCTTGATCTCTGGTCAGCAAGATCGTCGATCTCCCGTTCTTGTCGATCCGTGGACCATGATTTTCGACCGCATAGTCACCAAGATCTTGAATGGCCGCCGGATGCTTGTTACCGAAACTCCTTCAGCATTCCAAGCAGTTGCTGGAAATGCGCGGACGACATCGCGGCATGGCAGCGACATCCCTCGTTTCCGTGACATGTTGTTGCACACGAAAATTGAACCTTCAAACCCACGGATTTTTGAGCACAAACCACAAACCGGGTGTAGTCGAGCCAACGTCAATCGTCCAACGCTAGTCCTCGCGGAGTAGAGGACCGCTCTCTTGCGTGCTTGCGAGAGTTCACAAGGATTGGTCGAGATGCAGTCATCAGTCTTTCGACCGACCCCTCGCAAAAGGGACTCTGAATTATCCTGAAGCTCCGCTGATCGAATCGAGGTCGGCAACCAATTCAGCGGGAATCTGCAGCGACGCAGCCTTCAAATTCTCGCGGAGATGTTTGCGGGAAGATGTCCCCGGAATCAGCAGGATGTTGGGCGAGCGATGGAGAAGCCAGGCAAGCGCGAGCTGCATGGGCGTTGCCTTGAGTGATGCTGCGGCTGCGTCGAGTGCCGACGATTGCAATGGAGTGAACCCTCCCAACGGGAAAAACGGAACATAAGCGATCCCCTGAGAGCCGAGGTTGTCGATGAACGCATCATCCTTCCTTTGTGCGACGTTGTAGAAGTTCTGTACGCAGACGATCTCGGTGATCGCCTGCGCCTCAGCCACCTGCTTCGCGGTTACGTTGCTCAGACCGATATGACGGATGAGTCCCTGTCTCTTGAGCTCAGCGAGCACGGTTAGCGGTTCCTCAATCGATCCCTCAGATGGTTCTGTAAATCCGCCGACCCGAAGATTGACCACGTCCAGAGCGTCGACGCCGAGGTTCTTCAGGTTGTCGTGAGCGCCGTCGATGAGCTCCTGTCGCGAGAGCGCAGGAATCCAGGACGCGTCTGCGCCCCGTCGAGCGCCGAGCTTGGTAACGATCACCAGACCCCTCGGATAGGGATGCAGCGTCCGCTTGATGATCTGATTCGTGACGTGCGGACCATAATAGTCGCTGGTATCGATGTGGTTTACACCAGACTCCACCGCCTCGCGCAGAACTGCGACCGCTTCGTCCGTGTCGCGTGGGGGCCCAAAGACGTGCGGGCCGGCAAGTTGCATGGCGCCGTAACCCATCCGCTTGACGTTCAGCGAAGTGCCCGGCAGCGTAAAACTTCCGGCAAGATTAGTCTGTACAATCATTTCTTTTCTCCTGTTCCCGCTCATCACTTTTAGCGAGAGAGTCAGAACGTTTCTCCCACCATTTCTTCGCTTTTCTTCCAGAGTGCTTCAGCATTATTTGGGTCGAGTGCATATCCGCGCACCCCTTCGCTGACGACGCTGATTGGCGCGTCGCCCGGCACAATGTGGCCTATGTGGCAATTCTCGCAGTACTGCCCGCCAATCTCACTGGCTGGTGCGACCGCAGCCGCCCAGACCGAAGTTGCGGCTCCCTGGGGAATGGACTTCCATTGGAAAGGCCCCTTGCCCTGCGAGGCGAGCTGCCGATTGAGTTCTTCGATTACTTTTTCGATCCGGCCAGGCTCTGCGTAACGACCCAACTCTGTCCGTATGCCTCCGGGATGAACAGCCGCGGCGCGCACACCACGATCCTGGTGACGTTTGTCGAATGCGACGGCGAAGAGGATATTCGCCGTTTTCGATCTGCCATAAGCGACGAAAGGATCATACGGCGTGTGCTCAAAGTTGGGGTCGTTAAGGTCTGTGTTCGAATAGCGGTGACCAGCAGAAGACAAGTTGATGAGCCGCCCACCATCACGAATAAGCGACGCAATCCGGTTGACCAGGACAAAGTGGCCGAGGTGATTCGTCCCGAACTGGGTTTCGAATCCGTCGGCTGTGTGTCCGAACGGTGTGGCCATCACTCCCGCATTGGCGATGACAGCGTCGAGCGGCTGACCCTTCGCCAGCAGTCTATCGGCACAGGCACGCACGTTCTTAAGGCTGGCAAGGTCGAGCTCGACCAGTTCGAAGCTGCCGCCGCCAGCGGTGGCGTCCTTGCGCACCTGTGCGGTGGCACTCTCCGCTTTGGCCAGATCGCGCGCCGCCCCTATCACTTGGGCACCGTGGGCAGCTAGTGAGCGGGCCGTCTCAACTCCAAGGCCAGCCGAGACGCCGGTAACAAGAATTCGCTTGCCGCGCAGGTCGATTCCAGACAAAACATCTTCTGTTGTTGATGTTGCTCCAAATATGTTCGTCATTGTGCTTGCCACTCTTTTCTCCTTGTATGCTTACCGATTCATTCGTCTGCAAATGGCGAAACGGCTAGCTCTGCAAAGCCGCCGCGGTCTTTTCCGTTTCGAAATACGTCCCATGTTCGAGATCAGCGACCAAGGCGACGTGAGTCGGGCGCCATCCTAATGTTTTCTGCGTTATCGCGCTTGAGGCCACGACACCCATTCCAAAGAACAGTCCTATCCAGCCAAAATGCTCGGCGGTCTGCTCCTGCGACTTGCTGACCACCGGCACATCTAGGCGACGGCCGATCACCTCCGCGATTTCTCGCGTCGGCACTCCTTCGTCCCCGATTCCGTGATATCTGGCTCCCGTAGAACCCTTCTCCAGCACGAGCCTGTAAAGACAAGCCGCATCGAGCCGGTGCACAGCGGGCCAGCGGTTGACTCCGTTACCTATATAAGCCGAAACACCCTTCTCGCGCGCGATGTGGATCAGCCGCGGGACAAATCCGTGGTCGCCGTCGCCATGCACCGAGAAAGGCAGTAGCATTACCGACGCCCGCACACCACGCGATGCGAACACCATCGCCGTCTGTTCTGACTTGCGAGGGAAGTTTGGACTCGGCGCATCCTCTTCGGTTGCGAGCCGCCCCGGAGCGAGAAGGGCGAGGCCAGAGGTGACAATCAACGGGCGGCCGGACCTTTGAAGCGCTGTACCAATTGTTTCGATGGCACGCCGATCCGCCTCTATCGCAGGTCCATAATTGTTGAAGTCGTGTATGAATGCAGTGTGGATAACGCCATCGGATGCGGCCGCTCCGCTCCGAAGGCTCTCAAGATCTTCGAGCGAACCGCGATGCGCCTTGGCTCCTGCCCTGGCGAGAGATGCTGCGCCCTTATCGGAGCGGGCGAGACCGAGCACCTCATAGCCTGCCTCGATAAGTTCCTGAACAATTGCGGAACCTATGAACCCTGTGGCGCCAGTTACGAAAATACGCATGTTTTCCTCCTACGTAGTTGCGAATTCAGTCGTTAGAGACAAGGCGTTCACTCGATTTGCGAGCCATAACGAAGCCTTGGCAGTCAGTGTTCGCCATTCGGGAGTTGAAGCGGGCAGATCACCGGTTGCTTCCAACTCACGCAACCATTCTTTTGCGGAGAGTTCCGCCAGTTCCGACCCGAACAACTCTTTTACGGCTTCGAAGAAGGCCGCCAACTCTCGCTCCCCCAACCTCATCGAGTCGGCGCAATCCGGATTTCTCCGCGGTCTAGGGATCGCGAATTGATTCATTATCTGCCGGTACTCCTTTCCACTGTTGACGAACGCCGGAAGTTCTAATAAAACGGAGAGTGTCTCCGAATTACTGATAAGATAACCGGAGACAATCTCCGGTTGCAAATATTTTTGGATGGCTAAAAAGAGTTCAAGACCAGCCGAGCGGAAGCCGCGCACCGACGCGCAGCGCAATCGCGTGCGCATTCTGGGGGTAGCGAAGGAGGCGTTTACGCGCCGCGGTGCCAATGCAAGCCTCGACGACATTGCCAAAGAAGCAGGCGTGGGAGCCGGAACCCTATATCGGCACTTTCCGAGCCGCGATACCTTGATCGAGGCGGTTTATCGAACCGAGGTTGAGAAGTTGGCCGCAGCTCAGCGGAAGTTCGCGGAGACCATGTCTCCGATCGAGGCCTTGCGGGCCTGGATGCTTTTGTTCGTTGATTACATCGCGGCGAAGCACATCATTGCCCCTGCACTGAATACGATCGTTGGCGGCGCCGCGAAGCTGTACGAAGGTTCCCGCGGTCAGATCCAAGGAGCGATCGATGCGCTGGTGAAACGCGCCATCAAGAGCGGCGATATGCGCAATGACCTCGACCCATTCGACCTGCTTCGAGCGCTCATCGGCGTGTCCAACGTGGCCTCCACACCCGACTGGCAACAAAGCGCCAGGAGGCTGGTAGATATCCTCATCAACGGTTCACGGCCAACGAAATAGGAGGCTCTCATACGTTCGAGCCGTTTTGCGAGTCTCGTCTGCGGCTTTGCAGTGCCAACCAAGTTGGCTCTGGGAAGGATAGCAACTTCACCGCAGCACGAGAGCGATTTGAACGACTCGCAACGGCGCAACCTGCCGACAACACACAGGATCAGCGTTCCGCCGCATTTATCCATCTAAAGAATGACCCTTTTGTTTGGCAAGGCTTTCGGCGCGCTTGCCGATCTTCTTCAGCACCGCTTCAAGTTGTTGTAGCTCTTCAGAAGAAACGCCCTGAAACGCGCGTTTGATGAGCGCGGCGTGTCGGCAAAAGAGAGGGGCGAACATTGCCCGGCCTTTTGCACTCAGCGATACGGTTCTGATCCGCCGATCGGAGCCGCACTCTACACGGCTGACGAACCCCTTCTTATATAGTCGATCGACTGCCACGCTGACCGAAACTGGATGGAGATCCACCTTTGGGCCAATAGCGTTCACCGGCATCTGTCCTTTTGTGCAGCAGTATTTCGAGGACCCGAAAATCGGACTCTCCCAAACCCTCAGCGCTCATTGTGGGGCGAAGATAGCGACCGATCGATTGCCACGATTTCAGCATGATCAACCAGGTATGAAGGGCGTTCGGCGGCCTTTTTGCCGTTTCCCTAAAATTGTGAATCGCGCCATTATACTCGACATCATATATATCGATATCGATAGACATGATATCGATGAGATCGATTTTATTGATCATGAAGGAGGGGCGTGAACACTGTTTCGACAATCGCGCGTTATCTGCTTGGTTTTATCTTCCTGACGTTCGGGCTCAACGGATTTTTGCACTTCATTCCAATGCCACCACCTACCGTGATTGCCGGGCAGTTCCTGGGCGCGATTGTCGTATCGCGGTTGTATGTTGTGCCTTTCCTGCTGCAGATCGTACCCGCCCTGCTTCTTCTGGCAAATCGGTACATTCCTCTGGCACTTACGATTCTGGGCGCCATCGTTTTTAACATTCTCTGTATCCACATTTTCATGGCGCCTGCCGGTTTGCCTCTGGCTTTGCTCGTCACGATCTTGTGGTTTCTTACGGCTTGGAGTGTCCGATCCTCTTTTGCGCCGATCCTTCAACTCGAACCGAACTCGATACCGGGAGGAGCGAAGCTATGCCCTACAACATATCGACCCTGCTAACACGCAATCTTCACGACGTCTTTGGTGAAAACGACCCCGTGCGCCGGCGCGCGGCCATTGACGAGATCTTCACCGAAGACTGCGTGTTCTACGAGCCCAGGGGCGTCTACCGGGGCCGCGATGAGATCGATCGCGTGGCGGGCGCGATCAAGGCTACTCATCCTGACTTTCGATATCAGCCAATTGCCGTGCCCGAGGAATTGGGCAATGGCGGGCGGGTCCAATGGGTGTCGGGCCGACCCGGTGAAGCACCAGCTTACGCCGGGACGGATTTCATTATTTCCCGGGACGGCCGCATTGCCGCCGTTTATCTCTTTTTCGACAAGCTACCCTGATATGGACTCTGCTGTCATGAAGCACAAGGATAACGAGCGGGTTTGTGGGCAAACTGTTCGGAGCAACTCGGCACCATTATCAATAGGAGCAACGAATGAGCATCGGCATTATCGGAGCGGGCGTCCTAGGTTCCAACCTGGCCCGACTTCTGGCAAAGAGCCGGATTTCGGCGACGGTAGCAAACAACCACGGTCCGGAATCGCTGGCGAGACTTGTCGGGAAACTTGGCCCTTGGATCAAGGCTGGCACCGTTGAGGAAGCTGCGAGCGCCGATATCGTCCTGGTGGCGGTGCGTTGGGTCGATCTTGAAAGAGCGCTGGGCGGTCTGCCCGCGTGGAATGGCCGTATTGTGATCGACGGTACTAATCCCGTCGCGTTTCTCGACCCACACTCGCCAAATGCAAAGGATCCGAGCAACCCGCTCGCTGCCTATGGCATAAGGGCGATCGATCTCGGCGGCAAGCATTCGAGCGAAGTGTTCTGCGACTTCGTTCCGGGTGCTCGCGTCGTCAAGGCATTCAACCATCTTGATGCTAACGTCCTGCCGCACCCGGTAGCGTCGGGCGGCCAGCGCGTCCTGTTCTATTCTGGCGACGATGCCGATGCGAAGGCCGAGGTCCGAAAAATTATCGAACACACCGGCTACTTCGCGGTCGACCTCGGTGTGCTTGACGTTGGCGGTCCGTTGACCTCACTACCATTCGGCTCGCTTGCGTCCATTAACTTCATCAAATACAGGTGATGACGAATGAAACCCTCAATGCGAACACATGAAGGGCGAGTGGCCCTGGTAACTGGCGCCGCCCAAGGTATCGGCCAGGCGATCGCCTTGGCGCTGGCAGAACGCGGAGCACGAGTGATTGCTACCGACCTCACTCTCCCGCAAGAAACCCTAAACAAGATTGGTCCCACGGCATACGCCCTTCGACTTGATGTGACCCAAGAAGACGATTGGCGATCTGTAGCCTCTAAAAGCCGAGAAGCGGGTGAGGTGGACATCGTTGTGAACAACGCGGGTTATTTTCCCAATCGCTCTATCGACGAACTAGATCTTCCAACGTGGCGAAAGACAATGGCTACGAATCTAGACTCCCATTTCCTGAGCGCAAAATATTTCTTGCCGACGATGCGAAAGAAAAAGTGGGGTCGCTTCGTTGGAATCTCGTCAAACATGGTTGGCTTGGCTATACCCGGAATGAGCCACTATATCGCTACAAAGATGGGAATTATTGGATTCATGAGAGGCTTAGCGAATGACGTTGCGGGTGACGGAATTACCGCAAACGCGGTGTTGCCCGGTCTGACGAATACTCAGGCAATCGGCCCTCAATCCGACGAGCAAAAACGCTCGACCTGGGAACAGCAAGCCATCAAGCGACTGGGAGAGCCCGAGGACATTACAGGTGCGATTCTATTCCTTACAAGTGACGATGCAGCATTCATCACCGGACAAGCAATCGTCGTAGACGGTGGTCAGTATCGCATCGGCTAAGTAGAAGGCCAAGCCGCGTGCGGAGAATTGCGGAACGAGACCTATCGCGTCAACGATCGCGCCAGAGCGCCTTCCCGGACATGCACCGTGAGCTTTACAGCATGTACTTCAACAACGATGTCGTTGTTGTGGAGCTGTCGGCGAACGACATACACAAAGGAGACCTGGAGATTCCTGAGGGCGTCATTTCGCCGACCAACAAGAAGATGCACGCCCCATGCTGTGATGTCTTTCACCTGAAGGACGGGAAGGCAGTGTCTTTTCACTGCTACGTTGCGGTCTCGATCCTTCTAAAGGAACACAGGATGTCCACAGACTTGAGCGCTGCCATCAGGAGATAGCGGCACTTCGCCCGAGGCTGTCACTTGCTCTTGGTTAAAGTACTTGAAGTTCTCTGAACCGGAGGAATTGCAAATATGCACATGAAGGACGACTTATAAAATAGAACAGGAGTACCGGCGCCCTTCAGCTCGCGCCGTAGGTTCATACTTGCGGCTGCCGCAACCGGAGGTGCCGGTATATTGTCCGCGGGGCCGGTGCCGATAAGTGCCTATGCGAGCTCCAACGAGGCTACGCAGTTCGTGCTCCCCAGGGCGACAAATGATTATTTGTTTGTGGTGAGACAAAACTATAGGCTGACAGGCATACTTCTTCGCTACAACTATGGAAACCGTCTTAGATGGCTCTCGTCTGTCGCGGGTTCCTGGTCCTCGTTCTGCTCTCAGCATTTTCGGTTAGTGAATTCTTGCTTTTTCTGAGAACAGTCTGGCGCCGTGGAACGGCGAACTGCGCTATTCTCTCGCGACCTCAAACGCGCGGGTGAAATACCTGCGAAAACAGCGCGAACTTGGAAAGGGGAAGGCAGTCGGCAAGGGGCCGCTAGATTGCGACGACTGATACGCAGTTTTGTACACAGTCCTCGCGCAAGAGGGTCAGACGTGCCCGCTAAGGGTGGACGATCCCATCTGGTATGTAGAACAGCGGGTCGACTGCTTGGTTTTTACTGGCCTTTAGGGGCTGAGGCCGCCCAACGTCGTTTGCAGCAAACCGTTCTAGGCGCTGGATTCCCATCGCTCGTAAACTAAAAAGTCATCCGTGCGCCGGCCCACAGAATCAATAATAGGAAGCAACTTTGTCCTTCGAGGTGCTCGCATGCAACTCAAGCCCTTCCTGCTCGATGCCTGGCTCGACCAGTACGAACACGACATAGAATTCAACCTCGCTGCGAGTACCGGGCCTCACTGGACCGTCAACGACATCCTCGCCCTCGCCGACGACGAAACGCGGTACCGATTCCTGAACCACAAGCTGGTATACAGCCGCCCCGCCGGCGCAGACAGTCTGCGCGAGGCGATCGCTGAAATGCAGCATGTCTCGGTAGAGGACGTACAAATCGTGACAGGCGCCTCCGAAGCGCTCGTGGCCCTGATGTGGCTGGCCGCCGAGCCCGGCGCGAACGTAATCATCCCGCTGCCGGGATTCACTACTTTCTCGGCGCTGCCGGAATCTCTTGGCCTGGAAAC
>Ga0207116_10037_pt1 | contig 35079 bp, 32 predicted proteins | sample Alteio_BWMinHeat_44_FD_153550 | JGI IMG/M metagenome (GOLD analysis project Ga0207116, IMG submission 153550) | Enriched cells from forest soil in Barre Woods Harvard Forest LTER site, Petersham, Massachusetts, United States -... | ecosystem: Environmental > Terrestrial > Soil > Temperate forest >... | reverse complement strand
GGGGAATGTTTTCCACAGGCGGGCAGGAGGGGGGGCAGCTGTTGGGGCTACCTTTGGGCTGCGGCTGGATGGCGGGGGGGGGGAAGATGTTCAATGAGGGCATGCGCGAAATATTTAGAATCGATAGATAAAGAAATCGGCAGCGGTTCAGGAATATTTGGCGTATGCTCAATAAGCAAAAATGGGGCCGGTGAAGTATCGTCGTTGCTCGACCGATCTGCAAGACCAACTGGCATGGAGGGTGCGGATTGGAGGCGATGAGAAGCTTGAAACGTGAGAATTTTCCCTGGAAAGGGACCTATAAATTTGTTGAACCCGGGATTGATGCTGCGGGGACGAGAGTCTACCCCTTCGACCGGTCGTTCCCAATTGATGTCAGCTTTCAAAAAGCTATAGGGCCCAGGTTTGTCCGCCTGAATCGTCACGAGTTCTTCGAGATTATCTACGTTTACAGCGGGAGAATTCAGTTCCAGGCTCGGGACCATATCCTTCCAGCAAAAGAGGGGGATCTGGTGGTGATTGGCTCGAACCTGTACCACCGTGTTCTGCACAAACCAAATGTCGAAGCAAAGATAGTGTCCATGAATTTCCAGCCCGAAATCATACGGTCTGGGAAGGCTGCGGGAGACGAAGAACATTACTTGAGCCCGTTCTTATGCCAGGACTCAAATTTCCCGCACGTCATCTCCACATCCAGGGAATTGTCACGAGAGGTTTTTGATCTGATGCTGAAGATCTACCGGGAACTTCCAGCGAATGCCCTGCTCAAACGTATGGCGATAAGAACCTATTTGCATACGATTCTGTTCCTGCTGCTCAAGCACTATACGAGCCATTTGGGATCCCGCGAGATCGTTGACCAGGAGCGCCGGAGGAAACGCCTGCAGCCAGCCTTCGATCTTCTTGAGACGAACTTTGCTCGACCCATTGAGGTACAGGATGCCGCACGGGTTTGCGCGATGAGTTGTTCGCATTTTATGAAGTTCTTCAAAATGACCGTGGGTCAGACTTTCTGTACCTATCTGACCAGTTTCAGAATTGCCATAGCACAACACATGCTGATCAATAACGAAATCCCCATCGCGGAAATCAGCCAACTCGTCGGCTTCTGCAGCCAAAGTTATTTCGGTGAGGTGTTCCGATCCATCGTGGGAATGACACCGCGCGCCTACCGGCAACAATCCTGCCAGTCTTTTGTGCCAAGCGGAATGGGAATCAACATCAGGGAGAGCATGAAAAGCCTACTCGTAGCCGGTCCGGTGCACTGATCGTTCAGGGAAAAGTATCGGGTATAGCTTCCAGTCGGACATGCTCGTCAAAAAGCGAATGGATGGAGATTTTAGGTTATTCGTGCCCATGCTTCCAGTGTCGGCAATACCTATACTCCTCTACATTTCCGCCGCAATGCCCCGGCTTCGCTCCGTGGCCGTTGCCTGGTAGGTGCCGCGTTCAACGACGCGAGATTGCCCAGAAAAGGCTTCGGACGACGTCTCCCGTGTTGCTGCTATCCGACAAGCTGCCACGCGGGAAGGGTTGCCAGAAAAAAGTTCAGCGGCTTGCCAAAAATCGGCTCCACGACGCCGCTAGCTGTCCGGGGTGCGTACCAAAAGAGCGCGAGCGTCGGCCACTCCGCCATCATGCCGGCGCCGCTTGCAGCGGCAATGGCGAGCCAAACGCCAAGCACGATGAGGCGCAGGACAGGCTCAACTGGCAACTCCACTGGTCGTCCGCCGATGAGAATCGTGTGACTGTTCGGCAAATCGGAGCGATGTGCCCGCTTCAGAGCCAAGAACGAACCGTACAGAATGAGAAATGTGGCCGCTGCAAAAGCCGTGAAGACTCCCCACTGAAAACTCAGAGTTTTCCAGAACACGTCCCCGTAACTGAGCGACCTGAACCAAAGCAGGTCCACGTAATTCGACAACGCGGTCCGAGCACCGAAGGAGATGCCTGCGAAGACCGCGAGAATGAGAAGAAAGCGGCGGCGACGCCGGGGGGGATGCGTCCGCGTGGGGAATCCGGTCGAAGGCGAACGCGATTCCGCTGTGAAGGCGAACACCGTTCCGGTGGGAAGGCGAACACTTTAGCTCGTCTACCGGAATGGTGTTCGGCTTGCAGCGGAATGTTTTCCACAGGCGAGCAGCAGGAGGTGCAGCGGCGCTGGACAATTAACCGGCATTGAAACTCCATCCATAAGGAGAACAGGGTGCCGGCCAGGAGATCGTCCGTGCGAAAAGTCAAAGAGGTCTTGCGGTTGCGGTTCGAGTTGAGGTTTGGGCAGCGATGATGGCGAAATAGGGAGCGCAATCCCGCGACGGTCATGGAGTGACCGCGGCGCTGGGCCTTTAAGAGAAACAAACAGAGCGGGCGAGTTAGTCAGAGGTCTCTCTAAGTGGAGGTAATTTTGGAGGACTTGAAGAGTGTCGGCGGTTAAGGGAAAGAAGCGCTGCTTGCGGCCCTTACCCAAGACGTGGAGGCGTGCTTCGGAGAGCCGGAGATCTTCCAGCTGGAGTTGAAGGACCTCGCAAGAGCGCAAGCCGTTTTGCAACATAAGGGCGACAATGGCGAGATCGCGGAAGGTGCGAAACCCTTTCCAGAAGCGGGCGACCTGGTCAGCGGAGAGGGGTACGATCACGCGGCGCGGCTGCCGCAGTCGCAGGTTGGTCGTAATCTTGGTTTGGCGTCGGCCGTAGCCGAGAGAAGAGCGCGTGGTATACCTGCGCTGAAAGAGTGGTTTCCCGGGAATCTCCTGTGCGTAATGGAAGCGATACAAGCAGCGCAGCGCGCACAAGCGGTGATTGATGGTTTGCGGCGTGGGTGAAGGCTGTTGCTCGAGTTGGTGACGAACATACTCAAGCAGAAGAGATTGGTTAAGTCTACCCAGCGAGTGTCGCGTATTTTTGAACCAGCGTGCCAGGTGGAGTAAGTCATAGGCGTAGGCGCGCAAGGAGCGCAGCGAGAGTTGGCGAACTTTCTGGGCATCGAGAAACTGATTAGCCCAGGCGACTTGGCTGCCGCGATCATCCAGCAGACGATAAGGGGAAGCGCTGGCGGGCAAGCAGTTTTTCACCACTAGGTGAACGCTCATAGCGAAGCTGCCTCCTCGAGGAGATGGGCAAAATCCTTGGCGGTGGCGCCGGCTGCGAAGTAACTGTTGGGATCCTGGCCGGAGGGTAAGTCGACTAGGCGTACCTGAAGACCAGCCTGGTCGAGGCAGTGGAGGAGAGTATTGGCGGCATTTTGGCCGGCTTGGTTTTGATCTTGATCGAAGGCGATGTAGACACAGCGGTCGGGGTTTTCGCGCAATTGGGCCAGTTGCGCAGCAGTCAGGTGGGTGCCGATGGCACAGGTGGTATTGCGGAATCCCACCTGCCACAACACAGCGAGATCGAACAGCCCTTCGAGCAGGATCACATTGCGGAACTGTCGGACCGATTCCCAAGCGAACAAGCCGCCTTTCGAACGGAGCAGGAGGCGATGCGGGAAGGCATTGCCAACGCTGCGGCCATACAGGTTGACGATGTGATCCTGCTGGCGGCAGGGGAAGATCACGCGGTGACAAAAACTATCGGGTCCCTGCGGACCAATCAAGCCCGCTTCGAGCAGACGTTCCAGGGAGTAGCCGAGGGCCTGCAGGTGAGGACGCAGGTTGCCGCCGCGGGCATAGCCGATGCCGAGTTCCTCGATGAGCTTGGCATCGTGCACTCCGCGCTCCGCGAGATACTGAATGCCTTCCGGATAACGGTGCAGTTCAAGTTGATAGAAGCCGGCGGTGTGCGCGAGCAGTTGCGCGGTGGGGGCGAGTTCTTCTTGGAGATAGGCGACGCTCTCGCGAAAAGAGAGATGGCGCGACAGTTCGACGAAGCGAATCAAGTCGCCACCCCCGGAGCCGTGGCAGTAGAACAGATTTTTACGGGGGTTGACGAAGAAGGAGGAGTGGGTTTCCTCATGCAACGGGCAGAGTCCGACGAACTCGGAGCGAGCCGCGACGGGGCGCCCGCTCCAGTGGTGCTGTTGCAGGTACTGCAGTAGAGGAATGCGCTGTTTGAGCCGTTCCAAATCCTCACCCATGGTCTCTACACTCCTTCCAGCGTCAGGGTACGAACCGGTAGCTCCGGTTCCCAGGCAAGGATGGTGGGTGAGGAAGAAAACCCTCGCGCCGGTCTCAGAGGCGCAGGGGGCCAAGGCCAGAAGACTTGCAGAAAGCAAAAAACGGTAGGCCAAGACAAGCGCAACGAGCCGTGAGCGAGTTGCTCGTCGCGGGCCAGCCATTGCTCCACGGCTTCAAGCATGCGGCGCAGAGAAGAAAACGCCGGCGAAGAATCGAGGCTGCTGCACCAGCGGCGGAGCGTGGAAGGGTCAGGAACGCGATGCGGATCTTTCAGGGGCGGCGCGGCGCTTTCCCAAGAACAGTGCTCGACAAAACGTCGCCGCAGCGCCTCACTACGGGCGACCAGACTGTAATGGCTGTAGGGCAAGGAGAAAGCGGGGAGGAAAGTGAGAGTTTGTTTGCAGAGATTGCAGAGCCCCCGGTGGTACTTGATCCAGTCGTGCCTGTCGTCATGCGCTTGTTTGCGCTGCCAGCCATGACCGATGATCGAATCGCTCAAACAGAGGGGACACCGGCGAAGGATCGGTTCCGCACAAGCCGCCGCCCAATCGAAGCCCGGCTTGCAATGCTCCGGCGAAAGTGGGATAAACGAAATCGTACTGCCTTGGGAGGGCGCTATTGCTGAGTGGAATCTTGCTAGGATCTGCTGCTCAGAATATAGCCTTTCTCCTTCCTGCTCGATCTCAGCTACAGAAGGATAACTCTCACTGCCACTACCGAGATTGGCCGGTAAACTGTCGGACGGTCCAACCGCATGCCCTTTCCGATGTTCAATTTTTCTTTGTGTGTCAGAGGTGTGCTCAAGTGGCGCGCCGTCAGGCTGAGTTGTATTTCAACCTTCTTCTACCGTTGTACGAGCCAGCATGGCATCTTTGAACGTGAGGGCAACGGTCGGTCCCCTCTGAACATTAATAACCAGTGCGGGGCGGAAACACGCCAAGCAGGTGCCACCCTTGTGCCGAACGCTCGGATAGACAATACCGGGAGAACCCTCTTTTAGCAGTTCTTGCGCCAAGCGCTGCGAATTCTGATAGCTGCCCGGATCGAGGCACTTCGCAAATTCGCTGTCACCTCGAATGTCATGGAAATCAGCTCGGAAGTCAGCAAGATAATCAGCATAGGTCACGACTTCCTCGTTCTGCCAATTGATTTCCTGCAATTCTTGGGCTTTGTGAAAAGCCACTTCAGCCTTAGAAGTGTCCAGAGCGAAGGCTGCGTACCACGCACCGCGATCTGCTAGATTGAATCGGCTGCCCATAGGGTGGGCGTGAGTGAAGGCAGCGTTAACGATGTGCGCGTAGGATATGCCAAATACTAGTTCATGAACACTGATGCCGGGCAGGAGACCCGCTTCACCGAGCAATCGATCGTTGGTTGCACCCTCAAGCTCTAGTAGGCGATCCAGATCTTCATCGTCTACAGTCAGGCGAGCCAAGACGCTTTCGCCCTCGCTAATGTATTTGGTTGGAATGAGGCGATGTGTATCGTCCTGTCGCAGGGCCGTGGTTCCGGGCAGCTTCAACGACTGCCTCTACGTGCGTCAACTAGCTGACGCACCCTCAGCATTGCGGGAACACCACCCTTCGTCAAATACGACAGTGGCGTTTCTCCTCCGAATATCGGATTGGTGTTCGGCAAGGAGATCCACGCGTCGGCTAACCGTTCGCTGTATAGGATATTCAAGGCTTTGAATATCCCCAGGGCTAGGGAAACTCGCGTGAGCTGGTCCTGGTCGAGCTTCTTTGTTTTTCCCCCCTTGAGATGATAGAAGGCGCCATTTGAGATTCCCCCCAATAGCTGCCGGGCATCCTCGTCCCGCAGCTTCCAGGAGCGTGTGAGCTGGAAGAATCCCTTGATGGCCGACGGACTCAGTCGAGCTTGAACCTCTTTCTTTGAGAGATCGACTGGAACGTCCCAAGAGAATCCCGCGATCGGCCCTTGCAGCGTAGCCCCTGCTCCTGTGGGCATATTCTAGCCCTCCATTTAAGGAGTATTATACATCCATATATGGACGCAAGACAAGCCTCCGCTCCAGTCCCGCCCTAGTCCCTAGGCGATTGAAAACACAGGGTGTGGCAGCCTCGCCTTCTGAATAACTGACAACTCACGCTCCGCAGGCGAATTCGCAATGCGCCGGAAGGGTGCCTCATTCGGGAGAAGCGCGTAGCGGAGCATCACACAAGACTTGGTGATTTCAATTGACTAACACTAGATAACGGTAGTATTAGTTCAAAAGGGTTCGAAGATGGCTTGTGTAAAGGCGCTTATTTCCGGCCGAGCACTCGTTGCGCCCGTTCGACAGCGGCAATTGCGACAAAGCTGCTGAGGCTGCGATGTTCCAGCTTCGCCGCCCTTTCGATAAGTCGCCGTTCATCCTGGGTGTAGTAGGAGAACACTTTTGCTCCGAGTGGTACTTTGCCGGTGCGCCTCGAAGGAATGTAGCGATCCTTTTTGGCCACCGCTCTTATGCTACCACTAAGCAAGATAACGAAGTGCGAGCTGCCACCGTGAGTACCTATGCTGGTTTTAGAAGCCTGGTCGAAGTGGGGTAGGCAAGGTAAGACTGAGTCGGCCAGGGTGGAGCGTTCTATTTTGTAAGTACTTGGAAGTACAGCGGTTATGTGTGCATCGATGCTCCCATTGACTTGGGCGGCAAACCAGAGTTTCTTGCCTCCGACGGCGCCGGTAAGGTCTACATCAATCTGGAAGACAAGGACCAGGTCGCAGTGGTCGACATCAAAGCAAGGAAAGTTTTGGCTCACTGGCCGGTCGCTCCCGGGGGCTCACCCGTGGGGCTATCGATCGACACCGCGAAGCGGCGGCTTTTCATCGGATGTCGAAAGCCGCAGAAGCTGATCGTGATGAGCACTGACGACGGCAAGGTACTCGCCGATCTACCCATCGGCGCCGGCGTGGATGCCACGAAGTTCGACGGTCACCAAGCATTCGCGAGCTGCCGGGACGGCAAGCTTAACCTTGCGGGCGAGAGTGCGTCCGGCAAGTTCGAGATCGTGCAAACCGTGACTACTCCAATTGGCGCCAAAACAATGGACGTTGACCTGGAGAGGCACAAGGTGTATTTGCCCACAACCGAGTTTGAGGAACAGAAACCGGGAGCAACCGGTCGTCCGGTGGCCAAGCCTGGGACGTTTATGATCGTCGTCGTCGGGCGGCACTGAGACAGGAAGGCAGTTCTCAGTTCTCAGTTTGGCAAAGCCCGCGATGCTGCCGCTGAGAACGCGCCCTGATCACTCGCTCTGGTCTCTTGGTGAACAAGGGATTTCGCGATAAAGTTCAATCGCCCGCTGAGCGCGCGCTCAAGGCTCGTCGACAGGGCAATCCAGACCAGGAGTTCGCCATGCAGAGTCGCATCCTCGGCACCACCATGCCGGTAGTTGAATTCGCGCTTGACCCCAACGAGTTCGTCATTTCTGAAGCCGGTGAACTTTCCTGGATGACGAGTTCCATCCAGATGACGACGCACACCCAGTTTGGTGGGGGTGGAGGAATCTTCGGCGTGCTGAAGCGCGTGGCGGGTGGGGGATCGCTGTTCATGACAGAGTACCGGGCCATCGGCGCTCCTGGGGGGATTTCCTTCGCCACAAAACTGCCGGGGCACATCGTGCCGATCGAAGTTAGTGCGGGACAAGAATACATGATTCACCGGCACGGATTTTTGTGCGCGACGCCGCAGATTCAGATCAGCGTCGGCTTCCAGCAATCGCTGGGGGCAGGAATTTTCGGCGGCGACGGCTTCCTGCTGCAGCACGTCAGTGGAACCGGAACCGCATGGATCGAGCTTTCGGGTGAGCTGATCGTGAAGGATCTGCAACCGGGCGAAACTTTGCGGGTGCATCCGGGACACGTCGGCGCGTTCCAGGCGCGCGTTTCCTTTCAGATCACGACCGTACCGGGAATCAAGAACATGATTTTTGGCGGTGACGGAATCTTTCTCGCATCTCTCACTGGGCCGGGGAGAATCTGGCTGCAAACGCTGCCCATTTCCAAACTGGCGCACAAGCTTATGGAGTACATGCCCACGCAGCACAAGGAAGCAGTGCAGGGAGGCGTGGTCGGAGGCATCGTGGGCTCAATTCTGGACGGGATGAAATAGACAGGGCCCACTGCTGGGTGCACGGGAAAGGGTTACCGATCATACGTCCAGCATCGGCGTCCGGTGTCCACTACTGAATAGCGAAACCCTGGGCTGGCGCACATGCTTCGGTGGAACGGTTGGACAAACTGCTGTCGTGGCGGACTTAGGTAGGGTGTTACAGGCGAACAGACCCCAGAGGAGTTAGTCGGAATCTATGGAGTACCCTCTTGAGCGCCAAGGACGTGTCGGAACGAAGATTCTGGCCGATGGAGCACCGGCTTGAGTATGTGAATGAAACTCGAAACTGTCTTGAGCTATCCCCATCCGCTGCCTTGCGGATGGGCGCCCAGCGTCAGGCCGGAGACAGATCATGAACGATCTGCGCCCGCTGTATGACCGTGAACTGCTGTTGCTCGGAGCGAAGCGTAACGTGGTGCTGGACCTGTGGGAGGTGCAGCGCTACGGCAGCGACAGCTATGGGGATACCGACTATATCTCCATCTATGGGATGCGGCCAGCTGATTGGCATGCGAAGGGAGTCCGGCTTTTGGGACGGACGGCCGTCGAATGCACGCGCGATAGATTGGGAGATGCGATTGGCAAAGACGTTGCCGCTATTGTCGCTACGCGACCACCCAGCGCCCCGGCGGTAGTCGTAGATCCGTTCGCTGGCTCCGGCAACACGCTGTATTGGGTGCTGCGGCACCTCCCGGGCTCGCGGGTTGTAGGCTTCGAGTCGGATGCTACAGTCTTCCGGCTCACTCGGCACAATATCGCAGCTCTAGCGTTGCCCATCGACATCCTGAACACGGACTACCTCTCCGGGTTGGCCAGCATCTCGGTGGCATCGGATGAGCTGCTCATTCTGTTCATCGCGCCGCCCTGGGGCGATGCGTTCGACAGAACCTCCGGCCTTGACCTACGGCGCACCACGCCCCCCATTACCGAAATTGTGGACTTCCTGCTGCACAGGTTCTCCCAGAACCGCCTACTCTGCGCCATCCAAGTCTACGAGGTCGTCTCTCCTGTCTCCATGGCCAAGTTGAGAGCCCGTTTCGACTGGTCGGCACGGCGAATCTACGAGCTGAATATGCCGGGGCAAAACCATGGAATTCTTCTCGGTACTAAGGGCTGGGCACCGTAGGTCATCGCCGCGTACCTCAACGAGTACGACGCCCAGCCAGGCGCGTTGGTATTCATTCCCGCTGAGACGTGGATCAGCCTGAAAAACACCAGGAGAGAGAACATCAGCGTCGTCTCTGTCTGCAACGGGGCCTGGCTTTGAAGAAATGCTCCGCTGTGGCTCAGTCCCGAGAGGGCAACCAGCGAACCTATCTCTCGCGACAATTTCAAAAGACTCCTACGGCGACGGAGATGCGGAATTGGAGATCGTCCAACGTCCTCTTAACGACCAATAGCCTCCCACCCTACTGGGTGAAAGAGGGAAAATAGAATCCGGTTGAACTCTTCCTACATTGTTGGCAGGACCGTCCGCAGTTGTCTACGTGATCTTCATTCCAGGCCAAATCAATAAACTAGAAGGGGATACAATGGGGCTATGGATGATTTGGGTCAACTCTGAGGTAGGCAAAGAGGAGCGACTTACCAGTGGGCTTGGCGCTGCCCCCGTTTGGTTCCACGGTCACGAAGACCCCGTCGATTTGAGCTAGCGTCTGGGGGTCATCGCACTTTACGATCCAACGTTTCTTAGAAACACTGTCTTCGTAAAAGACGCCGAGGTTGAGCGCCTGCCCCCGGTCAGGCCCGCGGCGGCCCCAGGCTTGAAACGTCGTGGCATTCTTTACGCCGTTCTCCTGGTCCAGATCGTACGCGTAAAAGATCAGCGACTTCCCCTTCGTATAGAACACGCGGCCGTAAGGTTTCTGTGTGCCGTTGCGCACCACGTTATAGACTTCGGCGACGTAGAGATCCCGTGCCCCCATGAGTTCGCGGATGTCGCGATCATGTGCCAGGAGTTCATCCTTCTGGTCGAGCGCCACTTCACGGTCGTGAAGCAGTTGAGTGAGTTCGGGAACCGTAGCCTCCGCTGCCTGGGCGCGAACTGCATCTTGAGACGACTGCTGTGCGAGGGAGTCTAGTTTCTCTTGTAGCGCTTGAAAGCTGATCTGCGAGGCGGCCAGCTTTTGTGTGAGGCCGGTGCGTTGCTGGATGAGAACTTGTCTGGTTGCGTCGCCAACGCGCAGGTCGTTCTCCAGGCGGGCCTGTGCGGCTTTCATCTGGTTGATTTCGACCGACTGCTGCGCCAACTGCCGCCCGAGGTCCGCGATCGTTTGGTCGCCCTGTTCGACCTGTACACGGGCGATTTGGCGCTCGTGGAAGGCGTCGCGCAGCCGCGCTTCCACCCGGGACGGTTGGGGTTGTGTCCTGGGTTGAGAGGACGCAAACTTGGCGGTATCGGTGCCGCGGCTTACGCCCACCCGATAGGTGTAGAAACTGAGAGTGACAAAAAGCAGAATCCCGGCGGCGCCGAGCACCCACACGTCACGCCAGGTTGACTCGCGGGCAAATGGTAAGCTTCGATGCGGGCCTGCCGAGATAGCGTTTGGGTTTTCACGTTTGCTCGCCTGGCCGTCTTCTTCCCGCGCTAAGCGGTCCAGAAAAACCTTCTCTGCCTGTTCCTGGGACCAGGACAGGCCATACTCGATGCACTCAGACGGTTCGTTACCGCCCATCGCGGGAACCGCCTGATCGACAACTGCTTCAAACTGTTGGAGGGCCTCCCGGCAGGACGGGCAATTTGCGAGATGCTCCCGCAGCCTCCTATGTTCCGCCTCGCTCAGATGTCCCGAGGTCGAAACGGCGCAGAGTTCCAAGAACTCGTCATGGGGTTCGGTGAGAGACAACGTCCCCGCTCCTAGCTTTTACGCATCCTTTCATCACAGTGCGCCATGGCCCTCAATGGCCCTCAGCTTGGTATCAAAGATCTGCTTCCGCAACCGGTTCAGTCCCCGGAAATAGTGGTGTCTGATATTTCCCGTGGATTGCCCGAGCTCAGCGGCAATCTCGTCGAACGTATAGCCCTCGAAGAAATGCAGCCGGAGGGTCCGCCGCTGGTTCTCCGAGAGTGCCTCAAATGCCCTCTGCAGGCCACCGTTTCCTAGCCTCCCGGCAGCTGAATCTTCAAATCGTCCCCGGCTGGCTCGCGGGTCAGCCAGCTGGCTGGCTCCATCATCAAGGTCGAGCCGGGTGTAGAAGTGGCGAGAAGTCAAATAGCGCCGCCGGGAGATGGCACGACGATAGGCGATTTGAAGAATCCAAGATCGTGCTGGGCCTTTGGAGCTGTCAAAGGTATGGCAGTCCCGGTGGACCAGCAGAAAGATATCTTGGACTAGATCGTCTGCCTCGGAGGCGTCTCGGAGGACCCGGAAGGACACGCCTCGGACCAGCCGGGCATAGCGCCGGAAAAGGATGGCCAGCGCTTCCCTGCTGCCCTCGCAGATTTGAATGATCAGGGTTTCGTCGAGGGTTTCGGAGTTTACGGCTATGGAGGCAGCCGGCGCCATCGATGTTTGGCCGCCCTCCGCGGGCACAGCGAGCGCAGGCAGGCGAAATGTGAGAGCAGAATTCATGAGACCTCGGCCCGGAATTCATGGTCCAGCAGGTTTCATCCAGTGAGAACACTTCCCTGTTGCTGACCGACTGGGTTTTAGGCTCGTCAGCCCAATTTAGGGCAGGTTCCACCCTTCAGCGCTTTGGCACGGATCGTTGCACACATAACCGCTGTACTTCCAAGTACTTACAAAATAAGCACTCCATGCGGACTCATAATGCGACGTCGTGTAATGTCTGGCATGCCAGACACAGCGTCGAAATAGTACGCCGAAGATGAGAGCATGTCCAGCGGCAATCATGCTCTCTTGGTGCAGCTAGGAAAACGCATCCGAGCGCATCGAAGGAAGAAAGGCTGGACGCAGACCGATATGGCCGTCAACCTCGACATGAATAGAGGACACATATCGGACATCGAGTTAGGCAAGCGTGAAGTCGGAATAATCACCTTGCAGGTGATCGCGCGAGGATTGAACACCACGATGGAAACTCTGCTACGAGGCTTGTGATCTATTTCCCATGAGCGCGGCTTCCATCTTTGCTGCAGATATTCGCCCGGGACGATTCCGAGCCACGCCGAAAACCCTCGCCCCTTTTTGAGAGCTCCTCCGTTGCCGATCGCAGCGATGACGGCGGTCGCCGTCACAGGTCCGATGTGGTCAAGTGAAAGATTGTTTATGAATGCCCCGCACGCTAAATTGCAGCTAGCACAGGGGACTCCGAAGATTGCCTTCGGACTTGTGTTGCGACAGCTCCGCGAACACAGTGGCGACTCACAAGATTCTTTTGCCCATCGAACGGGATATCATCCTAACTACGTGGGTCAATTGGAGCGGGGCAAAAAGAGCCCTTCTCTCAGCGCATTATTCAGCCTCTCCAAGGCGTTAGGCATACGGCCCTCCCAATTGTTGGAGCGAGTAGAGAAACGATTGGGATTCTATGTTGCCGCCAATCACTTCTGGAATTCACTCACCCCATCAGAGCAGCTTCCACCTTCGCTGCAGCATCATTTTGCAAGTGTGGCAGCACAGCCGATTGAAATAACCGAGAATTGGGTTTCGACGTCTTTTGGGCGAAGCCGCGTCGGACATCCTTAAACTGACAATGCTGAACTGCAATATGGCCGCTTTTTGCTACCCAGGACCTATCACGATCGCTTTTGCGCGTCGCGTCCGCGACATCTTGAAGCTCGCAAAGGGCAAGGACTCGGCGCTGCATTTATCGGTTCATATGTAGCACCTGTGCGATGACTGGCATTTGCAGTTCGCACCGGCGATCCGTTCGGATCAGTGACAGTATACAAAGACCTGCTAAGATTTAGGATCGTGCCCCGACATACCAAGGCGCACTCACCGTGAAGATGCGCTCGTTGCCGCGGGCGAGTAGTACCCATTCTAGAAGCCGGCCACGCTGATTGTGGAGGAAGAATTCATACCATTTGTCTTCCACGAGTTCGGGTATGACCACGACGATGCTGCGATCAGGATGCTCTTTCGCGAGGTCGAGAACGAATTGAACGACGGGAATGATTATGAAGCGGTAGGGGGAAGGCAGGACATGGAGTTTGGGTGGCTCCTTGCCTGCCGCGCGGAAGGGTTGCTCAACGTAGTGTTCCCAGTCATCTTGTAGCGGTTCGGAATGCTCGTTGGGCTCGACGTGCAAGGCGATCACTTCCGGGGAAAGCCGGGCAGCAAATTCAATTCCTTGGCGGGTGATGGTGCTCCAGCGGTCGATAGCAATGACCGCAATCAGATGCTGGCTGAGACCTGCCGCGTCGACTGGATCCTTGCAGGTGGTGAGCAGTGTCACGCGGTGGTAGTGGCGGCGGACAAGGGTGAAGACAACAATTGTCAACGGAATGAAAAGCAGCGTAATCCACGCGCCTTCCACGAATTTCGCAATCAGAACGACGCCCGTGGTGACGCCGGTGACCAGGGCACCGAGCCCATTCACGAATGCGCTCTTCAGCCAATTCGGACCACGATTTTTCCGCCAGTGCATGACCATGCCGGTTTGTGAAAGCGTGAAGGCCAGAAAAGCGCCGACGGCATAGAGCGGAATAAGACGGTCCGTGATACCCCCGAAAAGAACAAGAACGCCGCCACAGAGTACCGCCAGGACAACGATGCCGTAGCTGTAAACGAGTCGCCGTCCGCGGTAACCGAAGGCATGCGGCAGGTAATTGTTTTGCGCGATGGCGCGGCAGAGGCGCGGAAAGTCGGCAAAGGCGGTGTTGGCGGACAGAGAGAGAACGACAAGGATTGAGCCGATGGTCAGATAATAAAAAAAAACTTTTCCAAAAACCGCGGCGGTGAGCATGGCGAGAACGCTCTGATAGCCGGGCTGGCCCGGATCGGTCGCGGCAATTCCATAAGTTTTTACGAGATACGAAATTCCAGCCAGCAGCACCGCCAGTAGAAAAATAATCACGGTGAGAGTGCGTTGGGCGTTTTTCACGGTGGGCTCTCGAAATGCCTTCACGCCATTGCTGACGGCCTCTACGCCGGTCAAAGCCGTGCAACCGCTGGCGAAAACTTTCAGCAGTAGCCAATAGCTGACCGCTTCCGTCATGGGCGGCGGAGGCGAAAGGGGAACTGCTGGTGTGGGATGCCCTCCACTGAGGAGAACACGGAGAACGCCCACGACGATCGTTATCAGAAGTGTGCCAACAAACAGATAAGTAGGAACTGCGAAAGCAGTGCTCGCTTCGCGGAGGCCGCGGAGATTGAGGATAGTGATGACGATCAGAATGCCCACGCAGAGAGACAGGGTGTGCGGCAGCAAGGATGGAACCGCCGAGACCAAAGCACCAACTCCCGCGGAAATGCCCACTGCAGCCGTGAGAATGTAATCGGCGAGAAGCGCGGCCGCGGCAAGCAGGCCGGCACGTACGCCAAGATTGAATCGCGCCACGGTGAAGGAGCCACCGCCGGAGGGATAGGCGGCGATGGTTTGGCGATAGGAGAAGTACACAATCATTAGGAGCGTGATGATGGCGCCGCTGATGGGTACGATGTAACGAACACCGAGAAGCCCAAGGGGCATCAGAAGGCTGAGGGCCGCTTCCGGACCATAAGCAGCCGAGCTAAGCGCATCGAGACCGAAGATGGGGATGCCCTGCGCAGGACCGATCTGCTCGGCTCGTTCGTCGCTTGTGCGGATGGGCTTACCGACAACGAGATCAAGTATGTTCATGAGGCATGGTTTCCATTGGAATGTTCACCGGCACGAAAATAAGATCTATACATTGAAATGGAGGTGGTCCTGACAAGAACTAGGAGCATGCGCTCGAATTTGTACCTATTCTCGGAGAATTGTCCAACCGGCCCCAAGATAACATCAGGCGAATTCGCAATCAAAAAATTCGGTACAACGCGCATCTTCGGACGCCCACCTGCCTCCGCAATCGCCTCGGCGTCAATGTAGTCGTTCTTGTCGGTCTTCACGTACGGCTTCACATACTGCGCCGGCATCCGCCGCACCTCATGACCTTGCTCCCGCAGAGCCCGCCCTAGAAAATGGGCTTCTCCACAGGCTTCCATGCCAATCAAGTCGACCCGCAGGTTGGCCGTGAAGTGCAACAGTTGCTTGCGTGAAAACTTCTTGCGTAACACAACCTGGCCGAGTTGGTTGAGCCCAACTAGGGCAAAGACTGTCTTGCCGAGATCAATGCCGATCGTGTTTAGCGCCATGGGACGCCTCCGACGTTCATTTTTATATCCCAGCTGCTGCCTGGGTAAGGCGGCGGACCATCCCATTAGTTGACCCGACGAGGGCTTGCGTTGCTGGATTACTTGTCGCCGACCACACGGACACCATCGCCGGCACTGTCACTGATCAGTCTAGAGTGATGTGGGTCAAAACAACATCAAAGTGCGGCCACTCGCCGCTGCACCAACAGAAAGTACAGAGCCATCAGTATCAAGGTCAATCCGTTCACCCCAAGCACTACGGGCGCCGTAAACATGGGAACGAGCCATCCCGACAGCAGGTTCCCCATAGGCATGCCCCCGCGGAATGCGCAGTTGTATACGCTCATCACACGGCCGCGCATTTCGTTGGTCGTAATCAACTGCACCAGCGAGGTCACCATGGCAAACACCGCCATCATAGAAGCCCCCACGAGCACCAACATGGCGTAGCTCAGCAGCAACGATCTGGAAAGAGAAAAGCCTGCGATCCCAGCGCCCAGGCTGATCAGAGCGGTGAGGGCAATGCGACCCTTGTGGCTTATATTGCCCATTCCCGCAACGATCAGCGAGCCGCATATCGAACCCATTCCCATCAGTGAAAGCAGGTTGCCGTAGGTTTCCGGACCGTGATGAAAGATGTCTTTGACAAACACCGGAATATAGGTGCGCATAGGCATACTCAAAGCGGTCATGCAGAACGCCAGCACGATAAGCGCTTCCATGGATCCCTGCTGGCGAACGAACTTGATGCCTTGTTTCAGGCTGCCGAAGATCGATTCGGTGGTTTTTTCCGGCAGATATCGGGCCGTGATGACGGAGAGGGAAATGATTGGTGCAAAGAAGGAAAGCGCATTCAGGCCAAAGCACCATTGCTCGCCCAAGTGCGCCAACGCCTGCCCGGCGAGTGCAGGTCCAATCATTACCGCCGTGTTGAACTGGATCGAATTCAGCGCAATGGCATTCGGCATGTCCTCTCTCTTGACCAAACTAGGAATCAGCGCCTGGTACGCCGGGCCGCCAAAGGCCTGTGCCAAGCCTGAAATGAACGAGAGACAGAGCATATGCCATACGTGTATTCGGGCGGTCGCCACTAGCACGGTGAGCACGGTCGCGCACGCCATCTGCACATATTGGGAGCCGAGAAGGATCTTCCGTCGCTCGGCCCGGTCTGCCACCACACCACCGATCAACGAGAATAGGAAGATGGGAATCCCGCCAAGAAACTGATCAAGCGCGAGCAGGAAGGCCGAATGGCTCAACCGATAGATCAGCCAGCCCTGCGCCACGATCTGCATCCAGGTGCCAATGCTGGACATGCAGGCACCAAACCACATCAGACGGAAATCTCGATACTGAAATGCTTTGAATACCCTGCTAAATGTTAACGTCTTCATGTGCTCCGCGCGTCTGATGTCAGCAGTCTATCTACACACCGATCGCGTCATTGTTTCCTATTGGCCGACGATCCGGGCCCTAAACGATGGGATGTCATACTGGTCTGCAATGTCCCAGCGCAACGGGAGCGTACGTCAATGCGAGTGCCATTAGGAATGGTAGAATTTCGCTCCCGGAAGTTCTACGCTCAAGGCCCATAAACGGTCGCTGTCTTCGGATCGATTGCCCGGGGCAGCGCACCGTGGGCCTTTTGGCGGAATCGGACTGAATAACCTCAGACCTATGATGACTTGGAACCCTTTCATGTGGCTCTCCGACATCCGGTTTTGGATCCGGAGCGCCCGGAGCGATGCACAACTCCAGCGTTTGCTTAGAGAGCACGATAACGCCCAGAGCCTCGACCTGCTCTATGAAGAGCGAAAGGACCCTTGGGGATTGGACTCCCCCCACTTTCGGTACCAGCAAATCAAATACGCCACGATGTTGTCCCTGCTCCCGAGCCGTCGTTACAAACGAGCACTCGACCTTGGTTGCGGTTTGGGCAATCTGACACGCCGCTTACGCAACCACGCTGACCAAATTTTGGGGATTGACGTGTCGCAGGTCGCCATCGCACAGGCTACGCGAGAAGCGACGGAGCAGAGCAACCTGCAATTCCAACAAGGGGACGCGCTCAATCTCAGCCGTGACCTAGATAACGGCTTTGATTTAGTCGTGATCGCAGACACCCTATACTACCTCTCACCACTTTCAGACGAGGTGTTACAGACGGTTCGCGAGCGAGTGGTCCAGCTGCTAGTACCAGGTGGAATCTTGTTGCTGGTGAATCACTTCACTCTCAATTTTGATCCCGGAAGCCGGTGGAGTCCGAAAATCCATCAAGTCTTTCGCTCCGCACCCGCCTTAACAACCATACACGAAAGCCGACGTCCCTTTTATCTCGCCAGTGTCTTCGAGAAGTCTTTGTAACTAAAGAGAATTGGGTTGCGGAGGTCCTGCAACAGTCTGAACTTTTTTAGTCCTATCAATCATTTCGAACTTGATCTTTCCTGCCTTTTCGCCGAGGGATTGTTCCTGTTGCGTTAATAGGTGTTACGGCTAACGCCATAATCATTTCCTCGCTTTTCGTTCGCTCGTGCGTGTGATTCCCTTCAAGACCTTGTGGTTGTAAAGCTTAATGCCAGACGATGGATGATTCGTCAAACACTGTCAAGAGTGACAGGGGGCTTCGGTGAACGACGAGCGAGAGCCGAACACCAGTTCTGCCCGAGTGACGGGCATTCAGGAGTTGGCCAGGCCCGTAACGGATTTGGATCAATCGTGTGTGATTCTCCGTTCACCAGGTATTCCAGGACAAAAAGGGCTACTGTGCGTTTGCGGGCATAGCGGCTTCGAGGATGTAGTCAACGATCAGCTTGTCAGTGAGTGCGCTCGCATCTTGGACACGGTAGTTGGTGGTCGTAACCACGACTACCAGCGCCTCGTCGGGGAAGATAAGAACCTTGTTGCCGCCGGTGCCGTACATTCCATAAGAACGCAGCAAGCGTGTGCGAAGGCGATAGGTCTGGAGCCACCACAAGTAACCATAATCAGTATCCTCTCGAGCGTGGGCATGGGGACGGAGCGAAATCTCTACCCATTCCGAACTGATAATCCGGTGACCCTTCCAGACCCCTCTATCCAGATAGAGCTGTGCTAGCTTCAGGAGATCGCGGCTGCGTAGTTCAAGACCGCCACCCGTCATCGCCGTCCCGAGAGGTTGAAATTGCCACTTCACAGTCGTAATGCCAAGAGGGGTGAACAGGACTTCGCGAGCAAAATCCGGCACAGGCCGCTTAACCGCCCGTTCCAGGACAACTCCCAAGGTGGTAGGCCCGGCGGTGCAATAGCTCCAGCTCCGGCCGTACGGGGAATCTTTCGGCTTTGTTTCCCAGCCGGCGAAACCGCGAATGGGCAAATCGAACGTAAACTTGGCCCAATCCTCCACGAGATACATGCGTTCTTCGTTTCCACGAGAGAAGGAGTTCTCGTCATCACACTCCAGCAGTGAGCTCATCGTTAGGAAATCTTCGATCGTGATTTTGTTCTTGCGAGGATCAGGGTTTCCAAGCGGCATCTTGTCTTGCAGGTAATCGAGAACTTGCGCATTAGGGCCCGGAATGAGGCCCCTGTCAATTGCGGCTCCCATCAACATGCCGGTGATGGTTTTCGTAGCAGATCTCGTGTTGCGTAACCCGTCGATACCATCGGTATCGTAGTAATGCTCGTACGCCAGCTTTCCATTCCGCGCGACGAGAATACTGCTAACAGCCTTGAACTCTCCCACTTTGATCGCCTGCTCCATCTGGGTTAGGCGCTCGGTGGATATGTCTGCTGTCGAAGGAGCAACTACCAACCAGTCGTCAGGGCTCGCAGTCTGGCCCCCAGCCCAAGCCGTTAAGAAGGCGAGGGCGAAGGCAAGGAAAAGCATCGGGGCAAATCTTGCTGAGGGCAATTGCTCTGGAACTCGCATGTCTTCCCAATGCTCCTCCTGAAATGGCAGCGGCGTCTTGTCAAAATGCAACATCGCGTCACGCGGGGCGACGGCGAGTGTTGCGGTGCCGGTAGCTACCCGGCGGTAGCCCGTAAAATCTACGGAAAGCCTTTGTAAGCTGCGCTTGATCTGAATGACCGCTTTCCAATGCGATTTCCGCTATAGAGACGTCAGTCAGCAAGAGCAATTCTGCCGCCTTCTCCAATCGCCGAGTGCGTAGCAGATCTCCCGGGGTGCAGCCGAGACAAGAACGGAACACGCGGGCAAGATGTGTTGGGTGAACCCCGACTGCATTTGCGACTTGGCGAATACCGAGATCTTCTGCGTAGCAATCTTGAATGAGCTCGCAGGCGGCAGGCAGCCAGTTGGGCCAAGACTGTTCGGCACCGTCGGCATTGCGCGAAGCTGATGCCAGAAGCTCCGAATAGAGCGACTGTGCCTTAAGTGAAGAACAGTTGTCCCATCGCGCGCACTCCATTAACAGCGCTCTGGATAGCCCGCAAGCCCGCTCATCGCTAAGGTAGGTGGCTACCTGGTGCACCTTTGCATCGCTGGACTCCTCCAGCCGCTCCATTGAAACAGAAATCGTGAAAAAGCTTCCCCTGCCCTGATGGAAGTGATCGCGGTGGGTGGTACCCGGGGGATTATAGACAAGGGTCGTCCGGCGATTGGGAGTCGCCCCCGCCGAAGATACGTAGTGCCCGCTCGTGACGAGCACGAAGTGCGCATCCACATGCGTGTGAACCTCAACTTCCTCCGGCGGAGAATCGGCGATACGGTGCGACAGCGTAATACCGTCAAGCGAGCGGGTTGATTGTAGTTCTCCATAGAAGACGTCATGGGTCAACAGAAACGGATGCCTAGCGCTTCGCGGGTGCGGAAACGCCGACCTCTGATCACGTTGGTGCATTTTTCGGCCCCTGGGCGCTACCGTTAGTATCGCAGACCGAGACTGTGGGCAGCTATCGCTGGGTTAAACGAATGGCTGGGCCTACTGATCTTATTCCTCCCGAGTAAGGGGGCAACCTTATCCTTATCATCCTTAATAAGGAGGGCGACCATCCTGGATCGTTTTGCTTGAATGGAGATGCCGATTACGTCGACCTCTAGGGATCGTGCGTTACACACCATGTGAGCCGCAACCTTCTTTACGGACTATAATGACGCATATCCATGGCCCTCAACGCAGGCGCCAAACTCGGCCCCTATGAAATTCAATCGCCCCTTGGTGCGGGGGGCATGGGCGAGGTGTATCGCGCTCGCGACCCGAGACTGGGGCGCGATGTCGCTATCAAAGTTCTTCCTGTGTCGTTTACTGCCGACGCTGAGCGGCTGCGACGCTTTGAGCAGGAAGCGCGCGCGGTAGCAGCGCTGAACCACCCCAACATCCTCGCCATCTATGACATCGGCACACGAGAAGGCGCGCCCTTCATAATCTCCGAGTTGCTTGAGGGTGAGACCCTACGCGCTCGGCTTTCCAGCGGGGTGTTGCCGGTGCGCAAAGCCATCGAGTACGCGGTACAGATGGCGCAAGGGCTGTCTGCAGCGCACGAGAAAGGCATTGTCCACCGTGACCTCAAGCCGGAGAACATTTTCGTCACCCGCGATGGCCGGATAAAGATCCTGGACTTCGGGCTGGCGAAACTCACGCAGCCTGAAGGCGATCACGCCGAAACCATAACGCACCAGACCGAGGCCGGTGTCGTGCTGGGGACGGTCGGCTACATGTCGCCAGAGCAGGTGCGAGGAAAGCCGGCGGACCATCGCTCCGACTTGTTCAGCTTCGGAGCTATCCTGTACGAAATGCTGTCCGGACGGCGAGCATTCCACGGGGAGACCTCCGCCGATACGATGAGCGCTATCCTGCGAGGCGAGGCGCCGGGACTAGCTGAAACCAACCGCGGGATTGCGCCGGGTCTACAGCAGATCGTCCAGCATTGTCTGGAAAAGAACCCGGAAGAGCGCTTTCAGTCGGCGCACGACATTGCCTTCGACCTGCAATTGCTGTCGGGGCAGACGCCCTCCTCGGCTCGCGAATCCGCCATCTCGGAGCCTGGACTCAGGAAGTGGTGGCTGTGGGTGGCGGTTGCTGCAGCCACGATCGGAATCTTTCTGGCGGGCTATTTTACCAGAGGGCGTTCATCCGCACCGTCGCCCAAATTCCGGCAGCTCACCTTCCAGCGCGGTTCCATCCAATCAGCGGCCTTTGCGCCCGATGGGCAGACGGTAATCTACTCCGCGATGTGGAACGGTAAGCCGACGCCAGAAATTTTTTCCACGCGTATCGGAGACCTGCTTTCCCGGCCGCTCCAACTGGACGACAGTCAAGTCGCGGATATTTCTTCCTCCGGCGAGATGGCCATCCTGGAACACTGGCGCTCCCTAGGAGGCTGGACAGGCCGGGCGATGTTGGCGCGCATGGCGATTTCCGGAGGCGCGCCGCGCGAAGTCCTAGATGACGTGCAGAGTGCAAGCTGGTCTCCGGACGGAAGCAATTTGGCCATCGCGCGTCACACGAGCACCAGCTATCGCTTGGAGTACCCGATCGGCAAAGTCCTCTATGAAACGCCCGGTTGGCTGGATTATGTACGAGTGTCCCCGAACGGAAAACAAGTCGCGTTCATCGACCACCCAGTGCTGGGCGACTCCCGGGGATCGCTGATGATGGTCGGAAGCGACAAAAAGCTCAACGTGCTTTCCCCGGATTGGTCAGATTTAGTCGGGTTGGCGTGGTCGCCCAACGGCGATGAAGTCTGGTTCACCGCGAGCGAGAGCGGCATCAACCGGGCACTGTTCGCGGTAACCCCCTCGGGCAGAGTCAGAACGGTACTTCGCGTACCGGGCAGCCTTACTATTCACGGCTTCGCGCGCGACAGCCGGGTATTGCTCAACAGTGATAGTTATCGGCGCGGTACGCTGGCGCACCGGGAAGGCGAGAAAAGCGATCACGACCTGACCTGGTTCGACTGGACTCGCGCTGTAGACCTGTCCCGGGATGGGCAATGGGTATTATTTGACGAGGAGGGCGAGGGCGGCGGGCACGACTATACGGTCTATATCAGGAAGACGGATGGCTCGCCCGCGATCCTCGTGGGCCCGGGCCGCGCAGTTGCACTCTCGCCGGACGGCAAATGGGTCATCGCTGAAGACATCAAGACGCGGCAATTCGTGCTTTATCCCACCGGCGCGGGAGAACAGAAGCAGCTCACGCACGATAGTCTGGTACATGGCTCCGGACGGTGGACGCCGGACGGGAAGTGGATCGTCTTTGACGGGTTCGAGCCGAACAAGAAACCGCGAACCTGGATCATGCCAGCAGAAGGAGGGGATCCGAAGCCGGTGACGCCCGAGGGAATCTTGGGAGATCAAGTGACCCCGGACGGAGAGCGCGTACTGGTGAAAGATCCGGAGGGTAAGTATTTCCTTTCCCCCCTGCACGGGAACGGATCGCCCACCGCGGTTTCAACCCTCAAAACGGATGATGGTGTTATTGCCTTGGCCGCGGATGGGCACACTGTGTTCGCGCGGGAAGCTGTACAGAATGCGTGGACCATGCGCTTGGTCAGTATCGATTTGAGCACAGGAAAGCGTCAGCTGTTCAAGGAGATAGAACCGCCTGACCGCGCAGGGGTACTGGCGCTGGGACCAGTCCAGATCACACCAGACGGCAAAACGTACGTCTTTGGCTTCACGCGTCGGCTCTCAGACCTGCATGTGGTGGAAGGGCTACGCTAATTTCCTAAATGCGGTGAAGGGTGTGGGTGTAACTCCATGCTCTTCCGACCGGGTTGCTCGCGACCCCTTTTCCCGCCCATGCTCGTTGCGGCGGATGCCATGCACGCGCAAGTTTAGCTTGCCTTTTCTACGCTGTATTGTGCCTTCTCCAGTCACAGGTCGGTCACAACATATCTTCGGGTACGGGCCGGACTCGTTATTTGCGGAGCTGCCAATGTGCTTGGAACCCTTATCCCTTGCTGCTGTGGAGGATGGTGCCGGGACGGGGAGTTGAACCCTCAAGCTACTAAGTACCGACGGATTTTGAGTTCACAAGTGGGTTCTGAGCGGTTGTGAAAATCCCCTACTTTACCTGATTGTTAAACCGCTTACAAAGCGCACGCGTTGACCCGTCATGGTCCAATATGCTTCGTTTTGAACATAGAGCTACTGCAGTTTTACTACAGTGGATTTTGTCGCAGATGACAGCTCTGTCGAAAAGGCATAGGAGGGACGGTGGGGCACAACCGAACGCTTCTCCTGCCTGGTTAGGCAAACAAGAGTAAATATTATATCACCGCGAAGCGTGGGGTATAATCCCTGCCGTTCGGGCCTGGACAGCTGGAAAAAGCTGTGCTGGAGGGTGATCAACAATGAGAATTGCCCATCGGAGTGTGATGGCGGGTCTGTTCCCAGTGTTCGTTTTGTTCGTTGCAGTTTGTGTTGCGGGCGGCCAGGAAGGCGCGACGTTGCGCAAGCGGTTCACCAATCAAGACGTCATCGAGATGGCGAAGCTGGGCCTGTCAGACGACGTGATCATCGCAAAGATTCGCCAGGCGTACGAGGCTGGAACTGATGCGGTCAGCTTTGATACCAGCGTCGATGGATTGAAGTCACTGAAAGCCGCAAACGTTCCCGATTCGGTCATTAAAGTAATGATTAACCCCGCTCCTCCGCCGGCGCCGGTAGTGCTGGGTCCGAGTCCCATCTCGGTCGATCCGAATCTCCCTCCCCCCGAGGTGGGCGTGTACTGGCGGGACGAAGGCAAGTTTGTGCTGGTTCAGGGTCAGGCGTTGACAAACACCAAGACGGGAGGCAAGGCTGGCAGTTTTTTTTCGAACGGGCTGAGGAATCAGCATTGGGATGCGACTATCGAAGGGCACACGTCGAAAAATGTTGTCCGGGACCGCCAGCCGATTTTCTATCTGTACGTTCCCGATGGAGACGACTCATCCGACTACGTGTTGATCAAGCTGAACAAGAAAAGCGATCACAGGGAATTCCAGATCGGTTCCTTCGGCGGAATTACGGGCGGCAAGTCCGGCGTGCAGAAGGATAAGGAAATCTCGTTCCGCTCCGAGCACATCGGGATCAGGATGTACAAAGTCACGTTACTGGACGACGGCTTGAGGCCGGGGGAATACGCGTTCTTCATGGGCACAGGCCAGAGCAATACAATGGCGGGCGCCCATGGAGGCAACAGGTCGGGAGGATCGGCCTCCGGAAGGGTTTGGGATTTCACGATTCCGGAGTAGGGCTGGATGTTCGGCCAGACAGACACTATCGTCGACGGCATAACCTGGGGAAGCGCGACCGAATTCACCCCGCTGGTCGACACATGTTGAAGGCGCGCGCGGTAGGCAACCCTATTTTTTCTGCTGCAAATTCGAGAGGCCCAATACGATCTTTTACCTGCCTGCTTTGACCTAGCCTGTTCGGCTGGATAAGGAGTATCGGGTTGTTGCGCACGCATCGCGGGCTGGAGCGCGTCGGTTGGATGTTCACGTTCGCGGCGGCGGTTTACAACTTGGTGCGCATCCGCAACCGAATCCGCAATGCCCCACAGCCACAGGTCGCATAACTGGCCTAAGGCCCCGCTCACCCAACCTTTTACAGGGCCGACTCAATAAAGATGGCACTTAACAACCACTGGAAAGCAAGCTACACCCTTCGTAGAACAGCTTTTTCCGCAGCCTGTTAGATTAGAACAGAGTCGGATCTTTGCTCATTCACTTTCTTCTGCTCTGCGCATCCTGGGGAAGACGTTGAGACCATGCCTCGCAAGGCTGAAAAGAACCCTCTGGGCGAAGGATGTGGTATCACTGTGCTTTAAGGGTGGAAGACGAGCGTCAACCCTGTGGTTCGGTCCCACCAAAGCAACCTCGTTGAGCCTGTCCTCTGGAGGGGCTTCGGGCTTTCGTCCACCCGGCCGCCTCCGGAACTTTGCTTGTAGCTGGTCGAGGTACACGTAGTAAACCGGCGTGATGTAGAGGGTTACGACCTGCGAAAAGAGTAGACCACCCACTACCGCCAAACCCAAACCTCGCCGCGAGTCTGCGCCCGCGCCAAAGCCAATCGCGATGGGCAGGGTTCCCATCAGGGCCGCCATAGTGGTCATCATGATGGGACGGAAGCGGACGAGCGCGCCCTGATAAATAGATTCTTCCGGACTCTTCCCTTCTGTCCGCTCGGCTTCGAGGGCAAAGTCAATCATCATGATGGCATTCTTTTTGACAATGCCGATCAGCATGATGATCCCCACAAACGAGTAAAGATTCAGCTCCTGGTGGAAGAGGGTGAGAGTCAGCAGTGCGCCCACTCCGGCGGAAGGTAAACCGGAAAGAATTGTGACGGGATGAATGAAGCTCTCATACAGAATTCCAAGAATGATGTAGATCACTAGAATCGCCGCCAGCAGCAATAGCCCCATCCCGGTGAACGAGTTTTGGAAAGCTTGAGCCGTCCCCTGGAACGTGCCTTGGATATCTCCGGGGAGCACTCGATTAGCCTCGCGCTCAACCAGCTTTGTCGCATCGCCGAGCGCGGTTCCGGGCCTCAGGTTGAAACTGATGGTCGCCGCTGGCAACTGGCCCAGGTGATTCACCGTCAGGGGACCCACGGAAGGTACCAGCTTCGCTACGGTCTCGAGCGGAACCAGTTTGCCGCTATTCGAACGGACGTATAGAAAGGAAAGCTTGTCAGGATTGTTCTGGAATTCCGGCAACAACTCCACGATGACGTAGTACTCATTGTTGGGCGAGTATATGGTGCTGATCTGGCGGGTACCGTACGCGGAATAGAGAGCATCGGAAACCTGAGCGGGCGTCAACCCAAGTGCGTACGCTTTATCGTGGTCGACTTCCACGGTGAGCTGCGGGTTCTTCACCTGCAGGTCGCTGGTAACGTCCTGTAATTGCGGAAGAGCACGGAGAGCACTCTCCAGTTTGGGCGCATCCTGGTAAAGTTCAGTTGTATCGGGCGATTGCAACGTGTACTGATATTGCGACTTGGTCAAAGACCCGCCGATACGGATGGTCGGCGGAATCTGCATGAATACATTCAGTCCCGGAATCTCGGACACCTTGGGACGAAGTTCCTGGATAACCTCCATCGCGCTCATTTGGTTAACGCGATCTTTTTTGTCTTTCAAGCGAAAGAAGATGCGGCCCTGATTGATGGGACTGCCGATCGAAGACATGGTGTTTATGACGCTAGGATCGAAGCGCACCACATCGGCTACTTTTTGCTGCAACTGCATCATGTCCTGAAATGCAACGCCCTGTTGCGCTTCGGTAAACGCGAAGACCAGGCCTTGATCTTCGTCGGGAATGAATCCGGTCTTGGAGATCGTGTACAGATAAAATGTCAGCCCGATCACCACAAAAGACACCATCAGGGTTGCGAACTTGAACCGCAGGACTGCCTTCAGGCTGCGGTTGTAACCACGCAACCAGGCATCGAAGACGCGTTCGCTTAGATTGAACAGCCGTCCGTGTTCTGACGGCTCGTGGTTGCGGAGAAACCGGCTGCAGAGCATTGGGGTCAGGGTTAGTGATACGAATCCCGAAACCAGGATCGCGACGCCGATCGTTACCGCGAATTCATGCAGCAAGCGTCCGATGATTCCACCCATGAACAGCAGCGGAATAAAGACCGCAGCCAGCGACAACGTCATGGAGAGAATGGTAAAGCCAATTTCGCTGGCGCCCTCCATCGCTGCCTGTAGCGGTCGTTTCCCCATTTCCATGTGACGGACGATATTTTCCAGCATGACGATGGCGTCGTCCACTACGAATCCGACTGACAACGTCAGCGCCATCAAGGAAAGATTGTCAAGGCTATAGCCCAGCAGGTACATCACCGAAAAGGTTCCGATGATGGACATGGGCAAAGCCAGAGACGGGATGATAGTGGCAGAAACGTTTCGCAGGAAGACGAAGATCACCATGATGACCAGAGCAATGGTCAGCAACAGGGTGAACTTCACGTCGTTGACTGACGCGCGAATGGAGACCGAGCGGTCGTAAAGCGTGTCGATTCTGACCGCGGCAGGGATATGCTCTTCCAGCCTAGGCAGCAGCTTCTTGATGTTGTCCACGACCGCAACCGTATTGGTTCCCGGTTGCTTTTGTATCGCCAGCACGATGGCCCGAACCCCGTTGAACCAACTTGCGGTCTTGTCATTCTGCACGCTGTCAATCACGTGGCCGAGTTGGTTCAGCCGAACCGGGGAACCATTCCGATAGGCGACCGCCATCGGCCCAAACTGCAGAGCATTCATCCGCTGCCCGTTGGAAAGAATCGTGAACGTCTGGTTTTGTCCATAAAGCGTGCCCGTGGGAAGGTTGGTGTTTCCCGATTGCAGCGCTGCCGTGACTTCGTCGATCCCAATCTGCCGTGAAGCCAGGGCGCTCGGATCGAGCTGCGCCCGCATGGCGTATTTCTGCGCTCCATACACTTGCACCTGCGCCACGCCGGTCACCATAGAGACGTTCTGGGCAATGGTCGTCTCCGCGGCCTCGTCGACATCGGACAGTTTCATGGTTGGCGAACTCAGCGCCAGATAAAGGATGGGCGAGTCGGCGGGATTGACCTTCTGGAACGTCGGCGGCGTCGGCATCTCCGGAGGCAGTTGCCCACCCGCCGCTGTGATTGCCGCCTGGACGTCCAATGCAGCGCCATCGAGGCTCCGGCTGAGGTTGAACTGAATCGTGATGTTGGTCAGCCCCAGAGAACTCGTGGACGTCATCGAGTCAATGCCGGCGATGGTAGAGAATTGTTTCTCCAGCGGGGTCGCCACGGAAGAAGCCATGGTGTCCGGACTCGCGCCTGGCACAGAAGCGCTTACCAAAATCGTGGGAAAGTCCACATTCGGCAGATCACTGACGGGCAGCAATTGATACGCGAAAATACCAAAGATTAAAATGGCGGCCATGACCAACGTGGTCATAATGGGCCGGTTGATGAAGAGCCTGGAGAGACTCACAGCCCGCCTCCGGCAGGACCGCTGGCCGCCGTCTGAGTTCCGGGAAGGGTGCCTTGCACCATCACTTTCGCGTTCGGGGCCACGCGTAACTGGCCGTTGACAATCACGCGCTCACCTGCCTTCAATCCGTCCGAAATCAGGGCTAAATTCTGATACGCCCCCGCCGTCTTCACGGGGCGCGATTCAGCTGTGCTATCGGTCCTGACGACATATACGTATTCGCCTTGCTGCCCGGTTTGAATCGCCTTGGTCGGGACGACGATGGCATTCTTCTGGGTCGAGAGGTCTAACGCAACATCTACAAACTCTCCTGGCCACAGACGTCGATCCTTGTTCTGAAATGTGCCTTTCAGCTTGACCATGCCGGTCGTTGTGTCGACCCCGTTGTCGATGAACGTCAACCGGCCCCCGGCCGGACTCTCCGATTGTCCCTTGGGATAAGCCAGAACTTTGAGCTGTCCGGAGGAGAAGCCCTGCCGCACCCGATTCAGGTTTGTTTCCGGCACGGAGAAGGTGACGTAGATCGGAGTGACCTGATTCAACTGCAGCAGATAGGGCGTATCGTTCGCCTTCACCAGATTGCCGAGATTGATCATCAATGCTCCAGCCCGACCGTTGATAGGAGCGACGATATCCGTGTACTGCAGTTGCACCCGAGCAGCGGCGGCGGCGGCGCGATCCGCCTCCACTGCGGATGCATCGGCCTTGGCCTGCGCACGCAATTGCTCGGCCTGTTCGTGGGAGACAATGCCTTGCTTTTCCAGGCCGGAGTAGCGGTCCGCCTGAATCCCTGAATTCTCCGCCTGCGCTTGATCGTGCTTCATCTGACCAATCGCTTTTTCAAGGTCTGCCTGCAAAGGCCGCTTGTCCAACTGAAATAGTGGTTGGCCCGCGCGCACGTCCTCTCCTTCTTTGAAGAAGATCTTCTGGATTTGACCGTTGACTTGCGACCTGATTTGCACCGTCTGGTAGGCTTCGACGTTGCCGATGGCCTGGATCTGAACCGGGATGTCTCGCTGCTCAACGCTGGCTACAACCACCGGTGCAGGGGGACGCCCCCCCGAACCGCCGGCCATCGGAGCTTGTTCCTTATTCCCGCACCCGAGTAGGAAGAGGACAGCCGTCAGAGGGAGGAACAAAATCGACGACCGCAGTCGCTCGATGGCGTGTTTCATGACGGCAGTCTCCTACGCATAATTGTATATTGACCGATCTTGATCAGTGCAGCTGTCACTGTGAGCCCCTTCGCTGAGTTCGGTTGCCAAGTTCCGAAAGCTGGACCCGAGAAAGAATCCAAATAATTATGGATTCGATCCCAACAGCTTCACTTCGAATGCTTCGGACGGTTCCCAGACGCCGCGCTCGACTTCGATAACGTTCAATTACTTCCAGCCGTCTCTATTGGGCGATATGGAACCGCCCCGGATCGATTTGTTGTGGACCGGGGCTGAACAATTGGACCTATCCGTACAAAAGGGTTTCCGGATCTCCGAGAGTTCACGCGCAAAGTCCGCTGGGATAATTCAACATTGCCCATCACACCAAGTTCTTCAATCCCGACGAGACTTCACCTCACAACCTGGTCAATGCGTGGAAATTGATGTTACAACATCAGCAAACTTGGCTAATCGCCTAGTCTTGCCTCTTACGGACCACCCATCTTATGGCGGCGAAATCCTGCAGCACTGACCGCATCCGTCGCTCTCCACGCATTTCCCAGGCGGGACAGTTGCTGAAAGTTGACATACGAGTTCGGGTTGACCGGTTTTTGTAAGATGGCCCGTTCTCCCTTTGTGGCCCTGCTACTCTAGAATAGAATGCGGTGGGTTGATCGCCGTTCTAAGGAGTTGGTTAATGAAACGCGAGTGGAAACATGTTGTCTGCCTGGGGCTTCTAAATCTTACTTTGGCGCCATCTTCATTCTTGCAGGCCCAAAATAAACCCCAGAACAAGGTAGAGAAAGAACCTGCGCCCGTGAAACTGAAGATGGGCGACACGGCTCCGGATTTCACTCTGCTTGCCTTCGATGGCAAGGAGCTCAAAAAAGTATCGTTGCAGGATTACAGAGGGAAGAAGAACGTCGCTTTGGCATTCTTCGTGTTCGCCTTCACCGGTGGCTGAACTCGCGAAATGAAGGCTCTCCAGCAGAATCTCGCCAGGCTGGAGGGCGCCGACACCCAGGTTCTGGGTGTGAGCATGGACAGCCCCTTCTCAAACTTTGCCTTCGCTCAGCAAAACGGAATCAGCTTTCCCATCCTCGGTGATTGGGGAGGCCCCGTCACCAGCCGGTACGGACTGACTCAGAAGTTTGACATCCAGGGTGTTCCGATGGAAACTGCCAGGCGCGCCACCTTCCTCATCGACAAATCAGGGAAAATCATCAACGAACAGGTCGATGATGAGGCCGTGGATCCCACGAAAACTGTGGAGGCATGCGAGCGGCAGAAACTGAAGAACTGAGCGATGCCGCCGTTTAGAAAAGACTGTAAGAGAACTACAAATTTCTAACGCTAGGTATGCCAATCAACTCGGCGCGAACCACCTGCGGGTGGTTCGCGAAGTCACGGGCGAGTAGACCAGCACGGTGGAGGTCTCGGCAGTACTGGCGTTCCTGACAGCGCGAGAGCCGAAAACTTCCGACGGACCTCCGATGGAACGCGTTCGATCCGACTAGGTCGCTGTTGAATGCGGTGACAACCACCGTGACAGCGAGCCCCGTTCAGACTGTCAAGGCCCCAGGCTCCGCCGGCCTGCATCGCACCCGCCTCGTGACTGGTTGACTTCCGAGATTTTGGCGTACGGCGGCGCGCAGCCGGCGTAGTTGGGAAGTACTCCGGCCCTGAAGGCTCATGGTAGGGCCATAAAGTGCAGGGCGGCCCGCGAGCAATTGGACTTTGGTATTATCTGTGAAAGCCGCGCGAATTCAACGATTTGGTCCACCGCGGGTGATTATGATCGATGAGCTGCCCCGGCCAGAACCTGCCGCTGGGGAGTTACTGGTTCGCGTAAAGGCCGCAGGGGTAGGCCATTGGGACGCACTCGTTCGTGAGGGCAAAGTCCCCCAATCCTTGCCTCTCATTCTCGGTTCCGAGCTTTCCGGAATCGTCGAAGCAATTGGAGCGGAGGTCTCGGGGTTTAAGGCTGGGGACGAAGTGTACGGGGCAACCAACGAGCAATTCACGGGTGGCTACACCGAATATGCGCTGCCTTCAGCTGCACGAATGGCACAAAAGCCAAAGAGCCTCAACTTCATCGAGGTGGCCTCGGCTGTAATTGGAAGTGTGACGGCCTGGCAGATGATTTTCGATTACGCTCACGCAGACCACGGTCAAACCGTGCTCATCCATGGCGCGGCGGGCAACGTCGGCGCTTGCGCGGTACAACTGGCCAGCCAGGCCGGCCTTCATGTGGTTGCGACCGCTGGGTCCGCGGATCTGGCCTACGTCAGAGGTCTGGGCGCTGGAAGAGTCGTGGACTATAAAAAGGAACGATTCGAGGATCTCCTGAGTGGAGTCGATGTCGTGCTTGATACCGTTGGCGGCGATACGCAGCAGCGATCGCTCCAGGTTCTGAAGCCAGGCGGAATTCTCGTCTCTATCGTGTCCGCTGTTCCCGAAACAGCGCAACAAAGTTATGGAATTCGAGCAGCGTTCTTCTATGTCGATGTAACTATAATGCGGCTGAACAAGATCACAGAACTGTTCGACAGCGGAAAACTTGTTACGGACGTGGGGACTGTACTTCCTCTGGAAGAAGCTCGCATTGCCCACGAGATGCTTGAGGGTGCGCCGCACAAGCGCGGCAAGCTTGTATTCAGCGTATCGGCCTGACAGTTGAGATCGTGACGACTGGATGGCTCAATTAAGCCGCTACAGATTGTCAGTAGAACATGGAAACAGGAAGTGGAGATGATGAAGTGAAGCTGAACCTGCAACGGCGACGGTCCGCGCACCCACTCAAGCCCTCAAGGCGCATTCTCTGGCCCGCAACCTGTGGTGGTTGCTGCCTCCGGCTGCCGCTTTGTGCTATCCCCAGGCAGTCAGGGCGCTCTACGATAGTGGCAAGCTGCTGCATCGGGAGGGCGGGCGCGGAGGCGCAGTTTCCTTGCTTGCCATCGCGGTCTCGGTCGGACTCGTCTATAGCGTGCCTGGGGTCGGCATCGCCATCGCTTATCTGCTGGGGCGTCGCGAAAGAATCTCCTCCTCGGAATTGCCGGCGCGTCGCTTCGCGCACTTAGCGGTGGCCTCTCCTTCGCTCTTCGTTCTGATTGGAGTGATCTTCTATCTGTTGCACTCCCCAAACAGCGACTCCGTGTTGTGGTTGCTCCTGTGGTTGACCGCCCTCGCGGTAGAGGCGTGGACCATGCGCCAGCGAGGCGCCGAAACCATTGCCCCTGCTGCACCCAACCCCATTCCGCTGAGCGTGGCGCACGGCACTTCGGCAGCCTTGCTCTTACTGATCTTTCTCTCCTGGCATCTGTTGAACCACGCAAGCGCCGCGTTCAGCCCCAAGTTCAACCAGGCAACGATGATCATCCTCCGGAAGTGCTATCGCTCTGAGTGGGTGCAGCCCGTGCTGGTGACGTTAATGCTGTTCCAGGTGGTTAGCGGCATCATCCTGCTGTGGCGCGCCACCGCGGCCCGCAACGATCTCTATCACACACTGCAGACATCCTCAGGCGCATTTTTGGCTGCTTTCATCGCCTCTCACCTTAAATTCAGTTTTCGTTCTGGCGCGCACGGTCACCAAAGTGGATACAACCTTTCTATGGGCTTCCGGGGCTCCGGTGGGTCTCCTGCCCAACGCGTGGAACGTGCGGCTCATTCCCCATTACTCCCTCGGCGTATGGCTCGTCATCACCCACATGGGACTTGGTCTCCGAGGTGTGCTGCTTGCTCACCGGGTGTCGCCGGCTGCAGCCGACCGTGTCGCGTGGGCGACGGGCGCAATCGGCGCCGTGTTCGCGCTAACCATCACGGTCGCACAACTGCGCGTCCATGGCCCGTCGTAGATCTTCGCTTGTTCTAAGTAGTCACTGACGCATTCTTGGATGCTAAAGCGTGATCCTCGATTGCGGCTTATTCACGCAGTCGCAGGCATTTCGTCAACCCTTGGTTCAGCACTGAATAGTCTCAGCCGGGAAGCTGCGACCTGCTTCACCGAATCTACGACGGGCGGCAGAATCTTGTATGGCGCGACTTCATTCGGTTGCCGGGTCAGGCTGTTTTCCAGGGATCGCCGCCATGCGATTCGAAGTTCGGTATTGATGTGAATGATGTTGATTCCGGCAACGATCGCGTTGCGGAAGTCGGCATCATCCGTTCCCGAGCCACCGTGCAGTGTGAGAAATACTCCGGCGGCCTTCTTGATTTCGGCAATTCTCTCGATATTCAGTCGCTTCTTTGCTTTGCCCTCCACCATACTTATTAGCATGCCGTGCATGTTGCCGACAGCTGGAGCGAGCACGTCAACTCCCGTAGCGGCGACGAATTGTCGAGCTTCATCGGGCGTAGAAAGGTTCCGGAATTCGTTCCGTACCGTGTTGTGGATCTCGGAGCCAGTGCCTATATCGCCTATCTCTCCTTCCACGAGGACGGAAGGGTTGATCGCCTTAAGCGCTTCAACTGCTTCCTTCGTGCGAGACATATTCTCCTCGAAGGGCAATGCAGAGAAATCTGTCACCACGGCGTCAAAACCCGCTTTCACCGCCTTCACTGCCTTCGTCAGCGAATGTGTATGGTCCGCGTTGAGAAAAACGACCAGACCCGATTCTTCGCGCAGGCTTTTCACGAGCGCTGCAAGCTGATGAGTCCCGAGAAAATCTCGCTCGCCCTCAGACGCGCCGACCAGGACCGGGACCCCGATTTCAGCCGCAGCTGCGAGAACAGCCTTCAACAAAACTAGATCGGCAACATTGAAGTGTCCGAGAGCTGCGCCTTGTTTTTCCAAATTAGTCAAAACACTTCGCAATGCGTCCATGTTGGACTCCTTATTACAACGACTCAGTGGGGTGATGCATTTTCGTGGAGTAACCTCGTGAATCTCAAGCTAAGCAACACTTCTTCAGACCGAATCCCGCCAACACATGCGCACGAATAGGTCTCCGGTAACAGTCCACCGAGAGCGCCACCTTCCGCCAGGCCTTATTTCACTTTGGGGTTCTCTTCTAGGTCTTTGTAGATGACATGCCCTTCGTGAGCGCACGCTTTCTGTTCTTCTAGCGAGAAAGGGGTCACCTTCTCGTTTGGCAGCACAGAGTCGCACCGCATGTAATTCTCGAACCCGGGCGCTGAAAATACAAACACCACGCTTGCAGTCTCGGTTCCCGGGTTCTTGACACTTACCCAGGTATACGCCGGAATGAACACCGTTCCTCCCGCGTGCAGATCGCGTTCCTGATCCCCCAGGTGAACGTGAACGGTTCCTCTTACGATATAGAGAATTTCATCCTGCCCGAGGTGCTTGTGCGTTGGAAATTCGTCCCGTGGAGTGATGTCCTCGGTACCCATAACAAGGTGCTGAGAACCATTGTTTTTTGGGTTGACCTTCAGGATGAAGTCCCCGGGCGGAGGCTCTCGCCAAATCCGCCGCTCACCCTCATTTTTCTCCAGCAAGAGTGGCTTTGGAGCGGCCTGGGACGTGCTTGCGGAACTGGATTCTACTGATCGAGATTCCAAGACGTAGAGCGCAACGAGCACCAGA
>Ga0207116_10040_pt1 | contig 35095 bp, 30 predicted proteins | sample Alteio_BWMinHeat_44_FD_153550 | JGI IMG/M metagenome (GOLD analysis project Ga0207116, IMG submission 153550) | Enriched cells from forest soil in Barre Woods Harvard Forest LTER site, Petersham, Massachusetts, United States -... | ecosystem: Environmental > Terrestrial > Soil > Temperate forest >... | reverse complement strand
ATCCAGGCTGACGTCGGAGTTTCCGTTCACCAAAGGTTTGGCTTTGATGCTCAACCCTACATCTTCGTAGTTGAACGACGGAAACGGACTTTGAAACGAGTTGTTCTGGATGACCGACGCAATGGCGGGAGTATTAAAGGCCGGCGAGAAACTGGCGTTAAGAATCGGAACCCTCGTGCCGACGCGAAATGTCGCCTCACTGCCCTGTGCAATTCGCAGCGTGGCATGCTCCAGAGTCTTTGCCGAGCTCTCGTTCAACGACAACTGAGCTCCCGCCGTTCCCAGGCTCAGCCCGCTTAGCGTCAGGCCACCGCCAAACGTGGCTAAGGGGTTGCTGAAAATTGAACTCTGCTGTCCCGAGAGCTGGGCCAAAAGCCCCGAAAGCGCCTGCGAACTGGCCTGATTGATGCCGCCGCTCGAGATAAGCTGGTTGATCAGGCTCTGTATGTTTTGTCCGGCCAGCGCCGCCAGCGCGCCTGCCGGAATGTTGAACAACTGGAAATTATTGGGAATTTGCAGTCCCATATTGCGAGTCAGGGTGTTGGTGATCTGGTAGACGTGCACATCGAGCATGACTTGCGGACGGGAATCTCCCAGCCCCGCGAGAAGCCGGGTGGCGGCGTCCAGAACATTCCGCTGCGCCCGCACCACCAGCGTACTGGCGCCCGGCTCCGGCGTTACCAACCGGATTTCAAAAATATTGCGTAACGTGTTCGCGATGTCATTCAGCTCTTGGGGCGAGCTCAGGCCGGGCAGATAAAAAGCGCGCAAAGCCATGCGATCAAACTGCCGGTGGTTTTGCGCCGATTCCGCGGCCAGCAGAATCTGCTTGCTGTCCAGCGGAGTCCAGAAAGTGTGGGTCATCTGGCAAGCCATGGCGATGGCGGTGTAAAAATCCGCGCCGCCAATATCGAAACCAACCTGGCGCGAGACCACGGATTCGTCAAAGCTCGCAGTCACGCCGAACGCGGCAGCGACCTGGGTAAGCAGTCCGCGGCCATCGCCGCGATAGTGAATATCAGCCAGGGCCGCGCTCGGCACCACGCGAAGCTCGTCGGCGTCCTCCACTACCTGGGCTAGAGCTGCCGCTTTTGGAGCCCATTCCCCCAGCGCGTCGGTCAATCGCTGCTGGGCGAATTCATTCTGCGGATCCAGATGCAGCGCTGTGCGAAACTCAGCCAGCGCTTCGATCTGGCGGCTCTCGCGCATCTCCGCATTGCCCCGCTGCACGTGATCGAACACCAGCTGCTGGCGGGTCAGTTCACGCGCCGTCACGTACTCCACATCTTTGGGTGCCAGCCGCGCCGCCGTCTCAAACTCGCCGAATGCCTCATCCTGTCGCTTTTCCCGCTGCAGCTTCAATCCCTTGGCAAACGCTTGACCAGCTTCTTTTATTTCCTTCTTGGATGGATTGCAGGAGATAGCTCCAGGCGAACCTTCAGGACAGGGCAGGAGCAGCGATCCGGTTAGCGGGTCGCTGGCGAAAGCCGAGGCGGCCCATCCCAGTGTCAGGAGGATGAGCGTCAGCCAAATGAAGTTTCCCCAGCGCACGTCCCGATTGTAACTGGGGAGCCGGGCCGCCACCGAGGGTTTCGCCACGGGCAGTGTACCTTCGTGTATTCGTCCTGGATTTAATGTCGGCGCGAGCGCCACGCTCGTGCAGGGCCAGCACGGGCAGGGACGCCCCCACCTACTTTCAAAATGGCCTGTTACCACAGGCTACGCAGCCTTGGAAAGTTACCTCTTTTGGCGTATAAAAGTTAGTTGCGACAGCACGCGCCATTTTCCTTCCCCGTGCCGCCTCAACGACGGTTCAAAATTCCGAGCGAGGGAACATGCCCAGCCTGACCGCCACGCACGCCGCCAAGGGCCTGGAAGGAGTCGTCGCTACCGATTCCAGCATTTGCTACATCGACGGAGACCAAGGCGTCCTCGCCTATCGCGGTATCGACATTCACGAACTTGCCGACCATTCCAATTTCGAAGAGACTTGCTACCTGTTGTGGTATGGCAAGCTGCCCACACAGAATGAACTGAAGGAATTCCGCCGGCAACTGGCGGACGAACGCAAGCTGGACCCGGCCATCATCGAGCTGCTGCGTAGCGCTCCCAAACAATCTCAGCCCATGGACGTGCTGCGGACCGCAGTCTCAGCCCTTTCTTTTTACGATCCCGAGGAGAAGAAGAACGATCACGACGCCAATCTGCACAAAGCCTTCCGTCTGACCTCGCAGATCGCCATGATCGTGGCCGCCTATGATCGCGTGCGCAAAGGAAAGAACGTCGTTGGGCCGGACCCGTCGCTCTCGCATGCCGCCAATTTTCTGCTGCTGCTGAATGGCACCAGGCCCTCCGAGACGGCCGAGCGCGCCCTCGATATCGCCCTTATCCTGCACGCCGACCACGAACTCAACGCTTCCACCTTCGCCGCCCGGGTGGTGGCGGCGACGCTTTCCGATATGCATTCAGCCGTGACTGCGGCCATCGGCGCTTTGAAAGGGCCTCTGCACGGCGGCGCGAACGAGGCTGTGTTTCACATTCTTGAGGCCATCGATAAGGCCGGCGCTGATCCAGTGGTCCATATCAAAGGCATGCTGGCTCAGAAAAAGAAAGTTCCTGGGTTCGGCCACCGCGTCTATCACACCGAAGACCCGCGGGCCACGCACCTGCGCAAGATGTCCAGCGATCTAGGCAAGAGCAGTGGCCAGAGCAAATGGTTCGAGATGTCGCACCAGATTGAACAATTTGTGAAGGCCGAGAAGAAGCTCAATGCCAACGTCGACTTCTACTCCGCCTCAACCTACCACACCCTGGGGATTGACGTAGACTTGTTCACTCTGGTATTTGCCGTGTCGCGAATCGGCGGCTGGGCTGCCCACGTCATCGAGCAGCTCGACGACAATCGCTTGATCCGCCCACGCGCCGATTACATCGGCCCCGCTTATCCACAGCGATATGTGCCGGTAGGGGAGCGGTAGATCTCTGGTTGTTCCGGTGGGGACGTGACGAAATGTGGCAACCGGAGGTAGAGCAACAGGGATTCGTGGTGACTCCTCCGTTGCTGACCGCTTCGGAGATCACAGTCCTCACCACCGCACTGCACCAGCCCCTTAGTATCCCGAAGCTGACACGGCGTCCGTCATGCACTCGGTCTTGCGGAGGTCGCCTCGCTGCCCCGAGACTCGCGTCTTCTTTCGATCGCCAAGGAAATTCTGGGGGCGGAGGCATTTCCGTATCATGCCACCTTGTTCGACAAGTCCCCGACCGCCAACTGGCTGGTGTGGCATCAGGATATGGCTCCGCTCTGCACGCGGAGGAGTCGCCCGGATGGGGGCCTTGGTCGATGAAGGAAGGCGTGGTCTATGCTCAGGCCTCGGCTAGCGCATTGCGCCAAGTGCTGGCTCTTCGCGTCCATTTGGATGACTGGACTGAGCACCATGGACCACTGCGAGTTCTCCGGGGAAGCCACAAGGTCGATGTCCTAAGCCACGAGGAAATGGAGCGCATGGTGCCTGAGACTGCCCATGTGGAGTGCGGGGTACGAAGAGGAGGCGTCCTGGCCATGCGTCCTCTACTCATTCATTCCTCTTCGAAGTCACATGAGCATAGCCCAAGGCGCGTACTGCACATTGAATACGCTGCATCCATTTTTCCCACTGAAGGCCTCGAACTCGCGGTCGCTTAGGGCTGTCGATGTTTCTCTGACTCTAATTTCGTTGGTTTAGCGGCGTAGAATAGACCCATGCGCCGCGTCTATCTCGACAATAACGCCACCACGCCTGTGTTGCCAGTGGTTTTTGAGGCCATGCAGGCCTACTTCGGGGAGCATTTCGGGAACGCGTCGTCCATCCATCATCATGGACAGGAGACGCGGGCAGCCGTGGAGCGCGCGCGCGAGTCCGTGGCCGTCCTGCTGGGATGCCGCGCCTCGGAGATCGTCTTTACCAGCGGCGGCACTGAAGGTGACAACCTGGCAGTTTTTGGTCTGACTAAGCCCGGACAGCATGTCATCAGCTCAACCGTCGAACATCACGCTGTGCTGAACTCATGCAAGCATCTGGAAGCATCCGGTCGCGAAGTCTCCTACGTTCCGGTGGACGGCCGGGGCCAGGTCGATCCCGACGACGTGCGCCGGGCGTTGCGGCCGAACACCCGGCTCATCACCATCATGGTGGCCAACAATGAAACTGGAGTGCTGCAGCCGGTCGAAGAGATCGGCAAAATCGCTGCCGAAGCCGATGTTTACTTCCACACCGACGCGGTACAGGCGGCCGGCAAGGTCGCGATCGACGTAAAGCGGATCGGTTGCGATCTGCTGTCCATCTCCGGACACAAGATGAACGCTCCGCAGGGCGTGGGAGCGCTCTACGTGCGCAAGGGAACCACTCTGCGCCCGATGCTTCACGGCGGAAGCCAGGAGCGTTCGCGACGCGCGGGCACAGAAAACGTTCCGGGCATCGTCGCTTTGGGCAAGGTCGCAGAACTTGCCCGTGAAGCATTGGTTCGCGGCGATCTGGAGCAGATATCCCGCATGCGGGATCGTCTGGAGCAAACTATCCTGGACGAAGTCGAGGCGACAGCGGTGAACGGCCAGGGTGCGCCACGCGTGCCGAATACCAGCAGCATATTTTTCGATTGCATCGAAGGTGAAGCTCTCGTAATTGCCCTCGACTTGAAGGGCTTGGCGGTCTCGACCGGAGCTGCCTGTTCTTCCGGCGCGATTGAGCCCTCGCATGTTCTGACCGCGATGGGCATGGCACCCCAGCGGGCGCGAGGTAGCCTCCGTTTCAGCCTGGGTAAACAGAACACGTCCGAGGACATCGAATTCGCCCTCAGTCTAATTCTTCCGACGGTAGCCAGGCTGCGTGAGCTCTCTCCCGTATACAATAAAACAGCTACAAGCTACTAGCTCCTGGCTTCTGGCTTCTGGCTCCTGGCTCCTGGCTTGTCGACCCTGGGATTGGCTAGAAGCCAAGAGCCAGCAGCCGATCCACGAACACCTGAAAGCCCAATGTCCGAGATCAGAACCATCGCCGTTGCCATGTCGGGAGGAGTGGACTCGTCCACCGTCGCGGCCATGCTACGCGCAGCGGGCCACAACGTCATCGGCCTGACCATGCAGCTCTGGAACCAACGCCGTCTGGCCGGCCACGAGGGCATGCCCGAGGCGGTGCAGGGACGCTGCTGCTCACTCGACGATGTTTACGACGCGCGGCGGGTCGCGGAGACCATCGGAATCCCCTACTACGTGGTTAATCACGAAGAACGCTTCGAGCGCGATGTGGTTCGACCGTTCGTCGAGCAGTACCTCTCGGGACGCACGCCCATCCCCTGCAGTTTGTGCAACAATCACTTGAAGTTTGATCAGCTTCTGATTGTGGCCCAGCAGATTGGCGCGGACGCCCTGGCCACCGGCCACTACGCTCGCGTGGAGTTTGACGACCAGCTTGGCCGTTGGCTACTCAAGCGTCCCACCGACCGTTCCAAGGACCAGACCTATTTCCTGTTTGGGTTGACCCAGACCCAGCTCAGCCGCACCCTGTTCCCACTGGGCGGCATGAGGAAGCCTGAGGTCCGTCAGTTGGCCGAGCAGCACGGGCTGGCTCTGGCTCAGAAGCCGGACTCCCAGGAAATTTGCTTTGTGCCCGGTGGTGACTACAAGAAGTTTCTGGACGCTTATCTCGCAGAGCAGGGCGAGTCGTTGCCCAACACGGCCGGCGAGCTGGTCACGAGCGACGGCGAAATCGTAGGCGAGCATTCCGGCATCCACAATTTTACCCTAGGCCAGCGCAAGGGACTGGGCGTGGCCACGGGATCGCCGCTTTACGTAATTCAGATCAAGGGAGACTCTCGCCAGGTGGTAGTCGGCAATCAGGAAGAACTTTACTCCAGCACACTTCGGGTGCACCGGACCAATCTCATCTCGGTCAAGGATTTGCCTGAGCCCATGCGAGTCATGGTAAAGATCCGCCATCGCCACGAGGGTGGGGTAGCGCTAATCGAAAAGTCTGGAGAGGACGAAATTCTGGTCTCATTCGACCAGCCGCAACGAGCGGTCACACCCGGCCAAGCGGCGGTATTCTACGCGGACGACGTGGTGGTAGGTGGAGGCTGGATCGCCTGAGGCCGAGAACCGGGAACTGGTATCTGAAAACTGTTTTTTCTAACGATCCGCCGGAATACTAGATAAACATTTCGTCTTGCGGAACCGAAACGTCGTGCCGGCGCCTCCTTTCACCACCCAGCAGGAATTCCAAACCCGCAGTCAGACCCTGAATGACGCCGGAGAGCTGGCGAACTGGCGAAATAACGGTCCGGTGGACTGCGTCGCTGGTCTCCTCAATTCGATCCATTGTGCGATTCAGCAACTCGTCGGCGCGAATCACCTGTAGCCGGGTGCGGTCAACAATGTCGGTAACGGTCGCATCTAGCCGTTCGACCTGGCCGCGAACCACGGTGGTGGTCTCGCTGACGTTGCTCGCGATAGTGTCGATTTTTGGCCGCCACTCCACCAGCATGGACTGCGCGGTGTCGACCGTGGGCATGACTTTGGTTTTCACTTCGGTGGCGAGAGCTTCCATACGAGAAGTGCTCTTTTTTACGGCCACAAAAAGCGCGACTAGGATGCCTGCCTGGATGACAACTGCCGCTGCCGTTACACCGACGAAAATCGGTAGATAGTCCATAGATTTTCCGCGTTACCGCGCCGCTCTATCCAGCGCTGCGGAGAGGCGCAAATTTACAGGTTCTTCGATGTGCCACCATCCGCTGCGGTGGCCTCGTGATACGCCTGGCGCCCCGCTTCATAGGCAGACTTGAACTGCTCTTTTTGCTGCTTGGCAACTTCACGTCCCTTGTCCACCAAATCGGAGGCCTGCTCACGGGCCTTACGAGCGCGCTCGGAGACGAAATCGCGGCCTTCACCCGCCTTGGAACGCAGAGTTTCGCGCATCTCGCTACCGGAACGCGGCGCATATAACACGCCAACCGCTGCGCCCACACCCAGTCCTGCCAGAAACCAGAGGAAGCTATTGTTATCATCTGACATTGATCAAACCTCCACGCCACAAGTGCCAACTGGTGAGATCGTAGCACCCGCTGTTGGGAAATACAATTCGCGCTTGACCACATGGGGGGCCCCTTTGCGTCCTTTGCGGTTCAAGATGTCTTGACGATTGTGGGCAAGCTCAAGCCTTTTACCGCAAAGTGCGCAAAGAAAATCCGCAAGGACGCAAAGGAATCTACCACCTTAAACTGGCCACGTTGCCCTCCCGCCCCCCTTGTCGCCGGTGCGCCGAAGCGAGACAATGTTCCCGCAGCAGCAAGGAGGGAGCCCCTTGAAGTATCGGCAACACGGTTACCAGGATCGCGGAGAAAAAACCCCGAAGCGAGAGCCGGCGGAGAGGCCGGTTAAGAAGGATACTTTCGGTCCGCGTCCGATCCACATGCCGGGCACGCGCGCTGTGTCCCGTTGTTCGCAGTGCGGTTCGCTGTTGCAGTCGCTCAGCGATCCCGTGGGGCAATGCCCCAAGTGCGGCTTCGAACTCCACTCCTGCAAGCAGTGTACGTACTTCGATCCCTCAAGCCGGTTCGAGTGTACTCAGCCCATTCCGGAAAGGATCCCGCGTAAGGACCAACGCAACGAGTGCACGTTTTACTCCATGCGCGTGATGGTGGAGAAGGAGACCTCCACTCCGGCTGCCCTGCGTCCCAATGACGCCCGTCAGGCTTTTGAGAATCTGTTCAAGAAGTAAGTGAACCCGGAAGCGCACATCTTCAGAGCCTGCTGCGACGAAGTGGAAGGGCTCGAGTTCACTCGTGCCACTCGGTCACTGAAAATGGGTTGCGCTTTAGCGCCTGAGGTTGGTTCTTCGTGTTTCCCCAAGAAGAAAAGCGCGAGACATCTCCCGGCGTACAATAATCCCGCTCGTCGATCGCCATGCACATCCCGAGCTTCAACTCCGTGAACATGCGGGTTCGCGCGGGAGGTGTTCTATAAAAAACCTGCTAGCTCTGCTGTTGTTCGTGTCCTCGCTGTTGTTTGCACAGGATCCCTTCGACGGTACATGGGAGATGAAGATGGACACGCTACGGTTCTCCCGTGCGCCCGAAGAGTACTTGCTCAACGAAGGCATGTACCACTGCCTGAGTTGTGTCCCGAAAGTTGATGTAAAGGCCGACGGAAACGATCAGAAAGTAACCGGGAATCCCCGCTTTGATACGATTTCGGTTCGAGTAGTGGGCCCTAGCTCGGTAGAGTTCAGCTACAAGAAGGACGGCAAACCCACTTTTGCCTGCACCGAAACTGTGTCGCCAGACGGAGATACGAAGGTGGAAGAGTTCACACATCCCAGCGGGTTACGGGGCGCGCGATGTTTACGCGGACGAGCAAGGGGCCAACTGGCTCGCACGCACTCTCCGGCTCGTGGGAAATGCGGACAATTAAGAACGTCTCTGGCACTGCCCCGACTACCACTTATCAGCGCACCAAAGACGGGCTGAAGGTGTCGGCTGGCGGCACGACCCTCGACATCAAGTTCGATGGTAGAGACTATCCTGTACAAGGAGAACCACACCACACGGTCTCGTTGAAGCGTGTTAATAGCGACACCATTGAGCAAACCGAAAAGCAGGATGGGGAGGTGTTCAGGATAATCCGCATGACAGTTTCCAAAGATGGCAAGTCAATGAACGTAGTAGACACCGACAAGCAAACCGACAAGCAAAGAGGTGGAACCATGACATACACGGCGGAGAAGCGGCCGTAGGCTATGCCATCGCTTCCCGCCGACTACCGGAAGGCATGAAGCCAAGGTTCGCATCCTGTTAAAGATTTTTCTTCGTCCAATCGTCAATCTGCAGCAGGGCCTGGTTCAGGTTTTCCAGCGAATTGGCCACGCTGAAACGCAAATAACCTTCCCCAAAATCTCCGAAGGAAGCTCCGGAAAGACAAGCCACTCCGGCCTGCTCCAGCAAAGCTTTCGAGAGCTTTCTTGAATCCCACCCCGTCTTCGTGATATTGGGGAATGCGTAGAAAGCCCCTTTTGGCATGCGGCATGAGAAGCCCTTGATCCGGTTCAGCCCTGCCACAAAAGCGTCACGTCGTCGCTTAAACTCCGCCCGCATCCGGTCCACGGAAGTCTGGTCTCCGCGGACGGCTTCCACGCCGGCGACCTGGGTAAAGCTGGCAGTACAAGAGTTTGAATTCGTCATCAGTCGCGCGATGTGGCTCGCCAGGTCTGGCCGCATGACTCCATAACCGAGACGCCACCCCGTCATGGCGTAAGTCTTGGAAAACCCATCCAGCAGAATCGTGCGCTCCTGAAAGCCAGGAACCGACATGATTGAGTGATGCTCACCCTCGAATACCAATCGGCTGTAAATCTCGTCCGATAGCACCATGAGATTGCGATCGCCAATGACCTCGGCAATGTCGCGGATATCCTGCTGACTCAGCACTCCGCCGGTGGGATTCTGCGGCGAATTCAGAATGATGAGCCGGGTACGATCGCTGATCAGCGAAGCCAGTTCGTCCACATCGAAACTGAAATCTTTCTCCTCCCGCAGACGGATGGGCACCGCCCGCGCCCCGACATAGTCAATCATCGACTCGTAAATAGGAAAGCCAGGGTTCGGGAAGATGACTTCGTCCCCCGCGTCGGCCAAAGCCAGCAGGGTGAAAAAAATAATCGGCTTACCGCCGGGAACTACCACCACTTCATCGCTGGCGACTTTTACTCCACGCGAACGGCTTACATCCTCGGTGATGGCCTGCCGCAACTCCAGCAGCCCAGCCGAAGGCCCGTAGTGAGTCCAACCCTCGCGCAAAGCGTCGATGCCAGCCTCGACTACGTTGGCCGGCGTGTCGAAGTCGGGTTCGCCAATCTCCAGGTGAATTATTTTCTTGCCCTGACGTTCCAGGGCGCGTGCCTTGTTCAGAACTTCAAAGGCAGTCTCGGTGCCGAGGCGCGACATGCGCTCGGCGAGTCGAAGCTCATGCTGGGTGGCTTTATCCATAGGAGGCAAAACAGGTCATTATACAGGGCTGTGATGCTAGTAGATCTCCAACAGTCTTCGTGAGTCCTTCGCCTAGGATCCAAAAGAGAAGAACGTTCTTTGCACTGGCGCACCGCTTTCGGGCATCGGGACCCGGATGAAGTGAAGCGGTTGGGGGACGAACTGGGACGCTTCGTATTCGGGAGTAGTGCCGCAGATCGAAAGCTGACCTCGGTTCCCCGCTGCCATTCGTGACCATCTGGTTGAGCGCGTGCGTGATCGCAAGATCAGCCTCCCAGACCTGAACCAGCTACGCATCTGGATTGAGTCGAGGCCCGAAGTGCCGGAAGGAAAGTGGTACAAAGATTTCGGCTCGTTCAAGCTCTGTGGTGAAGGCCAATGCCCGAAGACTTTTCTTCTTGCAGGCTAGGCTGCAACGGGCCAGAAGCTCCGGAGATCCTTGATTTGAGTATCATAGGCGCTGCATGTTTTCCAAGCGCACCGACTGGAAGCTTACCCCTAATCGCTTTACCGAAGTCCAACGCGAGCTGCACGCCACGGGAAGGAAAGTACTCGACCTGACGATCTCGAATCCCACACGGGCAGGTCTGCCTTACGAGGTTGAGCCCATCCTCAATTCGCTATCCAATCGGGAAGCAATGGACTACGATCCTCAGCCCAAAGGCCTGGTCAGCGCACGTGAAGCCGTGGCCGCTTACTACCGCGAACAGCACCGCGAATTCGAGATTGATCCGGCAGCGCTCATCCTGACCACTAGTACCAGCGAGGGTTACTCTTACGTTTTTCGTCTACTGTGCAATCCCAATGATGAGGTGCTTGTTCCCAAGCCGAGCTATCCCTTGTTCGAATTTCTCGCCGACCTGCAGGATGTGACCCTGGTTCCTTATCCGCTGCTCTATGATCATGGCTGGCAGATTGATTTCCCATCACTGTCCCGGGCGGTGAACCCTCGTACGCGTGCGGTGGTGGTGGTGCATCCCAATAATCCTACCGGCTCCTATGTAGGCGCCGACCAACGGACTCAATTGAACTCCTTCTGCCGCGAGCATGGTCGCGCGCTTATCGTGGACGAAGTATTTCTGGATTATCCGCATGACGGCGCCCCACGACCAAGCTTTGTGTTCAACCGCGATGTGCTGACCTTCACCCTTAGCGGCGTTTCGAAAATCTCCGCGTTGCCCCAGATGAAGCTGGCCTGGGTCGCGGTTAGCGGCCCGCCGCCGGTGGTAACCGCGGCCCTTGATCGTCTGGAGGTAGTTGCCGACACTTATTTGTCGATAAGTGCTCCCATCCAGTTGGCCGCGCCGACGTTGCTGGGGCAAAGGAAAAATATTCAGCCCCTGCTCCTCGACCGGGTGCGCATGAATCTGGTCGAACTCGACCGTCAACTGGCCCAGCAGAAGGCGTCCCAGCGCCTGCAGGTCGAAGGAGGATGGTATGCCGTGTTGCGCGTGCCCGTAACCCGATCTGACGAGGACCTGGCCATTGATCTGCTTCGCCAAGCCTCCGTGCTTGTTCACCCCGGCCACTTCTACGATTTCCCCAGAGACGGATATCTGATCATCAGCCTGTTGACCCAACCCCGCGAATTTGGCGAGGCTGCTGGGCGGATTCTTGAGTTTCTGAATAACGGGTAGCACGCCCCAGGCTCGCTTCGACAAGACAGTTCTCGGATCTCAGTTCTTAGTTCGCAGTCACCAGTGGTTCTGGTTTGCCGAGTCCTCCAGAGCAATGTGACAATAGCTGCATGCATAAATCTTTCACTTCGACGGTAAATATATTGGCGGCTGGGATCATCCTGCTGGGGAATAACTATTCCCAAAGTCAGCAGACTCCGGCAGCAAAACCTCAAGCAGCTCCTGCAGCCACGACCCGGAGAGCCCCTGCCGCAAAAAGCCCCGCCCCTCCGGCGCTCACCACGCAAAAAGACAAATTCAGCTATGCCCTTGGGATGAATCTGGGAACCAGCCTGCGGAAACAGTCCGTTCCTGTGGACCCGAATATCCTGGCGCGGGGATTGAAAGATTCGCTGGCTGGCGGCAAGACGGCGCTGACGGAAGATCAGGCGCGAGCCACGCTCATGGAAGTGCAGACCGAAATGCGCAAGAAACAACAAGAGCAGATGCAGGTGGCCGGAGAGGCGAGCAAGAAAGAAGGAGCGGCATTTCTCGCCGCCAACAAGAGTAAAGACGGGGTCATCACCCTGCCCAGCGGTCTGCAATATAAAATTCTGACCCCGGGCACCGGACCGAAGCCGACCGCCAGCGATTCGGTTGTCTGTAACTATCGAGGCACTCTGATCAACGGTACGGAATTTGACAGCTCCTACAAACGAGGCGAACCTGCAACTTTTCCGGTGAGCGGAGTGATCAAGGGGTGGACCGAGGCGCTTCAACTGATGCCCGTGGGATCGAAGTGGCAACTGTTCGTTCCCTCGGACCTGGCCTATGGCGAGCGCTCCCCCTCGCCTGAAATTGGCCCGGACTCGACTTTGATTTTTGAAGTGGAACTGCTCTCAATCCAGAACCAGAGTGCCGGGCAAACCCCTCCAACCCCGGACAAGAAATAGCCGCGCAGCGGCGTAAGAATGGAGCCCCGGGGCGCAAGCCCTGGGTAAAAGGAGGGAACGAAGAAAGCCCCAATGGACGAAAGAATAGTCAGACAGACCGAGGCAACCTAACTCTTCACCAGAAATGGATTGCTCTCGCGCTCTTCTCCAATCGTGGTGAGTGGACCGTGGCCGGGCACAACCAGGGTTTCATCGGGTAGGGCGAGCACTTTTTCGTGCAGCGAGTTGATGATCTTCTGCATCGACCCACCCGGCAGATCGGTGCGGCCAATACTTCCCGCAAATAGCGTGTCGCCGGCAATGAGCTTTTTCTCTGCGGGAAAGTACAGGCACACACTACCTTCGGTGTGTCCCGGAGTATGGATCACGTTCGCGGTCAGCGAGCCAGCCTGGACGGTGTCCCCCTGGCCGATACTTCGATCGATCTCAACCTTGCCGGGATCTTCCACTCCGATCCATGCGGCTTGCACATCCAGCATTTTCAGCAGGGCATAGTCGTTCTGATTGAGCAGGATGGGCGCGCCGGTGGCGGCCCGCAGTTTCATAGCTCCGCCCACATGATCGATGTGAGCGTGAGTCACCACGATTTGCTTTACCGTGAGATTGTGCTTGTGAATGAGCGCGAGAACATCTTCGATGTCATCGCCGGGATCGATCACCAAGGCCTCGCGCGTGGTCTCGTCTCCGATAACAGAGCAATTGCACTGCAGTGGGCCCACGGGAAAAATTTCGTGAATCATGGTGGGTGGTTGGTCACCAGTCGCTGGTCGATAGTCGTTTGTGGTTAGCAAGGAGCCAACGACCAATGACAAGCGACCAACGACTACTTTTGTGGCGCGGGCGCGGCCGGCTGTGTCTTGCTCTGTGACGGACTAAGTCCCTGCACGATGGAGCTCGCGCTACTTCCTCCGCGCGAGGCCATAATAGAGAGTGTGATCGAAGTGATCATAAAGATCACGGTTGACCAGGTGGTCGCCTTGGAGAGTGCAGTCGCGGCGCCGCGTGGGCCAAACGCCGTCTGGCTTCCCATCCCTCCAAACGCAGCCGCAATATCGCCGCTCTTGCCACTCTGTAGCAGCACTACAATGATCAGAAAAAAACTGACAATCACGTGAATAGTCGTAATCAGATAAATCGCCATAGAGTCCAGTTATCCCCTGTCTCGACGAACCGACCAAACCAGGCAACATTGGTGCGGAAGGGGGGATTTGAACCCCCACGCCTTTCGGCGCCACCCCCTCAAGATGGTGTGTCTGCCAGTTCCACCACTTCCGCTTTTCGAGGCAGCATCGATTATAGCAAAGGGGGTTTCAGTACTTTACGATGGCCGCGAAGGATTTCGGGTCGAGGCTGGCGCCACCGACCAGGGCTCCGTCGATTTCTTCCTCGGCCATCAAGGCCTTAACGTTTTCTGGTTTTACCGAGCCGCCGTACAGGATGCGCAGGTTACTTGCAAAATCGTCGCCGAAGGCCTTCGCAGCCTCGCCTCGAATCAACAGATGAGCGGCAGAGGCGAGTTGCGGCGTGGCAGTCTTCCCCGTGCCGATGGCCCACACCGGTTCGTAGGCGACTACGAGTTTCGCTGCCTTTTTGGCTGAGATGGCGTGGAAGGCGCGCAGGCACTGGCGGCGCAACACGTCTTCCGTCAGGTTGGCCTGGCGCTCTTCCAGCACTTCGCCCACGCAGACGATGGGGACAAGGCCATCCTCGAGCGCCGCTTTCAGCTTGAAGTTCACCATGTCGTCGGTTTCACCGAAATACTGCCGGCGCTCGGAATGGCCGATGATCGCATGAGTGCAGCCCATATCCAGCAGCATGGCGGGACAGATTTCGCCGGTGTAGGCGCCCTGTTTTTCCCAGTACAGATTTTGTGCGCCGATCGCTACGCTCGAACCCCTACAGCTCTCAATCGCAACGTAAAGATCGATGTAGGGTGGGCAGACCACGATTTCGTCCCGCGTGTGGCCGGCAACCAGGGGCAAGAAGTCATGAAAAAAGGCCCGCGTCTGCTCGGGATTCTTGTACATCTTCCAGTTGGCTGCCATCAGTTTTTTGCGGGGCATGGAATCCTTTCCGGAAAAACCGTGGAGACTGTGCGCTTCGCCTTCGCGATCCTTGGTGGTTGCAAACAGGCCGTAACCACAGAGGACACGAAGGATCACGAAGGGATTTATTTTTTGTCGGTAAGTGCCTCGACGCCGGGAAGCTTCTTGCCTTCCAGGAATTCCAGCGAGGCCCCACCGCCGGTGGAGATGTGCGTGATCTTGTCGGCGACCCCGGCCGCGTTGACTGCCGAGACCGAGTCCCCACCGCCGACAATCGAGGTTGCTCCGACATTTTCCGCCACCGCATGGGCAATCTTGAAAGTGCCCTTGGCGAAGGGTGCTACCTCAAACACGCCCATGGGGCCGTTCCACAGAATAGTTGCAGCGCGGGCGATTTCCTCGACAAATACCTCAATGCTCTTGGGTCCGATATCCAGAGCCATCAGGTTAGGCGGAATATGACCGCTGCTTACGGTCTGCACAACTGCGTTGGGGTCAATCTTTTCCGCCACGACGTGGTCTGTCGGCAACAGGAATTTCACTTTGTGGCTCTTGGCTTCTTTCAACAGCTCGCGAGCCAGATCAATCTTGTCTTCCTCCAGCAAGGACTTGCCAACCTGCTCGCCCTGGGACTTGAGAAAGGTGTAGGCCATACCGCCGCCGATGATGAGGGCGTCAACCTTATCCAGAAGATTACGGATGACGCCGATTTTGTCGCTGACCTTGGCGCCGCCCAGGATGGCGATAAAAGGGCGTTCGGGATGGCGCACGACCTTGCCCAGATACTGGAGCTCTTTCTCCATGAGCAGGCCAGCAGCCGCCTTCTGCACGAACCGGGTGACTCCGACCGTCGAAGCATGGGCGCGATGCGCCGTACCGAAAGCGTCGTTTACGTAGTAGTCCGCCAGGCCGGCAAGTTGTTTGGCGAACTTGGCGTCATTGGCTTCTTCTTCGGGATGAAAGCGGAGATTTTCCAGCAGCAGCGTCTGGCCCTGCTCCAGTTTTCCGGCCATCTCCTCGGCTTCGGGGCCGATGCATTCGGGGCAGAATCCAACGTTTTCTCCGCGCGCCAGTTCCTTGTCGAGCAGCATGCGTAAGCGTTCTGCGGCCGGCTTCAGGCTCATCGCGGGATTGGGTTTTCCCTTAGGCCGGCCGAGATGCGACACAAGGACCAGCCGGGCCCCATGACGAAGGGCATATTCGATGGTGGGCAGGGTTTCGCGGATCCGAGTATCGTCGATCACCCGGCCATCCTCGAGCGGGACATTAAAATCGACCCGCATGAGGACGTGGTGATTGTTGAGGGACAAGTCGCGGATGGAAAGCTTTGACATGACTTCCTCTGGGGCGGCCCTTTGCCGCCCCTAGGCTTGCGTGGTCGCGGGCGACTCGCCCGCGCAGTAAGCTTACAGGCCCTTGCTTCCCAGATAGTTGATCAGGTCGCGGACGCGGGATGAATATCCCCATTCGTTGTCGTACCATGAGAGCACTTTTACGCAATTGCCACCGACGACCAGCGTCATGGGCGCGTCGACGATGGAAGAACGACTGTCTCCCTTGAAGTCCGCGGAAACCAGTTCCTGTTCTTCATAGCCCAGATAGCCCTTCAAAGGTCCACTCTCGGACGCCTTCTTGAGCGCCGCATTCACTTCTTCTTTCGTGGTCTTCTTTTCGACGAAAGCCACCAGGTCGACGACCGAGACATTGGGCGTGGGCACGCGCATCGAGAAACCGTCGACCTTGCCTGCCAGGTCGGGAATCACCAGCTTCAAGGCCTTAGCCGCGCCGGTCGAAGTGGGAATCATGTTGATCGCGGCGGCGCGGGCGCGGCGCAGGTCCTTGTGCGGAAAATCCAGAATGACCTGGTCGTTGGTGTACGAGTGGATTGTAGTCATGGTGCCGCTGACGATGTTGAAATTGTCATGGACCACTTTGGCAATCGGCGCCAGACAATTTGTCGTACAGGATGCGTTCGAAATAATGTGGTGCTTGACAGGATCGTAGACGCCTTCATTCACCCCGAGAACAACCGTGACATCCTCATTCTTCGCCGGCGCTGAGATGATTACTTTCTTGACCGCTCCGCGCATGTGCTTCTTGGCGTCATTGGCATCGGTGAAGTGGCCGGTGGATTCGAGCACTATCTGGGCGCCCACCGACTCCCAGGGCAACTTTGCCGGGTCTCTGTCCTTGAACACCTTAATGGTCTTGTGGTCGATGGTGATGCTGTCTGCGCCGGCGGTGATGTGGTTTGGCAGATTGCCCAGGATGGAGTCGTATTTCAGCAGGTGGGCCAGGGTTTTGGGGTCAGTGAGGTCATTGACCGCCACGAATTCGATATTGCTGTCATGGAGCGAAGCTCGGAGCACGTTCCGCCCGATGCGTCCGAATCCGTTGATGCCTACTTTAATTGCCATTCTTCCTCCGGAAAGTTGACTCTAGACGCGGATAGAAATTGCCTGACCTAGATGTGGAAAGAAAATGTTAACAGGGAACTGAAGAATGCGGCAAATTGCGAACGGTAACAAGGCGACGGTGCCGGCGATCCTTCTTACTCTTACTACAAAGGCCGCGAAGTTGCTGCGAAGAGCGCAAAGGAAGCGGCGCCCTACTGCGAGACTTCGATTTCCAGAAAGATGTTCTTCTTGCTGGAGAAGAACGAGATTCGCGCCAGCCAATATTTGTGCTTGATGGTTTTGCGGGCTGCCGGCCAGTCTCCCGGGGGAAGAATCCGCGCAGTCGCAGCAAACTCGAGGCCGGTGATGCTTCCGCGAATGGTACACGGGGCGATCCGAACTTTGGAGTTGTTTCTGATGCGTTTGTATTTGCCGGAGTCACTGCGGGTCATCACGTAAAGCCTGTCATCTTTTTCACCGAACCAGACCGGAGTGTGGACAGGACTGCCATTCTTGCGGAACGTGGCAAGCGATATGTATTTCTGGCCCTTGATTTCCGCCGGGACCGGCATGAAGACATTGTACGGCGCAGAGGGGTTTGAAGGTGTGGCGCGAGTGCCCTCGCCCGCCTGATCGCTAAAAGCTCCCGGTGAAGTCGAGGAAATCATACGGCCTCCGCCATTGACTCTCCCCAGCCGGCTTCAGCACAGGCTTCCAGCGTTTCGCGGGCGCCCGCGCCACACACGACTGTTTTCTTGACACCCGTCGTGGTTGAGTCGAGAATGTGCGCGGCAACAGGAGGTCTAGGTTGACATCTCCGACCCGGCGTGAATTTCTTGGCGGCACCCTTGCATTGCTGAGCGCTGCAAGTATTCGGCTTCCTCTCTGGGCACGCGCTGTAGCGAATCTCGCGGGTGCTCCCTCGGGCGGACAAATCCTGTTAGGTGTGGACTACTATCCGGACCAGACGCCAGACGTCCTTTGGGAAGAAGATTCGCGCATGATGTCCGACGTTGGCTTTACCAACGTGCGCATCGCCGAATTTGCCTGGGCCCTGATGGAGCCGGCAGAAGGCAAGTTCGAGTTTGGCTGGCTGCATCGCGCCATCGAGATTCTGCACAAGCACAACCTCGGCGTCATTCTGGGCACGCCGTCTGCGGCGCCGCCTCCGTGGCTGAGCGCAAAGTATCCCGATATCTTCGAAGTCAATGCTCACGGCGAACGACTGCATCCTGGTGGGCGGCGATTTACCTGTCCGACCAACCAGGTCTATCGCAAGCTCTCATTGGCCATTGCCGGTCAGATGGCCAAGAAGTTCTCCGAAAACCCCGGCGTGATCGGCTGGCAGATTGACAACGAGCTGACCCTGGGCTCTGCGCAGCGCTGCTACTGCAACTTCTGTCAGGCAGGATTTCAGAACTGGCTCCGCACCAAATACAGCACGCTGGACAATCTGAACCAGAGTTGGGGAACCGTGTTCTGGAGCCAGACCTATACGGATTTTTCCCAAATTCCCGTGCCGCTGCTGTCAGGGGGCGAACCCAATCCGGGGCTGGCGCTTGACTACGATCGCTACCAGTCCTACGCCAATACTTCTTTCGCGGAAGACCAACTCGCGTTGCTGCGTCAGATGTGTCCCACGCATTTTGTGACGACCAACAATGTTGGGCCTCCGCTCGACACCATCGATCTGCGGGGCCTTTACGAAAAACTTGATTTCGCAGCGTTCGACAACTACCCGGGCTTTTTTGACATGCTGATGGCTCAGCAGGGTAAGTCTCCTTCGTATGATGTCATCGCCGCCGGCATCGCGCTGGGACATGACTTCGCGCGCAGCGTCAAGGGTGGCGAGCCCTTCATGATCATGGAAGAGCAGTCGGGAAAAGCAGGTCAGAGCACTTTCGCTCCCCAGCCCGAGACGGGGCAAGTCAGGCTATGGACCTATCAGGGGATTGCGCATGGGGCGATGGGAGTCAACTACTTCCGCTGGGACACTGCGACCTTCGGAGCCGAGGAGTATTGGCATGGCGTCCTGAACCATGATCGCTCGAAGAGCCCGGCCTATGATGAGATCCGGCAGACGGTGAAAGAGCTCAAGTCACTGGGACCGGAAGTGTTGTACTCGCAGTATGCGGCGCAGACGGCGTTGATCTTTGACTACGACTGCAGTTGGGCGATCAAAATTCAGCCGGGCCATTACGCGCTGGACTACATGTCCCAGATCACATCGTGGTATGGCGCAATAAGCGCGAGTCATTGTGGAATCGATGTGATCGCCCCCGAGGCTGATCTGTCACCGTACAAGATTGTGTTCGCGCCTCTTGCCTATGTCATGTCAGAAAAGCAAGCCGCGCGGATCAAAGGTTTTGTGCAAAGCGGCGGCATGTTTGTGACCAATTTCCGGCTGGGCGTTAAAACCGAGAGCAGCCAGATTGTCCGCACGCCACTTCCCGGGCTCCTTCGGGATGTGATGGGAGTGACCGTCGCGGACTACGTACCGATTTACTCGGCCAAGAATGCAGTGAAGTTCGCTCCCGCGCTCGCGGGACCAGACGGAGAGTGTGGTCTGTGGACCGACATTCTCCAACCTACGGGTGCTGAGGTGCTGGCTTCCTACACCAAAGGTTCACACGCCGGGGAAGCGGCGATCACCATGAATAGCCTGGGCACCGGAAAAGCTGTGTACATCGGCGCCGATCTGGATGGGGCGAGCCTGTCGAGGGTACTTCGAACTCTTTCTGGGCTGGCCGGCATCAAGCAGCCGCTTGAGGCACCGCCGGGAGTCGAGCTGACAGTGCGCCGGGCAGGAGACAAGCAGTGGATATTCGTTCTGAACCATGGTTCCGTATCGCAGAGTGTGAATATTCCAAAAAGTTATACCGATTTGCTGACCGGCGAGACGCACACGGGAAAAATTGATGTGAGTGGATACGGAGTGCGGGTGTTGCTGGCGGCGTAGGTTTTGTGTGCGGCGGGCGCCCGCGCCCGCCAATGCCGGCGGCGCATGGTTATTTCTTTTAGAGAGCACGGACGCTGCATGCGTCAGGCGGGCGAGGGCGCCCGCGCCACACCACCGCAGGCTGGCAGCTTTGGTACGTTTCCGGCTAGGCGGATTGCCTGTGATATGTAGCTGTGTTACAAACCAGAGATGCGCAAGTGGATGCGCGATCGTCTCAAGCGCCCCAAAAAGAACGCAGAAGCGGGTACGAGCGAGCCTGCACAGGCCCCTCTTCAACCCGCCTATTACGATACCGCGGAGGCCTCTGCACCAGCGGCTCCAACAAGAGTAGTGGAAGCAGAAACCGCCGAACCAGAAGTTGAAGCGCGGCCGGCCCCAGAGCGGCAGCCTGCTCACGAGGAAGCCGCGGAAGCGCACGCCATCCCGCCGCGAACCGCACGTCCAGATGGGAACAACGACCCGCGCCGCAGACGGCGACGGGGAAGAGGTGGACGAGGCAGAAGTGGAGCGCAGGCGGCGAGGACGGTACCAGTCGCCGAGGTTTCCAGGGACAGCGAGGCGGAGAATGGCCAAGCCGTTGCTGCCCCAGCGATCGAAGCGCCTGGCGCTGCGCTGGCGATGACGACAGCCGTGCCGCGGGCTTCGAAGGGCACCGTCGTTCTCGCGATCGGGTTGCCGGGATCGGGGAAGAGTTCCTGGTTCAAGCGGCACAAAATCACGCCTCTTTCGAGCGACATGTTGCGTGCGCTTCTGTTCGACGATCCCACCGAGCAGCGCTTTCAGGACCTGATTTTCTCCAACTTACGTTCCATGTTGAAGGCGCGCCTGATCGCGCGGCGTCCACTGAACTACGTGGACGCGACCAACCTGACTCCCCACGAGCGCCAAAGCTGGATCAAACTGGGGCAGGACTATGGCTACGAGGTTCAAGCCGTGTACTTCGATGTTCCCCTGGAGGTTTGCCTGGAGCGCAACCACAAGCGGGAACGTGTAGTGGCCGACGACGTGATGCGGCGCATGAGCTCGAAGCTGAAGGCCCCGACTTTCGAAGAAGGCTTTTCCAAGATTACGGTTGTGAGAGTGAAGCGGAAGGACTCACCGCGCGAGGAAATCGTCTGATTGCCGCCGATGTTGACCGTAACGGCGCGCGCCCATAGAATCAAGAGCAGCGGATCCTTCCGCGTTCTCGCCGTGAGTTGCCCCCTCGTTCAATGGTAGGACAGCAGATTCTGGATCTGCTTATCGGGGTTCGAATCCCTGGGGGGCAACCAAAAGTCAGCTGGTAGACCACGAGATTTCCATAACGGCTTCCGAATTTTTTCTGCCCCTCCAATCACCAAACCAGTAAGGGATTGGGTACTGCAAACACTAGCACGAGCTCAGAATTCATAGAGTTTTAACCTACAAGTAACAACTGCGTCATCGCAACTCCTTACCTTCAGCAGACTGAGCCGAAAAATTTCCCCACTCAGCGGTTCGGTCGGTTATCCAAGTCACGGAGGAACAAAGATGTTGCAGCGACTCAGAAGGTCTGAAGCCCCCAGGAGAATTTTGGCACTGATGATGGCGTACGCCACCATCCTGGGAACGATGCCAGCCTACGGCAGCTCTTTTTCACGAACTGCCACCCCCATCAAGCATCTGGTCGTGATCTTCCAGGAGAACGTTTCGTTTGATCATTATTTTGGGACTTATCCCAACGCCGCGAACCCGAAGGGAGAGCCGGCTTTTTTTGCGGCGCCCGGTACGCCTACGGTGAATGGGCTGGCGGGAGCTTTGCTGAACAGCAATCCGAATTCGTTGAACGCCGGGAACCTGACTGGCGCGACCCAACCCGTTTCGGCTGGATCGTTCGCAGGCCGCCACGGCGGACCAGGGACATAACTACGGACCGGAGCAGGCTGCGGTCCACTTCGGTTTAATGGACCTGTTTCCGCTCAAGGTGGGCGCGGCCGGGCCGCCGCCGAATGCTCCGCCACAAATTGTGACCACCAAAGGGCTCACCATGGGTTATTACGATGGCAACACGGTGACTGCGATGTGGAATTATGCGCAGCACTTTGCCATGAGTGACAACTCTTATGACACCGTGTTTGGACCCTCGACTCCTGGACTGATGAATCTGGTTTCGGGTCAGACAAACGGAGTCACGACCGTTCTGAATGGGACCGGAAGTGAGACCGACGGTGGCAATGGCACTTTGACCGTAGTTGGCGATCCCGATCCGGTAGGAGATACTTGCTCCGCGCCTACTCGTAACCAGGTTCAGATGGGCGGGCGTAACATTGGCGACCTGCTGAACGATGCCGGCGTGAGCTGGGGCTCGTTCATGGGAGGCTTCGACCTGACTGCGACCAATCCCAATGGCACCACTGGGTGTTTCCGGAGTTCGACCTCGGCATTCACCGGAACTTCAGCCGACTATATTGCCCACCACGCTTTCTTTCAGTACTGGGCCACTACCGCAAATCCGACGCATGCGCGGCCCAGTTCCGTCTCGGAAATCGGCCCCGACGGGACGGCAAATCACGAATATGACATCAATGATTTCTTCAATGCGGTCAAACGCGGAAACCTTCCGGCGGTCAGCTTTCTGAAGGCGCAGGCCTATCAGGACGGTCACGCGGGATACTCGGATCCTCTGGATGAGCAGACCTTCATCGTGAATGTCATCAACTTTCTGCAGAAGTCATCGGATTGGGACAGTACGGCGGTTGTGATCGCGTATGACGATTCGGACGGTTGGTACGATCATCAGATGGGCCCGATTGTGAATCAATCGACCAGCCCGGCTGATGCGCTTACCGGCGCTGGCTCCTGCGGCGACGGCAGCACCGCGTTGCCCGGTATCGATTCCGCCGGCCCGCATGCTCAAGGACGTTGCGGCTACGGTCCGCGGTTGCCCTTGCTGGTAATTTCTCCCTGGGCGAAGGAAAACTTCGTGGACAACACGGTCACGGATCAAACCTCGGTCTTGCGCTTCATTGAAGACAATTGGCTGAACGGGCAACGGATTGGCGGCGGGTCGTTTGACTCGTTTGCCAATCCAATCGTCCAGAGGTTCGATTTCAAGCACAACCGGGACGAGGGTGAACTATTCCTGGACCCGACCAGTGGTCAGCCGGTGCAGGCACTTCTAAGAATTGTCAGATTGTCGGATTTAGGAATCGACAAATTTGACAACCCGCCGCCTCGCAACAGGCATGGAGAATCTCCTTCTCCATGCCTGTAGTGTTATTCGGAGCCCCGGACAAAATGACAGACAGACTTGCGCACGTTACCCGTCGGGATTTCTTGCAGAAATCAGGAATGTTGGTCGCTGGATTTTCGACCTGTCGATTCGTAGCCGGTCAGGTAAACCCTCATCGCACCGGCACCATCGCAAGGCCGATGCTTGGTGTAAATACTCTGGCGCGGTTCGTGGACCCACTTCCGATTCCGGTGGTCCTCAAGCCGAGCGCACTCGCCCCAGCCCCGATGCTCCCTCGTCCCGGATACCGTATTACCGGCTTGCCATGCGCGAGCTGCAGAGCAAAGTTCATCGCGATGTGAAGCGCACTCGGACCTGCGGTTTTGGGCAGAGTTCACCCGGCCCGACTTTTGAGACCCGCAGCGGCGAGCCCTTGCTGGTGGAATGGGCGAACGAATTGCCCACGTCGCATTTTCTCCCCATCGATCACGGCGTGCATGGCGCGGAAGCCGACAAACCGAATGTGCGAGCGGTCACGCACCTGCACGGCGCGAAGGCGCTGGCCAAGAGCGACGGCTATCCCGAAGCCTGGTGGGTTCCGGGTAAATCGGCGCTCTATTATTACCCCAATCATCAAGACGCGGCCATGCTGTGGTATCACGACCACGCGCTGGGGATTACGCGTCTGAATATGTATGCGGGATTGTTCGGCGCGTTCGTCATTCGCGACGAGTTCGAAGATGGTTTGAACCTGCCCAGGGCAAGTACGAGATTCCGCTGACCATCTATGACCGGTTATTCGATAGCGAGGGGCAGCTCTACTATCCGGTTTCGCCGGACCCGGAATCACCCTGGGTGCCGGAAGTATTCGGTGACGCAATTCTGGTCAACGGCAAATTGTTTCCCTACCTGGAGGTGGAGCCGCGGAAATACCGCTTCCGGATGCTTAACGCGGCGAATGGACGGTTCTTCCACTTGGCCCTTTCGAACGGACAAGAGATCGACCAGATCGGCCCCGACCTCGGGTTGCTGCCCGCTCCCGTAACGTTGAAGAGCCTGCTGATCGCACCCGGTGAACGCGCAGACCTGGTGATTGATTTTTCCGACCACGGTGGAGAGCAGATTGTTGTCAGCAACGACGCTCTCACCGTGATGCAATTTCGGGTCGCGAAAACAGGAACGCCGGACATCAGTGCATTGCCTTCGAGCCTGCGGCCCGTCCCCAGGATTCTGGAAGCGTCCGCGGTCAACAACCGGGTGCTGACGCTGGGAGAAAAGGACGACAAGGCGGCGAATCCGATGACCATGCTCCTCAACAACGCACACTGGGGGATGCCGGTGACGGAGAACCCGGCACTGGATTCGGTGGAGATCTGGAACTTTCTCAATTTTACTGACGACTCCCACCCCATCCACCTGCACCTGGTGCGATTTCAGATCCTGGATCGCCGCGGCTTTGAACCGTACTACTATTACACCCAGGGAAAAGTGAAGTACATCGGCCCGGTGGTGCCTCCCGCGGCTAACGAAGCCGGATGGAAGGACACAGTGCAGGCGCATCCCGGAATGGTGACGCGAATTATTGCGCGATTCGAAGGCTATCTGGGAAGGTATGTGTGGCACTGCCACATTCTCGAGCACGAAGATAACGAGATGATGCGGCCCTATGACGTGGTGGGGGCGTAAGGCGCACCATCCCCGCCCTGTCTCTCAAAAAAGGAGAGACAGGGATGGGGCACCCGCGTACGAACTAGTCGAATACCACCGTCTTGTTTCCGTAAGTGAGGATGCGGTGGCACAGGTGCAGACGCACGGCACGGCCGAGGACGATACGCTCGAGGTCGCGGCCCTTGCGGATCATGTCTTCGATGGAATCGCGGTGAGAGACGCGAGCGACTTCCTGTTCGATGATTGGACCTTCATCCAGATTCATGGTCACGTAGTGACCCGTGGCGCCGATCAGCTTCACTCCCCGCAGGAAAGCCTGATGGTAAGGCTTTGCTCCGACGAAGGCGGGGAGAAACGAGTGATGAATATTGATGATGCGATTGGGATAGTTGGCAATGAAATCCTCGCTCAATACTTGCATGTAGCGAGCAAGCACGATCAACTCTATGCCGCGTGAGCGCAGCTCGCGGAGTTCCTCGGCTTCCTGCTGCTTCTTGTTTTCCGGAGTGATGGGAAAGTGGAGGAAGGGCACCCGGTAACGTCCGGCAATTTCGCCCGCGTCGGCATGGTTGCTGACGACCACTCCGATCTCAGCCATGAATTCGTCGGCCTGCTGACGTTGCAGAAGATCTTCAAGACAATGCGGCAAGCGCGAGGCGAACAAGGCGACCTTGGGGATGTGTTCGCTGAAATGAATCTCAAACTTCATGTTGAATTCCTGGGCCAGGGCGCGGAAACGCTCGGTTATCTGATCCGGGGGAATCTGGAATCCATCCAGATGAAATTCGAAACGGGCAAGGAAGATGCCAGCTTCCATGTCGGTGTATTGATCCGACTGGAGGATGTTGCCCCCGTTGCGGAAAATGAAGTTGGAGATTCCAGAAACCAGACCTTTCTGGTCGGGGCAAGAGACTAAGAGCGTGGCGGTTTCAGGCATGGGCTGGGTGGCTAGCGTGATCAGGGCGAGGAGGAAACTTAGCAGAGGCGGGGATGATGGCGCAAGCCGGACGCCACCACAGAATGCGTAGGCTCGGACTGTCGGCTGACATCTGCCGGACTTTGCCGCCCCCTACGTGGTTCGTGGCTGTGTCTTCGAAGAAATCTGCTCGCGGACCGCGGAATTAGCGAGATGATTGGCCTCGGCGTTGCGCTCGCGCGGGACGTGAGTGATGGAAAACTTGAAAGAGCGAGCTAGCTTGCGGCAGATCCAGTGCAGAGAATAGAGGCGCGAACTGCGGCACGCGTACTTGCCCTGCATCTGCCGGACGACCACCTGGGAGTCAGAATAAACATGCAGCGCCCTTGCCTTGAGGGTTTGAGCGCATTGCAGGGCTTCCAGGAGGGCGACATACTCGGCTACGTTATTGTCCTGGCGGCCAATCCAGCGGGCGATACGAATGGTGCCGCCGTCGGAACCCTCGATTACCACGCCAATACCGGACGGCCCTGGGTTCCCCAGCGATCCGCCATCCACGTAGGCTACGAGGTCTGACATCCAACGTTTTCCGTTGTCATCAACATGCGTCAGAACGCCGCTTGCGTCAAGTTGTTTATTCCGATTGCTTGCAACGTGGAGTGCGGGTTGTGGAATAGTGTGTGGAAAACGGGAAAATCAAAGTTACGGGAACAAGTAAGCACCACTGATTCAAGCAACTACAATTTTCGATTTGCACAGGATTGAAATTTGTGATTGCACACAAAAACGGCGTTGACATTTATCGTCATAGCGTTTAACTTCGCCAACGTCGACGGCCGAAAGGGTTGGCTCAAATTAAAACTTAGCCAGTCCGAAGTAGGCCGGGTGATCCGCCGGAAGGGGCAACCTGGAAGGCGACCGAACCCGAAAAAACCGACGGCCCTGCGAGGGGCAGTTGGGGTTAGGGACTGCGAAAGCAGCGATCACATCAAGGGCCGTGATGGTGCATGCCTCCACGCCGTTTCGCTTCCTCGCAGGAGCTGCCGGCTAGAGCATAACCAATGTCACGGCCTTTTCTATTTCTCCGACAAAATGCCGCTGGGTATTCTTCAGTTTTCTGTTCCTAACTCCCGGTTCTCAGATATATTTCCACCTCACTCTCATGGGCGAAACGTTGCGCACACGTTGCTGCATCGTCGGGGGAGGTCCCGCCGGCATGATGCTGGGCTTTCTCTTGGCGCGCACCGGCGTGGATGTTGTGGTACTGGAGAAGCATGCGGACTTCCTCCGTGATTTCCGCGGAGATACGATCCATCCTTCCACGCTTGAAATTATGTACGAACTGGGCATTCTGGACGAATTTCTCAAGCGTCCGCACCAGGAAGTGCGCCAACTGGCCGGCCAAATCGGGACCGAAACCGTTGCCATCGCGGATTTCACCCACCTTCGAACTCATTGCAAATTCCTCGGGCTAATGCCGCAGTGGGACTTCCTGAATTTTATTGTCGAGCAAGCCCGCCGCTATCCCTCCTTTCATCTGAGGGTGAAGGCTGAGGTCACCGAGATCATTGAAGAGGCTGGCACAGTTGTCGGCGTTCGGGCCCAAACTCCGACGGGAGAGTTGGAAATCCGCGCCCAGCTTACTGTAGGAGCCGACGGCCGCCATTCCGTGGTGCGCGAGCGCGCCGGGCTCTCCGTGCTCAATCTGGGCGCACCCATGGATGTGCTGTGGATGCGAATGGGCCGCCAGGCAACCGACCCGGGACAAACCTTTGGCCGTTTCGATAGCGGCAGAATCCTGGTTTTTCTTAACCGGGAAGAATATTGGCAAACGGCCTATGTGATACCGAAGGGAAAAGCTGACGAACTTCGGCAACAGGGGCTTCCCGCTTTTCGCCAGGAGTTGGTCCGGCTGGCTCCGTTTCTGCACGACAGAGTGGATGAACTACGCGACTGGGATGACATCAAGTTGCTGACGGTTGCAGTCGATCGCTTGAGCCGTTGGTTCCGGCCGGGACTCCTGTGCATCGGAGATGCCGCGCACGCCATGTCTCCCATCGGAGGCGTGGGTATCAATCTGGCGATTCAGGACGCAGTGGCGACCGCCAACATCCTGGGTGAAAGACTTCAGCAGGGGACTGTAAGCCTGAGCGACCTCGCAGCCGTACAGCGACGAAGAACGTTTCCCACCCGCGCTACCCAGCGCATGCAACTGCTAGTGCAGAACAACGTGATCCGAAGAGTACTGAGCAACACCAAGCCCCTCGCGCCTCCCTGGCCGGTAAAGCTTTTAGGGCGGTGGGCATTTTTGCAGCGAATCCCAGCGCGCGTGCTCGGAGTGGGATTTCGTCCGGAGCACGTGAAGACGCCCGAAGTGCGGGCTGCCTGATTTTATTTTGCTGCGTTTGCCCCGGTCTGTCCGATCATGACCGCATCCTGCATCTGGCGGAACAAGTCTCCAACTGCGGATGGGGAATGGGACACGAAAATTGTGTTGCTCTTGCCTTGAGCGCCGATGTCCTTCAAGGTGTCGAGATACTGGGTGACCAGGACGAGCATCATGACGTCCTTGGGCGAGGTCCCTTCAACAGCTGCGGCGAATGCTTCCACCGATACCTTGAGTCCTTCGATAATCGCCTTGCGCTGATTTGCAATACCCTGGCCTTGCAGAGCCTTGCTCTCGGCTTCCGCCTCCGCCTGCTTTACCTTGAGTATTTTCTCCGCTTCGCCCCGAGCGCTGGCGGCTACCTGTTCACGTTGCGCCGCGTTGATCTCATTCATCGCGCTCTTTACTTTTTCATCCGGCTCGATGTCGGTGACCAGGGCCTGGTCGATGGCGTATCCGTAGGTGGTCATTACGTCGTCGAGGCCGTCCTTGATTGCCCCAGCCAGATCGGATTGCTGCAGAAAGGCGTCGTCCAGGTTCATCTTGGGGACGTGGCCGAGGATTACGTTGAACACATAGGACGAAATCTGCTGCTTGGGATTTGCCAGCTTGTAGAAAGACTCGTAAACCTTCTCCGGGATGACGTGATACTGCACCGATACCGGAATCTTTACGAAGACGTTGTCTTTGGTTTTAGTCTCGACGTCGAGAGCGAGCTGTTGCACCCGCAGATCGATGCGTCCGGCGATCTGGTCCAACCAGGGTAACTTGAAGTTGATGCCGGCGGTGGCCACGCGAAGGAACTTGCCCATGCGCTGGATCACGACGGCTTCCGCCGTCCTGACCTGGAAAAAGCCCTTCAAGATCGTGCCAATCGCGAAGAAGGCCACGAACATGTAGAAGATAAATACCAGACCCTGGGGAACATCCATCGCAATTCTCCCTGCTGGCTGGAAAAACGCCAGAATTAGGGGTATGGTAGCGGCCGGAGAGACTTCCTACAATTGTATTGCGTGGTGACGGCAGCCCAGATTCCCCAGGGTTGAATGAGAGCATGTTCTACAAAAGCGGTTTGGCTATCCGCTTTTCCATGCGGACGATGGGTAGCGATTCTCCATTCCCCAGCGGGACCTCGAGATTTTCGATCGCCACATAGCCGCGGGCCTGGTAGAGCAGCAGTCCGGTGAGGGTTGCGCCCATTTCGAAGCGGGCAAAACCGGCCTCAATAGCGGCGTTTTCGCAAGCCTCGAGGATCATGGTGCCAATACCGCGTCGGATCCAGGACGGATGGATGAAGAAGGCACGAATTTTGGCGGCGTCGTGTTGCGGGTCGAGCAGGGCTGCTTCGCGCCCCGTCCATTGGTCGCCGCCGTAGAGGGTCTTTCGTTTGCTCCAGCCTCCGCATCCTACGATGACCGAGACGGTCGCGTCTCGGTTTGATTTGGCTTCCGCAACGAAATAGGTTCCGTCGGCGATGAGCTGGGTATCCACGCCGTACACTGTTGCCAGCGCGTTTTCAGTCTGGGATGTGGTGTAGTCCTGTGTCTGTAATTCGCGAACCGAGGCATCGATCAGCGTTCGCAGTACAGGAATGTCCGCGGAAACGGCCTGGCGTATGTGGATCGTCATAATTGCGGATGCTTCTTCTCGCAGATCCCCACAGAAGTTTACGACTTTCACTCGCGAAGTTGTGGTTCCGCGGCCACCCCTATGACCTTGGCCGCATCTACGAGACGAACGTTTGTGAACTAGACCGACCGGAGATGAACAGCGTCAGGGACGCTTGCAGAGGCTGTAAGGCAGAGAAGCCAATCTTTTTGCTGTTTCGATTGGTGGAGTCGAAGCTGGAAACGGCCGCCGGGCCGATTTCGAGTCAGTCATGCAAGCGTCACGGTCTAGGTGAGAGACTTCAGATTGCAGATCTCAGATTGCGGATTCTAGATTGGTCCCGTGATCAAACTATTCTGCAATCCGAAACTACAATCTGAGATCTACAATCTACGATTCGCCCCTGCCGACCGACGCCCGGGCGTGTCGCCCACGCCCACACTTACGGTTGCGGCCTGTCCGGCGGAGGTCCGCCATCAGGACCCGGGCCTCCCCTTTCATTCCGGGGACGTCCCGGTCGGTGCGTGGGCGGGCGCTCCGCTTTTAGTTTGAGCCACTGCTCGTGGCTCAACTGGCGGCGGATGCCCAGAAGCATGCGGGCATTGGCTTTCTCCAGTTCGGCCCGCGCCTGGGCTACGCGATCGGGTTTGAGGCCAGTGTCACTTCACAGGAGAGATGATGGCATTCGAGGGCGTAGACAAGGAGGTCAGTCGCAGACAAGCAATCGGCCTTCTGGCAGTCGCGGGCGCCGGTGTGATGCTCGGTTGCGGCGGAGGTACAAAAACAAGTACCACCACCACAACCACCACGACTCCAGCAAATACTTCATGTACGGTGACGCCCGAAGGTGAAGAAGGCCCCTATTTCGTGGACGACAGTGCCACCGGATTCTCGCAGCGATATTCGTTCGAATCTCAACGGAAGCAACACCCAAAGCGGTATTCCTCTGACCTTGAGTATCTATGCGTATGACAGCGACAACAGTTGTGCTGCCATGGCGAACGTGGAAGTAGACATCTGGCACTGCCACGGGTCGGGTATTTACTCCGCCGAAGATGTGGAAGACACCAGGGGTGAAACGTGGTTGCGCGGTTATCAAATAACGGATTCAAACGGCCTGTCCACCTTCAAGACGATTATCCCTGGATGGTACGCAGGTCGAACGACTCATATACATTTGCGACTGCGTTCGACCTACGACTCCACCACAACCGGGGGCACAAATACCACCCAACTATTTTTCCCTCAGGACGTCATCGACACCATCAACACCACAATCAGTCCGTACAGAACAGAGCGGAGGGCGCAAACCCAACCACGAATGCCAGCGATCACGTCTACTCTGGAGAAGTTGATGGCGGGACGTTGCTCACGCTAAGTGGCGATAACACCAACGGCTACACGGCCACTTTCAAAGTCAATCTGCCCATCACGGCGCTTGCAAGCGCGGGTGTGTGAAGTTCAGGCCGCCGGTTTCGTGCCTGGAGGTTCGATGGCCAGAAATTCTTCAGCGAAACGGCGGCTGTAATTCTCCAACAGGGTTTGGATCCGGGCAGGGTCGAAGGAGCAGAGAACGAGGCCGGCGTGATGTCGTCTCTTGAGGCGTAAGGCGATTTCGGGATCGTTGTAGGCGGAAGTATCGGGATCTTCCTGTCGGGCCAGCGACAAAATCAAGCCTGCATAGTCATTGCGCACGGCCGGGAGTTGATAAGGTTCCTTGCCGCCCGCGATTTCAATGCGTGCCCACTCCCGCCACAGGTTGATGCCGGTGGCGACTTCGATCATTTCACTGATGTAAGCGCCGCCCACCCGGGCCGCACATTCCAGAAAATAAAAGTGTCCACTGCTGCGGGCACGGATGAACTCAGCATGGGACACCCCGCGCACCAGTCCCAGCGCCTGGATCAATTCGCGATTGAGGATACGAAAGGCAGTAGCTTCCTCAGAGTCGCCGGGCAACAGGTACGTGGTAAAGATGCCGCCCTTTTGTGCCACGGCCATTGGCGGCTGTCCGTAGCGGCTGACACTGGAGAAGACCACTTCCTGTTCGGAGACCACCGAGTCCACGTGATAGACGTCGCCGGGGACGAACTTCTCCAGCAGAAAAGAAGACTGCTGATCGCCGAGTGAATCAAGGATCGGCCACAGAGCTTCAGGCGAATCAATCACGTTGATGCCGATGGCGGAGGCTTCCGATCGAGGCTTGAGCACCCACGGGCCGGAGACGTGGCTCAGGTAATAGCGGATGTCCTCGTGATTGAGGACGGGAATGAAATCGGGTACGCGGATTCCGTGTTCAAGCGCCTGCATCCGCATGGCCAGCTTGTCGCGGAAATAGCGCATGGTGGTGAGGCCCATGCCGGGTATGCGCATGTGCTCGCGCAGGGTGGCGGCGGTTTCCATGTCGTATTCGTCGAGCGCGACAATGCGGTCAATCTTCTTTTCGCGCGCCAGATACGTGACCGCTTTCACGATTTCCGGCAAGGGTAAATCGGCAGGGATATAGAAGATATCATCGAGGCTCTCGCGCGGCCAGTCGGCATTGCGCAGGCTCTCTACGGTAAGCAGGAATACGCGGCAGCCCTGACGCTTGCATTCGCGCATGAACTCCTGTCCTTTTTCGTAAGTGGTGATGCAGAGAAAGGTGAGCGGCTCTGACATTGGGGCTCCGCGCCAGGGAGAAGAATATATTACTGCGAGCCGGGCTAGTCCGCGACGATCGGCAATACGTTTCAGAGTTCTTCGACTTATTAACCAGGCCGTCGTCCTGAGCTTGCGAAGGATCTAGCGTGAAGCGGGTTAGGTACGGGGCGCGCCGATTGTGCCGCACGGGCAAGGTCCTTCGGGACTGAAGTCCCTCCGGGTGACGCCCGGGATGGCGAGACTCGTCCCTGACTTCCTACCCGGGATACCTGCCCCATAAAACAGACCACCCTTCACCGTGGAGGCGAAGGGTGGGACAGCGCGGCTGGCGCCGCGTCAATCAGTTGGAACTCTTTCATGCCGACAAACTCCTGTTCTTTAATTGCTCACCACGAGCCACGTAGGGGCAGGTGTTCTCACCTCCCCGGTGCAGCGAGGGTCAGCGCCACGGGGATCAGAGGAACTCGAGGTCCGCACTCCGATCCTCCTGATGTCATTCCGAGGAACTTCAGTCCCGAGGGATCTCGCGCGCATTGTCTAACAGGTAGAGCAAAAGCAAGTCCGCTCCCCGCCAGATCCTTCGCAAGCTCAGGATGACTTCCTTTCTAAAGGCAGAAAGTTCGGCTCAGCCTCAGCGCAAGTCGACGAACTCCCGAACATATTACAACTTCGAAGCCACGTCACCGCCGACTTCGACTAGTGCTCCGGCACTGGCTCCGGTTCCGCCGAGCCGTCGGCCCGCGGGTCTGATGCCGCAAAGTTCACGTTGCTTTTCGAGTTGTGTAGCACGGCCTGCCCGCGACCCATCGCGGTCGAATATTCTTTCCTCACCTTGAAGTTGTGCCCTTTTTGCTCCAGATCTTTCAGGGTTGGGGGCGGCACTCGGGATTCAATCAGCACGTCACACCCAATCCCCTGCTCCGTGGGGTGGACTGTGAAGCGCGGCTCGGAGAGCGCCGCCTGAATGTTCATGCCGTAGTCCACAATATTCGAGACGAACTGCCCATGCGCGAGCGGCTGATTGGCTCCGCCCATGATGCCGAATCCAATGTGCGTGTCTCCCTGCTCCATGAAGGCAGGAATGATGGTGTGAAACGGTCGCTTGCGGGGCGCCAGCGCATTGGGATGGCTGGGATCGAGCAGGAACAACCCGCCACGATCCTGCAAGATGAATCCCCGGCCCTTTACCGCCACACCCGAACCAAAGGCGTCGTACAGGCTCTGGATGAGCGAGGCAATATTGCCGTCCTTGTCGACCGCGGCCAGGTAGGTCGTGTCGCTCCGAGCCGGAGAGCCGCTGGCTGGAGTGCAATTCGCCTTCGCGGGATCGATCAGCGCCGCACGCTGCCTGGCATACTCCCCTGCCAGCAATCCCTTCACCGGCACTTTCGCGAAGCGCGGGTCGGCGTTATAGCGATAGAGATCGCTGTATGCCAGCTTCATCGCCTCAATGCGGTCGTGCAGTTCCATCGGCGCCAATGGACCGGCCTTGTCCGCTTGCAGCACGCTCAGGATATTCAGCATTTCGAGCGCGGCCATGCCCTGCCCGTTGGGAGGCAGTTCATAGATTTTCCAGCCGCGGTAGGTGATCGAAATTGGTTCCACCCACTCCGCCGAAAAATCCGCCAGATCGTCGGCCTGCATGGTTCCGCCCAATGCGGCCGACGTGCTCACAATCGACTGCGCAACTTCTCCACGATAGAAGACGTCGCGCCCTCCGTCTGCAATCAGCCCCAAAGTCTTGCCCAGGTCCGGATTGGCGAACATCTCACCCACTTCCGGAGCCTTCCCGCCGGGAAAAAAAATGCGCTCCGCCTCGGGCGTCTGTTTCAGGGTCTGCGCATCGCCCTCCCAGAAATCATGAATCAGTTCGGGCACGGGATATCCATGCTCGGCGTAGTAAATCGCCGGGCTGAACAGGTCTTTCCAGGGAACCTTTCCAAAGCGGGCGTGGGCTTTGGCCCAGCCATCGACTGCGCCAGGAACGGTGACGCTGTCGATGCCGGCCTGGGGCATCTGCAAGATGCCCTTCTGTTTCAGATATTCAATTGAGAGCCCGCGCGGCGCCCATCCGCTGGCGTTCAAGCCATACAGCTTGCGGGTCTTGGCGTCCCAATAGAGCAGGAATAGATCCCCGCCGATTCCATTCATCATGGGCTCGGTGACACCGAGCACAGCATTTGCTGCAATCGCCGCGTCAATGGCCGAACCGCCCCGCGCCAGAATCTGCGCTCCGGCTTGCGAAGCCAAAGTGTGGCTGGTGGCGACGATGCCGCCGTCATTGATGACCATTGACCGGCCATAAGAACGATCCTGCGCCAGAAGAGGTGCGGCGGTGACAAGCAGAAGACTTAGCAGAATAATGAGCAGCGATATCCGAAGTTTCATGGCTGGGGAATTATAGACGAACAGGTAAATTCTGCCCGCCCTCGTTCCCCGTAACCTCCTCAAACCACGCGTTTAAGGTTGGCTTCAGAAAACAACTTTTCCATCCTGCGGGGTTTAATCAACATGAGGAATGGAGGGTGCTCAAATGCTAAAGAAAACCGCACTTTCACTGTTTGGATTAGTTGTGATGCTGATCTGTTTCAATCCGCCGCAGGCTCATGCCGGGGTGGTGGTTTCGTTCGGGGCGGTCTATCCGCGTCCGGTTTACGTTCGCCCGTACGCGTACGTGGCGCCTGTGCCCTTTGTCGCC
>Ga0207116_10039_pt1 | contig 35182 bp, 73 predicted proteins | sample Alteio_BWMinHeat_44_FD_153550 | JGI IMG/M metagenome (GOLD analysis project Ga0207116, IMG submission 153550) | Enriched cells from forest soil in Barre Woods Harvard Forest LTER site, Petersham, Massachusetts, United States -... | ecosystem: Environmental > Terrestrial > Soil > Temperate forest >... | reverse complement strand
GCGACCGAGCAGCAGCTTTGGGAGGTACGGGTGCGGCTGACGTCGCTGAAGGCATCCGGCTTCGACGAATTTCATCACGGGCTGTGCATCGGTGCGGATGAGCAGGCGGCAGCAATTGCCAAAGAGTTAGGGTTTCGCGTTGTGGCGCATCCGGGCTTGGCAGGCGATCCGAAAAATTTGCTGTTTCGATCCGAGTTCGCCGGGAACGATGAAGTACGCGAAGCGAAGCCGTTCATCAAGCGTGACCACGACATCGTGGATGAGACGGAAGTGATGTTGGCAACTCCGGTCTCACGAGAAGAGCACATGCGTTCCGGCACGTGGACAACCGTGCGGTACGCGAAGAAGCAAGGGCGCAAGGAAGGCGACACACTGTTCATCATCAAGCCGCCGTTCACACCGCCGAAGTGGGTACGAGATCAAGAGCCAACCAAGACGAACGCTATCGCCGGGGACGATCCGAAGGCGCTGGTGAAGAGAGGAATCATAAAGTAGTGGAAGCTGAAATTACATTTCGTAAGCGGTTCAAGATTCGCGAAGATCAAGACCCGCAGGACATCGGCAAGATGTACATCGAGACGATGGGTTTCGAGGTTGTGGAAGCCGTCATCCTGTATGATCCAGCGTTCGGGGATGACGTGCTATGCGAGTGCGGGCACCCGTACTACCGCCACTTCGATACCTACGAAGAGATGTCGCCCGTGGGCTGCAAGTATTGCCACGGCTACGTTGAAGGCGTGTCGCACCGCTTGGCGACTCCGGTTGACGAAGGTACGGACACCTCGAAGTGGACGAACGAGGACTGGGAAAAAACTCTGAGCATCTGCACGGGATTCAAGCGAGCGAAAAATGCGTAAAGGGCATTGGCACGGAGACCCCGAACTTCTCGGCACGCCTGAAGGCGGCCCTGTCGGCTGGATGGATGGAGTTGCTCTTGACGATTGCATGCAGTGTGTAATCCGGCGAGTGCATAACCGCTATCGCCAACCGTACATCAAAGAAAACCGTTTTGGTGGAGACATGATCGAATACGGCGCGATCTCGGCGCTGTTCGAAGACATCATCGAATCCGAGGTGGGAGTCACGTCCGGTGCTCAGTCCGCGTTCGACGCGGCACGCACGTTCATCAAAGAGATGGTTGAGAATCAATGCAAACTCGCTGGATGTCTGCTTGCGGGACAGCCCTACGGTGTGGGCAATGTTCACACAGAAAAGTGCTGGTTCACTAAGCGTGCGATGTTCTACGAGGAGAGGAACAAACGTGGGAAAGCCACCGAAGTTTGAGACTCCGGCTCCCGGCGCAGCGCTGGGACTTGAGATCAAAGTTGAGAAGGCAGACGGCGCAAAGTGCCCGCGCTGCTGGAACTACCACACCGTGCAAGGCAACCCGCAGGGCATCTGCGACCGCTGCGTTCTGGCGATTCTCGAAGGACTGCCGTATTGGGTAGAGACGGGCGTCTTCACGCAAGAGCAGGCGGACGAGTTCCGGGCTGAAGTGAAGGCAATGGTTAATCGCTGGAAAGCCCCGGAATATCAATAGTTTAGCCTGAAAAATTCTGGTAGCCAAAAAGTCCCCTCAGGCTGTACACTAGGACTGGAGGGAACTCTATGTACACCGGAAAAATTATCAACGACTTAGCGGGAGGAATCAACGACGTTGACCGCATTGTCGCCCGTGACGGCGTAGTCATCGACCCGGCTGTGAGCCTCAAAGTCGTGAACCATTCGCCGACTGGATTTTGTTGGGGTTATCAGGGTAGCGGCCCCGCGCAGCTTGCGCTTGGCATCCTGCTTGTCCACTTGAACGGTGACAAGGAACGCGCTCTGTCGTTGTATCACGATTTCAAGTTCAGGGTCATTGCTAAACTACCCATGGACGAAGATTTCACTCTCACCGACGAGCAGGTTGAAACTGCTATCAGCGAGATCGACGTCACCCGGATGAAGCATTCGTAAGATGAGCGAGACAAAGATACTTCCTCTGCGTTACTGGAACGACCCGATACTGTCGAACGTGTGTGAACCGATTGCTGACAGCGGGTTCGGCGCAGAGCTTGAGGAATTCGGGCGGCAGTTGCTTGCTACCATGAACGCCAAGAACGGCGTTGGGCTGGCGGCTCCGCAGGTTGGCGTGGCAAACCGGGTATTCGCAATGGCGTTTCCCGACCACCAAGACCGTGAACCGATTGTGGTTTGCAACCCGGAACTGGTACTGAAAGGTTCGACGGTGTTTGGGCGCGAGGGTTGCCTCTCGCTCCCCGGCATCTACCAGCAGGTTTACCGGGCGTCGGCATCCGTGGTACGCTACAGGAAGCCGGACGGCACGACCGCAGAGCTTGATTTGACGCTGTGGGATGCGAGAGTTGCTCAGCATGAGTTCGACCATTTGAACGGCATTATGTTCTTCAACTACCTAGACAAGCGCGAGGAGTTTGGGACTGATGAACGTGGGCAACCGTGGCGGCAGCGAATGACCAAGCAAATGTGCAAGTCTGTCCTGCGTGAGTGGGACAAAGTGAGAGACAAATATGGCAACGACTGATCTGGACGGAGCGAATCTGATGATTTTGCGCGAGGGCACTCAGGTGACCCTCGTCCTTGACGACAAGAGCTACATCGGTACGCTCAAGATGCGCAAGGAAGGCTTGCAAGAGTTTTGGTACATCGCGCTATCCGAAGGCGGCGATATTGAGATTCACAAGCGCCCCGGCGCGGTGGAGATTACGGACAGGAAAGAGCCGGAGCACGTAGACCCGGCATAGAGATTATGAATCGAGAATTCACAGAGACGCGGCATGACTACTCGGTGGGCAAGCCAGACGCCCCGGAGTTGATCATCACCGTTGGTATGTCCGGCTGCGGCAAGTCCACGTGGGCTAAGGAAGAAGTGTTCCGTAGCCGTGGGCGTATCGTTCGCCTCAACCGCGACGACATGCGTGCGATGATGTTCCCGAAGATGGAGTACAACAAGTCGAACGAGAACATCGTTCGGAACTGGCAGATGGAAGGCGCACGTCAGGCTTTGATGGCTGGTCGTGACGTCATCATCGACGACACGAACTGCATCCGCAACACGCGCCAGAAGTGGGAAGAGTTGGCACAGGCGATGCACATCAAGTTTCGCATCGTGCAGTTCACCACGGATTTCAAGACGTGCGTTGAGCGCGATAAGGGTCGCGCCGTAACGTGCGACAAGTGCGGCAAGGCACCCGGCGTCATGGTCGGGGAACTCGTGATTGCACGGCAGCGTAAGGATTTGGGAGAGAGGGCTTCGGAAGTGACGCCAAAGGAATACAAGTTGACGCGCCCGTACTTTGAGCGCACCGAGTACCTCGCCAAGGGTGGGTGGACTGTTCGTCTGCCTAACGCGAAGTGGAAGCTGTACGACATGGATGGCACGCTGTGCAACCATCTTGGCGTGCGCGGCCCTTACGACGAATCTCGCGTGCTCGAAGATGGAGCGTGGGAGCCTGTCCTCGAAATGCTGCGTGAGGACTACACCAAGTTCAACATCTGCATAGTGTCCGGGCGTCACGATTTCTGTGGCGACGACTCATGCGACTGGATGGACATGCACGATGCTCCGTTCGACCACATCCTGATGCGCTACAGCGGGGACAACCGTTCTGACGCTATAGTGAAGCAGGAGATACTCGACGAGCTTTGCGCAGTCATAGGCAAGGAGAACATCGAAGATGTCACCGATGATCGTCCTCGCGTGTGTGACATGTGGCGCAGCAACGGTATCAAGGTTCGGCAGGTTCACGGCGGAAAGGTCGTGGAGAACCCTGAGACCGCAACCAAGCACCGTGATGGGTGCTCATACGCGAAGCAGAAGGGGTACCGCAGGTGCCCGGATTGCGCAGCACTGGAGTATTTCTGATGCCTACGCTCAAAGAGATCGTAGCTAACAACAACCCGGCGAAGTTCTCGCACTATCGTGATGGGAACTTTTTCTATAACGTGGAAGTGGAAGGCGTCAAGTACGCCTTCCCCATTTCCCTTGAAGAAGCCAAGGGTGCGACTATGCTCGCGGATTTCAAGGCGATCACGCTGATGCGGTGGATTCGCAAGGCGCTGGATGCCAGCACATTCCAAAAAGCAAAGTGAGGCACCATGGCGGACACCAAAGAAGTTCGAGACATCAAGTCGAGGCGGCGAGTAGTCGCCGCCAGTCTTGACTTAAGCTATGCGGTTGAAGAGATCGCGAAGAAACACAAGCTGCGCGGTTGGGAAGCCGTGACCGTGCTTCAAGAGATGGCTTTCAAAGCCGTGAGCAGCGTGATCGACAGTGAGGACAAGCGTGCCAGAGCGAGACGTAAAAGCGCCCGCGCCTAAGGTTTTCTACTTCGGCTGCTTGGACAGTGGTCACCACATGTACGAGCCGGGGGAGAGCCTTTACCTGCGGAAGCTGGAGACGCCGTGGGGATCGTACCCGGACGGCACGCTGTGCCCCGAGAAGACTTACGAGAACGGGCTGGCGTTGCTGCACCACAAGGACGGCTGGACGGCGATTGGCTTCTGGGATCAGAGCGGAGACACCCGCCCCGGTTCCCACAGCACTTTTCTCGTGCGCGGTGTGTACACTTTTGACGAGATGCTGGCGCTGGCAAAGGCGCAATGGGCTGGAGTATTCGCCCGGATGAAGTTCCAGATCACGGAGAAGAAGTAGTGGCACAGGAAAATGCACCACCGATTGGACTGATACCCAAGTTTGTCCGCGACACGGAACGAGGCTTGGAGATCGTGGAAGCCATGCAGCGCTTCATGAATGCTGGTCACCGCATGCCGCGTGAGTGGGTGAAAGAGCTTCTTCACTTGGATATTTACAAGAGGGTGACTGATGGCATCGAAGAGCTTTAAGGTTCAACCGTTCACGAACATCGACAAGCGAGTCGAGATTCAAGGCCCGGATTACCTGCGCATTTTCGTGGACTTCGACGACGTGAACCACGCTGAAGTGCGAAAGCAGATTAAGCAGATGGTCACGCTCTTGAACGAGCATTGGGAGAAGTCCTAATGTGCCAACTTTGACCCACTGCTATAGCGGCGGGTTCCGCCGCGCTTGTAGGCTGGCGATATTATCGCTGGCATTTGATCGAGTTTTGTAAGAGAATACTCTCATGGCTAAGAAAGACGACGAACTAAAAGACGTGAAGGACAAGCTGGCGAAGGACGCCCGTGCTGTCGGTCAAGCAGCCAAGAACCCAGCGTTCTTGACGAAGCGCCACGATGACATCTTTGGCGCTGGCGAACAAAGCTGGGAAGCCATACAAAAAGACGTGGACGATCTGACTGAAGAGTTTGACGAAGAAGACATTATGAATCAGCTTAAGTCAAAATACGAACGCGGCGACGTCGAAGTCAGGGTCATGCAAGTAGGCCCGGGCGGACGTCTCGTCGATGTGTCGGATAAGGTCAATCCAAAAGACCTACGACCCGAGCATATCGAAGGCATTCAGGTCGATGATGGATCGACAATGCCTTTGGGTAGAAGCCCGCAGAGCAAAGAAGCAGCCCTGCGGTTACTCTCCCAGATTATGCCCGGACTCAGATTGAACACTCAACCCAAATCTTCAACCTCAGTTTCAATCGCCAAGATGGAAGCTGCGTTAGCTGAAAGCGACAGAATCTTAGCACACTGGAAAAAATGACCCCTCCTCGGTATTAGACCCGAGAGGGTCTGGTACCGAAAATGAAGCTCTTACTCAAGGACATCCTCAACTACGACTTGTTCAAGCGCATGCTTGACGAGGGCTACCTGCGCTCGCAGGTTCACCCGAAGTATCCCGAGTTGGCAATCTTCAACTACACCGAGGCAGCACAGTTCGACCGTGTGTGGAATGATGCGACCAACAAGTGCCGTGGTTTGATCTTGCGGCTGGACAACGGCGTGCTCGACGAGAACGCGGAGGTCGTGGCTCGCCCGTTCAACAAGTTCCACAACCTGAACACCGAGTACGCACCGGAAACCATGGAGGCGAACCTGCCTGCCGAGGCTCCGCTCGTTACGACCAAGCTCGACGGTTCGATGGGCGTAGTGTATCTGTACGACGGTGCATGGCGCGTCGCAACCCGTGGCTCGTTCGATTCGGATCAGGCACGCTGGGCGTCTGCGTGGTATGAGCAGCACCAGCTTGTTCACCCGGCGTCGTGGCCCGCAGATGTAACGCCTGTTTGCGAGGTCATCTACGCCGCAAACCGCATCGTCGTTGACTACGACTTCGAGGGGCTTGTTCTGCTCTCGATGATCGACAACGAGACTGGTGCTGAGCTTGCTCGCGCTGATGTCGAGGTGTGGGCAAACGTAAACGGTCTGCCTGTCGTGCCGAAGTTTGACAAGACGCTGGCAGAGTGCGCAGCCGAGAACACGTCGAACGAGGAGGGTTACGTTTTGTCCTACTCGAACGGCGTAAAGGTCAAGGTGAAGTTCGAGGAGTACGTCCGCCTCCACCGCATCTTGACCGGGTTGAATCCGAAGACTGTCTGGGAGATGTTGTCTCAGGGTCAGTCGGAGGCAATCGACAAGCTGCTCGCAGACCCGAAGATGCCTGCAACGTTCGTTGCATGGTTAATGCAGGTCTCTGCGGACTTGCAGTTGAAGTTCATGGAGATCGAGCTTGAGGCGCAGGCTGTATTCGCTGCGCGTCCGGCATCGTCTGTCCGCAAGGATCAGGCGCTCTACTTCATGCAGTCGCCTCACAAGGCGATTCTGTTCCAGATGCTTGACGGGAAGTCCTACGCCGAGACCATCTGGGATCGGATCAAGCCGAAGGTGCTCCGCACCTTCAAGAAGGATGGCGAGTAACCCGTTGATTTTACGCGGGTTACTCCCAGTATTTTCCTAGCCTTTTTCCCCCTCCCGCCTGTATACTACTGGTGTCAGGAGACTTATGACTGCTGCTGAAAAAGTGATGGAGACCCTTCGCCGCGCCGGGTACGAAGCGTACCTCGTGGGCGGCTGCGTGCGTGACATCCTGTTGCAGCGCCAGCCCAAAGATTTCGACGTCACGACCAACGCCCTGCCAGAGCAGGTCGCTAAACTATTCAACCGCACCATCCCGGTTGGCGCGAAGTTTGGCGTCACCGTGGTGATGATTGGCGAGGAACAGATCGAAGTTGCGACATACCGCGCTGACGGCAACTACAGCGACGGGCGGCGACCGGACACGGTCGAGTACGGCAAATCCGCTGAGGAAGATGTCACCCGCCGCGACTTCACGATTAACGGATTGCTTTGCACTGGCGAAGTGGACACGGCAAGCTACACGGTTTACAGGCAAACAGTTGCCGACCGCTACGTGACTGTCGGCGGCAAGACCTATGGCGTCATCGACTACGTGCAGGGTTACGCGGACGTTGAGCGCCGGGTCATCCGCGCTATCGGCGACCCGAACAAGAGATTCGAAGAGGACGCGCTCCGCATGATTCGGGCTGTCCGGTTCGCCGCTCAGCTTGGCTTCGAGATTGAAGTCAAAACGCTGGAAGCAATCGAGCACAACGCGCCGTTGCTCAAGGTCATCAGCCGGGAACGCATCGCGATGGAACTCTTCAAGCTGCTCTCTGCACCGCAGCCGTTGAAGGGCATCGTGCCGTTCATTTCCACCGGGATGTACCGCTACGCGCTGCCAAAAGTTTTCGAGGACTACTGCAACATGCTCTTCGTCATCCGTCGCTTCGGCATGTTCGAAGCAAACAAGGATGCGATGTTGGGCATGGCGATGCTCTTCGCAGACATTGGGGATTTCGCGCATGAGGAACTGGCGACTTACCTCAAGTTCTCCGGCGAACAGAAGGACGAGATTGTGGGCTGTGGTTACCACGTGGGTCGCTTCCGTTCTCACTTGAACGGCGGCTACACGATGACGGAAGCTGCAATCAAGCGACAGCTTCGGGAGCCGGGTGTCGCACTGGCGCTGGAGATCATGACGCAGGATGAAGTCATGGGCAAGACCAGTTTCGGCGTGGAAGCGTTGATGGCTTTCGTGCTCAAGATCAAGGCGTACAAGCCGGAAGAGATCGAGCCGACCCTGCTGGTTACGGGCAAGGACTTGATCGCGGCTGGCATCCCTGCGGGGCCGATCTTCACGAGCATCCTGTTCGACTTGGAGAGTTTCCAGTTGAACGGTGTGTTCACAACCAAGGAACAGGGCTTGGAGTTCGTCAATGAACGTGTGTATCAGGACGAGGACAAGCACTGGGTCTATGTCGGATTGACTCCGAGGGAAGTGCGGGAACTGGAATGATACGCTTCTCTCACATTACGTTACTGCACGGGCAGGACGAGCTTCCAGATGGCTCTGTAGCGCGTTTGGAGGCTCTCCTGCGCACGTCTCACCCGATGGTGGACTACGCACGCCCCCTTATCCCGGCGAACCTCGATACCAAGGCTGCGCTCAATTTCGTGGAGCGATTCTTTGTCTACCGCATGGCGCAGGATTCTCTGCTGGTCGGCGTCGGACGCGGCGGTCTGATCGCCTCCGCTGTCCAGTTCAAGCTCCCGGCGCTACACCTGTCCGTGGCGGCTATCAATTCCCCGACCGATGAGGACGGGGTGTCTGCGGGACTGTGGGGACACCGCTTGGCGCTCTATTCCAGCGCCTACAAGCCTATCGTAGGGCATTGTGAGTGGGATGTGGCATCACCGCTGGCTTACAATCTTCCGTGGCTGGCTGACGGATGCCAGAGTAACTTCAACGCTCTCGCCTATCTGATCTCGGCTTGGGCGCGTGGGGCTGTCATGGACAAAGAAGTTTCCCTGATGTTTCCCGCGTGATACAATCGAAATATGAAAAAGACCCATCAAGGAACCAAGAAGCAGGTCATGTGGAAAGCGACCTGCTCCGAGTGCGCATCGGAGTTCGAGGAAGCTGTCGGCAACTTGAACGTCGAAGAAGACCGCGATGGGCGGATGGCACGCAGCGAGTGCCCGGACTGCAAGTGCGACATGTTTTTCTACCCACCGCCAACGAACACAACTCGCTCGTCACAATGGGATGATCACTGATGGATAAAGCGACACTTCATTTCGAAAAATGGCCCCAGCTTTTGCGAATCGCACGCCACGGCTACACCTTCGCCAATGAGCGCAAGGACAAGGCAAAGCAAGCTGGACAAGAACCGCAGTGGACTGAGCGCGAACGTGACCAAGATACTCGTCTGGTTCCGCTAGGACACCAACAGGCTTACGATCTCGGTGTGATGATCGGGCAATCAAACGATCCTCTGCCAGATGTCATCATTACGTCGCCCTACTACCGCGCCAAGCAAACCACCGTGGATGTCATTCTCGGCATCCAGAGCGTGCGCCCCGGCTACCAGCCGAAGATTGTGGTGGAAGAGCGTATCCGCGAGATTGAATTCGGAATCATGGACGGTATCGACCGCGCCACGTTCCGCAAGATGTTCCCGACTGAGGCAGATCGCCGTGAGCGCGACGGCAAGTACTATTACCGTCCACCCGGAGGCGAGAACCGCCCGGACGTGCGGCTGCGCGTACACCAAGTCCTCGACACATTGAACCGCGATTACGTCGGCATGAACGTGCTTATCATCTGCCACAGCGTCGTGGTGCTCGCTTTCCGCAGTCTGATCGAGCGATGGGAAGAGGACGAGTACCTCAAGGTGGACAAAGAGGACGACGTGAAGAACTGCGGACTGACCGTCTACGACCGGGTTGAAAATCGTAAGCTCATTTTGCGTGAGTACAATACAGTCGCTCCGGCATCTAAACGAGAGGTAGAAGTTTTATGACCCTGCACACCAAACTGAGCTACATCAAAAGCGGAGTCCGCATCGTCGGCTATCTTTGCCTGATCGTCCCCGGCGTCGTGCTTGACATTCCCGGCTTATGGCTGGGTGGTGCGCTTTTGTTGGTAGCTGAACTTATCGGCATCGCTGAGGAAGCGTGGCCCGGAGCATACAAGGGCACCGACACCGAAACCAAGTGAACACTCCTGAACCACTGGCGACGAAATGCTTTTATCGTGAGAAGGGGGTGGAGTGTGAATCAGGTTTTCTCTTTCATTCACCCAGCGGTGAAGCCGTTTTGCTTGAAGGCACAGGCGTCTACTGCCCAGCGTGCGACGGCAAAGGCATGATCCTCACCAACAAAGGGCGCGAGCTTCTCGCCTTCCTCGAAAAATTCGGTAGACCTTTCCTGCGGGACATCATGGACGAGATCAGCGAGGAGCGCGGTTAACACGATGCTCGAAGATCGTAAGTTCTCGAAGCTGATAAAGCCAAGAGATGACGAGCCGGAACCGGAACAGGACAACATCTGCCCGGAGTGTGACAGCGATGGGACTGACGAAAATGGGCATCTTTGCAAGTCCTGTCAGGGCAAAGGTTACCGTTAAAACCATCATTCTAAAGACATTATAGCTGGACATTCCTACTCTCATGGCTGTATACTATGGCTGGAGGGAACATGGAACGCATCCTAGAACAAGAAAAAGCGTACCTCGCTGGTGAGCGCGAAGCGGAAATCGCCGAGCTTCGCAACGACCCCGCCTTCCACGAGTGGCTGGACATGCTCGACGAACAGTCACGGGAGTGCCAGCAATGAATCGAACTTCCCCTCATAGACTTGTGATTCCGGTCACGGCGCTGCTTGCCGTAGTTCTGACCGTGGTCGTGTTCAATGCCCTCTACAATCGGATTGGAGCCGAGCATGCGGTTTACGTCGCGGCTGGCGTGGCATTCGTTGTGACAGCGCTCATTGGCATCGCGTTCAAGCCGATGCTTGGAGAGTAAAATGGACGAAGCCCTACAGAGAGTGATTGCCGAAATTCCTCAACAGCCGCAGCGCCAGTACGGCACTGACGAGCAGCTTCGCTTGCTTCAAGCGGCTGCGAACAAACTTGGGTTGTATGATGCGGCAGATGCTATCCGCAACTGGTTGGAGCGCCGATGATCTCCGACTTTCTTAAACCGCGAACCGAGGATGAAACAGTCATCCAGATTTTGACCGGGCCAAAATGGAACGGCGACCTGCGCCGTTGGGAATGGGCATTCTTCGCATTCTTCTGGAATCTCTCCCCGGCGTACTGTGGGCGCTGCGGACGCTGCACGAATCCGAACAACGTTGAGCCGTGTGGACACCCCGAAGCTCAGAAGCACGTGCGCGGTCAAATCTTCATCACCAGCTTGGAAGAATTCGAGAAGCGCGTTCTGGAACACGACCGCGTCATCCGGTACATCCGCGATGGCAAGGTCATCGGAGAGACGGAGGCGAAGCAGCATGGATAAAGCCACGGCTGAAAAGATTATCGAACTGGCGAAGGCAGCGCGTGTCGAGCGCTGGTACATCCGTCGTCCGAGTGAGGAAATGCTACGGGCGATGCCGAGCATACAACCGCTGCTTGTTCAGCGCAGGGAAGGCACACAGCCCTACGATCAGGACGTTCTCGCCGAGGATTACGGCGTCACCAGTGACGAGTTGCGCGAAGCGCATCAAGAGTTCATACTGGCAGCAGCGCAGAGCATCGTGGAACTGGCGCAGCATTATCTTAACTCTGAGTCGGAAGACCCGGCGACGGCACACGGGCGGTGAGCATGGTTTACATTCTACTTGGCTCCGATGATTACGTGTCACGGCAGATTCTCGGTGTCTACAACAACCGGGCTGACGCGGAGCAGGACATCACTGACAAGTTTTACGAGACTGCGGAATCAAATCCCCGTCTGATCTGTCGGCAGGGTGAGCCGCACTACGAGATCGTGGAAAAGGGAGTGAAGCCGTGAAGCGGCTCACACTGGAACGTGCCATCGAAGAGAACGGCGCGACGCTCGTCGATGAAGAAGTCGTGACCCACACCGGGCACGCCGACGTGAACACGATTGAAGCGCGGGTCATTCTGGTGTACCGCGACAAAGACGGCACGGAGTGGGAATACAACGACGTCCGCAAGTTTCGTTTGAAGAAAAAGAATGTTTGATTTCACCCAACACGGTTCGGTCGAGACGCATCGCTACCGGGGCTACTACGACGCCGGGGAGTTCGGTGCCACTCGTTGCTCTCAGTGCAACCGCCCAATTCGGTTTTGCTATTCCCTTCACGATCAACACTTGAAATCTTTCGTGATCGGCACCTGCTGTTTCCAGAACTACTCTGGCAAGACGCGGGAGCAACTGGAAGCTGCCAAGCTGTTACAGGAAGCCCTTCGGAGCAACATCCAGCGTGACCAGAAGTTATATGGCGGCAAGGCAGAAGTCCGCGATAGCCGGAAGGCTTGGAGCATGGCCCGTCGCAAGGGCGAGAGGCTGGTACGCACCCACGTCATGCTCAAAGGGGACTGGCTGCCCAAGGAACTGTTCGAATTGAAGTCGGCTGCTGAGGAAAAGCCCCGGCAGTACAAACGTCAGTCCGCTGCCAAGCGCTGGTACGAGCAGCAGACCGAAAAAATTATTGCTCTGACAAATCAAGCGACCAGTATTTAGCTCTACCACCCCCTAAGGTAGGAGAGCACCAATGTCTAGGTTCCTTGAAGACGAGCAAGACGATTTACTCGACGACGAAGAGCGCGAAGAGGGAGACATCGAAGAAGAGGAAGCCGAAGAGGGCTACCTCGAAGGTGAAGATACCCTCGAAGAGCTTGACACCTATGCCCGTGGGCACGTTCGCCCCCGTGGTCGCCGGAGCCGCTTCGACGAGGAGATCGAACCCGACTACGAATAGGAGGCAGTATGCGTGCCCAGCTTAAGTGGATCGTGTAAGTCTAGTACTTTTTGGGGCTTGCCTGTTCGCATACGCCCGTTTCTCTACCCTCGCTTCTGACATTGAAATGCACAAGTTCATGGAGCAGAACCACAACCGGGTTCGCCATACGGCACCCCGTCCTCCCCAACAAGAACCCCCGGCTTGCTACACCGACGACTGTCGCGGACGCCAATTGATTCGCATCTGACAAAACGTAGTATCATAGAGGTGTGAGCCTCTTCAAAAAGAACTACACCCGTGACTACAAGTGCGTGACGTGTGGCGTCACGGGCTGCAAGATGTGGCGCGACTACGGAGAGTTTTTCCGTGTGACCCTCAAGTGCGCACCCTGCGTAGCTAAGGATCAGAAGCGCGACATCAGCACCATCGACGACAAAGGCACCCGCCTGACGCCGGAATACGATTGGGCCGACGGTAATCACCGCAGCAACGAGATCGGCTGGTGGGTTCCTGCTATCCAGATTTTCGGCGAGCCTCGCGCCTACCTCGTTGGCAACACCGAAGAGCTACGTCAAGAGTCCATCGAGGCTTGGTGGGCGCTGCCGACTCTCCCGAAAGGATATAAGCCATGAACAAATCGTTAGCCCGCATCGAATTCGAAGACGACGGGATGTACAACAACCAGTGGCGCATCTACGAAGAGCCACGGTTCCCCGGCGACACTGGCAAAGCCTTCGCCGACGCATGGTCGGAAGCTGACGCCAAAGAAATCTTCGACGCTGTCAACCAAGCGCGAGCAAAGGCATACATCGACACAATACCCTAATGCACATCTGCACGTGGAAACGCTGCGGTGCCCCGGCGACTAAGAAGATTCATATTCGCCTGCGACATCCCGAGCGCGTCATAGACACAGACGGCAACCCTATACCGGATGCTGGTGAAGGCAAAGATTTGTGGCGCTGCGATCCGCACTACGAGGAAGCGCTGGCACATTGGGCAGGTATGGAAGATGTGTTCATCGTTGAATACTGAAAGAAGCAAGCCGGGTGTTTGGCGCTCTGATGTCGAGGGGCACCTTCTCGTTCTCAAACTTGAGCCTGTCTCTGTCACATGTGTGGTCTGCATGGAGACCTGTGCTCCCGACCAAAGCAAATCCCCTAAGCAAGCCGCCGAGCAGTTCACCAGTAAGCACGGTTATCTGGGCGAGTGGATTGCCAACAACATTGCAGAATTGATCCCGCCCCGTTAACGTCGTAGCTATGGCTCCCATTCTTAAGAGCCATGCACGAGCGATTCATTTTCGTTTCGGAAGTCGAGCGGTCAGCAACCCGTGAAATGCTGAGCGACAATTTCCCCTTGGGTAAGCTCTGGTACGTCCCCGACGAGACCGATTTTGTCTTGGAAGCTGAGTTTCCATGCTCTCAAGAGACGTTTTTCCGCTACGCTGTACTGGCTCCCGGGCCTGCCGGACGGCTGGTTTTCTCCTGCCTTAACCTGTCTCTTCTCATGCACGAACCCCCACTTTGGATGATGCAAGAACTGCATAAGCTGAACCACCAACTACCCGCCTCCCGCCAAGAATAGGGAATTTCACCGCTACCGAGTACTACAGTGTGGGCAGCAATATCGCCCTAGTGTAGTCAAATTCAACTGAGTAAAGTACAGTGAGGTTCACATGTCTCAAGAAGCCGTAGTAGTCCATCCTGTTGTAAAATCCACCTACAAGAATCTGTCCGAAGTCCTTTCAGCCTATTGGACGGGAAACCGCGCTGGCGGGGAACTGGTCAATACCGTTCACGCATCTCCGCGCCTTTCCCAGTGGGCAAAAGTCGCCGAGGGTTACCGCATCTGGTCAACTGACGAATCCATGTCGATCACGGTTACCCCGGAGAAGATTTACACCACCAAGGGCATCCGCGTGGGAGACCTCCAAAACGGTCTTCCCGCGCAGACGCTCTTCAACACCATCCAAACGGCTCAAGCCATCGTACAAACCAATGGCACCGAGGGCGAAGATGAAGACTATTTTGCAACTGGGGTGGAATTCGCTGAAGGGGCTGCGCTGGACGCCGCTCTGGAAGAAACCCATGCCGCTCCCCTCGCCGAGGATGACGCCGAGCTTATTGACGAGGTCACCGCTGAGCAAGCGCTCGACGCAGATCAGAAGCGTGAAGACGGCCCGTCGCCAATCTTGACGGTCAGCCAGAAGTTCGTCGAAGACCTAACTGTCACACCAGCGGTTACGCACACCGAAAAGATCAACTCGAAGAACGCCACAACTGACGGCGTGATCTGCACCTACTGCGGCAACCTGAACAAGCAGGCATATCGCGGCAACTGCCCGCAGTGCCCGAAGGCAGAGAAGCCCGAAGCAGCGAACAAAGAACTCGCTGAAGCAGCAGCAATTGGACGCGGGGCTGTTGCCCGCTTCAAGTCTTTGCAGGGTCGCATCCTCACCATCATGGACGGATCGTTCTCTGACAAGACCCAGCGCGACGCGGTCAAGTCCCTGATCAATAAGGAATTTCGCCGCGAGATCAGCAAGGTTGGGGGTGACGAATGAGGCCCCGCGAGATCGAGATCGCAAAAGTCACCCGGAACTACGACGGTTCCATGGAGATCGAGTTCGCTGCCGACTCACAGGCGCGGTACGCTGTGTTTGTGATGCAGGACGGCGGCAAGATCAAAGTCAAAGACCCACGAGGCTCCTACAGCGCCAGCAAACGCGTGGTTGAAGTTTCCATTCGAGGGTAATCATGCCTTGTAATGCAGCCCCTATGCCCCGCTTCTCCAGTGAGGACATGGACGCGGTCGAAATCTACTACCAAGCAGAGATCGACCGCGTTACAAAAGTCGCTTGTGAAGTGATCAAAATCCTTCGGCGTAACGCTCTGTTCGACAATTTGTCAGCGGAGTCGAAGGCGTGGAGTCATGAGCACGACGCTTGGGATACGGCAAGAGACCTGATCCAGCGTTCTGTTCGAGCAACTGTCCGCAGGGACACGTTTAACGATAAAGGGAACGAGATCGACTACGGCGACGGGCGTCGCAACCCATCGGACGACGACATCTCAGCCCTTCGCACGCGGGAATTCGGGGAAGATTACGCGGTAGACCAAGAGCTTTCCCGGCAGGTTTTTGAAGACCTGCATGCTGATTTTCCGGGGGAAGCCCTAGACGAACAGCAAGAAGGCGACGATTCGCTTGACGCGGCAATTCAAGGCGACGACGTATTAGACTAGATGCCCGATGAGCTTCTAGACGAAGAGTTTCTCCAGTGCCCTCTGTGGACAGCGTACGCGACTGACGAAAAGCTAAAAACTGACGTCCGTCCGTTCGCTGCCCTCAGCAGGGATATGCTTGAGCGTCTGTTCATCATCCGTAAGTGGCCCATTGAGGCCTCCACAAATCCCATCCCTTTGAAGGTGCCGGACATCGTCCGCACGCACCACTTCGACCCTTACAACGACACCCTCACCGACCAACCGCTGGTCATCAAGGAATTCCAGAAGCAGGCGATTCTCCACCTCATCAAGATGCCCCGGTTCATTCTGGGCGACGCCGTGGGGCTGGGCAAGACTCTGGACGCGCTAGTCTCATTTGCGTGGCTCAAGGCGAAGAATCCGGCAGCCAAGATGATCGTGGTTACCACCAAGTCCACCACGTACCAGTGGGTGGACGAGTGCGAGAGGTTCACTACCCTCCGTGCCAAGGTCATGACCGACACCTACCACGGCATGAAGGGTTCCAACGCCCGCTACGCACAGATGCGGGACTTCCTCGAAAATGACGAGCACGACGTTCTCGTTACGAAGTATGACTCGCTCAAGGGGCACCGCAAGTTGGTCGTTGAAGATGGCATGAAGCAGCGCCAAAAGGAATCCGAAGAGACCACGTTTTACAAGGGCATGATCAAAGATCATCGCCAGAAGGTAGTGCTCTGCCTCGACGAATGTCACCGCTTCCGCATCACGGGCACGCAGACCCGGCACTTTGTTTCTCGCATCTGCCGCTTCCCCGAGCGCGTGTGGGCGCTCACCGCGACCGCCATTAAGAACGGTCTGGATGAGTTCTACTCCATCGCGGTAGCCATCGGTGTGCAGCCGCTCGGCCCGATGACCCAGTTCTGGGAAGAGTACTGTCTGTGGCGCGAGCAACACGTCGGCAACGGGCGCAAGATCAAACTCATTCGCGGCTTCCAGAACGTCGCTCACTTCAAAGAGCAGATGCGCCCCTTCTTCCTTGGGCGTTCCCAGAAGCAAGTCAAAGAACCGCTTCCGGCGCTGGCTACGGTCTACCATCCTATCGACCTTGACGAGAAGCAGGCAAAACTTTTGGTGGAGATTCCTCTGGGGCTGATCGAACTGCCGCCAATTTTCTTCAAGGTTGCCGGGGAAATCTTCCAGAAGGAACGCGACCCCGAGAACGAGATGACCCAGCTTTCGTGCCAGCAGCTTGTGGCAAACCACTGGGCGCTGCTCGACCGCAACACGCCGGAGACGTTCCTGACGCCTTCGCTGTCGCCGAAGGAAGATGCCTTGCTCGACATGCTGGACGGCGAGTACCGGGGCGAGAAGGTCGTGGTCTACACCAAGTACCGCTCATGGATCGACCGCCTCGAATGGCTGACCAAGAACGGCAAGTTCACTGACCGCAAGTTCCTGCGCATCACGGGCGCGGAGAACGAGGCACAGCGCAACGAGAACAAGCGCTTGTTCCAAGACCCCAACTCTGGCTACGATCTGATTGTGATCAACGCCGCTGGTATGGAAGGAATCAACCTCCAGTCCGCCGCACACATGGTAATGTTGGACGTGCCGTGGTCGTGGGGCGATCTCATCCAGCTTGTGGGACGCATGGTGCGCATGGCGTCGCCGCACAGCGCTTGCACGCTGCACATCATGGTTGCCAAGGGCACCATCGACGAGTACGCCATCGAAACGCTACGTGGAAAGAAGGGTGTGTTTGAGGCCATTCTTGGCAATTCTCACTCCGCTGGTATTCTGGATTCAGGAGACAGCTTAGACCTACAGGCTGGGATGGAAGTTGCCGGGAGCGATGCTGAATTCAAATCGCTGATGAAGGCGTATGCTAAGAAGATTGGCATGAAAACGTACCTGAAGGGCGAGCAAGTCGAGGCAGCGCAGGAATTGGAGTATCAGATGTCGTTCGAGAAAGAACCGAAGAAGCGCAAGAAGCGCAAGGAGCAAGACAACTCATGGGCATTCTAAACATTCTGATATTGTTGGCGGCGTTGGCTGTAGTTCGGCTCATCGGGAAGATCATTTGGAAATCTGGGTTCCTCGCGGGTACGCATCACGAAGCCTCGATGTGGCTGGCGTCCATTGACAAGCTCATGCCGCCGAACTGGCAATCTCTTGTGATTGGTCGGGACGAGGGGCTTACCCCGGAACAACTGGAGATGGCAAATCGAGTTTATGCTGCTGCCTACAGAACAGCGATTGATCATATCAAGTTGGACATTGCTCTCATCCGGCAGAAAGCAGTTGAAGAGTTCCAAGCGAAACTGGAAGACCCAAGGTACCCGGTATGAGTGATCCAATCAAAGGGGAGTACGATTCCTTCGAAGCGTTTTGTAAGCGCCCCGATCCTACCGATTATCCGAAGGGCAAGAACGGCAAATTTCAGTGTCCATGCTGTCACCACTTCACGCTAGGTGAAGTCGCCAGCTATGACATTTGCCCGGTATGCTTCTGGGAAGATGACGGCACCACGGGGGAGCATGGCTTTTCTCCAAACGGCGTGAGTCTAGCAGAGGCCCAGATCAACTATCAGAAGTTCGGAGCCAGTGAAGAACGGATACTCAAACACGTCAGACCCCCTCTTACTGACGAGATTCTATAAGCAGCAGTATTAGTGAGTAGAATGCCAAAAGTAAACAAGCTCGCATTGACCCGCATGACTCTGCGGATGACTCTCAACCAGTTGGATGATAGGGAGTTGCTGTGTGTTCTGACCGACATGTACACGGGCGGGCAGGAGAAAGAACTCCCACGCTGGTACGGAAACGGCAGCGGCACAAACGGCCTTGAGCAGGGAATCTACAACCACATGACAACCTTCCGTCGTGTGTCCAACCTGTGGACAAAGATCATGCAGCTTCACGGTAACGACAAAGATAAGCTGAAGATTGAGACCTATCGGGTTCGGGACTACATCCTCAAGCGGCTGGATGACAAGGGCGTAGAACTGAAAGAGATTGAGGAACCAGAAGGTGAGTGATTTCGGCGTCTCCGGCATCATCGCTGCTCTAAAAGCAGAGAAGCTGATGGAAGGCTCCCAGCTTTTCAGTCAGATTGAATCCCTGCGCAACACCATCGGTTACAAGTCTGGGGAGGGAAAAGTTGGCTTTGACGACTATTTCAAGACGCTTGTGGAAGCAGTTGATGCAATCCCAAAGCTCACGCTCGAAGACAATGTCGCCCCCGGCGCTGAGACCACCTACACCATCCAGCTTACCCAAGAAGTCGAGCGCATCGTTGATGAATGCGACAGGCTTTTCCGCAGGCTTAATCAGTTTGAAGGCAAGCTCCGTGATGCGGAACGTTCCGTTCTCAATCAGAAAGCCGAATTCGTAGCTTGGTACATGCTGGCTGCGGGCCTCGTCCTGAAGGATTTGGAGAGCAAGCTGCCGCAGACCAAACTGGCAGACCTTGCGCAAGCCGAGTTCTCCCGCCTCATCGGCGGATTGGATGTCGTTCTGACATCGCTGCTGGACGCTGTGAAGATCGAAACCAAGCGCGTCGAGACGCACAAGTCATCGCAGAAGGAAAAGTACCAGCTTGGCAAGGATCAAGCGAACGCAAGTTGGACAAGCAGTCTCCCAGCGTTTGGCAATTCCTTCGCTGAAGATCAAGGCAATGTGTCCGGCGTTCAAGAGATGGATGACACGGACGTGCCCGAGCCTGTGAAAGCAAAGCCGCAGATTTCAGTCGGCATCGGCGATACGCTGCGCATCATCAAGCCCGAAGAAACCAAGCCCGCAGAGGACCCGAACCGTCACTACAACAAGTTCATGGAGGGTGAGGTTCCAAAGAAAACGCCACGGCGTAAATTGATCGACGAAGTCGAGGAACTATGACAGTCGCCCAACTCATCGAAGAACTGAAGACCTACAAGCAGAACGCGGAGGTCGTGGTGGTCGGCTGCTCGTGGATGGGTGCAAATGAGCCTGCTCATTTCGACGCTGAGCCGTTCATTACCGAAGAAAAAGAAGGCATGAAGGTGGTCATTCAAGCATGAGCTTCTGCGGCACAATCGCGCTGAACCGCCGCTGGCGGATGTTGGGCTTTGGTATGCACTGCTCCGGGCTGGCACATCAGTTGCTTGACCTGAAGTACAAGCGCAACAATATCGACAAGACCCCGGCTGGCGACCAGATTCGCATGTTCGTGTTAACGACAGAACAGCGGGAAGACTTTGCCAAGTTCGCCGCGAACCTCAAGTTCTTCATCACAGCATGGACGAACGAGCACAACGAAGAGTACTGGGCAGAGTATCGTAAGCATGAGTACACGGACTACGAGCTTTTCAAGCTGTTCGACCACATCCCTAGCAACCAGAGCGAAGCTGTGATTGCTTTGTTGAAGCGGGTTGGTAACGGCGAGGAACTATCTGACGAAGAGACTAAGGCTGCGATGGATTATTTGCACATGCTCAGTGCTCGCGCTCATGCTAACGTAGACGAGGGAGGATGCTTTTGATTCGCCATCACGACTTTTCCGAGCTTCGCCTTGCCACACTAGAAGTGGAACAGGGGCACTACCTCGATCTCACTTCCCTCATGGCCCTCATCCCTGACCCCAACCGTACCAACCTTTGGGCAATCGTCCGTGACGACCAAGAGGTGTTCGCTTCGGCACAGGGGTCAAGCCACAACCATCAAGCGTGGGAAGGCGGCTACCTTGACCACGTCACCGAGACCATGAACATCGCCTGCCAGCTTTACCGCACGCTAAGCGTGCGCAAGTTGCCGTTCAGCCTTAGCGAGGCACTGGAAGTCCTGTTCCTGCACGACATTGAGAAGCCATTTGCGAAGGAGTTGAGGGCAGCAGGCACGTACACCAAAGCCGACCGCAAGCAGTTTCGAGCCGACATCATCAGGGAATACGAGATCACGATGACACCCGAGCAAGAGAACGCTCTGCGCTACGTAGAAGGCGTGCCGGACAGCGAGTACACACCCGGTGAGCGCACCATGGGCGAACTAGCGGCCTTCTGCCACTGTTGTGACATTCTTTCTGCAAGATTGTGGTGGGATCGCGGACATCACGTGCCCGCCCCGGCTTGGCAGTATTAAGAAGCATGGCTAGTCTTCTCAATGCAGCGAAGTACCTGATCGCCGAGCACGGCTTCACCCCGATCTATCTTGATGAGCCGATGTTCCCAGACCCGATAATCCCTGCTTCCCAAGGCGAGACATTGCAAGCGCTTCACACCCTGCTGTGCGCAGCCACAGGTGCCGACCCGGCGTACATCAGCGTTCGCCGCGTGGTAGACTGGGTTGCACAGCGTGGTGTTGCGGCTAATGCCTAATGTTGAAATCAAAATCAACAAGGATTACGAAGGCCCTTCGATCCTTGAGATGGCAGACATCATTGACGGATGCGATGAGCCAGTCAAACTCGACTGGTCAAACACCCGTGATGAGATCACTACCCTTCTGCGTTTCCCCAAGAGCAGGTTCATTCTGTACGTAAAAGATTTCTCCATGCGCGACCGCACGGCTGCCACATTGGGTCTGCCTCTCAGCATCGAAGAGCCTGTGGTCGAAAAGGCGAAGGTTTCACTGATCCAACCGAAGGAGTACGATTGGCGCAACTTCTGCAAGCAGAATGCCGACGGCCCTTCGACTCGCAACATCTTGCTCAAGCTCGCTGCCGACGCCCTACGCCGGGGAATCAAGCCCGCGCTGGCGGACATCGTCGGTCATCTCTTTCACGACGGAGTCAGTATTGTAGACGTAGACGTCCTGTTACGTTTGAAAAGCAGACGATGAAGATCGACGACGTTGATGGGCACCCAGATTTTCCGCGCAAGCTGCTGGACAAGAAGGCTTACGTCCGGCTAGACCCGGATACTGGCTTGCCTCAGCTAGTCCGCGTGGAGCCGCACGTTGATGAAGATGGCGAGCTTGTGTTGGATGTCGTGAAGATCACGATAGATGACACCTCGGAGATGATCATGGAACGAGAAGTAGCGGCGATGTTCATTGAGTCCAACGGCTGTGTACCGCTGGAGGAGTTCTCAGATTGGAAGCATCGAAACGTAAACTGAAGCACAAGTGGATTCGGCGCTTCGAGATTGACAAGGAAGCAACGGGCGATAACTGGAGTGTGTGTTTGCGATGCGGCGTGGTGAAGGATGATTCAAACAAGGACAAACCCTGTCGTGAAGCTAAAAAGCCCAAAGCCTGACGTGGCGTGGAAGTGGCGCAAGTGGACTTTTGGATTTTGGACTGACCCGGAGAACTGGACAGCATTTGGAATTGATGTGGGGCCGCTTGAGATCGTGTGGCGCTACGAAGGATACAGGCAATGAGCATAGTGCCAAGAGTGATGGTCAAGTTGAGGAACGGCGATGAGAAGTGCCCCTACTGCGGCACTGTATTCGGTTCCCCGAGCATGCACCCGTTCGATGTCGCGGTGCGCGAAGAGTTCAGGAAGCGTCGTTCCAAGGCAGCCAAGAGAGGCTGGGCGAAGCGGAGGAAGAATGGGCTACCACACGGTAAAGATCGCAAAAGGCGAACTCGGTAAGAGCAGCAAGATTCAGGAAGAGCTTGATGAGCTTCGTGATGCTGAGAAGCAGAACGTGAAAATTCTGATCCACTGCGAACTTGCTGACCTGTATGGTGCTCTCCGCGCCGTGGCTGAAATCCACGGTTTGTCGATGAAAGATTTAGAGCAGATGATTGACCTGACGGCGGCAGCCTTCAGGGAAGGCGAAAGATAATGGCGTACCCGCATTTGAACATCAACACCGAGAGCGTCATCCTTGAGAAGATGCTCGTCAGTGCCAGCGCTTCTGTTTCAGCATCCGTCCTGCGCGATCTCGCTGCTGTTCATCGCGATCATGCGCTGGGATTGGCGAAGGTGTACCAAGAGCTTAGTCCGGTCGCCGACCGCTTGCTGATCACGATGCGGACGTGGCTCCTTAGGGGGCAGCACACTGAACAAACGATCACCAAGACGGTGCAGGTTCCGACGTCAGCATGGGATCATGTTAAGCATGATATGCTGCAAAGTACGAAGTCGTGGGTGGTTTGGCTGGGAGAACTGTTCAAGGCCCCGAACTACACGACCATAGTGCAGGAAGAGATTCACGAGACTCGCGTGTGCCCGCACAACGACACTTATTTCTCGGACAGCCAGCAACACATCCGCTACATGCTCTGGAGAGCAGACGAAAATGGCAATCGACTGGAAGAAAGAAATTGATCTAACCAAGCGCATCTGGTTCTGGTACATGAGAGCCGGACTGCTTGCGCTCCCGTTCGCCATTCTTTGGGCGACCCTCGACATCGTCTACCACGTCCACAACAAGTGGGCACTCGTTGCTATCCTCGCAGCCGCCATTGCTACCAACTACAAAGTCCAAGGAATGCCGCCAGACGAGTAATAGATGTGTGAAGGAGTTCCACACATGTCCAACATTCCAGTTACCCTAGTCACTGCTCCCGGTATCCCTACATCCGAACGCCTCGCCCTTGAGGCGCACGTCAAAGAGGCTGTACTCGACCCTGATTACGCTGTTATACTAAACTACGAAGCCACGATGGAGGAGTTCGTCATACCGGAAGGGCACAAGGTTTTGATCCAAGCTCCCGGCATCCCGCTGTCCGAAATCAAAGACCTTCGTGTGCGGTTTGACAAAGTCCGAGCGGCAGAAAAGCCCGAAGACCGAGTGCTTGTCGTCAACTACGAAATCCGGGTGGATGTCATTTCACCAGAAGAAATTACGCGGCACGGCGATGTGTTCCCGACCGACATGGATGAGTCGTTTTTGGGGTGACCTTTGAGACATGTAGGCACGATTGGCTACGCGAGAATGCTTGAGGCTCGTGAGTACTACGAGGAGCAGGGATTCAAGTACGTAGACGTGCCGTGGGCAGTCTCACGAAAGGCGATCCTATTGACGCGTCCACCGCATATCACGGCTGAGCCAATGAGCATGACCTCAGGTGGTATGGATTTTTACCCGGTTGCAAGCGCTGAGCAGTCCTTCCTTCAGATGCAGATGGATGCCCTAGCTGCTGCACCAAGTGCTTGTCAATGTTCTTTCGCGTTTCCAATGTCGGCTGAAGCGATGGCTAAACACATCGAAGCTGTCCACTCTCGTCGCATCACCGGAAGCTACTGCGCGATCACACCGTGCTTTCGCAACGAGCCAAAGCTGGACGACCAACACCAGCCGTACTTCCTGAAGTGTGAGCTTATAAGCTGGGTGCCAACGGACGGCAAGCTCATCGAGCAGGTGATTCAGATGCACCACATGATCGGCGCTGCCCGTCAGTTTTTTGAAGATGAGGGCCTTGAGGTTGAGTGCGTTCCGAACCCGGAGGGGATGCACGACCCGATTGGCGTAAACGGGCAAGCATTTGACGTTGTATCCTTCCGAACCAATGTGGAAGTCGGGAGCTACGGGATCAGGGAACACGCCAGCGTAGGGCGCTGGATTTACGGGACAGGCATTGCGGAGCCGCGTTTCAGCTATGCCCTGATCGTAGAAGAAGCCGCCAAAGAATCCGCAGGAAACGCTTAGCACTTTCTTAAGTATATGCACAACTGGTATGACATTCTGCAAATGACCCAAGTAGGGCACCGCCTATTTGTCGGCGGATACGCCCGCGCAGCCGACCTTGCTAAGGAAAACCCCCACAAGATCACGGCTGTTCTCTGCGTCCACCAAGTGATGGATTATCCCAAAAATCCTGACATAATCTACATGCACATCCCCTTCTCGGACGGCGAGGGCATCCCGCCCAAGTCGTTTGTGAAGTGCCTCGGCTGGCTCAAATTCATGTACGAGGCTGGGCACGTGATCTACATTCACTGCGCGGCGGGCATCTCCCGGTCGGTGACGATCATGGCGTCTTTCATGCACTACGAGGGCATCGCCGAGTTCAATGACGCGCTAGACCAGATCAAGATGGCACGCCCGAACGCAGGCCCTGCGCCCGCCGTGCTCAATTCGGCAAAGCAGATGCTTAAGGTGTATCCGTACGACGGCACTTACGACTCCCAGCCGGAACACATGAAATCGGTTCACACCGAACTGATTGAGGCTGTGCAGAATCGCCGTGCCGCCATGGCGCATCCAAATGAGAACTGCCCGATGCGGCAGTTCCTACTCTCCGGTGAGGAAAGCAACGTACCGCGTCACGAAATTCCGTGCAATTGTGAGGCATTGCTATCACCGCTGGATATTGCTAGACTGGAAGTAGCTAAGCAACGGGATGGAACCGAATTCACCGAACCGATTGATTTTGAAGCACTCGACAGGAAAGTCGATGGCGACAACTGAAGAAACTCTCGACGAAGTCCTAGATGCTGAAGGCGTTGCGCTTCAGCACCAGACGGACATCAAGCACTATCTCTCAATTCTGAAAAATCGCGACGAAAAGACTTACGCGCACTCAGTGCGCGTCGGGGTTTTGGCAAGCAAGATTGCGATTTACGCCGCCAAGCCGGGGATCAGCGCAAGGATGTTGCTATGGGCTGGTCTCCTCCACGACATAGGTAAGACGCTCGTCCCCACCAGCGTGCTCAACAAAACCTCCAACTTCACCGAGGCGGACTACGCGGCGATGGAGCCACACGTCCAGTACGCTTGGGACATGCTCAACAACATCCACGACTGGACGGCGCACATTGTCGTCCGGCACCACCAATTCGGGCCGAAGCCGTATCCAGCCGTGCTTCCACCGCTCCCCGAGTATCTCAGCACCAAAGCAGAAATGATCACGACTGCCGCTCGCTTATTGGCGATGGCGGACTACTACGACGCGCTGGTGAGCCGCAACAATGACCGCAACGGGCAGAAGCCGCTGACCAACAAAGAGAAGCGCGAAATCTACATGAGGGACAATGCCGACCAGAAGGAGCTTGCAGAACTTCTGGAGTCGGTGGGTGTGCTAAAATTCTAGTATGAGTGACCTGTTCGCACAGGCGATCAATCTGGAAGAGACCAACCCCGACGCAGCGCTCAGACTCTACCAGCGAGTGCTCGACGAGGATGACAAGCACGTCGCTGCTTACGTCAACGCCGGGACGATCCACTACAACAAGGGGCAGTTTGTGAAAGCGGAGGAGTGCTACCTCAACGCTATCCATCTCGACCCCAAGTACGCACTCGCCTATTTTGATCTTGCCAACGTGTACGACGAGACTGGGCACCGTGGAACGGCGATCAAGATGTACGAGAAGGCGCTCAAGATCGACCCGGACTACGCCGATGCTCACTACAACCTCGCCCTCGTCTGCGGCAACACTGGGGAGCGTCGCAAATCCCTCATGCACTTTCAGGCGTACCTGAAGCTGGACATCAAATCCGCTTGGGCAGACCACGCCCGCAGCGTCATCACCCAGCTTACGGTGAACGATCCCCTCAAGGTGGTGCGATTCAATCCCCGCCCGAAACTCACCAAACGCCGCGCCAAGCTGATGCTGGTGAAGAGATGACGGTTGCCAAGCGAATTAGACTGTTTTTCAGGCGCTTAAGTAGGGGAAACGGTCGGATGGCAATCGAAGTCAAAGCACCCGCAAAGTATGACGCTACAAAGCGTTACAGCATTTTCCTTGCTGGAGCCATCGACCAAGGGAAGGCTGAGGACTGGCAGGCGAAGGTCGTTAAAGCCCTTTCCGAGTTCGACATCACCATCCTGAACCCCCGCCGCGACCACTGGGACCCATCATGGGATCAGTCCGCTGACAACCCCCAGTTCCGCGAGCAAGTCAACTGGGAGCTTGACGCGCAGGAAGCCGCCGATATGGTGCTCTTCGTGTTCACCAAGGATTCCAAGGCACCAATCACCTTCCTCGAATTCGGGCTGTTTGCACCGAAGAAGGACGCGGTGGTTTGCGCCGAAGAAGGTTTCTATCGGATCGGCAACCTCGACATTGTCGCGGAACGGCACAAGGTTCCGATGTATCACAACCTCGACGAGATGATTGGTGATCTGCAAACCGTCCTCAGGGAGAAAGTTTAATGGGACAGACTGTTTACGTTCTGATGGCGCTTGAAGGCTCCTCGAAGAAGGGCAAGGACTGGCGTCCTATGGCTGTCGTCACTAACCCCGAGGTTGCTGAACAGTGGTACCAATATGGCAAAGAAGTGGATTGGGTTCCGCTTGAACTTGATGACGTCAGGAACATTTCGCCGGGTGAAGCGCCGACGTTCCAGCCCCGTAAGCTGTCTCCCGGTGAAGAACGTGCAGGCGAGCTTAGCAAGGAAATGGAAGCTACCGTCGAACGGTTGCAGGGAATTATCACGCAGCAACAGACGACCATCAAAAAGCTCCAGAAGCAGAAAGGTATAAAGTCGTCTTTGCTGAAGACCGCCGAGGTGCCGCCAAAGCCAGCGGGGTTTGAAGATGTTCTGTATGACGCGCAGGAAATCGCCGATTACATCGAGACCTACGCACTGTACGCGGTAGACAACGAGTTCGTGTACGAGAAGTTTCGTGGCTGCCACGCGGTGCTTAAGTTGGTGCCTCTCGCCGAGCTTCAGGAAGGCGGACGCGACGCGAACTTGCAGAGCAAGAAGAACGAGGACAAGTACCTCAAGCAGAATTTGAAGACCCAGCCTCCGGCTGTTGTGGAGAATGGGAAAGTACTAGACGGCAACCACAGATTCCGGGCAAACAAACGCCGGGGGTTGACAGCCATGTGGTGCTATGTTGTGATGGAGGGTGACTATGCCAGTGACGATGACGCCAGCGGCGATAAAGAAAGTTAAGGAAGTGATGGAGGCGCAAGACCCCAAGCCAGCGGCTCTGCGCGTCGGTGTGCGCGGAGGCGGCTGTTCTGGCTTCTCTTACGCTCTTCAATTCGAGGTAGAGGGCGTAGCCGGGCCGATGGACAAGCTGTTCAACTTTGACAGGCTGATCGTTCTTGTGGACAACATCTCGCTGATGTACCTCGACGGTTGCGAAATTGAGTACCTTGAGACGCTCGAAGCGAGCGGCTTCAAGTTCAACAACCCCAACGTCAAGAGCACCTGCGGGTGCGGATCGAGTTTCAGCGCATGATCGACCTGACTCGTGATGAGGAACTGAGGGCGGTATTCTTTCCGATATTTCTCAATTACGACGAATGGAAGGCACACCCGGAACAGTTCGTTCCCGGCACAAACATGGATCGAGTGCTCGTGGAACACAAGAAGGGTATGAAGGTCTCAGCACAAGAATGGATGGCGTTGAGGGCTGCGTGGGCAGCACGATAATGGGAATGGCAAACAGCGACGACGAAGGGGCAATCGCAGAACGCGATGCTCTTCTACGATGGGCGGATGAATCGCCCGAGAACCCCGGTAGCTACGATCATGCCCCGAGTGAAGAAGAGTCCGCCGTGCATGACCACGCTGTGAGAGAATGGAAGAAGCGGAAACCCCGCACTCGTCCGAAATACGATAGGTGATCTGTGGAAATTCCTAAGGTCAGAAAAGTTGCTGTCCTACACTGTGGGAAAGAAGTGATCGTTGAGGTTGAAAACGGCCCGTTCAAGCTCTTCGGTGACACCGAGACGGACTACTACGAGGGTTGGAGTTGGATTCACAAGGACGATCCGTATAGCGAACCTTACCACGTGGTGTTTGCTAAGAAGTCCATCGTGAGAGAAGTCGAATGAAGTTTCCCTACAACCAAGTTCTTGTGATCAAACGTCAGTACCAAGACGGCGCGATCACCCGCGAGGAAGCCAAGGAACTGATGGCTTTCGTCCTCGACCTGAAGGACGACAACGACTTCTGCGTTGAAGCGGCGAAGGCGGAATCCTACAACGATTCCTATCCGTTCCAGAGCTACGGCCCGCTGCTCCGATTGTCCGATGTTTGCAACATTCTTCGGACATGGGCAAAGGCTTACACAAAGCCCCAGCCGAACGACGACGAGTACAAGACGAAAGATCGTTCGAAGATGCAGGAAGCGTGGAGTTGGATCGACCTTCAGATCAGGAAAAGCTGCCTGCTCGACCGCTTGTTCTTCCAAGAAGAAGGGCTGCGCACGGAACCGTGCCCAGAGCATAAAGGGCGCTGGAGCGGATGTGATTGGAGTTCACCGGGCTGCGAGTGCAGGAACGGTTCAAACGTGACTGGATGGCTCCCAGCGCCGGAATTTGTGGGTTACTCAGACACACCCGGTCAACCGCTTTGCGATTTCTGCGGCAATCCTCCACGCAAGCAAGGGCTGTGGAGCAGCCGCGTGGACAACAAGCATGGGCACCCGGAGTGTATGGACGCGAATCCTTACGTACCAGTGCCAAAGGAAAAAGATGTCGTATAGCGATAAAGTTTTGGATCACTACAACAACCCGCGCAACGTGGGTTCAATGGACAAGAACGCGGAAGACGTGGGCACAGGTCTGGTCGGAGCGCCGGAGTGCGGTGACGTGATGAAGCTCCAGATCAAGGTAGAAAATGGGATTATCACCGACGCAAAGTTCAAGACTTTTGGCTGTGGGTCTGCTATTGCTTCTAGCTCTCTCGCTACTGAGTGGGTTAAGGGCAAAACCGTGGACGAAGCACTCGCGATCAAGAATACGGAGATCGTGCGAGAGTTGTCCCTTCCGCCCGTAAAGATTCACTGTTCCGTTCTCGCTGAAGACGCTATCCGGGCGGCAATAGCTGACTGGAAGAAGAAGCAGCATGAAACTCCCTGAAATCTACGAAGTCTGCCGTCAAGCCATCACTGCCAACGAGAAGTTCGTTCAGCTTTTCAAGGACGGTAAGACCGGGCCGCTCATCGGCGCTGCCATGAAGAACGCCAAAGGCGCAGTGCCCGCGCAGGTCGCCGAAGTCATAGGCATTCTCATGGCTAATCCTGCCGCCCAGCCCGACCCAAACTGGGAACAGATTGAGCGGGACGAGAACAATAAGAAAGTCTTACAAGCTGAGCTAGAAGCTGCTGAGCGTGTAGTAGAAAACGAACGAGAGCTTGTCCGGCGTCGCCACTTCTGCGAAGGCGCACTCTTTGCCTACGAGAATGTCATGCACATCTTGGAAACTGACCGCGAAGTCCGCAAGTCCCATAACTGGCCCATGGGTGAGATGTACGACACGCTCTGGTCTAACATCTTCATTCATGTCGGCCCCGCAATAAAAGCCTTCAAAAAGTAAAATCTCCCGTATTTGGCTCCTTAGTAGCAGCTAAGCTGCGAAGGAGAAAATATGAAACGTCCCCGCTGTCCCTATTGTCCGCCAACTACGCCTGAGATCGACCCCTATGACGGTCGTGAGTGTGTTCTGAACAAGCCGCTCTGGATGGTCATCCCAGCCGAAGGCATCCATCTGCACTGCCCGGTTCACCCCGAAGGCCACCACATTTACGGGAACCAGATCACCTGCCAGACTAGCCCAATTGTCGAGTTCCAGCACGATCCTTCCAAGGATTTGACCTACGATTCGACGCGTCCTTACGGCACAACTACCGGGCCCATCGGGACTGGTTTCACGGGAAACGATTGGCACAAGTTCTCAATGTAGCCAATTTGCAGTACTATGGTAGTAGCAGTTAAATCCAACCGACTTTAAGCAGACAGGTCTTAGTCGGTGACCTGACAAAAGGAGACCCACCATGGTCTATTCCCCGAACAAAGTAGTAGCTTGCGTCAAAGTAGATGGAAAAATCCTCCGTGAGGACAAGAACGTCGTCACGCTGCCCTTTGGGGCTGAGTATTCCGTCTTCGTGAAGAACCTCAATCCGACCCGCATTAAGGTCAGAGTCACCGTGGACGGTACCGACGCCACGGAAGGCTGCTGGCTCGTGGTCGATCCCAACTCCAACCTCGATCTGGAACGCTTCATCAAGTCCGGCAACATGAACAGGGGCAACCGCTTCAAGTTCATCGAGCGCACGGCTGCCATTGAGCAAGGCCCTCGCGGCATCAAGGCGGACGACGGCTTGATTCGCATCGAGTACCAAGTCGAAGTCGTAAAGCCCGAGCCTGTCATCATTGAGGAGCATCACCACCATCACCACGATCACTGGGACTATCCGTGGCGTTCACGCCCGTACACTCTCGGTGGTCTGACGAAGTCCTCGGCTCCTCTCCGCTCGCGGAGCTTGAAGCCCGGTGCATCGGGATCATCCGCGAAGAGCGCCTTCAGGGCTTTCGAGTCTATCGACCAAACGCTGGACTTCCACGAGACAAGTGCAGAAGCCGATTCGTTGAACGATTCGGACAGCATCTTGGTTGCTGGCGGTGCGGCAGCGTCAATGCCTGTGAGCGAAGTCGGCATCACCGTGCCGGGTAGCGAGTCCTCTCAGTCCTTCCGTTGGACTGCTGGATTCGAAACCGGGCCGAGCGAAGTCATCGTGCTTCAATTGCGTGGAAAGATTGCTGACAAGGTCGTAGCTAAGGCCGTCACAGTCGAGACCAAGCTGACGTGCGTGACTTGCGGCAAGACGTCCAAGAGCACAGAGAAGTTCTGCGGTCAGTGCGGAACAGCCCTGCAAATCATCTAAAAAACTGGCAAAACTGGCGTATTAGGTAGTCATGATCGCTCATCCGAACGGCTCCTTCTATTCAGAAGGCGACCCGATCAACTGGCATCGTGGCTACCTAGACCAGTGCTACGCACTTGCGAAAGAGTACGCGACCTGCGTTAAGGCAAAGGTCGGCGCACAGGTGCGTGCATATCCGCACGGCACGCTTCTCGGTCAAGGCTGGAACCATTCCCCAAATCCTCAGTGCGACGACTGCGCGAACCTTTGCGCTGGCGGCATCCGTGCGGGTGTCAAGTCTGGTACGCGGCTGGAACTTTGTCACGCGGTTCACGCGGAGCAGTGGGCGATTCATCAAGCCGCGCTTCGATTTCCCGATCAGCTAAAGGGCGCAACACTTTACGTCGCTTCGTTCAATGACAAAGGCGAGAAGCGCCTGAAAGATTCCTCGCTCCCGCTGGGGCACCCCATGCACGGCTTCTATTGTTCGATGTGTGCCCGCGCCTGCTGGATGGCTGGCATTTCACGCATCATCACAGACGGCGTCAACGACATCGTCGAGTACACCCCTGAGGAAATCTGGGCAACGTCGTACGGCGTTGCGGGCAGTATTTAAGACTATGGCAAAGAAAACAGCAAAGCGTACGAAGTATGTGGTCGGTTTCATGTTTGACCCGACACTGGCGAAGGTCGTTCTCATCCGCAAGGCGAAGCCGGAATGGCAAGCAGGTATGCTCAACGGCGTTGGCGGCAAGGTTGGTGACAACATCACCGGAGAAACACCGGAGCAGGCAATTGATCGAGAGTTCAAGGAAGAGGCAGGCGTCGCGGGCTTGAACTGGCAGAAGTTCATGACCCTGACCACGCCGCATTCCGAATTACACTTCTTCCGCTCTGTAGGCAACGTTCACCGAGCGGCGACGCAAACTGAGGAAGATGTTTCTGTGTTCGACGTCCACGCGGTAATGGATATGTGCGACACGATCCCCAATCTCCGTTGGTGCATCCAGATGGCCCGCACCTTTCACTTCGGCGAACGAGCACAAGAGTTCATTGTTGAAGAGGTTATGGTGCCGGACTGGGCTGGCAATGGTTACGAAGTCAAAGACGGAAAGTGGGTCGGCAAGTCCTAAATTCCCTATGATGATTGATTCGAAATTGATTCTCACAAGCAAGAACCGTGAGACGGGCGTGAGCCTTTACACATTTGTCTTAAACTACCCCCGCGTCATTCTCGCGGAGGTCAACACGCACCGCATGCTGTCGCGCAACACCGCGTCCTCGCGGGCGATTCCCGCAAGCAAGCAGCGCAGCCGTGTGCTTGCCACTCCTTTTGTGCCTATTACCATCGGGCAGAACCAGAAGGGTATGCAAGCGGGTAAAGAACTTGAGGGCTGGCGGCACTTCGTCGCCGTCCACACGTGGAATCTGGCGCGGTACCCCATGGTGCTCGCCTCGTGGATTCTGGAAAAGGTTGGAGCGCACAAGCAGGTGGTGAACCGCATCGTGGAGCCGTGGACTTGGACGCAGCAGGTGGTGACCTGCACAGACTTGAAGAACGTGTTCAAGCTCCGCAACCACCCGGACGCCGAGCCGCACTTTCAAATTCTCGTAAAGCAGATGCAGGAGCAGGTCGATTACGTAGAGCGCTTGTTCGAGACTATCAACTTCAACAGCCGTTACCCGGATGGAACGCCGTGCGGATTGAGTCCTGTCAACCCGAGCAAGGGCGTGCTGCGCGTGCAGATGCTCAAGCCGGGTGAATGGCATTTGCCGTTCATCAACGACATGGACAAGGGCTACCCCGTGGAGATGCTGAAGAGCATCAGCACGGCACGTTGCGCCCGTGTCAGCTACTACCTGCCGGAGAGCGGAAAGCCGTCAACCCCCGAGCGCGACCTTGAGCTTTGTGGTCGGCTCTCAGGCTCCGGGCACTGGAGTCCCTTCGAACACGTCGCGACCCCGGTCGCGGAGAACGTCTACATAGGCAACTTTCGGTCGTGGAAGCAGTATCGTAAGGAATACGCCGAAGAGCATGGCGGCGACAGATGACCGATTACACGAAGAACTACACGATGGGCCCGGCACAGCAGGAGGCGGCGGCAGCCAAAGCCGCGAAGCAGCGCGACTGGGATTTGTACTACCTGAACATGGCGCGTTACATCGCGACCAAGTCGAAAGACCCCTCCACGCAGACGGGCGCGGTTATCGTTCGCCCGGATAAGTCTGTGATTTCTGTGGGGTTTAACGGCTTTCCGAAGGGTATGAACGACTCCCCGGAGCTTTACGCCGACCGGGAGAAGAAATACTCCCGCACCGTTCACTGCGAAATGAATGCCCTGCTGCACGCCCGCCAAGATGTGTCAGGAGGGACACTCTACACGTGGCCTTTCGCTTCTTGTGACAGATGTGCAGTCCACATGATCCAAGCTGGCATCAAACGTTATGTGTTCCCAGAAATGCCGCCCGAAAAGGCGGCACGCTGGAAGGACATCATGGAGATTGCCGAAAGCTACATGCGCGAAGCCGGGTGCGAGGTGGTGAAAATTCACCATAGCGAAATCCCGCCTGTTGTGCTAGAGTAATCGCTGCGAGGATAATATGGCGCGAAAACAAGATAAGCTCAGACCGTATCGGGTGGACTACTTCAACATCGACGAGATGAAGGACAACGATCTCGCTCTCGTCCGGTCGGTCGTCAAACGCGCCGTCACCGCTGCCACAGCAGCGACCGAAGTTCTCACTGACAACACAGCCCTCCCCATCGTTCTCATCCGCTCCTACCGCTACTACAAGCAGATCACTCCCCGGAAAGACGTCTACAAAGCTATCGAAGATTTGTTCTCCGAGAAGAACGCGCTCATCGTGATGGGCGAAGTTGAGAAGTACCGCGCTGAGCAAACTCCTGTTGTTGCCGATCACGCAACCCCTGACCCGGCGTTTGGCGTAGACAAAGCCACGTTCTACAAGACCAACGCTGGCACACAGATTCAATCGCAAGCTCCCCCAGCCGCACCAGCCGACGAGCTTGGGCATGTCACTCGGTTCTCTGATTCCAGTTTGTACGATGAAGTCTGCGTGAACTGCGGAGCCACAGATACCAGTGGTAGATTGGAAGACCCGTGCTCGAATCCACAGGTGTCCCCGACTATCGCTGCCGTTGCACGCACAGCAGCAGAGATTGGTGCCGATCCACAAGTTCTTGCTGCCCACACCGTTGACGTCCTTCAGAATCTATCTGGCCCCACCAGCCCAGCAACCGTAGCGGCTATTGCCGATTTGCAAGGTATGCTGGCTCACGATGAGCATGAGCAGACGATGGATACGTTCGTGCCGGAAGCGGGCGCAGTGGAAGATTACAACCGTGTGTTCCCCGAGCCTGTAAAAGTACCCACGGCATGGACAGCCAGCGGATACGCTGTCAACGACCCAATGCCCGGTACTCCGAGCATCAATCCGTTCGTGGTCACTGGAGACGAGCCGCTTTCTTTGCAGTTGAAGGTGCTCGCTTTCTCGATAATCGCGATTGTGGTTCTTGGTGGATTGATTTATTTCTTGCGCCCCTAAATATCTCCCGACTTCAGTATTACTTCCTAGCGGCTCGCGACCTAAAGCCCCGTTGGTGTAGCAACCCTCGAATCGGATGTTCTCTCGGTCCCGCCCGAAGCGAGAGGGGATGCAATCGCCAGCCGCGAGGATTCTATGTAATGTTGAAAGTGAAAAAGCTCCATCCAGACGCAGTGCTTCCTACGTGCTCGCGTCCCGGTGAAGACTTGGCGTTTGATCTTTACGCGCTTGAGGACGTGATCCTCGAATTCGCAAAGGTGCAGCGCGTGCGT